>FWPU01001792.1_pt1 | contig 62350 bp, 34 predicted proteins | sample 2228361 | NCBI WGS metagenome assembly FWPU01 (sample SAMEA103939777, study PRJEB20133) | metagenome
CGGAGGTGGAGGATTCGGCGGGGGAGGCGGCTTTGGGGGCGGGGGCTTTGGTGGCGGGGGCTTTGGCGGCGGTTTTGGCGGGGGTGGCGGTCTGGGTAGTGGAGGCAGCCCGACCGGTGTCGCCGGCTCCACTCCCATGTCTTACATTAACGACCTGGTGCGGGCTTACTTCGTAGCCGCTGGGGTAGACCTCGGCGGGCCCAACGTGCTGGGGCAGGGCTTCGCGGGCGGCGCCGGCGGCTTTGCCGGAGGCGCCACGCCGGGCGGCGGTTTCCAAAACGCCCAGGGCAAGGCGCTGTTCTTCAACGATCGCACCGGGGTTCTTTTGGTTCGGGCCACGCTGGATGACCTGGATATCATCGAGCAGGCCATCCAAGCCCTGAACTTCACGCCCGATCAGGTGACCATCGAGGTGAAATTTGTGGAAATCGGTCAAGATGATGCCCGGGCGCTGGGCTTCGACTGGTATTTGGGCAACTGGAACATGGCCGGCGGCAACCTGGGTTTGTCCGGCGGAACCGCGCCCTCGTACGCCGGAGCGCCCTCGGCTGCCAATCCGTATGGAGTCTTCCCCGGCAACTTTGGTGTGCCTTCGGTGGCACCCAGTCCGTCCACCGACCAATTGTTGACCTCGGGCCTGCGAGGGTCTGAAATCGGCGGCACGGCCATCCCCACAGTGGCCACGCTGACCGGCATTCTTACCGACCCGCAGTTCCGGGTGGTGATCCGCGCGCTCGAGCAGCGGGGCGGGGTGGACATTCTCTCGGCGCCCAAAGTGACCACGGTCAGCGGCCGGCAGGCCCAGATTCAAATCATTGACCTCCAGACCGTGGTCTCCTTCAACCAGGCCGGCGGCATCGGCGGCGGGGTGGGTACTGTCACACCGGTCGGCGGGGTTGGGACCGGCGTGGGCGGAGTCGGCGGCGGGGTAACCGGCGTCGGCGTGGTGCAGTAAATTCCGATAACCCATTTTCAAAGCATGAGACTCAAACCAATCCTCGGATGGACTTGCGCGGCAGTCTTGCTGAGCCTGGGAACGCTGCGGGCACAGGTCGTGCAGCAGGCGGCGGCGACCCCGACCATTCAACCCGCCACGGTGCCCGTGCCCATCGGGCCGACCTTGGACGTAATCCCGCACGTGTCTGCGGACGGCTACACCATTCAGCTCAATCTGCTGCCCACGGTGACGGAGTTCCTCGGCTATGATGATCCGGGGCAGTTTCGCGCCGTGGTGGGCAACCTGGCTGCTCCGGTGCCGCTGCCGCGGTTCCGCATCCGCCAGGTCGTGACCAGCTCCATTGTCTGGGATGGCCAGACGGTGGTCATGGGGGGCCTGATTTCCGAGCGCGTGGCCAAGCGTAAAGACAAGGTGCCGGTGTTGGGCGATCTTCCTCTGTTGGGCCGCCTCTTCCGGAGCGAGGCCAGCTCCAGCCAGAAAAAGAACCTCGTCATCTTTGTGACCCCGACGATCATCGACCCCGCCGGAAACCGGGTCCATGACGAGAACAACCTACCGTTTGACCCGAACAAGCTGCCGGCGCAAGTCCCCTTTGTGCCGGTCCCAACTTCCACCCAATAATGCGTGGGAGCCCAGATTTTGGTCACAAACTTGCAGTCAAATCCGGGGCGCGATGAACCGCGTGACCCGCTAACCGAGCACCAGCGCGAACGCATGGATCTGGATAATCTTACTCCCCGCCGATTGGGAAGAGCGGCTGCCATCCGGTTGCTGGCCGGGTTCGGCTTGGCGGTCCTGCCCTTGGGGGCGCTCCCGTCCGCGGCAGCGGACCTGCTGTTGGCGCCTCAGGGGGAGGAATATCTCCTGAGCCGGGGGCTCATCGGCGATCAAACCCGCCCGGCTCTCGCGCTGGGCGAGGACGGGGGCTTCGTAGTCTGGCAGGATAACGCGGTGGACGGCTCGGGGTTGGGTATCATGGCCGTCCGGTTGAACGCCTCCCTGTCACCCATCCCCACGCGGATGTTCCGGGTGAACGAAACCACGGTCGGTGACCAGGAGGCCCCGTCGGTGGAACTCCTGCCAGAGGGCGGCGCCCTCGTGGTCTGGCAGGGAGGACCGGCGGGGCATCAGGACATCTGGGCGCGCCTGCTCGATGCCGACGGACGCTTCTTGGGCGGCGAATTCCGGGTGAACACCCACACCAACGGACAACAGATGGCGCCCCAACTGGCCCGTTTGCAAGACGGCAACCTGGTGGTGGTCTGGAGCAGTCTGGAGCAGGACGGCCACCTGCAGGGGGTGTATGCCCAACGGCTCTCGCCTACCGGGGAGCGCCTGGGCGGCGAGTTTCAGGTGAACCAATTTTCCGCCTACAACCAGCGCACGCCGGCCGTGGCCGGTCTGGAGGACGGCTCGTTCGTCGTGGTGTGGATAAGCGAGCAACAGCGCTTTGAGAACAGTGTGGACGTGTATGCTCGGCGGTTTGCCGCCGACGGCGCCCCGCTGGGCGACGAGCAGCAGCTGAACCCCTCGGCCAACCTCTGCGCCAACCCGGCAGTCGCGCCTGGCTGGAATGGCGGCGTCATGGTGGCCTGGAGCGAACGGGACCTGACCGAGCGCACCAACATGTGGGACGTGGTGATGGGCAGTTACAACGCGGACCTCACGCTACGCGGGTCCGTCGTCACCGCCAACCAGTATCTGCCGCACAACCAGTTCGCCCCGCGAATCGCCGCTCTTGGAAACACGCGCCTGGTGGTCTGGACCAGCTACGGACAAGACGGCTCGCGCGAAGGCGTGTATGGCCGGCTGGTCGGACAGTTCGGCGCCCTGGCCGATGAGTTCCGCGTCAATACCACCACTGTGAGCCGGCAACTGGAACCCGCGGTGGTTTCGGATGGGAAGAGCCGTTTCCTGGTGGCCTGGACCGGATTCGTCGGCGATGACGCCAGCGTTGAGATTCTGGGACAGCGTTTCGCCGCGGAGCTGTCTTTGCCGACGCCGGCCGCCCCGCTGGTCGTCGCGCTGGACGCCTACTCACTGATGGTGAGCTGGGCGCCTCTGGCGGGGTATCCCAATCTGGCCGCTTACCATCTGTACCTGGATGGAGCCGCCACGCCGGTGGTGGTGACCAACAACTTCCACGTCGTGGATGATCTCAACCCCGCCAGCTCCCACACCTTCCGCCTGGCCTATGCGCTCACGGACGGACGGATTTCGCCGCTGTCGGAACCAGCCTCCGGGCGGACCTGGGGGCGGGACCGCAACAATGACGGGTTGCCTGATGACTGGCAGGCGCAGTACTGGGGAGCCAGCGCCGCCGATTGGCCTTCACCGGGGGCGGATCCCGATGGCGACGGCGCCTCGACTCTGGCGGAGTTCCTGGCCGGAACGGATCCCACCGACCCGTCCAGCGTCCTGAAGCTTTCCGTGCAGCCGACCACCGGCGGCCTGTTGTTGCAGTGGAATGCGACAGCCGGTTCGGTTTACCAGCTTCAGATGTCCACCAACCTGACGAGCTGGAGCGACGCGGCCGGGCCGGCTTTCGCCCCGGGCGATCAGGCCGCTTCGGTTATCCCCATTTCCGCCACGGCCTCCTACTATCGCGTGATTCGTCTCCGCTAACACCATGCGCGCCTTCTTCCTCCGATTCACTTTGATCCTGCTGCTGGCGGGGGCACTGCCGCACGCCCGGGCGTTTGCCCTGCTGGGGACGTTGGCTGATTGGATGACCGAGGAAATCGGCTACAACCTGGCAGACCCCGGCGGCCCCATGAACCTCGGCGAAGAATACCGCTGGAACATGCCGATCATCACTTACGGCTTCGATGAGTCTTTCCTGAACTACTTCGGTCAGCGGGGCGTGGAAGAGGTGGAGAAGGCCATCAAGATTTTCAACGACCTGCCCCCGGTCTCGCAGATGAGTCCGGACCTTTCCGAGTTCCCATTGGATACCCGCCGGATGAACTATCGGGCCAATGCCCTGTTTGTTTTAGACATGAAAACCCAGGCCCTGGCTGCGCTCTTGGAAAGTCTGGGAGTAGCGCCGGCTGAACGATACGTCTGGACCCTGCGGGCGCGCTTTGCCGGTCCTCCCGTAACGTACTCGGTTATCAAGCGCAATTTCGACCCGGTGACCTGGAATCCTTCCAGTTACGTCAACGGCGTGTTGTACACCTATCTGATTTTGCAGACCTATGCGACTCCCACCTGGGAGGCGGTCGAGTTTGAGGTGGACCCCAGTCTGCCCAGTGTGACCTCCGTCTCCGCTTTCAACATGTGGGGCGGCACCGTGCAGGCCAGTGGCTTCGCGGCCACCGCTTCTCCCGGCCTGTTCTTCACCGGGCTGACCCGGGATGACGTGGGCGCGTTGCGGTACATTTACCGTCCGGACAACTACAACGTGGAAACCCTGATCACCAACGCGGTGCAGGCGCCGTTGGGCACCCAGCGCGGCAACTACGTGATCGGAGTGGATTCCCAGGGCAAGGTCAACGGTTGGGGCGCGCCTCCGGGGCTGACCAACATTGTCGGCGCCACCAACCCGCCGGTGATCACCGCCCTGCGGCCGGGCGTGGATAAAATCACGTTTGTGCGCGTGAACTGGGATTCTCTGGTGGGCGCCTGGGTGACCCTGACCAACGTTTACGAGGACCGCTACATCTCCAATTCCGTGCAACGCACCCAACTCATCCAGCGGACGCTGCCGGCGCCGGACATCCTCTTTGACGCCGCAGACCTGGGGGTGGTGAACGCCATCCCCTTGGTTTATGCCAAGGCCATGTCCCTGGTCAGCCAGGACGCCATCAACGGGATCACTACCTTGGACGGTCCCGGATCAATCTTCCCGCCGCATACCATCACCTTTGGCAAGCTGGGCGAGTACTTGGTTAACACCCCAGAGGGAGGTGAAGTGGATGGAGTTCCGGGGGTGATCTGGGGGGCTTATGACGGATCGGCGGCGGAGCCGTATATTTTCCCCCAAGGAGCCAGTATTCGTGACTTGGAGCGCCTGATCCGCGAGCGGCGGGTCAGGGATCCGAGCGAAAGTCCCTGGTTATCGCCGTTCATTATTGTGCCCGCCGGCGGAGCGGGAGGCGCGACCGGTGGTACCGGGGGCTTCGGCGGGGGCGGGGTCGGAGGCGGAGGCACTCCTTGAACGGCTTCAGGCATGAGCTGATACTTTTGTAGCGTCATGAACAGGCTTTGGAATCTCTTGTTGGGCGCGGCTCTGGGGGGAGCTGGCTGGCTTGCGTTGGCCGCAGTCCAGCCCGTCTATGTCAACCAGGGCAACGTCAGCTACGCCAAACGGTTTGACAACAGCCGGCTGCGATTTGACTGGCTGCCCGGGCGCATCCTGCCCACTCCGACGGTGGACCCGATCTTCATTAACCCCGGTCAGGTCAACCTTACCAACCCACCGCAGATCAACGCGACGGCCTTTTTGAATCTGGGAAATTTCGGGGTTCAGACCCTGCTGCCGTTCGACTTCCAGAATACCCTGTACTACACCAACCGCGGCATGATGATCGGCGCGCCCGGCTTTCGCTTCGACTACACCGATGACTTCGGGGTGCGCCGTCCCGCCGCCACCTTCGTGAATGAGGCGCCCGGTCAGATTCTGTGTCAGGATTTGAATGGGTACTTTGGCGTCAGCAACGTGTTTTTCCAGACCATGATGCAAATCCGGGCGACGAACGTGCTCAGCGCAGGCTATTTGCAGGTGGGCAACGCCGGCACGATCCGCATCGAGGGCCGGAATGTCAACCTCAGCCGGGGAGGCTTGGAGGTCCTGGCGCTGGAATCTTCTCCCTTCGCCAACGTGTACTTCGACGACACCGGCGATGGCATTCCGGATTCTTTCCAGGGGGACAATGCCATCTACGATTTGTACTGGGGTGCCGGTCTTCAGCCGGTTCCCAATCCCGGCCCCATTAACACCGTTAATACCCTGCGTTTTGTGGGAGGGGATTTGTTTGCCTCTTCCCAATCCCACGTGGTGCAGGTGCCCCCGGGGTGGAACAACACCTTCGCAAGCTTTAGCACGATCATTCCAGAAGAATATTTCACCGCCTTTGCCAACACCGGGGTGGTGGCGTCCACGTTTCTGACCCTGACCAACTTCGATGGCTCCACTACGAACATCCTCTTGCCCACGAACATCTTCCGGCAAGCGGTGGCCGTGGGTCTGAGCGACACAAATTTCACGGTGCAGGCCCGTTTTGGATCGCCGGGCCCGGCGGGGCTGGGCTTCGGGGTGGTCGCCGTCGAGATCGCCTCCCGCACCACCAACACCGTACAGGGTGCCCCCGAGACCTCCGCGCTGTATTTCCTGGATTATCTCGGGTACGACACCAACACGTTGATCCTCACCAACATCGCCCCCTGGTTCCCCACTGGCCGTCCCTTAGCCTACGAAATTTACCGCGACTTGCCCTTCTTCAGTTTTTTGGGAACCCTTGGCAACACCCCGCTGTTTCCCGGGTTCTTGTACAACACCAACTTTTCGAACACCTTCGCGACGAATCTGTACGCCGGCTACCGGGCGGCCATTGACAACCTCCAGAGCCGTCCGCCTGTGGTTCAAGGCACCTCACCCACCAATACCCCGGGCCGGATCGAAATTCAGGCGGATACCCTGGACCTGAGTCGCACGCGCATCCGGGGCATGTCGCTGGTCGAGATCAAGGCCGCCCACCTCAAGACCAGCGAGGGAGCGCAGGTGGACGTGGAAAACCTCGTGTACGACCTGGCCTCGACCAACGGGTTGCTCACCGTGCGCAACCTGGCGAAGGAGTCGATTCACGCCGTCCGGGGTGAACTACGGGCCTGGACGGGCATCTGGTCCAACCAGTTTGCCCTGGTGTTGTCGAACTGGTTCATTGACGCCAACACCAACTATTTCAATCCGGTGACCAACCCCATTGACGTCAACCTCTACTGCCTGATCCTCAGCGCGGATCTGCTGACGCGCACCCAGCAGGTGGTGACCCACACCCTCACACTCACCGGCACCAACGTGGTGGTGGATGATCCTTACCTGGTTAGCACCAAGTTGTTGATCAATGCCGAGGGACTCACCGTCAATGGACGCATCGCCCTTACCAATGCCATCCCGCACTGGACCGCCAGCATGATTCCCAACCTGCGGTTTCTGACCAACAATGGCGTGCTGCGTCCGTGGAACGTGGGCTACTACGGCGCGGACTTTCCGCCCGGACGCCGCCTGGAACGCCTGGTTAACACCGGTCGGTTGGAAGCCCAGGGCCATGAAATTGCCTGTGACCAGTACGTGGACTCGGGGGTGGTCACCAACAACAACGACCTGCGCCTGTTTGCCCGCGAGGCCATTCTGCAAGGCAGCACCCACAACCTGGGCGGTTCAGCCAACTACCACGGCACCGATTTCAAACTGCGCAACCACCGCCTGACGGCCGGACGGTCCGTGATCATCAACGTTACCAACAGCTTCACCGACGCCGGGCCGGAGTTCGAAAATGTTTGGGAGGTCGCCGACGGGTTCCACCTGCTGCGCAAACCCCGGACCGGCGACCTGTTTGGAACCCGACTGCACACCCGCGCGCCGCGCTTCGTCAGCGTGGCCCATTCCTGGGCTGCGGACGACCGCGGCGCCCGCGCGGCCGGTTTCACCAACAACGCGGTCATTGGCCGGTTGGTGCTGGACAGCCTGGCCTATGGCGAGCTGCGTTTGGGGCCGCCCACCGACGGATGGGGCACGCCGTTGCCCGGGCAGCACGCCCTATATGTGGATTACTTGGAACTGAGCACCAACCGGTACGCCGGCGGCCTGCCCAGTGTGGCGGAGGACCCCCAGTCATACCTCGTCATCGAAGACGGGCTGACGGTGTACTTCGCCATGTCCAACGTGAACCCGGAGGAATTGAGCGAGCAATTCCCGGGCAAACTGGTCTGGGTCCGTGACTTCGCCGGACCGCACAGCGGCGTGGACGTGGCCCTGCGAGACGGCCGGACCCTGCGGGTGAACGAAGGACTTTTGTACAGTCAGCGCATTGACTCGGACGGCGACGGCATCGTCAACGCCCTGGACTTGCATCCTTTCGATGACCTGCTGATCACCGACTTTCGTCTGGTGTCCGAGCAGCCACCGGTGGTGGAGTTGACTTGGCGCGCCGCCGCGAACACCACCTACCAGGTCTGGTACACCACCAACCTGGTTGTTCCCAACTGGCAGGTGATCGCGACGGCGTCCAATACCGAGCCCAATCCCCGGTTCCTGACCATTACCCATGCGCCTTCGGCCGGGACACTACCGGCGCGCGAGGCCCAACGGTATTACCGCGTGAGTTATGTGCCTTGAGTTGATTCGCGGATTGTTTCGACGTCCGGCGCGCGTTGCCTCCGCTGCCGCGGTCGGCCGGGCTGCGCCACGAAAGCCCGGCCGCTGGTGGCGGTTGATTCTGACGCTGGTTGTGTTGCCCGGGGCGCTGTTAGCCCAGTCGGACGCCGTGACCTGGGACAACGGACACAAGGTGCATCCCACCCGCATCCTGGCCCAGCTGGCGGATCCTTCCCAGGCCGACGGTCCGGCCCTGGCCTCGGTCCATGCTCTGGGGTCCCGGCTGGAGCGTCGCTATGCCCTGGTGCCCGGCCTGGTGCTGCTGGAGGACACCGCTCTGCGCGCCCCGGCCAGCATTGTCCGTCCGGATGAGACCGCCCAGCGGCAACGGCTTCGGGATCGTATCCAGGCCCTCAAAGCGAGCGGACTGTTCGACTTTGTGGAGCCGGACTACCTGGTGCGCCCTCTGTTGGAACCCAACGACGCGGCTTTTCGGGACGGGCGGCTGTGGGGCCTGCGCAACTTGGGTCAGGATGGCGGCGTCCCCGGCGCCGACATCTCAGCGCCCGCCGCCTGGGACCTGACCACCGGTTCCACCAACCTCATCGTGGCGGTCATTGACACCGGCATCCGCTATTCCCATCTCGATCTGACCAATCAGATGTGGAAGAACCCGCTGGAAATCGCGGGCAACGGCATGGATGACGACAACAACGGCTACGTGGATGATGTCTTCGGCATTGATGCCTCCACCGACACCGGCGACCCGATGGACACTGACGGTCACGGCACGCACGTGGCCGGCACCATCGGCGCCGCGGCCAATGATGGCAACCCCCACGTGGGGGTGGCGTGGAACGTGCGCTTGATGGCCTGCCGGTTCATTGGGGATCTGGGCTTTGGCAGCACTTCCGACGCGATCCAGTGTATTGACTATGCCGTGGCCCACGGAGCAAAAATCCTGAACAACAGTTGGGGCGGAGGCGGATTTTCCCAGGCCCTGTTCAACGCCATCGCGCGGGCGCGGGACGCCGGGGTGCTGTTTGTGGCCGCCGCGGGCAATGAGGCCAACGACAATGACGAAAACGCTTTCTACCCGGCCAATTACCCTTTGGAAAACATTATCTCGGTCGCGGCGGTAGACCGCACAGACCGTCTGGCAGATTTCTCCAATTTTGGCCACCAGACGGTGCATCTGGGCGCCCCGGGCGTGGAGATTTTCTCCAGCATTGCTACCTTTGACCGGGCCTACGATTTCCTCGACGGCACCAGCATGGCGGCGCCGCACGTCAGCGGCGTCGCGGCGCTGGTCTGGAGCCAATACCCGGAAGCCGACCTGGAGGAAGTACGCGACCGCATCCTGGCCGGCTCGGTTCCCATCCTGGCCCTGAACCGAAGGACCATCACCGGCGGCCGCCTCAATGCCTACAACGCCCTCACCGTCGGGGGCGAGGGGGTTCTGCAGATCAGCGTGGATCCCCCCTCCGGTTCCACCCTGCTGAATGGCTCGCAGCAGCCGATCGTGGTGCGCGTCCGGGACCGCTTCGGAGTGCGCAACGCTACCGTCAACGGCCGGATTCTCACCGGCGGTGGGCTGGATTTTACCAACGACGGGCAGCCCCCCGATGAAGTCGCCGGAGATTCCCGGTACACTGCCCTGCTGGCGGTGCCCAGCGCCGGGGATTCGCTGTCCATCCTCCTGACCGTCGAGGCGCCCGACAAGGTCGGGTTGACCAATCGCTTGGACTACAGCCTGGCGCCGCGGCCGTTGAATGATCCGTTCGCCTCGCCCACCAAGGTCCCGGACGGCGGGGCGGTGTACCTTTCCAACACCCGTTTTGCCACAATCGAATCCGGCGAACCCTTCCACGGAGGCAACACCAACGTGGTTGGCTCGTTGTGGTGGGCGTGGACCGCGCCCGCAAACACCAATGTCCTGGTGGATGCCACGGGCACGATATTTGACAGCGTCCTGGCGGTGTACACGGGCAACGTGCTCACCAACCTGCAACCGGTGGCCACCCTCACCAACGTCAGCGGCCGGCGCGCCTTCCTGTCCTTCAACGCCCAGAAGTCGCGCACTTACTCGATTGTGCTCGCGGGGGTCCGCTCGAATGCCTTCGGCTCTGTGCGTTTGCGGATTGCCCCCGGCGGCGTGCTCCAGACCGAGCCGCCCACAGTGGCCATCACCGCGCCCCTCAGCGGCTCTCGCGTGGCGGCGCCTTTGGTATCCGTGGCCGGTACGGCGGCAGACACTGGTCCCGCCGCCGCCGGTGTGACAGAGGTGCTGGTCAGCCTCAACGAGGGCATTGCCTCGCCGGCCACCGGCACCACCAACTGGACCCGCAATCTGCTCCTGCGTCCCGGGCGCAATACGGTACGGGTCCGTTCGGTGAACGCGGCCGGGTTGATGTCCGAAATTCGAAGCATTGACCTGCACTACCTCGTCACCCGCCCGGCCAATGACGATTTCGCCAACGCCGCGGTTCTGGAAGGAGCTTCGGGCACCGCCCGTGGTACCAACAGCCTGGGCACCGTCCAGCCCGGCGAGCCCCAGCACGCGGCCAACCCCGGCGGCCGTTCGCTGTGGTGGAAATGGCAGGCGCCGGCGGACGGCACTTTGTTGGTCAGCACCGAGGGCAGTTCCTTCGATACCCTGCTGGGAGTGTACACCGGCGCGCTGGTCAGCGCCTTGACCCGCGTGGCGGAAAACGATGATGCCCTCGAGGGCTCGGGCTTCAGCAAGGTGCAGCACGCCGTGCGCGCCCAAACCTGGTACGCCCTGGCCGTGGATGGCTACAACGGCGCAACCGGAGTGGTGAACCTGACGTACACCTTTACCCCGGGTCAGGTCTTCAACCTTGCCGTCTCGCATACCGAGGGCGGCAGCACCGTGCCCCCGGCCGGTGTCCTGGCCGTGCCCGGCGGTTCAGCGCAGCAGTTGCGCGCCGTGCCGGATCTGGCTTCGGAGTTCGCGCGCTGGGAAGGCGATGTGAACACCGCCGAGAATCCGGTCTCGGTGATCGTGTCGCGTGACCTCCAGGTGCGGGCGGTGTTCCGGCCGCTGCCCATAGCCGACGACTTCGAGACTGGCGACCTCCGTCGCCTGCCCTGGCAGACCGGGGGCGAAGCGCCCTGGCTGGTCACCGACCAACTTGCGGCGGCGGGCCGGTTTGCGGCTCGCTCCGGAGTGATTGGCCATAGCCAGATGAGCTGGCTGCGACTGACACATCAACTGCGGGCCGGGCAGGCGAGTTTTGACTTCCGGGTGAATTCCGAAACCGACTGGGACTTTCTCGAGTTCCATCTCAACGGGAACCTGGTGCGGCGCTGGTCCGGCAACGTGGATTGGACCCGGTACGAATTCACTGTACCGGCGGGTACCCACACGCTGGAGTGGCGTTACGTCAAGGACGCGGCCAATAGCGTCGGGCTGGATGCCGCCTTCCTCGACAATGTGATCCTGCCGCTGACGGTGCCCGACGACGGCACCGTGCCGCGATTGAGTGCCAGCCGCACCCTGGCCGGCGGGGTGCAGGTGCGCCTGAGCGGTCAGACCAATCAGGTGTATGTCCTTCAGGCGGCGGATTCCCTGCCTCCCCGCTGGCGCAACGTGCACACCAACGTCGCCACGCACGGCGAGATCATCTTCATTGACCCGGAAGCCCCGGGACGGATGGAGCGGTACTACCGCGCCGTGCGCCCGTGAGTCGAGGACGGGACGACCGCCCGGGCTTCGCCCGAGCGACCGGTATCTGCGGAGCGCCTCGTGAAACTCCTGGGCCTGACCGGCGGCGTGGGCATGGGCAAATCCACCGTGGCAGACCTGCTCCGAAGTCTGGGGCTGCCAGTGGTGGACACCGATCAACTCGCCCGGGAACTGGTGGCTCCCGGCCAGCCGGCGCTGGAGGAAATCCGGACCGCCTTCGGGCCGGAGGTTGTGGACGAGACGGGAGTACTGCGCCGCGACCGGCTGGCGGAGAAGGTTTTTTCCGATTCGGCGGCGCGGCGTCGGTTGGAGGCGATTTTGCATCCCCGCATCCGGGAACAATGGTTGGCAGCGGCAGACGTCTGGCGCGTGGCTGGAAAGCGAGGCGGGGTGGTGGTGATTCCCTTGCTGTTCGAGACAGATGCCCAAGGGCATTTTGACGCCACGATTTGCGTGGCCTGCACTCCGGCCAGCCAGCGGGAGCGCCTGCGGGCCCGCGGTTGGTCGAACGCGGAGATAGACCGCCGATGTGCCGCGCAGTGGCCGATCGAGCGTAAAATGGCCGCGGCGGACTACGTGGTCTGGACCGAAGGCGACCTCGCAGCGACCCGAAGCCAGTTGCTGCGTATTCTGGATCGGATCTTCCCCGCGCGCCGCGTTACCTAGGTGTGCCAGGCGGGTAAACCCGGGGCGAGGCGCTCCCGGAGTTTCCTGGCCGCAACTTGTCCCGCGCTGAAGGCGAGGGGCGCCCGCCACAAACCCGCGCCAAGCTGGCGTGTGATTTGCTTCAAGTGGCTCCGATACCGGACTGGTTTGAATGCCCTTGCGACCCCGGGGTCGCGTACCTAGAGTCCCTGCATCTGAATTTGCCATGAAAGCGCTCAAATGGCTGCTGGCCGGCCTGGCCGGTCTGTTCCTCTTCCTATCCTTTTGGCCCCGAACGGACAAAGCCGCGCCGGCACCGTCAACAACCCACCGGACTTCGAGCCCGGCGCTGGCCTCCGGCCCGAAGGTGGACCTCCTGTCTTATCAAGCGGCTCGCCAAGAAGCCTTCGCCGGGGTGGCCTCGGCCGCTCCGGCGGTCGCCGCTGCCGATGCGCTTTCAGCCTCGGGAACACCCCACGACCGCTTCGCGCGATGGACGGAGCGGTTTTTTAACGAGGCCTGGTCAGGTGATCAGGCGGCGCTGCTGGCGGAGGGCGAGCGATTGGCCCTTGAGCGTCGCGAATACCTCGCCCGGGAAATCGAGGAAAACCCGCGCGCGGCGTTGCAATACGCCGTGCCCTACCGCTGGCGACAAGTGCTGCCCCAGACCATTACCCGCCACTTCGAGGAAGTGGTGAGCGGCGTGGCCAAGTACGAGGTATTCATGGCCTCGCCCGTGCCAGGTGCGGATTACCGCCGGTTCCAATGCGCGACTTACCGGTACGCCACAGTGGCCGGACGCACCTACCGCGCTTACGTGTACGGAGCCCGCCTCAGCCAGATGACCCGCGAGCGGGAACCTCTGCACGGCATCGCCGTGGATGACACCCTGGCCGTGCATGAGGCGCCCGGACGTCTGCTGGACGCGGAAGAAACCGCCGCCGTGCGCGCGGCGGGGCTGGCGCCCGCCGGCGGGGCGTGCGCCGTGTGCGGCCAGGAGGCGGCCGCCGATGGCCGTCTGCTCGAGCTGGCAGGCCACTGGGTGGAGGTGTGCAACGGCTCGGATGCGGCGGCGCTGAACCGCGCCTTGATGAGTCTGGAGGCGGGCGAGGTGGCCGCCGCCTACGCCGCCGCCCTGCCCAACTGGACCAACGCGCCGCCCCAGCCGCCGCTGCCCAGCTTCGGCCCCCGCCGCACGCTGTACATGCGCCTGGTGTTCCGCGACGACACCACCATTCCCATCAGCGAGGAGCAGGCCGCCGAGGAAATGAGGCAGGTGAACGAGTTTTTCATCGAGGCCTCCTACGGCAAGACGGCGCTGATTCCCACCATCACGCCCGTCTTGACCCTCCCGCACCCGAAGGCCTGGTATTCCAAGCAGGGGCCGGGCGCCCTCATGGCCGATGCGCAGGCGGAAGCCGCCGCCGCTGGCTTTCTGCCCGAGCAGTTTGATCTTGTGCTCGCCCGATTTACGCCCGTGCCCGGCTACGACTGGGGCGGCCTGGGCGGGGGCAAGACCGCCTGGCTGCAATACAACGGCATCGGCCTGGCCATTCACGAGATCGGTCACTGCTACGGGCTGGGGCATGCCAACTTCTGGGAAACCCGACGCGCCCTGTTGCCGAATCCTCCGCCCGACCGTTGGGACACCGACTCACTCGTCGGTCACGACAGCATGATCGGCGCGGGCGACGACATCGAGTATGGGGATATCTTTGACGTGATGGGGAGCGGCGGCGGGGAATATCAGGGCGGCCGCGGCCCGGTAACCAACCAGCCCATCAGCCGCTTTGCCGGCCACTTCAATCCGGTGGGGAAGTCTCAACTGGGCTGGCTGCCTAGCTCGGCCATCGGGCAGTTGGTCGAAAACCGGACCAACCGTCTTTACGTGTTCGACACGCCCGTGCTGCGAGAGAACCGCGCCTACGCGCTACGGATTCGCAAGGACGAACAGCGCACTTATTGGGTGAGCGCCCGGGCCAGGATCGAAGACAACCAGTGGGTCAACAACGGGGTGTCGTTGCACTGGGGGCCCTGGCCGCAGGCCATCGGCTACAGCACGCTCATTGACACCACTCCGGGCACCCCCGAGGGGCGCGCGGATTCCCCCATCGTCCTGGGGCGCACCTTCACCGATCCGGAGGTCCACTTGCACATCACCCCCGTGGCCAAGGGCGGCTCCGACCTGGACACCTGGTACGACGTGGTGGTCAATCGCGGGCCGTTCCCCGGCAATCGTCCGCCGGAAGTCCGGCTGATTGCCTCCACCAACCGCGTGGCGCCGGGCCGCCCGGTCACCTTCACCGTGGAAGCCACCGACCCGGACGGCGACCCGCTGGCCTACTACTGGGACCTCAGCGACGGCACCTTGGGCGCGAATAGTCCCACCCTTACTCGCACCTGGGTGACCAACAGCGACTACCGCGTGCGCGTCGAGGTCAGCGATATGCGCGGAAATGTGGTCAGCCGCCACGTGGTGGTTCGGGTGGGCAACCCGAGCGGCTTCCGCATCAGCGGCGCCGTCCTGGACAACCTGGGCCAGCCGCTGGCCGGCGTCCGGGTGGGCAACGGCGCGCTCACCAACACCACCGAGCTGGCCACCAACTACCAGGCCACCTTCACTGACAGCGACGGGACCTTCACTCTCGTGAACCAGACGCCCGGCGACTGGGAGGTCACGGCCTTCAAGCACGGTTACCGAACCATCCCCCTGAACTTCAACCAGATCGTGACCGTGGCCGACCGGGACGTCACCGGCCTGGAATTTTTGGCCACCGAGCAGCCGCGGGTGTCGGTCCGCGTGGCCAGCCATGCGGACGCGGTGCGCGGGCGTCCGGGCGTTTTTGAATTCCAGCGCACGGGCGATACCAACACGGCGTTCCGTGTCGTGTTCACGCTCGGCGGTACGGCGCAGGAGGGGACAGACTTTCTGCGACTGACCAACACCACCACCCACACCAACGCCCTGCGCACCCTCCTGGCTGATGTGAATCTGCCGGTGCCCTTCTATTACGTGGACTTCGCCACCGGGGTCGTCACCACCAACCTCACACTCACCGTGGCCACCAACGCAAACGCCGTGGACGACAAGTCCCTCTCCGCCGCGGTCATGTACGCCCTGCAGAAGGAATGGGTGTACGCCACCAACGTGGACGACGGCCAGGGCGGGCAGGTACCCGGTTTGGCCACCAACTACACCTTTTTCACCGGCTGGGAAGTGGTGAACTTTAACGGCGAGGACACCTGGTTCCAGACCTACGGAGATTACCTCGTCGGGTCTCCCGGCGAGGCCACTATGATTTTCCGGGGCCCCCCCGCCACCAACCCAGTGGTTTCCCTTCTGGCCATGAGCCGGAGTGTCAGCGAAAACGCCAGCGACGGCGTCCTGTTGTTGCTGGTCCGCTCCGGACTGACCAACGTGCCGGTCAACGTGCGTCTGGGGTTCTCCGGCACCGCCTCCTACGGGCAGGACTACCGACCGCTACCGGACCTGATGCGCATTCCTGCGGGCGTCACCGTAGTGCCGCTGTGGTTTTACGTGATCCCAGACCTCTATCTCGAAGGCAACGAGAGCGCCACGATAGCCATCGAGGAGGACCCGGCGTACCGGATTGGCAACAAACGGGCCACCCTGGCCATTGGCGACAACGATTTGCCTACCCTGACGGTGACCGCCAGCGACCCGGTGGCTTCCGAACTGGGTAACGATCCCGCCGAGGTGGTGATCACTCGCATCGGCGACCTGCATCGAGACCTGACGGTGAATTATCTGGCGGGCGGGACGGCCATCAGCGGGCGGGATTATCGCCCGCTGCCCGGTTCGATCGTCATCCCGGCCGGGCAACCCTCGGTGCGGCTCGCCATCCAGGCGCGGGACAACGGCCTGACCGACGGCGGGAACACCGTGGACATCATCCTTTCCGACAGCCCGCTTTACAACGTGAGACACCCGGCCGTGGCCACGGTCTTCATCCAGGACGGAGCCTGGCCCACGGTGAGCATCCGGGCCAGCATCACCAACGCCGCAGAACCGGATACGCCCGGCGAATTTGTGCTCACGCGCGCGGGCGATACCCGGAACGAGTTGGTGGTCAATCTCCGGGTCGGGGGCACGGCGCGGCCGGTGGCGGATTACGCGCCGATCACCGGTCTTGGGCGCATTCCCGCCGGCGCCGCCTCGGTGGTGATCCGCGTCAACCCGGTGAATGACAATATCCGCGAGGATACCGAGACGGTGATTTGCGAAATCGCCCCCGGGACCAACTACAACATCGGCTCCTCCCGTCAGGCCACGGTGTACATCGAGGACAACGACAGCGGTCAGCCGGGGGTGGGCTTTACCTTCCTGGGCTCGACCGTGGTCGAGGGCCAGCGCACCGGCCTGGTCGCGGTGTCGGTCAGCGCCAACCCCAACGAGGACGTGACCGTGGACTGGCGCGTCACCGGCGGCTCCGCCCTGCCGGACGTGGACTATTCCGGCACCAATCTTTCCGGACGGCTGTTGTTCACCAACGTTCCGGACCCGGCCATCAGCAACCGGGTGCAGTTGATCGCCTTTCCCCTCCTGGACGACACTAATGCCGAGCCGACCAAATCCATCATCCTGACCCTGGTTGAGCCGGCGCCGCTCATCAGCAACGAGGTGACCACCAATGAGATCACCCTCACCAACGCGCAGGGCGAACCCATCGGCACCACCAATGTGCTCATCACCAACACCATCATTACTCCCGTCCCGATGAACGCCTTGCTGGAGGCCTACCGCTCCCACACCCTGACCCTCCTGGATGACGACCTCGGCACGGTCGAGCTGTTGGTCGTGGATGAAATCGCGATGGAGGACGGCCGCAAAGCCGGGATGCTCCACGTCCACCGCACCGGTTCCCTGGTGAACGACCAACCGGTGCGCCTGGCGGTTTCCGGCGTCGCCGGGAATGGCAGCGATTATGTCGTGATTCCACCCGAGGTGATCATCCCAGCCGGCGAGGAGGTGTTGGAGCTGCCGATCATTCCCGTGGATGATCCCATCCAGGAGTTCATGGAAGACGTGCGCGTGCGCATCGTCAGCGCCCCCGGTTGTGTGGCACTGCCCGGCGAAGCGGTGGTGCACCTCATTGACAACGATGGCACGGTCGAGTTCAGCCGCCCGGCCTACGTCGCCTATGAAAGCGCCGGCCAGGCGTTGATCGAATTGCGCCGCACCAGCGACACCAACGGCACCGCCGCGGTGGCCTATCAGGTCACCGCCGGCACGGCCACCACCAACCACTTCATCCCAACCAACGGCGTGGTGATCTTCGCCCGCGGGGAAACGGTCAAAACCTTCGCCGTGACCCTGTTGGACAACCGCGAGGTCGAGCCGGACCGAACCGTTTTCCTGAGCCTGCGCAATCTCAGCGACGGGGTGCCGCTGGGCGGCCAAACCGAAGCCGTGCTCACGATTCTCGACGACGACACCATCGTCGAGTTCTACACCCCGGCCGTGCAGGCGATCGAGAACGACCCCGACGTGGGCCTGGTCGTCTACCGCTACGGGATCATCACCAACCAGCTGGAGGTCGCGTTGGTGACCACCACCAACGGCACGGCCATCCCCGACCAGGACCTGGTGCTCACCAACTACACGGTGATCTTCGAGCCCGGCCAGACGACGGCAGTGGCCCGGGTGCGCCTGCTCGACGACGTGGAATTCGACGGGGACAAAACCCTCGCGATCATCCTGAACACCTTGGACGAGCGCGTCACCTTGGGCGCGGTGACCAACGGGCTGATCACCGTGCTCGACGACGAATGCGCCATCTCGCTGGCCGCTTCCGAGTACCGCGTGGACGAGTACGCCCGAACGCTGACCCTCGAAGTGCGGCGCACGGGCAGCTCCCTCCACGCCGTGCAGGTGGACTATGAGACGGTGGACGGCACCGCCCAGGCGGGTCGCGACTACGCATCCACGCGCGGCACCCTGCGTGTTGCCGGAGCCGAGCTGTTGCGGGCTCCGGACGGCGCCGGCGTGACGGTGCTGCAGGAGGGCGAAACCACCCAGACCCTCACCCTGCGTATCCTCGACGACCGCCTGGGCGAGGGCGACGAGACCTTCGAACTGCGCCTCAGCAACCCGCGTCTGACCCTGGGCGGCGGTCTGCCCGGCACCGTGGTGCCGGGGGACATCACCAATGCCACGGTCACAATCGTGGACAACGAGACCCCGGGCAGCGTGGACTTTGAGTTCTACCCCGGAGAGGGGGCCAACGACACCGTGTTAACGCTGGCCCGGCAGCCCGATGGCAAGGTGGTCCTGGGCGGCCGCTTCACCGAGCTGGATCGCGTCACGCTCAACCGCGTGGCCCGTCTGCATGATGACGGCTACCTCGACACCTTCTTCAACCCCGGGGAAGGCTTCAATGACGCCGTCCACGCGCTGGCGGTCCAACCGGATGGCCGCCTGGTGGTGGGCGGCCGCTTCACCGCCTTCAACAACCAGCCGATCAACCGCATCGCCCGGCTGAACGCCGACGGCGCGGCCGATCCCGAGTTTCGTCCCGGTTCCGGCGCCAACGCCCCTGTCCGCGCGCTGGCCGTTGAGGTCGAGGGCACGATCCTCGTGGGCGGGGAATTTACGACCTTCAACGGCGCGCCACGCCCCCGGTTGGTGCGTTTGCTGCCCGACGGTACTGTGGATACCGCCTTTTCCCCGCAATTGAACGGCCACGTGCTGGCCCTGGCCGTGCAGGCGGATGGCAAGATTCTCGTGGGCGGCGCCTTCACCACCGCCAGCGACCTGAGCCGTCCATACCTGGCACGACTCAACCCGGACGGCTCGGTGGACGCCACCTTCAATCCCGGCGGCGGGCCGGATGCGGCCGTCCACGCGTTGGCCTTGCTGCCGGATGAACGCGTGCTGCTGGCCGGCGCTTTCCGGCAGGTGGCCGGTCAGCCGCGCGCCGGCGTGGCGCGCCTGAACACCGATGGTTCGCTGGACACCAGCTTTGACCCGGGCGCGGGCGCCAACGATACGGTTTACGCCCTGGACGTGGCCCCCGATGGCAAGGTGCTCCTCGGCGGCGCCTTCACCACCTACGCCGGGCAAAGCCGCAACCGCATCGCCCGCCTGAATCCAAACGGCTCGCTGGACACCCTCTTCGACGTGGGCACCGGCGCGAACAACACCGTCTTCACCCTGGTGGTGCAGCCGGATACCGCCGTGATCATCGGGGGTGACTTCACCGAGGTCAACCGGCTGCCGCGCAACCGCGTTGCCCGCCTGCACGGAGACGGGCGCTTCCGGTTGAACGTCATTCAGTTCAGCGTGACCGAATATCGCATCTCCGAAAGGGGCCGGGTGGCCACCATCACCGTGGAGCGTGCCGGCGACCTCACCCTGCCCGCTCAAGTGGATTACCTGACCCGCGACGGCACCGCCATCGCCGGGCAGGACTACCAGACCGCCCGCGGCACCCTGGTCTTTGCCCCGGGCGAAACCACTCAAACCTTCCCGGTGCGGATTTTCGATGACGACCTGGGCGAGGGCGACCTTACCGTGCATCTGGCGCTGACCAACCTGCTGCCGGGCTTCTCCCTTACCGCCCGCCAGGCGGCGGTGCTGGTCATCGAGGACGACGAAAGCGCGGTGGCATTCAGTGTCGCAAGCTACAGCCTCCGCGAGGGGGAGGGCCGCGCCACCATCACGGTGCGCCGCACCGGCCCCACGGATGCGGTGGTCAGCGTGGACTACGCCACCGCCGACGGCACGGCCGTGGCCGGGCAGGATTATCTCCCGGCGACCGGAACGCTGACCTTCGACGCCGGCGTCACCGAGCAGACGTTTGAAGTCGTCGTGCTCGACAACACCACGGCGCAGCCGGACCGCACGGTGCTGTTGTCCCTCGCCAACCCGCAGGGGGGTGCGGTGATCGGCCGTCAGAACACCGCCACGCTGACGATCCTGGACGACGACCGGATCGAGAATTACGCCCTGAACATCACTCCACCCGTCGGGGGCACGGTCACGCCGCCCTCGGGGATGTACCCGGCTGGTTCGACGCAGGCCGTAACCGCCCTGCCGGCCGCGGGCTTCCGCTTCGCGGGCTGGCAGGGGTCGGTTTCCTCCACCGCCAACCCGCTGGTGTTGGTCATGGACCGCAATTATTTCCTCACCGCCCGCTTCCTGCCGGTGGCGTACACCTATACCTTCGAGCCTCCCTTCAGCACGAGCGACCTGAACCGGCCGCCGTGGTTGAACTACTCGGCCCGGCCGTGGCAGGTGCAATCCACGGTGGTGTCCAGCGGCCGCGGCGCGCTGCGCTCCGGCCTCATTGGAGACAATCAGGAAACCAGCCTCAATCTAACCGTGGAGTCGCGGGGCGGCGCGGCGGCCTTCGATATCCGCGTCAGTTGTGAGGCCAACTGGGACTTTGCCGAGTTCTTCATGGACGGCCAACGGATCGAGCGTTGGACCGGCGAGGTGCCCTGGCAGACCTACGTGTTCAACCTAACCCCGGGCACGCACACCCTCACCTGGCGCTACGTAAAGGACAGCAACTTCTCCGCCGGCCTGGATGCCCTGTTCGTGGACAACCTGTTCGTGCCGCCGCTCGGACCGGACCCGACGGATTCCGCCGCCCAGTTGCGCCTGGTGAGCGTGCCCGGCGAGCTGCAGCTCTGGATTTCCGGACGGGTCGGGCTCACCTACACGCTCGAGGTCAGCAACGACCTGACCACCTGGACACCGGTATCCTCGCATCTCAACACCACCGGCACCATCCTGGTACCGCTGACACCGGACCCGGCGGCGCCCGCTGTTTATTACCGTGCGGTGGCGCTGCCCTGAGTGAGAGGTCCCGGCCGGATCGGTCCGGCTAAAGCACACGGCCGCCCGACGGGGAATCCGCCGCCGTCGGGCGGCGCCTTATAGACTAAACGGGTGACTATTGCGCGGTCCAACCGCCGTCCAGGATCACGTCGGTCCCGGTGATCCACCCCGCTGCCTCGGAGCACAAAAACAGCGCCAGTTGCGCCACCTCGGCCTCGCGTCCCCATCGGCCGGCGGGAATCCGGGCCAGAAATTCGCGGCTGGCCACAGGGTCTTCGAGAATCGGGCGGTTGATTTCTGTGGCCACCGGCCCTGGGCTGATGCCCACCACGGTGATCCCTTCCGGCGCTAGCTCAAGGGCCAGCGCCCGGGTGAGCCCTAGCAGTCCGGCCTTGCTGGCCGCGTATGCCGTGCGGCCGGGCAGAGCCACGTGGCTCAGGATCGAGGTCAGGTTGAGGATGCGGCCACGGCCCCGTCCGCGCATCAGGGGCACAAAGGCGCGGCAGATGAGAAACGCCCCGGTCAGGTTGGTGTCCAGCACCTGACGCCACTCGGCCAGGGTGAAATCGGTGAGCGGCTTCCGCAGGTTGATCCCCGCGCTGTTGACCAGGACATGCACCCGGCCGAATCGCTCGCGCACATGTTCCGCGGCAGCGGCAACTTCGTCCTCACGGGTTACATCGCATCGCACGGGCACGCCCTCGGCGCCGCGTTGACGCAGGTCCTCCGCCGCTTGCGCCAGCGCGGTTGTGTCTCGGGCTAGCAACGCCACGCGGGCGCCGGCCCCGGCCAGGGTCAGGGCAATGGCGCGTCCCAGGCCGCGGCTGGCGCCGGTGACCACCGCTACTTGTCCTTGGAGATTCGGTTGATTCATGGCCGAGAGTCTGCCCCGCCCCGCACAAAGCGAAAGCGCGCGTTGCCGGAAACGCAGCTCCCGTTTCTGGGCGCCCCGTGGCGGGCTCTTGCCTTGTCGAGGCGCCGGGCTTGCTGCTTCGGCGTAGACCCCGCCCGCCTCCGTCCCGCGTGCAGATTCCAAGAAAATGAAATGTAGCCTGCTGGTTCTTCCATTTCGGGCGCCGAATTGACGCCCCGCCCCCGCTCGAAGACGATGCGCCCGTTCTTCGCCGTCCGGGGCGCCTGCGGCGGCGGAGAGGGATCGCAGGTGATGAGTGCCGACGTCACAATCGTACCGTTGTCCCGCAGCGTCCGGGATATCCGGCGCTTTTTGCGCGTGGCCCGGGGATTATACGCACCGGACTCGCTGTGGGTCGCCCCGCTGGAACTGGATCAGGCCAGGGTCTTCACCCTCGCCAATCCGTTTTTCGAGCACGCCGAGATGCAGCTCTGGGTGGCCCGGCGCAAGGGCGCGGACGTCGGCCGCATCGCGGCGATTCTCGACCACCATTTCAACCATCGGCAGCCGGAGCCGACGGCCTTTTTCGGCTTCTACGAGAGCGTGAATGACCCGGCGGTTGCCGCCGCGCTGTTCGAGGCGGCCAGCCGTTGGGCTCGTGAGCGGGGACAGCGACGGCTGCTGGGGCCGATGAATCCCACCACCAACGACGAATGCGGGCTGCTGGTGTCCGGCTTCGAGGAGCCTCCGGCCTTCATGATGCCCTACAATCCACCCTGCTACCCCGAGCTGGTCGAGGCACTCGGTTTTCGCAAGGCCCGCGACCTGTTGGCCTTTCACGTGGAGGTGACCGCGGCGCCGCTGGAGCGCCTGCGTCGTCTTGCCGAAAAAACCCGCCGTCGCTACCCCGAACTGGTCTTCCGCCCGGTGCGCCGCCGCACGCTGGCGCGCGACCTGGCCCTGATCAAGGAGGTGTACAACGCTGCTTGGGAGGACAACTGGGGTTTTGTACCCATGACCGACGCCGAGATCACTTTCACGGCCGCCCGCCTCAAGCCGCTGTTGGTCGAGGGACTGGTCTGGTTGGTGGAGTCCCCGGACGCCGGCCCGGTGGCGTTCATGCTCGCGCTGCCGGATTTCAACGAGGCGCTCCGTCCTCTCCGGGGCCAATTACTCACGCCGCGGCTGTTCCGTTTTCTGACCTACCTCTTCGGCTGGAGGTGTCCCCGCCATTGCCGGGTGGTGACGCTGGGGATCAAAGCCTCCCACCGGGGACGCGGCCTGGAGGCGGTGATGCTGGACGAGGGCTTCAAAACCGGGTTGCGGCTCGGCTTCAAGACCGCTGAGGCCTCCTGGGTGCTCGAGGACAATGTGGCCATGTGCCGTTTCATGGAGGCGTTTGGCGCGCGGGTGAACAAGGTTTATCGCCTCTATGAGAAGGCGATTTAGCCCCGCCCCGCCTCAGGAGCGCCACGCCACGTTTGCCACAAACAATCCAATCATTGCCGTGCTGCAGGCCACCTTGCCGACGGTGCCAGCCAATAGGCCCAGCACCGCGCCCAATCCCGCACGGGAGGCTGCCGGCAACGGGCGGCCACCCAGCAGTTCGCCAAGCGTTGCCCCCACCAGCGGCCCGGCCACGATCCCCAGCGGTCCGGTGAACACCCCGAAAACCGCACCCAGCCCTGCGCCAACCACGCCTCGCCAGGTGGCGCCGAGCCTGCGCGCCCCCAGCAGCGTGGCCAGGTAATCCAGCACCACGGTGACCAGCACCAGACCGCCGAGCACCACCAGGACGGTTGTGCTGACGCTCTGCTGCCCAAACCACAAACGATGGCCGATGGCCGCCGCCAGCACCAGCGGGGGACCGGGAATGCCCGGCAACACACTCCCCGCCAAACCCACTGCCATCACCAGCAGAGTCAGCGCCAGTCCGAGGAGTTGCTCCCAACCCATGCTCCTAGAATACGTCCGGTTGCCGGGCGCGCCAACGGCACTGAGCGGCGGCAGTCCCGCGCCGCCGGTGGCCGGCGGCAGTGCTCACAACGCCCGACGCAGGATGTCTTCCAGCTCTTCCGGGGTGAGCGGAATCGGATTCGCCTTCATGCTGCTGGCCCGGGCGGCTTTTTCCATCACGGCCGGAATGTCGGCCTCGGTCATGCCGTAAGTACGCAACGGCGGCGCCGCCAGCTCGCGGCAGAGTTTGTGCACCCGCTGCACGCCCACATCGGCGTTCGCTTGAGGCCGCCCGGTCAGCAGACGGGCGAGTTCCTCGAAGCGGCGCAACGCCGGCGAATCGGGCCGGCGTTCCCGCAGCGCGCGCAGATTGGCCGCCATGACATGGGGCAGCAACGCGGCGCACACCGCGCCATGCGGGGCGGGGAACAGGCCGCCAATCGGGGCCGCCAACCCGTGCACGGCGCCCAGACCCGCGTTGGCCAGCGCCAGGCCGCTGAACAGGCTGGCCAGGGCCATATCCTCCCGGGCGGCCAGGTCATGGCCGTTTTCCCAGACCCGGTGCAGCGATCGGACCACCCGCGGGATGGCTTCGACGCACAGTCCGTCCACCAGAGGATTGGCGCGGTTGCACACATAGGGCTCGATAAGCTGCGTCAGGGCATCCAGCCCGGTGGTCGCGGTGACGGCGGGCGGCAGGTCCAGGGTCAGTTCCGGGTCCACGATCGCCACGCGCGGGAGCAGGTAGGGACTGCGCAGGCTGACCTTCAGACGGTGAGCCGGGGAGGCGAGCACGCTGTTGCGCGTGACCTCCGCACCCGTGCCGGCGGTGGTGGGCAGGGCCAGGCAGGGCACGCCCGGTCCGGGCAGCGGCTGCCCACGGCCGATGACTTCCAAGTGGTCCAGCAGGTCGCCCGCGTGGCCCAGCAGGGCAGCGAGAGCCTTGGCGGCATCCACCGCGCTGCCGCCACCAAAGCCAATCACCAAATCACATCCGGCCGCGCGCGCCCGTTCCAAGCCGGTCAAGACCGTGTTCGTGGTGGGTTCACCGGGCACAGCGAATATCTCGGGGCTGAGTCCGGCGGCGGTCAGCAGACCCAACAGTGGGGCGGCGCGATCCGGGTGACGTCCCGTCACCACCAGCGGCCGGCGTCCGAGGGATTTCGCCGCCGGCACGACCTCGCTCAACGTGCCGGGGCCAAAGAAGATTCGGCCCGCCGTGGCAAATTCAAAACGCATGATGCAAAGGTCTCAAGATATGGTTGCAGGATTGAACAAAGGAAAGTTCTCAAGACGCTTCAGGGGGATTGTTCGGTGACGCTCCGCGTCGGTATCCGCTTCGTGAGGCACTCATATATCGGGGAACGAACCGCCGCGGTCGTTTGCCGGTTCCTGGACCCGCAGGGCTCGTCGTCGAGTTGGAGGCGGAGTCCAAACCCCGTCGCCATCCTGTACGCCAGCGTGACCATTGCAAGACCGGTTTACAGAGTAGCCAGACCGGTTTTGGTCGGACGCGCGCGATGAGGTCGTGGACGCGCAGGGGACGGCGCGCTCGGAGAGCGCGCCCTACCGGGCCGGAGGATTGCCGGTGGGGCGGGCTGTCCCAGCCCGCCGGTGAGTGTGGCTAGCGCAGTTTCGGCGGCGTGGGGCTGAAGAATCGCAACGCGTATCCGGTGCTGGAAGCGCGGCCGGAAAGGACGCTGATGTGGAAGTAATGAGCCACCTGGTCAAATGGAGGCAGCAGGGAGAAGTCCAACCATTCCGCGAGCTGCCGGGTGAATTGATCCGCATCTTCCCGGCTATCCTTGAGGACGGGGTTTTGCGCGGTGACCAGGTCCACGAGGAGGTTTTTGTTGCTGCGCAGAGCTTCCCAGTAGGGGCGGGTGACTTCGGCATCGTTCTGAAAACCGAACAGTCCGTATCCGGCGCCGCCCGCGCGTTCGGCCGCCTCGCGCAATCCGGGCAGTTCGGCCAGGGGTTTGGGGCGGTTTTCCGCTCGGCGCAGATACTCCTCGAGAATGGCCGCGTCATCCGAAAACGCGAGGTAGCCGCCGCTGGCGGTCAGGTGGAACTGACCGACCTGGCCGGAACCGGTCAGGTCCGGAATCGTCAGGCAGTAGATGCGTTGCCCAAGAAAGTCCCGCTCCTTCATCTCCATTTGGGCCAGCTGGCCGGGCAACAGGGTGAGGGCCGTTCGCAGGGTACTCAGGAGTTGGGCGGCATTCGGCGAGCCGATCAGCGTCAACGCCGGTTGGGCCAGCAGGTCGGCGGGCGTGGAGCTGCGCGGGGGCTTTTGGTAGCCCATGAAGTCGTCGCCCAGGTTCATGAGGAAACTGCGCCGGAAGTCGAAGTTCGGGTCTCGTTCCTTCAGGGCGGCATCCAACTGGGCCGTGAAGAATCCCAACATGCCGGGGGAGATTTCGTTGGCCAGGGATTCGAGGGATGCCCAGAACTTTTGCCCGTCCAGGCGCCAGCGCCAGAATGATACGGCATCTGCCGGCACGAAGGCCGGGATGCCGGCGTCTTTGGGCTCCGTGGCCAGCAATTGCAAGAGTCCTTTGCGTTCGGCCCAGGGAGCGCGCAAGTGCAGGTCCAAAAAGCCGCCTTCCGGAGAGTCGCGCAGCGCGAAAGCCAGGGTTTTCAGTCCTTTGAGCCCCAGGGCATTCAGCAGGGCGTCCGGTTTGGGGGCTACGGGGTTGTCGCCGCCCGCGCTTGCGGCCAGTTGGGTAACGATCTCCGCCAGCGGCGAGAAGTGAATCCAGCCAAAAACCTGTGCCTCGCGGAAGAAGGCCTGAAAGTCCTCGCTGAAGCTAGTTTCTTCGCTCAGGTTGGGCAGGCTCTTGCCTTGCAGTCCGGCCACCACACGTTCCAGATCTCGGGTCACTGTGCCGGCGACGAGAACGGGGCCTACCCGGCCGAACTTCAAGTTCAGCACAGGGGCTTCTGGTGCGGGGGGCTGCAGCGCAAGCGTGGAGAACTCCACGTCCCGGATGGGTTCGGTCTTCAACGTGTGGCCGGCGTCGGCAATCTTTTTGCGGATTTCGGCCAGCTGGGCTTCCAGGGCGTCGCCTCTGTCCCGGGTGTCGAGAATAATGACCAGTCCGGGGACGGGATCGGCCGTGCCTTTCCAGCCGTTGCGGGTGATGGCCAAGCTGAGCTGGCCCTGAAGCAGCTTGGCATAGTCCTTGAGCTTCAATCCCGCCTCGCGCTCGAGTTTGTCGAGCACCTCGGCTTGCAGCTTGTTCAGGAACTTTTCCCGGAAGGGACGTAGCGCGGAGTCGTTCCACAGGCGCCAGCCGGCGCTGTTATGCTGGGCGACGCGGTAGGCGGAGTAATCCGGCAGGCTTAGAAAGGCCAGGGTGTCCGGCGGCAGAAGTCGTTGGCCGGGTGGGGTGGAAGCGGCGTGAGCGGTCAGAGCGCCGGCCAACAGGGCCAGCCTGAGGATGCGGCAGGTGGGGTTCATGCGGTTGAGGGAGGGGTATTTTTTCGAGAAACTGAATCCAGACAATTAGGACTCGGGGGAAGCGGTGGCGCGGTTCAGCCGGCCGGGCGGTTCTAGGTAGCGGTAGCCGCTACTGGGGTTGTTGTTGTCGTAGGCGAAGGCGTCGCGGTTGGTCAAAAAGTCCTGCACCGCGCGGGCCGGGATGGCAAAGCCGAGGCCCTCGCCGAAGTTGATTTTCATGTTGGTCACGCCGACCACCTCGCCGCGCAGGTTAAACAACGGCCCGCCACTGTTGCCGGGGTTGATCTGAGCGGTGGTCTGTAGGTAAAGGTCCCCCTGCATGACCCGGGTCTTGGTGCTGATGATGCCCTCGGTGACGGTGCGCTCCAGTCCCAGCGGGCTGCCCACGGCAAAAACCCGCTCGCCCACGGCCAGGGCGTCGGAATCCCCCACGGGCACAAAGACAAACGGCGGGGCGCCGGGGTCTTCCACCCGAAGCAGAGCCAGGTCCCGAAATTTGTTCATGGCCACGATGCGTACCTGTTTGTAAGTGCGCCGTTCCAACTGGCCGGACCGTTGATGATACACTTCCACGGAGATCTGGGTTTCACCTTCAATAACGTGAAAATTCGTGATCAGATCGCCCTCGGCGTTGATGAAAAAGCCCGAGCCCAACCCGGAAGGAGTGCGGACCTGGACCACGGCTTCCCCCACCCGGGTCACCAACTCTCGCACCGATCGCTCGGCCGCCGGACTTCCACCCGGAGCTTGGGCAGGTGCCGGGGGCCGCGACGACGGGACGACCTCGGGGGCGCTGGATCCGGACGAAACCGGCGTGACGGGCGGAGAATTCGGGACCGGCGTTTCCCCGGACGGGGCGGCTTCCACCGCAGCGCCCCGTTGAATCCGCTCCACGTGCTGCCGGGGAATGACCAGCACCGTGTAGCCAACATCCACCACCACCCATTCCGGTTTTTCCACCAGAATGTGGCCCCAAACGGCGCTGCCCTCCTTGAGCTGGATGGTATCGAGCGCCCGGCCCGCCCCGGCCAGCAATCCCAGCCCCGTCAATATCATGGGCAAACGACGTAACATGGTCGGACCATACAGGCGCAGGATGGACAGGGCAAGTCCGGTCGCAACCGGACCGGAAAAACCGTGAACCAGCGCGGTGCGGGGGACCCGGAAGGCCCGGGCGGCGGTGCCTTTGGCACGCGCGTTCGTCAGAATAAGTCAGACTCAACCTGAATGATTTGAACATTCTGTTCGTCAATCCTGCAGCCAACCACGCTGTTATGGGATTGCGCACAGGTTTCCGATGTCTCCTGGCTGCCGGATTGATTGCAGAGGGCGCCATCAACGGGTTTCCGGCCGAGCCCATTCCGGATAGTGATTGCTTGCAGTGTCATGGGGATCGGGACCTGACCCGGACCGACGAACGGGGGGAAACCGTATCGCTCTTCGTGGACGTGGCCCTCCTCAAGGCCTCCCGCCACGCCACCAACACCTGCTGGAGTTGCCATCAGGACATTGGTCCGGGGCATCCGGATGACGGCGTGGAGGCGCTCCGGGTTGACTGTGCCGCTTGTCATGCCGCGCAATCCGAGACCTTCGGCACCAGCGTGCACGGGATTGCCCGGTCGCGCGGAGAGCCCGGTGTCCCCGACTGTGTGGATTGTCACGGGGCGCATGACATCCTGCCGCGCGGGGCGCCCGAGTCCCGGCTCAGTCCGGCCCGGTTGGGCGCGACCTGCGGCGGGTGTCACGAGACGGAGGCCCGCGACGTGGCCGAGAGCGTGCACGGCGTTGCCCTGGCGGCGGGCAAACGGGATGCACCGACCTGCACCGATTGCCATCTCGAGCATCAGATTCGAACTCTCCGGGGGGCGGCTTCCGCGAGACTGGCCGTGGAGATTTGCAGTCAGTGTCATGCCTCGGAACGTATCAACGCCCGCTACCGCATGCCCGGCGACCGGCTGCGCACTTTTCTGGGGAGTTATCACGGATTGGCCGGGCGGCTGGGATCCACGCGGGCGGCCAACTGCGCCAGTTGCCACGGGTTTCACCTGATTCTGCCCTCGAGCCACCCCCGTTCCAGCATCCATCAGGACAATCTGGTGACCACCTGCGGCAAGTGTCATCCGGGCGCCACCGCCGGTTTTGTTGCCGGCCGGGTGCACGCGGACCTGGACAGCGGGGTTGACTTGGGCAGTCGGATCAACCGCTGGGTGCGGCGGATTTACCTGGCGCTGATTTTTGGGGTCATCGGCACGCTCGCGGTCCACAACGGACTCCTGTGGTGGCGCCGGGCGGTGGTCACGTTGCGTCTGTCCCGCCAGACTGGGGAGGAGCGCCTGGACTGCAACCAGCGCTGGCAGCACGGCGTGCTGGCGGTGAGTTTCATTGTGCTGGCCTGGTCGGGCTTTGCGCTGAAGTTTCCGGATTCCTGGGCGGCATGGCTGCTCGGGGGCGATGAAACCATCCGCCGCTGGAGCCACCGGGGGGCGGCTCTGATCCTTGTGGGACTGGGCGTGTACCACCTGGCCTACCTGGCGTTGACTGCCCGGGGACGGGTTTGGTTGCGCGAGTTCCTGCCCCGCGGAGCGGACTGGCAGGAATTGCGGGAGAGGGTGCGCCATTTGCTGGGGCGCGCGCCGGAGCCGCGTCCGGCGCACCGATTCGGTTACGTGGAGAAGTTCGAGTACTGGGCGGTGATCTGGGGCACGTGCATCATGGCGGTTACCGGTTTTGTCCTGTGGTTTCCGGTGGCGGTCAGCCGCTGGGTGCCCCGCTGGGTGGTGGAGGTGGCGTTGACCATTCACTACTACGAGGCCATCCTGGCCTGCCTGGCCATTGTGGTGTGGCACTTCTACCACGTCATCTTCGACCCCGGGGTGTACCCCATAAACTGGGCGTTCTGGACCGGGCGCTGCCTTCCGCCGTCCGGGCCGGCTGAACCCTCCGGCGGCGGAACCCCAGACAAGCCGGACGATAATTTTCCTGCCGCCTGACCTTCAGGGGAAAATCTCCCGGATGCCCTGAGCAAGAAAAGTCAATTTTCTGCCAAGAACGGTGTGGGCGGGCGGTTGGCGCCGATTAGCGTGTCCCTCGTGCATGGCAGGCCAACCTCGTTGTACAAGACCCGGGGCGATCGGAGAACCCGGGAGAGGGGGAGCTGCCGTTGCGCGCGTTTACAGCTAGCGGAGGACACCATGAAACCACGCCCACGAACTCTCCTTGTCCTGACACACTCGCTCGGATGGATGGCGCCGACACTGCTGCTGCCCCTGGCTGTGGCCCAGATGTACGACCCCCCCGTGGCCAGTCCCGGGGGGCTGGACCCCCGCCCTTACATTCTGTCCATCGCGCGTACCCAGCAGACTGCCATCGTAAAATGGAGCGGTCTGCAGGGGCCGTTCCAATTGCAACAACAAACGGCCGTGGGCGCTCCCTGGCAACCGGTGGGCCCGGCCACCATGCAAACCGCGGCCGAAGTGTCCCTCGAAGGGGAGATGGGCCTCTGGCGGGTGCAGGGAGGCAGCCCGAACTATCTCGGCGCCCGTGACTGCCGCTCCTGTCATCGCAGCGTGCACATGGACTGGACCAACACGGTGCACGCGCGCGCGTTGGACACGCTCAAACGCATCGGCATGCACAAAAACGCCCGGTGCCTGCCCTGTCACACGGTCGGTTACGGCCAGCCCAACGGTTACGTGGATGAGGAAACCACCCCGCATCTGGCCGGCGTCCAATGCGAAAACTGCCACGGCCCGGCCGGCAGCCACGCCGAAAATTTCATGGATCCCTCGATGCGCCCGCCGGTGACGATTTCCTCGGCGGTGTGTGGCGGGTGTCACAACGACTTCCACCATCCCACCTATGATGAGTGGCTCCAAGCCGGTCATGCGAAGGTGACCACCCCCGGAATGTTTGATGCCGGGGTGGGGCGCATGTTCCAGTGCGGGGTCTGTCATTCCGGTGCGGTCCGCGCTGCCGTCGTCAACGACTATGACCGGGGCGGGGACGGGACTCGGGTGTCGCCACCCACCATTGCGGATGCCAACAAGTTCGCCCAAACCTGCTCGGTCTGCCACGACCCGCACAAGCGTTCAGATCAAAAGCTGCCCGGCACGGACCTGCTGGCCAAGCCGGCGCAACTGCGCAACCCCATCGGTTCGGCCAAGTTCATGTCCTTCCTCACCTCCACAAACCCGGCCAACTTTGCCCTGCAATACGATCCGGACATCCAGCTTTGCGGGCAGTGCCACAACGAGCGGGGCGCCACCTGGACCGGCACGGGCCGGCCGCCGCATCACTCCCCGCAATACAACATCCTCATCGGTCAGGCGGTGGATCCCTTGCTGGATACCAACACCGTCGCCGGACGGCCGGTGGCGTTCAACCTGGCGCCGCACGGGCACGGCGACCCCACCACCCTGATGCCGTGGGGCAATCCCGCCCAGTGCACCACCTGCCACAACCGTTCGGAACACCTGGCCTCGCCGACGCCGACGACGCCGAACTACACCGGACACACCTTCGAGGTGCAACTGTTGGCCTGCGCCGAGTGCCACGGTTTTCTGGATGATCCGGAGGCCGAGGCCATCGCCGAAGGCGGCGTGCACTTCATCCAGGCGGGCATCAAGGACGGCATCGCCAAGACCGTGGCCGCCCTCAACCAGTGGGCCGCCACCAAGATTCCCGGCCTGGACACGCCGGGCCACACCAACTACGTGGCGTTCTATGGAAACAATGATCCAGCCCGGGTGGTGCCCTGGGAGTTCACCGTGGCCGGCCAGCTCAGTCCGGGGAAAGTGGGGCCCGGCGTCGCCGGCCAAAACCGCACCCCCGCCGAGATCAAGCAAGCCCGCTTCCTGATTTATCTGGTGGAACACGATGCAAGTTATGGCGTCCATAATCCAACCTACGCCAGGCATCTGATCCGCACGGCCCAGGAGTTGATTCGCAACGCGCCGGCGGTACCGGAATAAACGGCATGGTTCCTGTTGCAACGCGGGCGGGAGCTTATCCCGCCCGCTTTTTTTAGGGGACTCACCTTCCGGCCGGCGGCACCAAGCGGCATCCTTTGGTTGCGGCCCGGCCCGGGGCGCAGATTCAGTGCCCGGCCGTGCCGGCGCGGCCACGGGGTCACTCCCCGATGATTTTCACCAACACCCGCTTGCGCCGGCGCCCGTCGAACTCGCCGTAGAAAATCTGTTCCCACGGACCCAGGTCCAGTTGCCCGCGGGTGATGGCCACGACGACCTCGCGTCCCATGATCTGGCGCTTGAGATGGGCATCGGCATTGTCCTCGCCGGTGCGGTTGTGCCGGTACTGGGAGACCGGCTCGTGCGGCGCCAGTTTTTCCAGCCAGTCGTCGTAGTCCTGCAACAGGCCGTCTTCCGCGTCGTTGATATACACGCTGGCGGTGATGTGCATGGCGTTGACCAGGCACAGCCCCTCCTGCACGCCGCTGCGGCGGACCAACTGCGCCACCGTGTCGGTGATGTTCAAGTACCCCCGCCGATTCGGCACGTGGAACCACAGGTATTCGGTGAGCGATTTCATGGGGAGATTCCAAACCACCGGATTCGCGCCGCCAACTGGAAAGCCCCGCATTTACTGCGGTGACCCTGCGCTGTTCGTGCGGGCCGGATCGGCCAGCAACGCAGACGTCCCGGCCTCGTCGAGTACGCGAGCGGAGGGAGGGGGCTCGAGGTTATCGTGGTTAACCAGGGTCAGGCGGAGCACATTGAGATGAGGAGGATAAACCCGGCCGTAGCGAAGGCGTTCCGGGCACGTCTCCCGGTCATTTCGACGACCCGGCAGGCGCAAGGCGCATCAGGGGCTCCCCAATCGACACCGCCAAAAAGTCCGCCAACTGCGTCGGGCAGGCATGCCGACCCGCGTTGTGTCCCCCCCACCTGCAGTCGGAATCCTTTCCTGGCGCGCCGGTTGCGCCGTCTGATGGATGAAACAAGGCCCCGGTGAGGGCGCTTTCCGGGGTTCGATTTCGTCCGCTCTTACATCCGCCGGACAAGGTGAGAAGCAGGGAAACGGACCTTGGGCAAGGTGGCGTATTTGTCCGTGGCGGCACGGTAGCCGAGGGCGCAGCAGACCGCCGCGGTCAGACCTTGTTCTGCCAGACCCAGAATGCGGTCGAACTCCGCGGGGTTGAATCCTTCCATGGGGCAGGTGTCCACCCCAAGCAGGGCGGCGGCGGTCATGAGGTTGCCCAGGGCGAGGTAGGCCTGATGGGTCGCCCAATGTCGTGCCTGCGGAGCGAAGGCCGGGGTCAGGAGCGACCCGGTCATCATGCCGCGGTAGGCGTTCAGGCTTTCCACGGGAACGCCGCGCACCTGGGCGATGAGCCGGATGAATTCGTCAATTTCCGCCTCGGTCACGCGGGTGCGCGCGGCAAAGACCACGAAGTGGGAGGCATCCACGACCTGGCGTTGATTCCAGGCGTGCGGCATGAGCTGTTCGCGCAGGGCCCGGTTTTCGATGACCAAGAAGCGGTAGGGTTGGAGGCCAAAGGACGAGGCGCTCAGCACCAGGGTTTCTTCCAGGGTTTTCCAGAGGTCATCCGGAATGCGGCGTTCGGGATCAAAAACCTTGGTGGCATAGCGCCATTTGAGGGCGTGGAGCAGTTGAGTGGGGGAGATAGGTTGCATGGCGAGAAGGGGCCGACCGGGCGGCCGTCAAGATTCAGCAGGTGTCAACAGATCAAGTCCCCGGAGGTGGAGTATCGGTCGGGCGGGACCGAGCGAGCATCCAGCCGGCCAGACCCAGGCCGGCGGCGAGGACCAGGCCGCCGGCCAGGACTTCGATTCCCGGCACGAAGCGTCGCTCGTACTCACGGTAGGTCAGGCCGGTGACCTCATCGGTTTTGTCCACGGGTACCGAGGTGCGGCTCCACCCGGGATGGGCGCCGCTCAGCAGCCAGGCGCCGACGGTGAGCGCGGCCAGGCTGAGTGCGGCCCAGCGGAGAAAAGCGGCCAGTTTTTTCAAACCGTGCGGTTCAAGAGCGCGGCGCGGCCCCGGCCAGACTGAGGGTGAGTTCGACCTCGTCCGCCACCTTGTCGGTGGGGGCGCCGGGATTCACGTTGAAGTCACTGCGCTTGATGGTGAACGTACTGCGCACGACCAGCAGATCGCCCTGCATTCGGCCGTTGGTGCGATCGGCCAGCTTCCCGGGCAGGTAGGTCAGGCGCACGGGCACGGTGATTTCCCGGGGCACGCCTTTGAGCGTGAATTTGCCGGTGACCTCGGCCGTGGTTTCGTTCCCGCTGGTTTTCACCTGATTCACGCGGGTCACTTCGAAGCTGATTTCCTTGTGCGTGGCCACGTCCAACCAGTCCTTGCCCTGCATGTGCTCCTTCATCAGGGGATTGGGCACATGCAGGGAGGCGGCCTCGACGACGATTTTCCCGGTCAGGCCGGCCGGATGGGCGGGATCAAACCGCACCGTTCCGCTGATGCCATTGGCGGTTCCGTTGATGGATTCCAGCGGCGCGTCGAGCTTGAAGACGGCGTTGTTCACGCCCTTGGGGTCTTTGAAGTCGAACGTCTTCGGCTCGGCCAGGGCTGAGCCGGCCCACAGGCTGCCCGCCAGGGCCAGCGTGAGCCAGCGTTTGCGGCTCGAATGGGCCGTTCCGATTCGTTGCGGGGAAGGGTTGGTCATAGCCGTTGTCTTCATACAAGGTGCCACAAAGTGTGCCGAGAATGACCGTTGGCAAATTTTTGTTCTGCACCGCCCCTGCGTTTCAGGCATTCAGGCCACGGCGGGTTCCGGATTTCGACCGGTCAGCAGGGCCACAGCTTCCGCAGGCGAAACCAGTGTCTCGCTGCGGGTGGCGAGGGTTTTGATTCGGACCCGTGGCGCGGCGTCCGGAGCGGGTTCGAGTTTCACCGTGCAGCGGGCGCCTGCCTCGAGCGCGCGCTTGAATTGCCGGTCTGATTTGGCGGCGGTGAGGGGGTAATCCACCGCCAGGCCGGCCTCGCGCAACCGGTGCACCAGCCGCAGGGAATCGGTCCGCAGGCGCTCGTCTTCGATGAGCACAAAAGCGTCCAGAGACGGGGCGACCCGTACCGCGGCCAGGCCTCGCGCGCGGAGCAGTTCGGTGAGCACCACGTCGCCCATGCCGAAGCCCAGAGCGGGCAGGTCCACGCGTCCGCCGGAGATGAGCTTGACCAGATTGTCGTAGCGGCCTCCACCGGCGAGGGCGCGGAATCGGCCCTGGCGGTCGAACGCCTCGTACACCGGTCCCGTGTAGTAGGCCAGGCCGCGGATGACGCCGTAGTCTACGCGCACGTACTCCGCCAGGCCGCGGGCGGCGAGATCGTCGAGAATGCGGCGCAATTCTTCGGTGGGCTTGGCGGAGGCTATGAACTCGCGCACCTCCTCCAGGGTGAAGCCCAGGGCTGCCAGGCGGTGGCGGCTGACCTCCTCAGATTCGCGCTCCAGCTTGTCAATGGCCTGAAAAAATTCGTACGCGCGGGAGGCATCCGGTAGTCGGCGGGCGCAAAATTCTTGCCAGGCATTGCGGCTGCTCAGACGCACCACGAAGTCACGGCTGGTCAGTCCCAACGCCCGCAGCGCGTCCACCAGCAGAGCAATGAGCTCGGCGTCCGCGGCCGGGTCGGCCTCGCCCAGGATGTCGGCGTTGAACTGGAAGTGCTCGCGCAGCCGGCCCTTTTGCTGGCGCTCGTAGCGGAACAGTTGCGGGATGGCGAACCACTTGAGGGGTTTGCGATAGTGGCGCTCGCGCGCCGCCGCCATACGGGCCAGGGTGGGGGTCATCTCCGGGCGCAGAGCCACGGCGCGTCCGCCCTTGTCCTGGAAGTTGTAGAGCTGGCCCACGATCTCGGCGCCGCTCTTGAGGGTGTAAAGCTCCAGCGGTTCGAGCGGCGGGCCGTCGTATTCACGGAAGCCGTATCGCCGCGCGGTCTCCCGCCAGGCCTCGAAGATGTGCCGGCGCAGGTCCGCGCTCCACGCGTCGGAATCCGGGACGGGCTCGGGATAAAAGTCGCGAAAACCAGGCAGTCGCTCCATGGACAGCAGGGCGGACGCTCAGCAGGGTGACCAGGCCGGCGCCGGGGGCGCCATTCGGGGCAGGGCTTATTGGGTCTCGGGCGGGGTGAGCTTGAGTACTTCCTCGCGCATTTCCTTGCCCGGCTTGAACTTCACCACTGCGCGGGGCGGGATGCGCACGTCTTTCTCGGGGGCGTTCGGGTTGCGGCCAATGCGGGGCTTGCGCACCTTGACTTCGAACACGCCGAAATTGCGCAACTCGACGGTCTCGCCCTTGGCGAGCGCTTCCGAAATGTAGTCCAAGGTTTTCTGGACCACTTCCAGCACCTGCTGCTGGACCAGGCCCGTTTCCTGGCTGATGCGTACCACCAAGTCTCGCTTTGTCATAACTCGGTTTCAGGTTGGGGTTTGGGTGTGGGTCATTACACGGCGTAACGGGTATAGTCCTCCTCCGCCAGCCGGTCAAGCGCCGGTAGAAACCTCGGCGGACGCTGATTTATTCCCGCCGGGCGCGGTAAAAGACCGGGCCTTCGGGCGGCGGATTGCTGTCCTCGATCTCGAACGGGCTGCTGGAGGGGAAGATCCGCGACACGGCCTGCCAGGTTGCCAGGTCGGTGGAGCGCTCGAGCTGGACGGCCGCCGGCGGGTTCAGATGAAGCAGGAGACGCACGCCGCCGCCCGGCAACAGCGTCAGGCCTTCAAAACGAGGCGGGGCGGGTGGCGGCGTCTGACTCAGGCGCAGGACCACGGTGCGTTTTTCGCTGTAAATGTAGCCGTCCCAGGCCTTGTAGGTGAAGCTGTCCAGACCGGGCTGGTTGGATTGGGGCCGGTAAATGAAGTTGGTGCCCAACCCGGTCAGCCGGCCCAGACGCGGCCCTTTCAGGATGGTCACCCGCAGCGGATCGCCGTCGGGGTCGCGCAGGTCGAAGTAGAGCAAGCTGGGCTCCCCGGCGGGCAGCTCGAGCGTCTGATCGTGGGCCACGGGCATGCGGTTGCGCGGCAGCACCTGCACCGTCACGGTGGCCACTCCGCTGCTGAATTCCTCGTCGCGAGCGACGAAGCTGAACCGGTCCGGCCCCACGTAATCTTCCGCCGGCGTGTACACCCACACCGGTCCACTGCCGCTGAGCCGCCCGGCAACCGGGTTGGTGACCAGGAGGAAGGTGAGCGGGTCGCCTTCGCCGTCGGTGGCCTGCAGGGTAATTTCAGTGGGCGTGTTCAACCGCACCTCGACGGTCGAATCCCGAGCCACAGGCGCTGTGTTCCGGTCGGTCACCAGGATGCCAGCTCGGGTGGGCGGGCTGGCATCCTGGCCGTCGTGCGCCTGAAAGATAAAGCGGTCCTCCCCCACGAAGCCCGGCGCCGGCGTGTACACGTAGTTTGTGCCGACGGGCAGCAACATGCCGTGCTCGGGCGGGGTGAGAATCTTGAACTCGATCGGGTCGTCATCCGGGTCCTCGGCGGCGAGGGAGAAGGTCAGCGGGCGATTCACTCGGGTGGCCAGGTCCAGCGGCTCGGTGCGCGGCGGATTGTTCACGTCCCGCACTTGAAAGCGGATCCGCGCCAGGCGGCTGGTCAGGACGCCGTCGCTGGCCACGTAGGTGACGAAGTCGTCGCCCGCAAAGCCGCGCCTCGGGTAGTACGTGGCCGTCTCGGGATACGCCCACAACTCCCCGTGCTGCGGCTCGTCCACGATCCGGAAGGTCAGCCGGTCTCCGTCGGGGTCGGTGGCCCGGTAGAATACGACCTGGGACGTGTTGCGATTCAGGACGTAGGTCTGGTCCGGGGCGTGCGGGGGATCGTTCACCGGCCGGACCATCAGCGCGACGAGGGCGGTAGACTCCAGCCCGGTCGGGTCGGTCACGGTGTAGGCAAAGCCGTCCACACCGAACCAACCCGGGTTGGGAGTCAAACGCAGCCGGCCCGCATCGGTGAGCGTTACCACGCCGTTGGTGGGAGCGGTGTGGCGGACAATCGTCAGCGAGTCGCCGTCCGGGTCGTAATCATTGGTCCGCACGTCCAACTCGATTTCGGTGTCTTCGTCCAGAGCGGCGTAGTCATCCACGGCTACCGGGGGATCGGGCACCGGCAACACCTGCACCGTGACCGTGGCCAGGGCCAGGCCATCCCGGCCATCGCTGACCAGATACGTGAACGAATCCTCGCCGAAGTAGTCCTCCTCCGGAGCGTAGGTAATCAGCCCCGGGGCGCTCAAATGGGCGCGTCCATGCGCCGGACGCCCTACATGCACCACGTGCGGCGCCAGCCCGAGCGGGTGGGTGTCGTTGGCCAACACCGGGATGTCCACCGGCGTGTCTTCCAGGGTTACCCCGTTGTCATCCCGGGCCAGCGGCGGCTGGTAGTCGGCCTTCACCGCGAAGGTCACAAGGGTGGAGTCCGTGGCGCCTTCCGGATCGCGAGCAATCAGGCGTAGGGTCTGGCTGCCGGTCCAGTCCGGGGCGGGCGGTTCAACCTGGAGCCACCGTTGCGGGGTGATCATGACACGGAATGGACCGGCGGCCTCCACGGTCCATTGAATGGCCGAAGCAGCGTGGTCGGGGTCCTGCACGTACCGGTCCAGAACCAGGGGCAGGAAGGCCCCGCCGAGCGGGATGGTCTGATTCGGCAGGGAACTGACCACCGGCGGGCGGTTGGTGGCCCGGGGCGACTCGGCGTAGCCGCTGCGGCGGATGTCCCGCTGAAACATGGGCCAGTCCAGCGGCCGTAGCTGGTGCGGGACCGGCAGTTCCCAAGCGTAAAGGGTGCAACGCTCCTTGCGGGTGGCGTTGGGCCAGTAGGCCACATCGTCAATACTGGCCGACAGCAGGTCCAGCCGACCGTTGCCGTCCAGGTCCGTAAGCACCGCCTGCGCCGCCTTGTTGCGGCTGCTGCCCGAGCCGAATTCCATGACCAGGCCACGCACTTGCCCATGGCGCTGCAACTCGATCGGCTCGCCGCGGCGGTTCCACGCTCGCAAACCGCCCAACAGGGAAAGGTCCGGCGTGGTCCAGGCCACACGCGGTACGCCCGGCACGGGGAGCACCACGTCCGGCGACCCGTCGCCGTCCCCGTCGCCCACCACCGGCGCGGCGCGGAGGGCCGCAAAGACGCCGAGCGAGACCGGCCAGCCCGGGGCGTGAAAGCCGTTGGCCTGGAGCACGTGTACCTGGCGCCATCCCGTATTCACAGCCACGATTTCCAAGCGGTCGTCTCCGTCCAGGTCGGCCAACGCCAGCGGTGTGGCAAAGGACGCATCCACGAGCACCGGCCAGCCCGACAGGTAATTGCCATAGCCATCCAACGCATGGAGCCCGCCGCTAAAGCCCCGACCGTTGACAGCACCGGCGTCATTCAAGCCCACCGCCACCTCGTCGCGGCCATCGCCGTCCAGATCGCCCGCCACGGGCGAAGCCAGGATTTCGCCGTCAAAGTCGCGACGCCAGACCGGGCCGTCCGGGACACTGAGATCAAACAGCGCCAGCCCGTTGCAACCGGTCGGCGCTACGATTTCCAAATCGCGGTCGGCGTCGAAGTTGCCCACCGCCGGCAGCCGCCGGGGCCAACCGGCAGTGGCGCGGCACAGGTCCACGCGCCAGTTGGCGAGCGGTTGTGCTTGCGCGTTCAACACCATGAGCCAGCCCGGCTGGTGGGCTTCCGCCGCCCAGGCGTTGGCCAGGAGGATGACTTCCAACCGGCCGTCGCGATCGAGGTCCGCCAGCGCCTTGCCCGCCGCCGGGCCGGGCAGTCGTACCGGCCAGGCGCCTCCCTGCGGCGCGCCGTCGTGGCGAAAGGCGTAGAGCCATCGGTGCTCGCCGGCGTCGGTCAGGATTTCCAGGAAGCCGTCTCCGTCCAGATCCCCGACTGCCGGAATGTCCGATACCGGCTCGCCCGGGGCGAGTTCCTGCGACCACCGTCTCCGGCCGTCCGCGTCCAACACCAGAAGCCGAGCCGGCGCGCCGGGTGGGGAACCGGGGTGGACGCGGAGAATTTCCTGGCGACCGTCTCCGTCCAGATCCGCCACCGTGAAGTGACGCCAGTCGTTGGTGGAATAAACGCCGGTGGACGGCAGCCGTACCGGCCAGCCGGGACGCAATTGCGAGTCCAGGTAAATGACCGAACTGCGCCATTCACCCACGACCTGCTCCCCCACGCGGGCTCTCAGACGCAGGGTGTAAAACTCGTCGGGCTTCACCTGCCGGGTATCCCACGTGGCCAGCAGGCCGTCGAAGACCTGCTGCTGTCCGCCCTGCACCAGGGCGATGCCCGCAGCGGACCAACTGGCGGGCTCGAATCCCCGCCCGTGCTCCAGCGTGTAAGTGCGTCCGGCGCCGAAGACCGTGCCCCGCACCTCGATCAGCTCGCCCGCGCGATAACTGTCGTTGCTTGCGGGGGCGGTGATCTGCACGTTGCGGACCTCCACCACCGCCCGGTCTTGCGCTTCCTGTCCCAGGACGTCGCGCACCACCAGCCGCAGCGTGTGCACCCCTTCTCCGAGCGCGTCCGTGGCAAAATCCCGGTACAACACCCCGTCGGTGACCGGCTCCGCGGAGGTGTGGAACACCGTCCAGCTCGCGGGGTAGGTGCCGGCGCCAAATTCCAGCCGGTAGGCGGCGAAACGTTCGCCATCGGCGGCGCCGTGCACATCCACCCGGCCGGCGATCAGCGCGGGCACACGCAGGTGCGCCCGGGGCAACGGCGCCTGCACCCGCACCGCCCGCCCCACATGCAGCCGCCCCACGCCCACGTAACGGTCGGTGGCGATTTCGTCCACGGTGTTGCGCAGCACATTGGCCACCTCGGCGGCCGTGAAGTCCGGATGCCGCGCCCAGAGCAGAGCCGCCGCCCCCGTCACGTGCGGCGCAGCCATCGAGGTGCCGCTGAGCAGGTCGTAACGCGAGTTCGGTGTGGTGGACAGCACGGCGTCGCCCGGCGCGGCCAGGTCCACAAAGGGGCCGTAGTTGGAAAACCCCGCGCGCTGGCCGGCGGCATTGAGCGCGGCCACGGCCAGCACCGGTTCGTAGGCCGCCGGCAACGGAGCCGTGTCGGACCGCTCATTGCCCGCCGCGGCCACGATCAGTATCCCGCTTTCCCAGACCGCCGTAAGGGCTTCCAAGAGCGCGCGACTCTTGTCGGTTTGCCCCCAACTGGCATTGATGAGGTGCGCGCCGTTGGCACGCGCATAATCCAGTGCGGCAATCACCCCGGCCACCGTACCTTCGCCCCGGTCATCGAAGGCCTTCAGAGCCATCAGGCGCGCCTGCCAGCACACGCCGGCCACGCCGATCCGGTTGTTGCCCACCGCGCCGATAATGCCCGCCACATGCGTGCCGTGGGCGTGGTCGTCCATCGGGTCGCTGTCATCGCTCACAAAATCGTACCCGTGGACGTCGTCAACATACCCGTTGCCGTCGTCATCCAGGCCGTTGCCGGGAATCTCGCCCGCATTGACCCACACATTGGCGGCCAGGTCCGGATGGAAATAGTCCACGCCCGTGTCAATGACCACCACCCGGACGCTGCGGGCGTCGGTGATCACGGACCACGCGGCGGGCGCGCCGATGTCATTGCCCGGGAGCGCACCGTTTTGTCCGTAGTTTTCCAGAGCCCACTGGCGGGCGAATTCAAAATCGTTCGGCCGCGTCAGCGTCATGCCGGTCAATAGCCGCAGCCGGTAATGGGGCTCGGCGTACAACACGTCCGGCTCGGCGGCCAGCCGCTCCAGTGCCTGCACGGCCTCGTCGGCATCGGACGTTTCCACGATGGCCAGATGACTGAACACCGCCGCCGGTCCGCGTTCCGGCACCGCCAGCCGCCGGGCCGGTTGCGGCAAATGCCGAACCCTTTGCAGGCGGGGCGCCGCCCGCCGCAACGCTGCCTCACGGCGCGCCGGCGCCACCCCGTCGCGAAACCGCACCAGGATTTCGTTGGGCACCGGGGGCAAGGCGGAAACCGCCTCCGATTCCGGGTCAACCGGCGGTTCGAGGGCGCCGGCCTGCGCCCCGGCGGTCCGGCCAGCGAGCGAGGCGGCCAGCAACAGCGCGACACACTGAGTGAGGAGGGGGAGGAACCAGCGGCTGCCAAACAGGGGTAAGGCTCGAGACCGGGCCGGGATTTTCCGCGCAGGGTGCGTAAATTCCCCGCCTCCGGGACGGCCATACACGCACCCCGGCCCGGGAAATGGAGGGACATCAGCCACCGGCGGTTTTCCCGGGCAGACAGGCAGCGCGCCCGTACACTCCGTTCTTTCGCATCCGCTGATCACACGGCTGAATTTACGATTCGCCCCGGCGAACGCCAGCGCTTCACGGATTCGGACAGCGGGACCTTCTTTTGCTCGGACGCTTCGAGTATCTAGTGCCCGGCGCGGGCGCTGCCCTGACTCCACCGCCGCGCGCCCGGTCGTCCGGGCGCGCGAATGTCGTCCCCGGCCGCGAGCGGGTGGTTTCTTCCGCCCGACCCGTCTGATGGCAGACGGGTCGGAAAGGCAACGCCGCCATGCCAACGCGGACCGGGCCGGCGCGGAGGCTTGTGGAATCCCGGCACAAGAATTGGGGCGCGCGGCAACGGCAGTTCCGGGTTACCCGGGGGCGCGGTCCAAACAGCGGCGGACGGTGGTCAAAAGCTGAGTCGGGGGGACAGGGCTTTTGCAGGAGAATTTCGCCCGGAGTGGCCGACGGCTTTTCCTCACCGGCTTGCAGATCGTATCCGCTCAAGAAAATGACCGGCAACCCGGGCCGACTCTCCTGCAGGCGTTTGGCCAGGGCCCGGCCGTTGAGGCGACCGGGCATCACCAGGTCGGTCAGCAACAACGCGACTGTCTGGGCATGTTCCTGCCACAGCGCGAGGGCTTCCTCGGCATCGCCCGCTTCCAGCACCCGGTAGCCGGCCCGCTCCAGCACCAGAGACAGCAGCCGCCTCAGGTTCTGCTCGTCCTCGACCAAGAGGATGGTTTCCGAAGCGCCGGCTCCGGATCACCTTCGCCGGAATGATCTTCGGTCCCGGGCGCTGCCAGGGGCAGGAAGAGATCAAAACGGGTTCCCCGGCCGACCTGGCTGGCGACCTGGATCCAACCTTCGTGTTGTTTGACGATGCCATACACCGTGGCCAGGCCGAGCCCGGTGCCCTTGCCGGGGCCCTTGGTGGTGAAGAACGGCTCGAAAATGCGCGGCAGAATCTCCGGCGAAATGCCCACCCCGGTGTCGCTCACGGTCAGACGGGCAAAGTGCCCGGGGCGGGCTTCCGGGTGTGGCCGGGGGGCGTGCTCGTCCAGATGCACGGCGGCAGTGGCGATGTCCAGGCAGCCGCCCTCGGGCATCGCATCACGGGCGTTGACGGCTGGGTTCAGGAGAATCTGGTCCAACATGCTGCTGTCGGCGTAAAGTGTCAGCGGGATGGGTGCCAGTTGGAATCGGAGGCGGATATGTTCGCCCAACACGCGCGAGAGCATCTTGGCCAGGCTGGAGACAAGCTGGTTGAGTTCCAGGCGCCGGGGATTCAGGGCCTGGCGACGGCTGAAGAGCAGGAGCTGCCGGTTCAGGTCCGCCGCGCGCTCGGCCGCCTGCCGGATTTCCTCCAGCGCTTCCCGGATTTCCGGGGCCATTGGGCAGGGTTCGAGTAGCTCGCACCGCAGGATAATGATGGACAGGACGTTGTTGAAATCGTGGGCCACGCCGCCGGCCAGTTGCCCCACGGCTTCCATTTTTGGGCCTGCCGCAACTCCTCCTCCAGCCGCCGGCGCTCGGTGATATCATGCACGGTGCCCAAGGCCAGGACCGGTTGCCCGGTAGCGTCAAATTCCAACTCCGCCCGTTCTTCCACCCATTTGATCTGGTTTCCCACCCGGATGCGGTGCTCAACCCGATAAGGGGCTCCCTGGAGAGCGGCCCGCCACGCGAGGGCGACTCGCTCCCGGTCTTCCTCGTGAACGCGCCCCCAGAAGTCTGCTTCGCTGGTTACCTGTCCGGGGGCGGTACCGAAAATGCGATGCGTCTCGTCCGACCAGATCAGGCGCTTCTCGCGGAAGTCCAGTGTCCAGCTTCCCACCTGGGCCACCGCTTGGGCCCGTCGGAGAGCGGCTTCGTTTTCGCGTAACCGCCGCTCGGCTTGGCGCCGCTCGGTGATGTCCAGAATCACGGCCAAAAAGACCGGGCGCTCGTTCTCCTCCCGAAGGAGCTGGAGATACACCTCCACGGGATAAAGGGTGTCGTTGGCCCGCCGGTGGACGGTTTCGAACCGGAGCAACGACTGTCGGCCCTCCACCAGGGGCGCCAGCAGTTGGCGGAAGGTCTCGTGCGTGAATTCCGGCTGCAAGTCCAGGGGGGTCATCTGCCGCAACTGCGCGGCCGACCAGCCCAGGTTCCTCACCGCCGCCGCGTTCACGTACTCAAACCGGAGCGTCTCGGCGTCAAAGACGTAGAGTTCATTCACGCTGCTTTCGAGGATGCGCAACCGGCGCTGCAGCTCCGCCTCCGTCTGTTTGCGCTCGGTGATGTCGCGCAGGATGGCGACAAAATGGGTGATCCCGTTTACTTCGAAAGCGATCGGGGTGATGGTTTCCTCACAGAGGAACAGCCGGCCCTGCCGGTCACGATTGATCAATTCCCCGCGCCAGGTCTGGTTGGCCAGCAGGGTCGCCCACAGTTGGGCGTAAAAAGCCGCGTCTTGCCGGCCGGACTTGAAGACCCGGGGAGTCTGTCCGCGCAGTTCCTCCAACCTGTAACCGGTGCAACGGAGCAGGGCGTTGTTGGCCCATTGGATGACCCCGCGGGAGTCGGTGATGAAGATGCCATCCGCTGCTCGGTCGAGGGCCACCGCTTGCAGACGCTGAACGGCCACCGCCCGCTGGCGTTCGAGATCCTGGCGGTGCAGGGTTCCGGCCAAATACCAGACCACCAGCCCCAACATCGAGATGACCAGCACCATGGCAAAAATTGGCCCGGACTGCCGGGGCAGCCATCCGCTTTCCATGATCCAGAAGACGCTCCCGCCCACCAGGAGCGGCGCGGCGGCCAAGGTCGGCAAGAGTCCCCGCAGCGTGCGGCCCCCGGCGCTGTCGGCTGTCAGCAGCCGCAAGGGGCCCGCTTCGGGCCGGGTTCCCAGCAACCCCAGGCACGTCAGCAAAAACAGCAACGACAAAGGGAACGGCATCGCCAGCCCGGGTAGCCCAAGTTCTGACGGAGCCGCCCCCTAGAGAAACGTCACGGCACTGAGCAGGGCTACCAAACCGGCCCCGTGTCCCAAGACCTGTCCCGCCACGATCCACCCGCTGCGCTGCACCGAGAAACAGCCGGCGGCCGCGCCCCAGAGCACAAATACCAACGGCGTCGCCCAGGCACGAGCTTCCACGGCCTCTGCGGCCCGATCGTCAGGCGCTCCCCAGAACATCCCGGGTCCGATACCATCAGCCAGGCCCAACCAGGGTGCCCCTATGGCAGCCCCGCCCAACAGGATCAGCCCCGCTGCCCCCAAACGCGCCCATACGCTGCCCCGCCCGGTCGGGGCACCGGGACGGGACCGTTCCAATCCCCAAAGCACCAGCGCCATCAAGAGCAGCCCCGCGGCTGTGGGAATTTTCAAAGTCGGGCAGCCGGGGACCAGTGGTGTCAGCCAGGAAAGGCCAAATCCCCATCCGGCCAGCACGACCAAACCGGCGCCCAGGGCTGCACCTCCGGCAATTCTGGCGACTCGATGGCAGGTTTCCTTTGCGCGAGGATCGGCTTTCGAGAGTGTCTCGAAATCACCCGTCATGGGCTTTACGTTTGGGCAGACCGCGGGGGGGGGCAATACATACCGTTGTTCCCGTTGTTCCCACCAGATGCGCTTGAGCGCCTCGGCGAAATCTTCGCCATTGCGAAGCAATTGGGAATTACTAATTAAAAACCTCGGCGATGGTTGTCAACAGGTTCTGTAGTCGGCAGCCGGGCGTTTTTCGGGGGACGGGGACGGAAGGTATTGGACCGTAGTGCAATGTCCGCGGTCGGTCCCCGCGCCTGCCGGAGGGGCCTGTTTCCACATTGCTGAAGCAGCGGTCAGGCTGTCGTGTTTTCCCCCGACAGGGGCGGTGAGAGAGGATTGCCTCGCGCCGCTACGGCCGAGGCGGGTGTTGTCAGACGGCTGGTCGGTTGCTCAGATTTCCTGCCACACGCCGGGGACCGGCACCGGGTAGCGGCCCTGGGCGTCGGCTTGCACCGGAGCGGGGCTGGTTTCGTCGAGGCGATCCACCTCCGGGCAAAACTGGAAGTTGGACGCCAGGGCCTCGTCCCAGGTGATGATCCGGCCGGAATGCACGGCGGCCCGCCCCATGATGGCAGCGAGGTTCGAGTATGCCGCGCGCCGGGCTTCGTTGTGTGGCCGGTCGTGGCGGATGGCATCCAGCAGGACGTTCCACTCCGCCTGCCAGGGGTCCACGGTTTCACGCTCGGGTCGCCAGGCGACGCGGGAGCGTTCGAGGCGTTGGTCCCGGTACATCTGCACGGTGGGCGCGTGGATGTCTCCGGAGAACTGCGCCGCGCAGCGGGTGCCGTGCACAAAGGTCGCAAACTCGTTGTGGCATTGGGGAATGTAGCGCCCGGTCACCAGCGCCTTCGTGCCGTCCGCGAAGGTGTATTCGATCGAGTAGGTGTCGAAGTTCTGGGAGCAATCGGTGCTGTCAGGGCCGCGCCCGCCCACGCCGTGCGCGGCCACCGGCCAGGCGTCCTTGAGCCAGCAGCACTCGTCTATCTGGTGGATCATCAGCTCAATGAAGATGCCGGACGAAGCCCAGAAAAACTGGTAGGGAATGCGGATTTGAGCCAGCAGTTCGGTGGGCTGCGGCCGGAGCGGCCCCATGCGATAGCCGGAGTCCATCCGATAGGCCCGGATCAACAGGATCTCGCCCAGGGCGCCGTCGCGCACGCGCTCGATCAGCGCCTGGCGGGCGGACGAATGCCGACACATCAGCCCGGCGCCGATCTTGAGCCCCTTTTTCTCCGCCGCCTCGCCCGCGCGCAGGATGCGTTTGAGGCTGCCGGGGTCGGGCGCGAAGGTTTTTTCCATGAACACGTGCACGCCTTTTTCAACCGCGTACTCGACGTGCCGGGGGCGAAACGCCGCATGGGTGCAACACAGCGCCACGTCTCCCGGTCGCAGGCAGTCAATGGCCTGCCGGTAGGCATCAAACCCTCGGAACCGCCGCTCGGGCGGGACCTCGATCCGGTCGCCGTACTTGTCGCGGAGCGTTTGGTAGGAGCGGTGGAGCCGGTCTTCGAACAGGTCGGCCATCGCCACCAGCTTGGTCGGGCCGCCGGGGGCGTCGAGCGCGTTGGCCGCCGCGCCCGTGCCGCGACCTCCGCATCCGATGAGGGCCAGGCGGATGGTGTTGTCCCCGGCGGCGTGGACGTGCGGCAAGGCCAGGCCGGCCAGTGCCGAGGCCGCGGTCACCTGGCCGGTGCGGACGAGAAACTCGCGACGGGTGGCGGAATGCTTTGAAATGGGGGAAGCGGCAGACGGGTTCATCGGACGCAGAAAGGCATACCGGGTTAACGCCCCCAGCTTAAGCGGTCCGAAGCCGGGCACGCAAGCCTTCCGCGTCTATCCCGTCGGGAGCAACGCGGTCGGGGACAGACCGGCAAGAGCTAAAAGCCCAGTCTTCAAGCCCCTGTGACAATTCCAAAACAGGCTCCAAGAAGCCAGTTGCACATTCCCCGCGCTGGTGCACTGTAGCGGACGCCTACGGCATCTTTTCAGAACCTTTCTAACCACGTGTCCAAGGAGGAGGCATCAGACGGGCGAACGGATTCGGCCGAGCGGCCGGAGCATCTGCCCCATTGGAGACTCGGCCCGGCTCCTCGGTGGCCAGCGGAGGAGTTGTCCGCCGCTTGGAATACCACATGACCGCCCCGCTGCAATTGGACTTGGGCGGTTTGCCCCCGGAGCGAGTGCGGGAATTACGGGAACTGACCGCGGGGCAGCGCCCGCTCATCGCCAGTCTTCGGAATCTGTTGCAACACCCGCAGCCTCCGTTGGAATTGCTCGAACGGGTGAAAGATGGCGCTCGGGCCCGCCTGCAATCGGTCGCTGCTCCCCACCCGGGGAGATTGCGAGCGGATTGTATTACCTGACCATCGCAGTGACCCTCACCCGGTTGGAGGAGCGCATGTGCGCCCTCGACAACGCCGACCTCCGTCGCGGCTTTGACTGGGCGCTGAGCCAGCCTTGGATAGATGCCAGCAGCAAAGCCACGCTCGCGCGCGCCCGGCGACTGGTGACCGACTTGGACGCACCGCCGGACCCTCGCCCGGGGTGACCGGCTTTCCAAGGGGTCCGCGCAGCAGACTCTCCCGGCGCCGCCGCCGCTTCGTTGGCCCAACCCCTCGCTCCAATTCGGGACCGGGGCCGGCCGGGCAGGCACCGAAGCGGACAATCGTGTCTCTCCCTCGACTCGCCATCCCGCCGGAGCGAACGCGGGGGCTGCGCCGGAACCGCCGGTCCTGCAGTTCCCGGGCCGCCCCTTTCACGGAACCAGCACGGCCCGGTAAAAGCGCGCCAGGCTGGCGCCGGCGGTCGTGTCGGTTTTTGACGCCGTATCGCCAGTGGCAGTCACCTCCCCCGGCAGGTCGGTCCACGGCGCCTCCACGGCGTCCTTGAACTGGACCCGATAAGTGCGGCCCGGAACGGCGCTCCAGACCACGGTCACCTCCGTCCCGCCCGCGCTGGTCAGTGCCACGACCCGAAATACCGAGCCGGCGTTGGTGGGATCAGTCCCAGCCAGGTATTCCGCGCGGTCGGTCGCGCCATCGCCATCCCAATCGCCCGAGCCGTCGCGCGCCAGGCTGTTGAAGTAGGCCACCTCCCAGTCGTCTGGCAGACCGTCCTCATCCGAGTCCGCGGCCGGTCCGGAACCCAGCCGGAGCACAAACACGTCCGCCGCGCGATTCCGGTCGCCGGGCGCGAGGTCTGTGGCCCAGCTCAGGAAGGCGACCGTGCGGCCGTCGGGCGCGAGCACCGGCGAGAGCGAGCCGTGGTTGGGCGTTTCGCCGGACGGCAACGCGCTGAGCAGCAGGGGCCGGCCCGCCGTCAGATCGCGCACGAAGATGTCACCGTAGCCGTTGGTGTCGCCGGGCACCAGATCACTGGCCAGGCTCTTGAAGACCACATACCGGCCGTCGCTGCTCAGCACCGGCTGGTAGGACCTGGAATTGCCCGGCGTCACGCCGTCCCGGCTGACGCTAACCAGACGAGGTTCCACGTCGGCGAGGCGATGGAGGTACACCTGTCCGGCGTTCAGACCGGTCGGTGGGCGAGACTCGTATGCCAACAGGGCGCCGTCTCCGGAAAGGGCCGGGGCGGCCGCATTGGTCACCACAGTCACGAACCCGGCGGGGAGCCAATGGACGGCTATTCCCGAAACCGGCTGGCTGATGGACACGGCCACCGTGCTCGAATCCAAGCTGATCACCACCGGTTGCGCGTCCTCGGCCGAGACCGTATAGGGCCGGCCGTCCGGGCTGCGCAGCAGGCTTGTCGTTTGTTCGGTCAAATCCAGCAGGAACAGGAGGTTGGCCGGGTAGGGGGCAGGGGCGGCGCCGGCGACACCAGATTGTTGGCCCGACTCTGGAACAGAATGTACCGCCCATCGGGGCTGATGACCGGAGCGATCGAACGCTGCCCGCCCATCTGTGAGCCGTCAGTGCGGATGCTGACCGGCTGCACGGTCCCGGTCTGGCGATCGAACACGAACACGTCTGCTTCCCGTTGGTTGACGTCCGCTGCGGCCACTTCCGGCGCGCCCTGGTCGGTGGCGTGACTTACGAAGGCAATCCGCGAGCCGTCGGCGCTGATCACGGGCGAGTCGGAAGCGCCGTTGGCGCTGCCAATGCCACCGTACGCCCGGCTCACCAGCCGCGTGACACCGGTCGCTAGGTCGCGCACAAACACGTCACTCCACCCGTTGGTGTCCCCCTCCACAAGGTCGCTGGGGAGGCTGACAAAAGCCACATAACGACCCTCGGCACTGATCACGGGGCTGTGGGATGCTCCGTTGCCGCTGCCGGCGCCGGTGTAGTTCACACTGACCAGGGTGATGCTGCCGGTCTGCAGATCACGCAAAAACACATCTTCCGCGTCGTTGTGGTCGTTTGGCGCCACATTGGGCGCGCTGGAGGTGAACACCAGGTACCGCCCGTTTGCGCTGAAACACTGCCCGCGCGCGAAGCTGCTGCCACTGGGCGTGATTCCGGGCATTCCGTCAGCCACCGGCGACAGGAGCGTCAACCGTCCCGTGCCAACGTCGAGGACAAAGGCGTCCAGGGCGCGGTTCCAGTCGCCGGGCGTCAGATTGGGCGTCCGGGTCGCGAAGGCCAGCGTGCCCAGGTCGGCGCTCCAGTGTGGACTCCAGGTTTCAAGAGATCGCTCGTCCGATGCCACATTGGGCAGCGGCACTCGGGTGGTTTGTCCGCTACCGCGATCATGCACAAACCAGTGCCGCCCCGGAGCAAAGCCTTCTTCACCCGGGGTTTTGACGTAGGCCGTGAAGGCAATTTTCCGTCCATCAGCGCTGACCACCGGACCGCCCACTTCCCCCAGCAGCGATGGGTTGGCCAGTGGGGGGTGGAGCCGCGCGATGGTTTGGCTGAGGGCATCCCAGACATAAACAGAATCGGGAACCTTCGGCAGCGCGTCCCCGTCATGCGGGGCGCCCTCCCTGGCGCAGATTCGTCCATCGGCGCTCAAGGCCACGCCGCCGCTGCCCGCCCCGGTCACGACAGCGGACACGTAATTGGTGCCGACCAGCACCGTCTCGCCCGATGCCGTGTCGAACCGGAGCACCAGCGGACCATAGGTATAAGCCAGGTGGCGTCCGTCCGCGCGGAAAAGCGCGTTCCCCGCGTTGCGGTTCGACGTCGGAGGCGCCAGCGCTTCAAACGCGGCCGCCCCTTGGCTGGCCCAGAGATTGGTTTCCGCCGTGATACTCCGCAGAAAGATTTTCGTGGTCGAATCGCCGGCGTCGCCGGCAGCGAGTTTCCCGTCGCTGCTGCGGAAGGCCAGCCAGCGGCCATCCGGGCTGAACAACGGATTGGCGGATGCAGCGGCGCCGGTGGCATTGGCCGAATGTTGTTTGCTTACGACCCGAAGTTGCCCGCTGCCTCGGTCGTACAGGAACACGTCTTTCGTGCGGTTGGTGTCCGTCACCTGGCCGGACAGGTTGGTGGCGTAGCTGGTAAAGGCGATCCAGCGGGCGTCGGGCGACAGGACCGGGTCTTCGGAGAATCCCCCGCTTGCTGGCGATCCGTCCGCGGCACGGCTGACACAAATCGTGACGCCGGTCTGTACGTTGCGCAGGAAAATGTCCTTCAGGTGGTTGGTGTCATCGGGAACCAAATCGGTCGCCACGCTTTCGAACACTACCCAGCGCCCGTCCGCGCTGACCGAAGGCCGACCCGAATCGCCATTGGCGGCCTCACCGGAGGGGGTGGCCGTGACCAGTTGGAGGCGGTCGGTGAGGTTGTCATGCAGGTAAAGTTGAACGCTGTTGCCCCGGTTGGGAGCGGCGGTCAGGTCCGTGGCGTGGCTGGCCAAGACGGCGAACCGCCCATCTTCACTTTGGGCTGCCACTACGGTGTCGCCGTTGGCCGTGGCAGAGCGGACCACGGCGGGAGTGGCCAGCATCGGCGGCGCACCCGCTGTTGGCTGGGCGAGCGACGGGAACACGCCGGTCAAACCGAGCGCACCGCTTAGGAGAAGGAGTGGCGTTTTCATCATCGGCAAGCAGGATGCATTGGGTTCAAAGCTGCTTGATACCTTGGCAAGTACAGGGCCAAAAAATAACGGCCTACTGTTCCCTGTCCGGGGCCGTGAATTCGACATGCTTTCTCCGCCAAATGGGAGCGATGATCACTTCGGCTGGTCTGCCTTCGCATGCGAGCAAGGGGGTGACTTCCCGATCCGACCTGATAACCTATCCGGTCCTTCCGGCACGGCAATTGCCAAACAATCCGTAGAACAGGCATTTTGAATGCCCATGAAGACCCCATCGCACTTTTCCCCGACACCGGGCGTGCCTCCTTTTGTTCAACCTACAGCCCAACAGGGATTTACGCGTGTGGATTTGCTGGCGGTCCTGGCCGCGGGCGGGCTGTTGGGCAGCTTGTTTGTCTCGGCCGTGGCAGGCGCGGGAAACGGCAGTTCGGGCGCCGGTTGCCTGAACAATCTCCGCCAGTTAACCCGTGCGCTCCTCCAGTTTGCCGAGGACCATGACGGGTGGTTTCCCAAGAATCCCGATGACGGCGGGTTGTACAACTGGGTGGCGGGGGCGGCCGGCGTGGGCGGAGCGGCCGAGTTTAATCCGGACCTGGCCGGTGACCCGGCCCATTCCGCATTAGCGCCCTATCTGGAGATGAGGGCGCAGGTTTTTCGCTGTCCGGCCGATGCGCGGGCAGGACTCTACCAAGGAGCGAATGCCGCCCTCCAGGGGCAAGCTGTTCCCGCGGCACGTAGTTACTCCATGAACTGCGCGGTGGGCACCCAGGGCGGAGGCACGGCGCGCGTGGGGACTGCACCGGTGGACGGCGCGTGGCTGGATGGGTACCACGCCAACACCCACAACCGCCCCTGGCGGACCTACGGGCTGCCCGGCCACATCGTCGCCCCCGCGCCGGCCGGATTGTTTGTGTTTATTGACGAGCAACCTCTCAGTCTTAACGACGGGAACTTTGCCGTTTCTATGCGCGACGGCGCGAACGCCCGTTGGGTTGACTGGCCGGGCACCCAGCACGAATTCGGCGCCGGCCTGGGCTTCGCGGACGGGCATGCGGAACTCCATGCGTGGGAGGATGAACGCACCCTGGTGCGGGGCAATCTGCTCGGCCCCAGTTCGGTACCGCACAGCCCGGACTTGACCTGGCTACAGACTCGCACCAGCGCCCGCGCGCAGTAGGGGCGGGAAGTCCCGTCCGCCGGGTCAGGCGCGCCAGGGTCGGGTGCGCCGGAGACTGGCCAGCACCTCGCGGGTGATCCGCGCGTCCTCTTCGATCTGCCAGTCAAACATGCCCACGAGGATAAAGTCCGCGCCGCTTTCGAAGGCATAGCGGAAACCGCGCGCCGGGGGGATGGCGCCGGCGGCCAGCACTTTGAAAGCGATCCACGGGACCCGCACGTTGAACATCACCTCGGCCACCTCCTCCGGGTCCTTGCACCAGGAGTTGTCGTAGCGCCCCAGGTCGCCGGTTTCGTCCGGGCGCGGCGCGGTGTAGTAGTCGTGGGAGTGGAAGGTCTTGAGGTAGAAGTCGGGTTTGAGCCCGGCCTTTTCGCAGGCCACGATGGTCCCCAGGCCGTGGGCGGCAATGCCGGCCAGGCATTTGCGGGCGCGGATGACCTCAAGGGATTTCGCCAGCTTGTCCAATTCACCGCGCTGGACCAGGGTATCGGCGGTGTCGCCGGTGGCATGAATGGCCACGGCCCCCAGGTCCGCAGCCTGTTTGAATTGGTCGAAACCGCCGTCGCTGGTCAGGCGCGCCTGGGCGATCCATTTCATCCGGCCGCCGCGCTTCCAGTGACGCTCGAAGTGGTGGGCGCCGTCGCGCACCCAACTGTTGATGACGTTGATACCGTGGACCTCGGCCAGTTCGAGCGTCTCGGCGATCTTGGCGTCGGTGTTGTAGCGCCGCATCAGATGCGCCACGTATTCCAGGTCGCGCGCGTGGGCGTAGCCGCTGATGAGGTTGCCGCCCAGCATCAGACGGCTGAACTCCTGGGTGCCAATGCGCCCCCGGGGCAGGGTACTCTGCGGTGGGGGAAGTGGTCCGGGGGGCGGGTCCACCGCCGGCGCGGCCGACAGGCCGGCCGGCAGACCGGCAGCGGCGGCAGCCGCGGTTTGGAGAAACGTGCGGCGGGTCAAGGAAGGAGCGGTATGCATGACGCCGGTTTCCTGTCGGTTTGAACTGGCCACAACGCTGGTAAGAATCGCTCAAACTTCCAGTCCAGGCAATGAATTTCGACAATCTTTGCCCCGGATGGGCCCGCCGCGCCTCGAGAGGGGACGGACACGCGGAAAATTGCTGCAAAGCCGTGGCCGGAGTTTCAGCATGTCCGCATGGATCCGCTGTTGAAGCTCTTGCATGATGACGCCCGGCTGCGCCCAGACCAGTTGGCGGCGCTGCTCAACCTTACCGAGGACGAAGTCCGGACCCGGATTGCGGCCTACGAGGCCGACCAGGTGATCCTGGGCTACCGGGCGGTACTCAACGAGGAGAAGCTGGGCGTGGACACCGTGCGGGCGGTGATCGAGGTGAAAATCACCCCCGAGCGGGAAGGGGGATTTGACCGGATCGCCGAGCGCATTGCCCGGTTTGACGAGGTGCGGTGTTGTTACCTGATGTCCGGCGCGTACGACCTGCTGGTGGAAGTGGAAGGAGACGACCTGCGCCAGGTGGCCCTGTTCGTTTCAGAAAAACTGGCCACCATCCAGGGCGTGCTTTCGACCGCCACCCACTTCATCCTCAAGCCCTACAAGGAACAAGGCGTGCTCACGAAGCCCGAGCGCCACGAGGAACGCCTGGCGGTGACCCCCTGAGCGGCCGCACCCGGGTGAGGCGGGGGCCGGATAATCCGAGTCGCCGGGACGACGGGAAGAAGTTCGCGCTGCCTGAATTCACCGCGGCCGCCGGCTGATCCGCCCGAAGGTTGCCTGCGACGAGGATTCTGCGGCCGGCACTTGCCCCGGTACAGCGGGTGCGACCGAGGGCTGGCACGAACCAACGCTCCCGGGAGCGCGATCGCTACCAAGGTACAGGGGGCGAACGCCCGCGCACCGGGAAGCTGCCCCACCTGCCGCTTGCCTCAACGCGCGCCTTCATTAAGCTGGACCGCCCATGAAATTCGAAACGCTCTGCCTGCACGGCGGAACACAACCGGACCCCACCACCCTGGCGCGGGCCGTGCCCGTGTACCGCACCAGCTCGTACGTGTTCAAAAACACCGAGCACGCCGCGAATCTGTTTGCGCTCAAGGAGCTGGGCAACATCTACACCCGGCTCATGAATCCCACCACGGACGTGCTCGAAAAGCGCGTGGCCCTGTTGGAGGGCGCGCCCGAGCTGGGAGGGCTGGGGGTGGCGTCCGGCACCAGCGGCGTCTTTTATTCCGTCATCAATCTGGCCCAGGCCGGCGACAACATCGTCTCCGCCCGCAACCTCTACGGCGGCACCTACACGATGTTCAACGACATCCTCCCCACTTTGGGCATCACGGTGAAGTTTGTGGACTCGACCGATCCGGAAAACTTCGCCCGCGCCATTGACGACCGCACCCGCGCGTTGTTTTGCGAGACGGTCTCGAACCCGGCCCTCGAAGTCACCGACCTGGAGGCCGTGGCCGGCCTGGCGCACGCCGCCGGGCTACCGTTGATCGTGGACGCCACCTTCTCGACGCCCTACCTGACCCGCCCCCTCGAGTTCGGCGCGGACATTGTGGTGCATTCGCTCACCAAGTGGCTGGGCGGCCACGGCATCGGCATCGGCGGGGTGGTGGTGGACGGGGGCCGCTTCCCTTGGGCCGCCGGCAAACACCCGCTCTACACCACGCCCGACCCCTCCTACCACGGGCTGCGCTGGGGGCTGGACCTGCCCGATCCGCTCCGGCCGCTGGCCTACATCCTGCGCATGCGCACGGTGCCGTTGCGGAACCTCGGCGCCTGCATTTCCCCGGACAACTCGTGGATGTTCCTCCAGGGCATCGAAACCCTGCCCCTGCGGATGGAGCGCCACTGCGAAAACGCCCTGGCCGTGGCCCGCTACCTCCAAAAGCACCCGGGGGTCACCTGGGTGCGCTACCCGGGACTGCCGGAGGACCGCGAGCACGTCCGCAACCAAAAATACCTGCGCGGCAAGGGCGGGGCGATGGTCGTCTTCGGCATCCGCGGCGGCAAGGAGGCCGGCCGCAAGTTCATAGACAGCCTGAAGCTGTTTTCGCACCTGGCTAACGTGGGCGATGCCAAATCCCTGGCCATCCACAGCGCCACTACCACGCATTCCCAGCTCAGTGAGGAGCAGCAACTGGCCGGCGGCATCACCCCGGACCTGGTCCGCCTGAGCATCGGCCTTGAGAACATTGACGACATCCTGGCTGATCTCGAACAGGCCCTCCGTGCTGCGATCGCCTGAGCCTGGCCGGATAAACAGCCCGGGCCGATGAGGCAGCGATGTGACCGGCCCGAGGGTTCCCTTTGATTGGCATGACACGTTCAATCGGCGAGGTCCAAACCCGGTTCTTTGAATTCGACAACCCCCGGCATCCTCTGCGATTGCGGGTGGGCGGGGAGATGTCGCGTTTTACGCTCGCCTACGAAATGTACGGCCAGATGAACGCCGACCGGTCCAATGTGATCCTCCTCTACCACGCCATGACCGGCAGCCAGCATGCGGCGGGGGTAAACCCCGAGGTGCCGGGCCTGGACGGGCGCTGGACCGACGAAATGCACCGCGGCTGGTGGGACGGCTTCATCGGCCCGGGCAAGGCCCTCGACACTCGTCGCTTCTGCGTCCTCTGCGTCAACTACCTCGGCGGTTGTTACGGCTCCACCGGGCCCGCCTCGATCAATCCCGCCACCGGCCGGCGCTGGGGGCCGCTGTTTCCCGTCCTGCGCATGAGCGATATCGTGGACTCGCAGATGAAGCTGCTGGACGCCCTGGGTGTGAAATGCCTGCATGCCGTGGTGGGCGCGTCCATCGGCGGGTACCTGGCCCTCCTCACGGCCACCCGTTACCCGGACCGCGTCAACATCGTGATCCCCATCGGCACGGGCGTGGAGACCACGGTCTATCAGCGCATCCTGAACTTCGAGCAGATCACGGCCATCGAGGGCGATCCCAATTTTCGCGGCGGCGATTACTACGATGGGCCGCCGCCCAACCTGGGACTGGCCCTCGCCCGGCGCATCGCCCACAAAACCTTTGTCTCACTGGACACCTTGCGCGAGCGCGCCCGTAGCGAGGTGGTGAGCCAGAAACCCCCCTACGGCTGGTACGAAATGAACCACCCGGTCGAGTCCTACATGCTCCACCAGGGCGACAAATTCGTGCAGCGATTCGATGCCAACACCTATCTGCGCATCCTCGACGCCTGGCAGTGGTTTGACCTCGTGGCCGAGGCGGGCGCCACGGATTTCCACGACCTGTTCAGCCGTTGCCGCAACCAGGAATTCCTGGTCTTCAGCATTGATTCCGACGGCATGTACCCGCCCCCCGAACAGGCCCGTCTGGTGAGCCAGCTCAAAAGAGCTCACGTACCGGTCATGTGGATCACCGTCCACTCGGACAAGGGCCACGACTCATTTCTGATCGAGCCCCGGCTCTACACCCCGCACCTGCGGCAGGTGCTGGCCCAGGAATAGACGAGACGCCCCCGCCGGGCACCGCGGCGTTTGACACCCGCCCGACCGGCTCTAACCTGCGCCCGTGATTTGCTCTTACCCGTTCGTCGCCAGCGGCGGTGGACAACCCGAAATTGGTCACTTGAACTCTCGCTCTGCCAACCGGCCGGGCATCTGCCCGCCGCCCTCGTTCGCTTTATGAATTACACCCTTCCTGCCGGCGCCATCGCTTTGTCCCTCGCAGCCGAGCCCACCGCACCCGACGCCGCCCGTTCCAGGACCGACCCCGGGCCGCTGGTCGCCGAATGGTCCGGCCCGTACGGGGGCGTGCCGCCGTTCGACCACGTGCAGGTGGCGCAGTTCCGCCCCGCCTTCGAGCTGGCCATCGAGGCCTATCGCGCAGAAATCCGGGCCATCGCTGGACAATCTGACCCGGCCACCTTCGAGAACACTGTCGCTGCCCTCGAACGCAGCGGCCGCCTCTTGGACCGTGTGCAGGCCGTGTACGGCGTCTGGGCTTCGAACCTCAGCGCCCCGGAGTTCCGCCAGTTCGAGCAGGAGACGGAACCCCGCCTGGCCGCCCTGCGCGACGAGGTGTTTCAGAATGACGCTCTCTTCCGGCGACTCACCGCCGTGTACGAATCGTCCGACAAGGCCCGACTCACTCCGGAACAACAACGCCTGGTCTGGTGGCATTACACTAATTTCCTGCGGGCTGGCGCCCGCCTCGACCCCGCTGGCAAGGCCCGGGTCGCGGCCATCAATCAGCGCCTGGCTACCCTCTACACGCAATTCAGCCAAAACCTCCTGGCCGACGAAGAAAATGACTTCACCGTGATTACCAACGCTGCCGACCTCGCTGGCCTGCCCGAGTCCTTCCGCACTGCCGCCGCCGCCGACGCCGAACGGCGCGGTCTGCCCGGTTGCTGGGTGATCGCCAACACCCGCTCCAGTGTGGAACCCTTCCTCACCTACGCCGAACGGCGTGACCTGCGCGAGCAGGTCTGGCGGCGGTTCATCAGCCGTGGTGACCACCCCGGCGAACGCGACAACAAGCCGCTCATCACCGAAATCCTCAGATTGCGCGCCGAACGTGCCCGCCTTCTCGGCTACCCCAGCCACGCCCACTGGCGACTTGAAAACCAAATGGCCCGCACCCCGGAACGCGCCCTGGAACTCATGGAGGCGGTCTGGGCGCCCGCTCTGGCCCGGGTGCGCGAAGAGGTCGCCGATATGCAGCAGATTGCCGACACCGAGGGGGTCGGCCATGGCATTGAACCTTGGGACTACCGTTACTATGCCGAAAAGGTCCGCAAGGCGAAGTACGACCTGGATGAAAACGCTCTCAAGCCCTACCTCCAACTCGACCGCCTGCGCGAGGCCATGTTCTGGGTGGCCGGCAAGCTCTTCGGCCTAACCTTCCACTCGGCGCCGGACGTGCCCGTCTTTCATCCGGACGTGCGTGTCTGGGAGGTGCGCGCCGCTGGTCGCCAGGAGGGGCTGTTTTACTTCGATCCCTACTCCCGCCCGGGCAAGCGCTCCGGCGCCTGGATGACCGCCTACCGCGCACAAGAACGCTTCGAGCGCCCAATCACCCCGCTGGTCGCCAACAACTCTAACTTCCTCAAACCCAGCCCCGGCCAACCCGTGCTGGTCTCCTGGGAAGACGCCCGCACCCTCTTTCACGAGTTCGGCCACGCCTTGCATGGGCTCTGCTCGGATGTTCAATACCCTTCTTTGTCCGGCACCAGCGTCCCACGGGACTACGTGGAACTGCCCTCCCAGTTGTTCGAACGCTGGCTGTCCACGCCGGAGCTGCTCAACCGTTTCGCCCGGCATTACCAGACGGGTGACCCCATGCCGGCGGCGCTCATCGAACGCATCAAAAAAGCGGCCCGGTTCAACCAGGGCTTTGCCACCACCGAGTACCTCGCCAGCGGACTGCTTGACCTGCGCCTGCACCTGATCACCGACCGGGATATTGACCCCGCTGCGTTCGAACGCGAGGAACTCCGCCGCCTGGGCATGCCCTCCGAAATTGTCATGCGCCACCGCCTCCCGCACTTCGCCCACATCTTTGCCGACGAGGGCTACTCCGCCGGCTACTACAGCTACCTGTGGGCCGACACCCTCACCGCAGACGCCGCTGAGGCGTTTGAAGAAGCCGGCGGCCTCTACGACATAACCGTGGCCGCTCGCTTCCGGGAATACGTGCTCTCCAGGGGCAACACCCTCGATCCGGCCGAAGCCTACCGAAAATTCCGTGGCCGCGACGCCGGCATCGCCGCCCTCATGCGCGACCGCGGCTTCCCCGTGCCCGCCGGCGTCAAGTGAAGCCGCGCCCGGTTTCAGTGATATCCCTGCGCCAGGTCCCGACTCACAGTCTGGCCCATGTCCCGCGCTCGATGGCAGCGCTCACGCTCTGGATGCATAGCGGCAACACCTGCCTCAGGGCAGCAGACTCATGTCGCCCCGCGGTGCATCCGGTTCCCTCCGCAACAAGATGTGCTCCACGGCGGCATGGCCGTCGGAGTTCGGATGGCCGTCGTTGGGGAAAATAACCGCCGGCGGGCGGCGACATATTCCTGCCGCAGAGCCGTGCCCAGGTCCGCCGCCCCCATGCCCAGACACTAACACCGGGACAGCGCGCCGCGAATGCTCACCGCCTGATAGTGCGCGGACAAGGAGCCGGGCTTCTCCGCGTATAGACCGTCCCGCAAGTGCCAGCATCCACATCTCCACGCCGAACGCTGCGCCAAAACCGGCCGAGCCGCTCCAGGATTGTTCCGAACAACTCGAACGCCGGTTTCTGGCCGCGCTCCAAACCACCTGATGGTCGGCATCGGGGGCAATCTCCCAGAAGCATCCGCGCAGGCTGCAAACGCGCGGTCACTCTCCGCGCGCTGGAGAGTGCCGGGCCGACGTCGCTGGAAAATGTCGCTTCCACGTCAGCCGGCGGCTCTCGTTCCACGATGGGGTGCAACGCCACCGGCTGATTCCGCAACGCCAGACCCACCGTGGTCATTTCAAAATACGGTCCGGACGCGCGCAATTGCAGCGGCCGCACGTACGGATTATCCAAGAGGTCATTGCTCACGTACGCCGCCACCCACACCGCGTCCGGCCGTCGTTACGGCAGCAATTTTCTCCAGCAGCAAGAACTCCTGGTCCGTACTAAAATCCCGGGATTGACCGGTTCAACCAACAGTTGGTCCCCAGCCTGATTCAGGTGGCTAACTAAGCTCTGATTGTCATTCACCCCCAAACCGAAACAGAAGCTGTCGCCGACCACAGTGATGATTTGGCCGCGTGGGACTACAGGCAGGGCCGGGTCAGCCCGAAAGCCTTCTGGATCTACCCGGTACCGCACGGAAAAATCATGATACCGATGAACTCCCTTCCAGCCCAGCGTTAGTCGTCAGCCCAACGGCACATCGTAGCAAACCAATCCGGGATCCGAACGGTCACTGGCTGCGATGGCTGCCAGCCGACGACGCGCCGGCCACTCCGCCAGCGCCAAACCCATCCCCAGCACCAGCAACAAACTGGTCAGGCGAAACAAAACACGACGGGCCACGCGGGGTGCTCCCGCCTACACTTGAATATTCCGCGATGGTTCAGTCTACCCGCGCCACTCACCCTACTCATGCCCCGGAAGCCGGAACGGCCGGTGCTCCGAAGAGACGAAATCTACCCCCGTCCTCGGGCGGGCGGGTTCCTGGTTCGCAGTTCGTTGTTCGGGGCAGGGACGCGGTGCCCGCCGCCTGTTTCGCGGCAGCCGGAGGGGTTACTTGGCCTCCCCCAGCGCACAAACAAACTCGCGGCCCGGTTGCTCTGCTGGCCTGCTGGCCTGAAACCACCAACCAAGAACCACCCGCCACAAACACCCCCGTCAGGGGGCCAATTGCCTTTCGGCTGGGGCGGGGTTTCGCCCAGTATGGCGAGCAGATTGAGCTCCCGCCAAGTGGGCGTGTGTCTCCATTGCCTTTCGGCTGGGGCGGGGTTTCGCCCGTACCCGCGGCTGCCTTTGGCTCTCGCGCGGCGACTGGCTGTCTCCATTGCCTTTCGGCTGGGGCGGGGTTTCGCCCATGGTATTGAGCGCCTGCTGTACGGCTGCTCGCCCGAGAAGTCTCCATTGCCTTTCGGCTGGGGCGGGGTTTCGCCCTGGGTCTCGCGTAGTCCCTGGCTGCCATAGGCACTCGTCTCCATTGCCTTTCGGCTGGGGCGGGGTTTCGCCCCCCGCGGCTGCCGCTGCCACTCGCGAGGCGACTCGCCCTGTCTCCATT
>FWPU01001793.1_pt1 | contig 62275 bp, 54 predicted proteins | sample 2228361 | NCBI WGS metagenome assembly FWPU01 (sample SAMEA103939777, study PRJEB20133) | metagenome
TTTTTCTTTTCGATCTCGCGACCTTCCCGACTTGTCGGGACAGGCGTTCTAACCAATCCTCCATTGGCGGACAAGCTGAACTACGACCCCAAATAATAATTTTTTTTATTTTTCTTTTCGATCTCGCGAACTTCCCGACTTGTCGGGACAGGCGTTCTAACCTCCGTCAGTTGACGGAGCATCAAAATTTATTTTTTTGCACGCCAAATATAATCTGATGTGTATGATTTTACAAATCAGTCACCGAATGAAATTCCGACTCTTCGGGCAGCAATAACTGCCTGATCATCAGGTTTTACGAGCTTCTGTCTGGAGATTGCATCTTCAATTTTAACGCTTTTAATCTCATTCCCTTTCAATGCAACCATTCTTCCAAATTTCTTTTGAGCCACAAGATCTATTGCAAATGCACCGAATTTAGTAGATAGAATCCGATCAAATGGAGTCGGGCTTCCGCCTCTTTGTAAATGGCCAAGTACAGTTACTCGTGTTTCTCTTCCGGTATTCTCTTCTATTTTATCAGCAACAACTTTCCCAATTCCTCCAAGTTGAATCGGATCTGTTCTTTTAATATCTGTTCCTCTTGTAACTATTTCACCACCAAGTGGTTTTGCACCCTCAGCAACACAAACCAAACTAAATTTCTTACCCATCAATTCCCTCTCCTTGATTTTGGCATAAACTTTATCCCACGAAAAAGGAATTTCAGGAATTAGAATTATATCTGCTCCGCCGGCAAGCCCACCATTCAGAGCAATCCATCCGGCATAGCGCCCCATTACTTCAACAACCAATACTCTGTGATGAGATGCAGCAGTTGTATGTAATCTATCGAGTGATGTTGCAACAACAAATACTGCAGAATCGTGTCCAAAGGTTAAATCTGTTGCTTCAAGATCATTATCAATTGTTTTAGGAACACCGATTACATTCATCCCCATCTGCGATAATTTATTACAGATATGCATAGTTCCATCGCCGCCAATTGCAATCAATGCATCAAGACCCCAAGCATTGTAATTTGCTAACGCTGATTTTGATTTATCCTGAATTTCAATTTTGCCTGCAACTTCCACAGGCCAATGGAATGGGTCGCCTTTGTTTGAAGAGCCAAGTATCGTTCCGCCTCTGGCTAAAATTCCTGATACATCTGCATTTGTAAGTTCCTTTGCCTTGCCTTCAACAAGTCCTTCGAATCCATCAAGTATACCGAAAACAGTCATTCCATAATCTTCGGCTGGTTTTGTTACACCACGGATAACAGCATTTAATCCGGGACAGTCTCCTCCACCTGTTAGTATTCCTATTCTTCTTATTTCATTTTTTTTTGCCATTATCACTTATCCTTTAAATATTCAATTATATTTTACTAAAATTTTTGAAATGCAATTTAATTAATCGGTTCAATATCTCATTTCCATATTTTTCTTTAATGTGACTTGCAACATTATTAACTATTTCACCCGCTCCAAATGGTAGCTCGATTTGCAGTTCCTTACTTTTCTTCTCAAACCATCTAAGCAACCTTTCTCTTGCTATTATCGAAGCAACTGCTACTCCTTTAAACCTCTCCGCTTTTTCTGTAAGTAATAAGTTGTATGATTTTAGATTTTTATCCAATTGAGCAGATAGTAAATCTTCAGAACAGAACTTATCAATAATAATATTCTGATAATTAAATTTCTTATATAAAGTTTCGATTGCTTTTGAATGCCCCCAGATAAGCATTTTATTCAAATTAGAAAAACTCTGATACAATTCATTATATTTTTCCGGATGAATTTCGACTACTGCAATTCTTTCTTTAAACGATTTACTTAATTCTGATGCGATCTTTTTTATTTCTTTATCAGTAATCTCCTTGCTGTCTCTGATGTTCAGATCATTCAGTTTGTATCTGGTTTGAGCATCAATTGCAAAAGCAGCAATTATCAATGGGCCGAAAAAATCACCTTTACCACTTTCATCTGAACCAATGTATTCTTCAGGTTCAACTATTTCTTCTTCAGAAAAGTTTAGTTTATTATTCAGCAGCGAATCAATTTTCCTGAAAAATTCTGAACTGCTGTTGCCCTGTAATATTCTTTTAATTCCTTTTTTACCAAAGTAAACAAGCAATTTTACCTTATCTTTTCCGGATGAAATATTCATTTCATAATTGTATTGTTTCCTGGTCGGATTGTCTACAGTGTAATTCTCAGTTATCAGAATATTACTCAATTTGTTTATTTCTTCGAGTGCTTTTTGCTCCAGAGGACTTATTTTACTTTGGAATGATGATTGCATTTGAATGAAATACTTTTATTTATAATTTTTGTTATCTAATAGGAGAAAATAAAATGAAATACACAATAATCTTATTCGTTTCGATTTTTCTTTTTCAATCTTTTAATACTCTTGCACAGGATAAAAATGTGAAAGAACTTGTAAGCACACTTAAACAAAAAGTTCTTCTTAACGATGATCAGACAAATTCTATCGAGAAAATATTAACGGAATTATTAAACAAATCTAAATCTGTGGACGATAAAAATTCACTGATACAGGAAGCACAGAAAAAAGTTGAATCTTTTCTTGACCGAAAACAATTATTAAAATACGATATCATAAAAAATGATTGGTGGAAACAAGTCACCGCTTTACTTTAATCATATTCTTTTTTGTTTAAAAGTTATTGATTATCAAAATAAAAGAAATTTGTAACGCTAATTAATTCTGTAAATCTTAACTTCAACGATACCATCAGAAATCATATCAATTTTTTTAGCGGCTGCCAGAGATAAATCTATAACTCTTCCCTTGAAATCCGGCATTCTGTCATTTACTCTTACAATCACCGATTTATTATTTTTAATGTTCCGGACCAATAATTTTACTCCAAATGGCAGTGTAGGATGAGCTGCGGTTAAGTCATTCATATTAAATATTTCCCCGCTGGCAGTTTTTCTGCCGTGATATTCTTCAGAGTAAAATGATGCTATTCCTTGTTCAATAAATTCATATCTGCTTTCATCGAAATTTGAATTTATTTCTGCTGAAGTTTCTTTTTCCGAAGTAAACTTTTTACTTGTGCCGCAAGCTGTAATTACTATTAACAATATTAATATCAAAAGCTTATTCATTGAGTGATGATAGATGCAACCTTTAATATAGCTGTTTCAGTTCTTAACCGATTATCTGCAATAGAACACAATTGAGAATTATTTAATGAATTGATTTCCTCATCCGTTAAACCTCCCTCCGGTCCAAAGATGAAGAAATAATCAACATCTTTATTTATTAAATCAACACTAAACTTTTTCTGTGACCTTTGATGAAAAATAATTTTATTACCTTCGAAATTACTAAGATCAGAAATCCGATTTATAACTCTCACACTTGGCAGATTTGCCTGTAAAGATTGTTTGATTGCTTCAATAGCAATTTTTTTTATTTTATCTGTATTAACTTTATCAGGAACAGAACGACTGGCTTTGAAGATTATAATATTGCTAATTCCTAACTCAATCAATTTTTCAAGTGCAAATCTGAAACGATCTTTATTTCGAAGGATTGGAATACAAAAATTAAAATTCTGAAATTTAACTTTTACTTCTTTTGTATTAAGGATACTCGCAAAAAGTTCTTTGTCAGAAATTTTTTCAATTCTACAATTATAAATATTACCTTTTCCGTCAGTGATAAAAATTTCATCGCCGATTGTTTTTCTGAAAACTTTGATGCAGTGATGAAGTTCATCTGAGGAAAGGATGATTTTATCAGGAAATACATCCTCACTATAAAACAACTCTATGTCAGAAAGCAACTCCAAGGTCTAATATCCATTCTGTTTTACCAAAATTATCAAATGCGTATTCAATTCTAAGAAGATTATAAGGCAGAACCAAAAAAGTAATGCCAATACCATAACCACTTTTAAATCTGTTTAAGCTTAGTGCCTGATTTTTATAAAATGCAGTTCCGGCATCTCCAAAAATTTGGGTGTAAAGTGCAACACGATATTTAAGTAATTGTTCTGGTATAATCGGAATAAAATCAAGATCAATGTTCAATTCTTCTATTAGTGGATAGAAAAATTCTACAGATGAAAAATAAAAATGGTTGCCTTCAATTTTTCGGGTAAAGTAACCACGAATTCTATCTTCAAAGCCGATTATTGAATAGTCGTAAAACGGGATATTATTTCCGAAAGTAAATCTTCCTGAAAATCTCCATTTTGAATATAAATCACCCAGAATTTTTCTATACTCACGAAAATCAAATCTTGCAACTTTGTAATCAATTGAGTTAAATCCCATACCTTTAAAGGAATAAGTAGCTGAGGCAAAGATCCCTTCCCTTGGAAACTGAATTAAATCTCTTGAATCGAATTCATATCCTAATTGAATTTCGGGAAAGCGATCAATCCTTTCGCCTGAAACATTTATTCCATCAAAGTATTTATCAGTTTCAAGATAGTTGAAAGCTAAAACAGAATAAAACCGATGGAAAAGAAAAAGTCTTTTACCGAACATAAGAAATGGCCTGAAAAATTTTTGTGAGAACTGTCCACCATAGATTTGTTCAGCCGAAGGACTTTTATTATTGATATTAGAATATGTAAAACCAACTCTAAGAAAAAATTCTTCATTACCAATCAGATTTGGGTTATAATAATTCAAACCAAATGAAGGGTCGTAACCGAAAGCAGCGAAAGCATTTATTTGTTCATTTCTACCTCTGAAGTTATCCCATCGAAGAAAAATTCCAAACGATAGTTTTTTAATATCTCTTTCTTTGATATTCACAAAAGGAATCGGATAAATGTACCATCTTTCTTCAACAACAATTTCTATTATATTTATATTATTCTCAACAATTGGATAAACGAAAACATGAGCAAACAGACCCAGACTATAAATTCGTTCCCTGTTGTAGAAAATCGTTTTAAAGTCTAATGTATCACCAGCAGTAAAAGTCAGTTCCCTCAGGATAATGAAATCCTCAGTAATTTCATTTCCCGAAATTCTGATTGAATCAACTATGAAAGGATAAAGATTTTCATTTTGCACAGAGTCTGGAACTTGTGCAGATAAATTCGAAACAAAAACTATCAGAATTGTTAAGTATTTAGTTAATGGATTATTCAAAGGATTTAGTAGAATTAAAAATAAAAATGGGCTGCTTAACAATAATTATCAAAACATTTTCAGCAGCCCTGAATTATCAATGAACTATATTTTCTTCAGCATATTCAGAAACAGGAACGCAACTGCAGACAAGATTTCTGTCGCCGTACGCATTATCAACCCGTGCAACACTTGGCCAAAATTTAGTTAGTTTTGTCCACTTCAACGGGAATGCAGCTTTTTCTCTGTTATATGGAAAGCTCCAGTTATCTGAAATTAACATTTGCAGAGTGTGAGGAGAATTTTTCAAAACATTATTGTATGGATCGGCTTTACCTTCTTCTATTTCTTTTATTTCTTCTCGTATACTAATCATCATATCGCAGAATTTGTCAAGCTCTGTTTTGGATTCACTTTCAGTCGGTTCAACCATTAAAGTACCCGGCACAGGGAAAGATACAGTTGGGGCATGGTAACCATAATCCATCATTCGTTTTGCAATATCCTCAACCTCAATATGTGCTGAATGTTTGAATGAACGCATATCAAAGATTAACTCGTGTCCAACTCTTCCGTTTATACCTGAGTATAAGGCAGGAAAATATTTTTCCAATTTTGCTTTTATATAATTAGCATTCACTATAGCAGCTTTGGTTGCATTTGTTAAACCTTCACCTCCCATCATCTTTATGTAAGCATAAGAGATAATAAGAATATTTGCACTTCCCCAGGGGGCAGAGGATACAGAGTGGATTGATTTCTCTTTGTTGATGTTAACAACAGGATGTCCCGGTAAATAAGGAACCAGATGTTTTGCAACGGCAATAGGTCCCATTCCTGGTCCACCACCTCCGTGAGGAATACAAAATGTTTTATGCAAATTTATGTGGCAAACATCTGCACCAATCAAAGCGGGACTTGTTAATCCAACCTGAGCATTCAGGTTTGCACCGTCCATATATACCTGACCACCATAGTAATGAATGATCTCACAAATTTCTTTAATTGATTCCTCAAACACACCGTGAGTTGAGGGATATGTAACCATCAATGCAGCAAGATAATCCTTGTTTGCTTCTGCTTTCTTTTTCAGATCATCTAAATCAATATTTCCGAGGGAATCACAATTTACAACCACTACTTTCATTCCCGCCATAACAGCACTTGCAGGATTAGTACCATGAGCTGATGATGGAATCAATGTGATGTTTCTATGTCCCTGACCAATATCTTCAAGATATGCGCGGATAACAGAGAGTCCTGAATATTCACCCTGGGCTCCGGAATTTGGTTGAAGCGATACTGCTTCAAAGCCAGTAATCTCTGCTAAATCTTTCTCAAGCTCTGCAAATAATTCTCTGTAACCAAGTGCCTGGTCTTCCGGAATAAAAGGATGAAGCTCAGAGAATTCGGGTAGTGTAATGCCCAGCATTTCTGTTGCAGCATTCAATTTCATTGTACAGGAACCAAGAGGAATCATCGAGTGAACAAGAGATAAATCTTTATTCTCTAGTCTTTTAATGTATCTCATCATTTCAGTTTCTGAATGATAAGAGTTGAAAACCGGATGCGTAAGAAATGCAGTTTTACGCTTCAGATTAGTTGGGAATGAATTAAATGATTCATATTCTTCCTGATTAATATTTTTTACTTCAAAATTTTTCTCGGAAACTTTTGCAAATAATTCAATCAATTCAATAACATCTTCATAAGTTGTAGCTTCTGACAAAGAAATTCCGATTGAAAAATCTTTGTTGTAGCGTAAATTGATCTGCTTTTGGATGGCTTCAGATTGAATTCTCTTTTGAACTTCTGAACTGGTTTTAATGGTAATCGTGTCAAAATAATTTTGATTGAATTGAACATAACCTAATTGTTTCAACGACTGAGATAAAAGCTTGGTAAGATTATTTATTCTGCCTGCAATCTGTTTTAATCTTTCAGGACCGTGATATACTGCATACATTCCTGCCATAACCGCAAGTAAAACCTGAGCGGTGCAGATATTGCTTGTTGCTCTTTCTCTTTTTATGTGTTGCTCTCTTGTCTGCAGTGCCATTCTTAAAGCCCGATTGCCTTGAGCATCAATTGAAACTCCGATTATTCTTCCCGGAATATTTCTCTTGAATTCATCTCTTGTTGACATATATGCTGCGTGAGGACCACCATAACCCATCGGTACACCAAATCTCTGCGTAGAGCCAACTGCACAATCAGCACCAAATTCACCCGGAGGTGTAAGCAATGTGAGACTAAGAATATCTGCAGCAACAATTTTGTAAATAGCTAATTCATCAGCTTTCCTGAAAAATTCTGAATAATCATATATCTCACCATTGTCAGATGGATACTGAACAATTAAAGCAAAGAATTCATTATTAAGTTCTATTGATTTGTGGTCACCAATAACTAATTCGATTCCTAAAAGTTTTGCTCTGGTTTTCAGAATATCAATTGTTTGAGGAAAGAGTTCGTTCGATACAAAAAATTTATGCGAGTTAAGTTTTTCTTTTTTCCTAAGGTTATGAAACATTATCATTGCCTCAGCAGCAGCGGTTCCTTCATCAAGCAAAGAAGCATTTGCAATGGGCAAGGCAGTCAAATCAGAAACAACAGTCTGAAAATTCAGAAGAGCTTCAAGTCTTCCCTGAGCAATTTCTGCCTGATAAGGAGTGTATTGAGTGTACCAACCGGGGTTTTCAAGAATATTTCTTCTGATTACTGATGGAAGGATTGTAGGATAATAACCCATTCCGATATAAGTTTTAAAGATCTTATTCTTTGAAGCAATTTGTTTTATTTTTTTTAGATATTCATATTCTGAAAGTGGTTCGCCTATATTCAATTGTTTTTCCATTCTGATGTTTTGGGGAATGGTTTGATCAATCAAATCATCAACTGATTTGGCTCCACCTTCAATTGCCATTTGATTTAATTCATCTGCCGTTGGTCCGATGTGGCGGGACTCAAATTTATCCGGATGTTCAAAAGGTTTCATGATTTTCTCTCAATAATTTTTCAATAAATCAACACACAAAATTAAACAATTAAAATTTCAAACTGATTAAATATTGATGCAAGAACTTTACTCTTGTGATTTAATAATCTTTTCCATTGCTTTTTTTGCAGCATTCTGTTCAGCAGTCTTTTTATTTTTGCCTTTTCCAACCCCAAAAATATTTTCACCAACTTTTACCTGAACTGTGAAAATCCTGTCGTGTTGCGGACCTTCTTCCTTCAATACTCTGTAATCAGGTAAATCAAGTTTATTTGCCTGAGCATATTCCAGAAGCTGACTTTTATAATTTTCATCAATCAGATGCTCACCTGCCTGAACAATAGGATCAATAAGAACTTTTCTGATAAAAACACGACAGGCATCCAAGCCCTGATCAAGATATAATGCACCTACTAATGCTTCAAATGCATCTGATAAAACTGTTTTAGCACCACGCGAAAAAGTATTTGAAAGATTCTGATTCATTAATAAAAATTTAACCAGCCCGATATTTTCTGCACTTTCAGCAAGAGAATTCCGGTTTACTATTTTAGCTCTAACCTTTGTGAGGAAACCTTCATCTTTATCGGGATAAAGATTAAAAAGATACTCAGCGGTTATAAGACTTATTACTGCATCACCAAGAAATTCAAGTCTTTCGTTTGAAGAATCATCCTCGTCCAGTTCCTCAAGAAAAGAACGGTGTATCAATGCCTGAACATAATGAGATTGATCAATGATCGGATATCCGATAATTTTTTCGAGTTCTGTAAATTGCTGAGAAGAGAGAAGTTTCCGGGAAGATTTACTCTTTTGAGAACCCCGCTTGCTGAAAAGGTTTTTAATGCGGGTAAATATTCCGTCCAAGATTATTCCTCGAATTTTTTAAACAGCAATGATGCATTATGTCCACCAAACCCAAAAGTATTACTGATTGCAGCCCGAACAATTTTTTTAGTAGCTGTTAACGGAGAATAATTCAAATCACATTCAGGATCGGGATTAGTAAGGTTAATTGTCGGAGGGATGATATCATTATAGATAGCAAGTACAGTAGCAATAGCTTCAATACCTCCTGCAGCACCAAGAAGATGTCCGGTCATAGATTTTGTAGAGCTGACAACTAACTTATAAGCATAGTCCCCAAAAACCGTTTTAATAGCTTTTGTTTCATTAACATCATTGTAAGGTGTGGATGTTCCGTGAGCATTTATATAGTCAATATCTTCTGTATTCAATCCTGCATCAAGTATAGCTTCCCTCATAGACCTCACAGCACCCTCTCCACCAGGAGCCGGTGCAGTAATGTGATAAGCGTCTGCTGTTAATCCGATGCCAGCTAACTCAGCATAAATTTTTGCACCACGATTTAGTGCGTGGTGTAATTCTTCAAGAATTATAGTTCCAGCACCTTCGCCCATCACAAATCCGTTTCTGTCTTTATCGAATGGTCTTGAAGCTTCTCTATATCTGTCGTTCCAGGTTGAAAGTGCTTTCATTGAATTAAAACCTCCTATAGACATCTCGGCAATAGCTGCTTCGCTGCCACCACAAACCATTATATCTGCACTTCCTCTTTGAATCAGCATAAAAGCATCAGCGATAGCATGAGAAGCAGTGGCACAGGCAGAAGTTGTAGCATAATTAGGACCTTTTAAACCATATTTAATGGAAATCTGACCAGCTGCAAGGTCAGCTATCATCATTGGGATAAAAAACGGACTAATAACATTCGGGTTTTTGGCTTCAAAATATTTAAAATGTTCTGTCTGAAGAGCTTCCATTCCACCAATACCACTTCCAAAAATAACTCCGGCTCTTTCTTTGTTAATATTTTCAAGCTTCAGTTCAGAATCATCAATAGCTTCCTGTGCTGTAACGAGTGCGAATTGTGTAAATGGATCTAGACGCTTTAAAGTTTTCTTATCAAAAAAATTTTCTGGTTTGAAATTTTTAACTTCAGCGGCGAATTTAGTATCGAAATTAGATGCATCGAAATGTGTAATGAGGTCAACACCGTTTCTCCCCTCAATTAATCCTTGCCAATATTCACTAACACCAACACCAATAGGAGTAACCGCTCCCATTCCTGTTACCACTACTCTTCTTCTATTCATAAAGAAGTTTCGGGATTAGAGATTTAGTCGGGAATAGATCCCGACTAAATCTTTAACCTAATTTTGATTTAAGATAGTTGATAGCGTCACCAACAGTGCCGATTTTTTCAGCATCTTCATCAGGAATAGAGATTTGAAAAGCGCTTTCGAATCCCATTACTAATTCAACAATATCCAATGAATCAGCGCCCAGATCATTTGTGAATGATGCTTCGGGAGTGATTTGTGATTCTTCTACACCAAGTTTATCAATAATGATCTCTTTTACCTTTGCTTCAACATCCATTGTATTCTCCTATAATTTATTGATGATTTTTGTTAACGAATATTTGACTATTGTAAATTTAATAAAATTGATTTTCAATAAAAAAGCTACATTGTTAATCCGCCATCTACTGCGATTACCTGTCCGGTGATGTACTGAGCATCGTCGCTGCAAAGAAATGCTACCATTTTTGCAACATCTTCAGGAAGTCCAATTCTGCCGATTGGAATATTCTGAACAAGCTTTTGTTTCTGATCTTCAGTTAATTTATCAGTCATATCTGATTTAATAAAACCAGGCGCAATTGCATTAACTGTAATTCCTCTCGAAGCAACCTCTCTGGCAACTGACTTTGTAAATCCTATAACACCTGCTTTCGAGGCAACATAATTTGCCTGGCCAGGATTACCGATTAATGCTACAACCGACGAAATATTTACGATTCTTCCCGATCTTTGGGAAACCATATTCTTCAGTACAGCTTTTGTACAGTTAAATACACTTTTAAGGTTAGCATTAATTACTTCATCAAAATCTCTTTCAGACATTCTGAGCAGAAGTGTATCTCTTGTAATACCTGCATTGTTAATAAGAAAATCTACGCCACCAAGCTTTTCTATCGCTTCTGAAATTGCTTTCTGAGTTTCTTCAAATGAAGATACATCTGCTTTTATTGCAAAAATTTTTGTAAGAGAATTTTTTAGTTCCTCAACCAGTGCTTGTGCTGCTTCATCAGATTTATTATAAATGAAAGCCACATCTGACAGAACGCCGTGATAAGCAGTATTTGAAGCAAGCTCTTTAACTATTGCTCTGCCGATTCCTCTTGTGCCACCGGTTACAATTGCTTTCTTATTTTTTATTTCCATTGTTTAGAACTCCATTATGAACTTGAGAAAGAACTTCCTGCTGATAATTTAATAATTCATCAAACCCTTCTTTTCCAAAGAAGAATTCTAATTCCTCTTTACAAGCTTCAAAAATAGATGTGTCAGAAACCGGATACTTATTACAATAACTCAGTCTGTCAATATGTTCATCATCTATAGTAAGAGTATTCTGATAAATTGTTAAGGGAAAAAGTACGCAGTATATTGGTTTGTGTTTCCATTTGTGCTCTCCTTCCAGAAGAGCTAATCTTTGAAGTACACATAAACCATTTTTATCAAGAAAGGCACATTTATTATTTATTATTTCAGTACCAACAGCAACTCCTGATTCAAAATCGTCATCTTCTTCAGCAGGTTCAAACCAATCAGATAAATTTTTTGACTGAGATTCATCCATTAGCGGAATTATTTTGTCTTTGATTTCGAGAATGTGCTCATATTCTTTGAGATCAGTGTAAACACCATAGTGACAGCACTCTCCATTACATCTGCACCCAAATCTGAATGTAAAAATATTCGGGTCTATCTTAATTCCTTTTATATATAGCTCTCTCAAACTCATAAATTAAATGTACTGATAAACATCTTCATACTTGTCAATTCCGAAAACCTTAACATCAGGATTTATTCTTTTGACCAGGCCCTGCAATACTTTACCAGGACCAATTTCATAAAATTCCTCTATGCCGTCTTCGATCATATTCCTGATAGTTTCTTCCCATCGCACCGGTGAGGTTAATTGTTCAAACAGTAATTTTTTAATTTCATCTTTATCAGAAACCGGTTTTGCGGTAACATTAGTATAAACCGGAAACCGTGCATAATAAAAATGAGTTTCATCCAGTGCAATCAATAATTTTTCTTTGGCAGGTTCCATTAAAGGTGAATGAAATGCCCCGCTAACTACAAGTTCTTTAACCAACTTTGCCCCCTTAGCTTTGCATAATTCCATTGCTTTTCTGACACCTTCTACAGAGCCGGATATAACTATTTGCCCGGGTGAATTAAAATTAGCACATTGAACAATCCCTTCAACAGAAGCTTCTTTACAAGCTTCATCAACAACACTCGGTTGTAAACCTACAACTGCTGCCATAGTTCCTTTCATAATTGTACCGGCATATTGCATAGCCAATCCACGCTGACGAACTAGTTTCATTGCTTCATAAAACTGAATAGCACCTGCAGCAACAAGTGCAGAGTATTCACCCAGCGAATGTCCTGCAGCGGCATCCGGTCGTAATGTTCTGATTAAACTTGAAAGTACAACCGAATGAAGAAATATAGCAGGTTGAGTGTATTCAGTTTGTTTTAATTCTTCTTCAGGTCCGTTAAACATTATATAAGAAAGATTAGCACCGACGGCTTCATCAGCAGTGCGAATCATCTCTTTGGCTTCAACCGAATTATCAAACAGATCTTTAGCCATTCCTACATATTGCGACCCTTGGCCAGGGAATAAAAACGCTTTTTTAGACATATAAATTCTTAATTTTAAAGTTAATCAATTGCCCACACAAGGTGAGAAGCTCCCCAGGTATAGCCGGCACCAAATGCAGCTAATATAAGATTATCACCCTTTTTTAATTTACCTGCTCTGTAATATTCCGTCAGACATAAGGGAATAGTTGCAGCTGTTGTGTTACCATATTTATCAATATTAATCATCACTTTGTCTTTACTGATTCCCATTCTTTCAGCAGTAGCATCAATTATTCTGAGATTTGCCTGATGTGGAACAAGATAAGCAACATCCTCTGATTTCAATCCACTGATTTCCATAACTTCAGCAGAAACATCAGCCATTCCTTTTACAGCAACTTTAAATACAGCTTTACCATCCTGATAAATGTAATGCCATTTTTTATCAACTGTTTCGTGTGACGCCGGATTTAAACTTCCACCACCCAGCATATATAAGGCATCCTTTCCTGAGCCGTCAATTTTAAGAATAGATTTCTTTAAACCGAGATTAAGGTTTTCAGTTGGTTCAAGTAAAACCGCTGAGGCGGCATCTCCGAACAGGATACAAGTATTTCTATCAGTATAATCAACAATTGCGCTCATTTTATCAGCACCAATTACAAGCACCTTTTTATATCTTCCGCTCTCGATAAAAGCTGCACCTGTTTGTAAAGCAAACAAGAAACCCGAGCAAGCTGCCGAAAGATCAAATCCCCAGGCATTTGGAATTCCTAGTTTGTGTTGAACAAGCGCTGCAGTTGCAGGAAAGAACATATCCGGTGTAACTGTCGCAACTATTATCACATCAATCTCAGCAGGATTGACATTATGTTTTTCAAATAAGTCATTTGCAGCAGCAACGGCAAGATCACTTGTTGCGCCGTTTTCAATTATTCTTCTTTCCTTGATTCCTGTTCTTGTTTTTATCCATTCATCGTTTGTATCAACAATCTGTTCGAAGTATTTATTATCCAGAACTTTATCCGGTACATACATTCCAACAGCTGTTATAATTGCGTTATACTTTCTATCGTTATTCATTTATGTCTTTTATTTTGTTTGAGTATTCTTTAATTGAATTTTCAATTTTGCTTACAAGTTTTCGATCATACATTTGTTTGGCTTTAAGAACCATATTTGTTATCGCTTTGGCGGTGCTTGAACCGTGACCAATTATTGAAATACCATTTACACCAAGCAGAGGGACTCCACCGTGTTCCTGATAATCAAGACTTTTCAATGCTTTTTTTAAAGTGCTTTTAACCAGAACAATCTTTATCGCATCAATAAAATTTTTCTTAGCGGTTTGTTGAAGCAAATGTTTAAGCAATTTGGGAACAGCTTCTCCAAACTTTAATAAAATATTACCGACAAAACCATCACAAACAACTACATCAACTTTTCCGGTCAGTATATCTCTTCCTTCAACATTTCCGATAAAATTAAGCTTAGAATTTTTTAACAGATTGTAAGCTTCATTAGCAACTTCATTTCCCTTTCCTTCTTCTTCGCCCATACTTAGAACACCAACGGACGGATTATTAACACCGCCCATTTCCTTAGCGTATATTGTTCCCATTATTGCATACTCAAGAAGATGAATTGGTTTTGCATCTTTTCCGGCACCAACATCATACAAGTAACAGGTTCCGTAAATATTAGGAATTTCAGCACCAATAGTTGGTCTGCCAACACCAGGAATTCTTCCCATTATCAAGGTTGAAGCAGACATCATTGCACCGGTATTTCCGGCACTAACAAAGGCATCTGCTTTATTTTCTTTTACTAATTTAGCTCCAACTACAATTGACGAATCAGGTTTGTTCTTTATTGCATTAGTCGGAGATTCTCCCATTTCGATAATTTGTTCGGCATTGATTATAAAATTTTCATCAAAGGACAGATTGTTTTTCCTGAGAACCGAAATAATTTCAGATTTTTTGCCAACAAGATAAAGTTCAAAATTTCGATTCTGATTAAATGCCTGAACAGCACCAACAACTGCATTCTGAGGGGCATAGTCGCCCCCCATAGCATCAACAACAATTCTACATTTGTGTTGTTCTGTGGAGTTATCCGGCATAGTTAATAATCAGATGTTAGCTTTTAGGAACGAACACTGATCGTTCGCTATAGTAACCACAGGATGGACAAGCCCGATGAGCTAATTTCATTTCACCACAATTAGAGCATTTGCTTAATGTCGGAAGCGATGCTTTGTAATGAGTTCTTCTCTTATCTCTTCGGCTCTTCGACATTTTACGTTTCGGATTTGGCATAGTAACTTTTCCTTTTTATTTATTTGATTTTAAAATTTCTTTGTGAATAATTTTTCCCATCTGGGATCAATGTCATCTTTCGCACAAGAACATTGTTCAAAATTCAGATCAGCACCACATCGGGGACAAAGCCCTTTACAATCTTCTTTGCATAATTTTTTCATCGGTATAGATAAAATTGCAAATTCTCTTACATCATTATCAAAATCGATTTTATCGGTATCTTTGTTTATATAAGTAATATTAATATCTTCAGTATCTTCAGGTTCCTCATTCATCAAATAAATCATTTCATATTCACTCTGAATCAATCTTTCAAATTTTGTTGTACAACGATCGCACTCAAATAAAGCATTGATTTCAGAACTGACATATGTAATTATCTGATCATGAAGTTTATTCAATTTGATATTGGTTTTAACATTACCAAAAAATGGTTCGCCCAGATTTAGGTCCTCAATTCTTTCTTCAAAATCAAATAAATGTTCCCCTATGCTCAGGTTTGAAATTCTTACTTTCATTGCAAAATCGCTTAAAAATTGGCTTCAAATATATTATCAGTGGGTTTGATAATCAAACAAAAGAGTGTGATTAAATCTTTAACAAAAAAATATTTATAATGTTAAATAAATATTACCGTTGACTAAAAAAACAGCTAAAATTTCATCGTCGTTCTGTATTTTTGGAATAAATTTTCTGCAACATCAGGAACTATATGCTTGAAGTTAAAAATCTCATAAAAACATACGGCCATATAAAAGCAGTTGATAATTTAAGTTTTAATGTAAAGCCAGGTCGAATTTTCGGAATGCTTGGACCTAATGGAGCTGGCAAAACAACTACTATCAGAACAATCCTTAATATTATAAAACCAAACTCTGGCGAAGTTTTACTAAATCAGAAACCTCTTTCTCAGGAATTATTTAATAAAATCGGATATCTTCCGGAGGAACGTGGCCTTTATAAAAAGAGCAGGGTTTCAGATGTTATTACATATCTTGCACATTTAAAGGGAATGAGCAGTGCACAGATTAAGTCCGAATCAGAAAAGTGGCTCCGGAAATTAGAAATTCCTCATTACAAAGAAAGAAGGGTTGAAGAACTATCAAAAGGAAACCAGCAAAAGATTCAATTCATAACTGCAGTAATTCACAATCCTGAGTTGTTAATTCTTGATGAACCATTTTCCGGATTTGATCCGATAAATCAGCAACTTATTAAAGATGTTATACTCGACCTTCTCGATAATGGAAAAATAATCATTCTTTCTACCCATCAGATGGATACTGCTGAAAAATTGTGCAATGATATACTTTTAATTAATGAAGGGAAAGAGGTATTGAGCGGAAGTCTTTCTGAAATAAAACAAAAATTCGGAGGAAATCACATAAAATTTGTTTATGAGGGAGAAATAAAGTTTTTAAGCGAGCTGGATGAAGTTTTAAGTTTTGAACTTTACAGTAATGAAGCAGAAGTTCATTTAAAGAATGATGTTAAACCCGAAATGTTTCTCCGGAAATTAATTGAGAAAGTATCAGTCAAGCAATTTTCGATTATTGAACCTACACTTAACAAAATTTTTATTGATTCAATTAAACATAAAAATTAGTTCTATGAAAAAAGCAATCACAGTTGCAAAATGGGAATTTCTTGAGAAAGTAAAATCCAAAGCTTTCATAATTTCTTTGTTTCTGACCCCGGCAATAATTATTTCTTTTTCTGTTTTACCGACGCTTCTTGCAACAAAAGAAAGTGACTCAACCAAAGCAATAGGGATCCTTGATATTACTCAGGAATATTTTTCGGATTTGAAAAATGAAATTGAGGTATATAAACTAAAAAATAATTTACCTGCTTATGCAATATTGAATAATTATAAGTCCGATTTTTCGCCTGATTCCCTCATAAATACTTCAGATACTATGGTATTAGAAAATAAATTAGACGGGTATCTTCTAATTCAAAAAGGAACTAATGATTCGTTAATAATTGAATTCAGAACCAGAAGCATTGGAAATTTTCAGGATGTAGCCAGATTTGAAGAGGCTTTTAACAATCTTCGGATAAAAAGAAAACTTTTGTCGGAGAATATTGACCTGAAAATTATTGAAGCAATTAAACAGCGGGTCAATGTAAATCAGATAAAAATAGAAAAGCCCGGCCAAGAAGGTAAAGGTGGCTTTGAAATGGTATTTTTTTCTTCTATAATTTTTATACTTCTTTTAATGATGATGATAATCTATTCCGGGCAAATGCTTGTCAGAAGTATGCTCGAAGAAAAATCTAACAGATTGATAGAAATATTAATTTCCAGTTGTTCACCTCAGGATTTACTTTTTGGAAAAGTAATTGGACTAAGTACACTTGGTCTTACTCAGGTATTTGTATGGCTACTAATTGGATTTTCTCTGATCGGAGCTGCAATTGTGCCCATAACTTCATTTGATAATATACATCTGATCTTACTTTACTTTATCCTCGGATTTGTTTTTTACACTACTTTATTTGTTGGAATTGGTTCCATTGCCAGCACAGAGCAGGAAGCTCAGCAGATAACGAGTTACTTAAGTTTGTTGCTGGTTTTACCAAGTGTATTTATAATAAGTACATTGCAAAATCCTGATAGCGGATTGGTTCAGGCACTTTCATATATTCCTTTCACACTTCCTTCAGTTATGATTCTGAGAGTTAATGTTTCACCAATTCCTGCCTTTGAAATTGCTTTAACAGTCTTAATAATGATATTATCAATTCTGATTGTTATGAGAATTTCATCTAAAATTTTCAGATTTGGGGTCCTATATTATGGTAAAATGCCGACCCTTAAGGAAATAAAAATCTGGCTGAAGGAATAATTTTTTTTGAATGTGAATGAGCATTTTAATAATTTGAATCAGATAATTTTCCAACTTACGGTATCATAAAATGCTCATTGTACTTTCAGCGCTTGCCGCAATTATTCCAATGACAATTTATCTGATACTTATCTGGCGTTTTGATAAGTATGATCGCGAACCTTTCGGATTGGTTCTGGCAAACTATCTTTGGGGCGCTGTTGGTGCTATTTTTCTTGCAATAGTGGGAAGCATATTTTTTACTACCATCGTTTCTCTTTTTGTAAAAGATGACAGAAGCTTAGGCTTAGTTGGCGCTGTTGCTATTGCTCCATTTGTGGAGGAAATTACCAAAGGAATATTTCTTTTGATTACAGTTAGCAACAGAAAATTTGATAACATTACTGATGGTATTGTTTATGGCGGTGCAATTGGCCTCGGATTCGGTATGACCGAAAATTTTATGTACTTCGCAGGCAATGCCGATCATTTCGGAAGCTGGATTGCTATTATAATTATCAGAACACTCTTTTCCGCTGTTATGCATTGCGTTTCAACTGCAACTCTCGGAGCATTTCTCGGATATTCGAAAATGATGAGTAAAGGTAAAAGAATTTTTTATTCAACACTTGGCTTGCTGCTGGCAATGTTAATTCACGCTGCATGGAATTCTTCAGTCAGTTTTCAGTCAACTGCACCACTGGGATTTCTGTTCCTTTTTATCACAGTTTTGATTTTCATAACTGTGTTTGCTGTTTCAATTTCGCGTGAAAGAAAAATTATTTTTAGCGAACTTTCAGAAGAGGCACAGAACGGAATAATACCTTCTTCGCATTTATCAATTTTAAGTTCATCTGTCAGGGAGCAGCAGGGATGGATTTCTGAAAATATCAGAAAAGATTATATAAAAACAGCAACAACTCTTGCATTCAGAAAATTGCAGGCAAGAAATGCCAACGGAGCAAGTAAAATTTATTATGAGAATGATATTGATAATTATAGAAAATTCATTTCATTTCTATTAAGCGGGATAAAAGCATAGAATGGCTGATTCTTCATCTTCACTCGTAATAATTTCAGACAGAATAATTTTTAACGAAAATTATTTCACTCAATTTGAAAGTTTCGCTCCTGAAGATACAAAGCTTCTATTCACTGCATTATTCCTGAATTTGATAGATAATCTTATGTCTGATTCGTCAACATCTGATTTAATAATTTATTCTGATGAGAATGATTCTAATTCAATTAAAAGAGCGCTACAGCAATTTCAGACAGAAAAGATTGAATTATTTTCATATAAGAATGAGCCGGATTTAAGATCCTTTTCGAACAGAACAAATTTATATAAGCATAAAATATTGATTTATGCAGATGTTATGGGAGTTAGTCAATCATCAATTAACGAAATCTTAAAACTTTTAAGCACTGACGAGAATACAATCGTAATCGGAACATCGAAGAACAGCTCAATATGTCTGGTAGGTTTTAATCATCAGACTGATGATCTGCTTAATGCGATTCAATATTCAAAACGCGATTATTCAAAATTACTTTCCTTACTTAAAACTGAGGAATATTTCATTCATACTTTAAGTGGTTTTGTAAGGGTTAAAGACATTAGTTCATTCAAAGAACTTTATGACGATCTCTCCCATAAAAAAAGTATTGAATACTGCTCACAGGAAATGCACGAAAAATTTACTCATCTTTTTGTTGAATATAAGGATTTACTTAAATGAGCAAAATCGGAATCTTTGGTGGTACTTTTGATCCAATTCATCATGGACATTTAATTACTGCGCAATCGGTGAGAGAAATCAGAGAACTTGATAAAATAATATTTATCCCAACTTACATCTCACCCCATAAAACAAACATTAGAACTTCTTCACCCGATGACAGATTGAATATGATAAAAATCGCTATCGAAGGTGTTAATTTTTTCGAAGTATCTGATTTCGAAATAAAGAAACACGATATTTCATACACTGTGGACACTCTGAGGGAATTCAAAAAATATTATGACGAAATAGAATTGATAATTGGATATGATAATATATTTAAATTCTATACCTGGAAAGAACCCGATGAAATAATGAATCTTGCTAAGGTGATTGTATTAAAACGAAAATCTTCACAACCAGTAGAGTTCATTGATAAGTATGTTGAGCAGGCAACATTCGTTCAAACAAGAGGAATTGAAATAAGCGCAACAGACATACGACATCGTGTTCATAAAGGATTACCGATTCATTATCTTGTGCCAAAAGAAGTAGAGAAATATATTTTTGAACATAAATTATATCGGGAGGAAATTTGAAAATTCTTGTAACCGGCGGAGCCGGATTTATTGCTTCGCATATTACAGATGCTTTTGTTAATGAAGGTCATCAGGTTGTTGTGCTTGATGATTTATCATCAGGATTTGAAAAAAATGTAAATCCAAAAGCAAAGTTTGTTAAAGGAAATATCTGCGACAAGGAATTAGTCGAAAATTTATTTGCTGAAGAACAATTTGATTTAGTAAATCATCACGCTGCTCAGATGGATGTAAGAAGATCAGTGAAAGATCCTGCATTCGATGCTAACACAAACATTCTCGGAACAATCAATCTTCTTCAGAATGCAATTAAGTACAATGTTAAAAAGTTTATGTTTGCTTCAACGGGTGGTGCTGTTTATGGCGAGCAGTCTTACTTCCCTGCTGATGAAAATCATCCGACTCAACCTCGCTCACCTTATGGAATCTCAAAACTTGCTGTGGAAAAATATCTTTACTTCTACAATGCAGAATATGGACTGAACTACACAATACTTCGTTATGCAAATATTTATGGACCGAGACAGAATCCTTTCGGTGAGGCAGGCGTGGTTGCTATTTTCTCTACAAAATTGTTAAAAGGTGAGCAGCCAATTATTAACGGAAGTGGTGAACAGACAAGAGATTATGTTTTTGTCGGAGATGTTGTCAAAGCAAATCTTTTTACTTTGAATGATGATGCAAATGAAATTTACAATGTTGGAACAGGCATTGAAACAAATGTAAATCAGTTGTTCCATAAGTTGAATAAAATAATTGGGGCGGGTAAAGAAGAAAAACACGGACCGGCTGCACCTGGTGAGCAGATGAGAAGTGTTATAACTTCAGAAAAACTTTTTAAGAAGTTTGGATGGAAACCATCAACAGTACTTGAAGATGGATTGAAACTTACAGTTGAATTTTTCAAAGAGAATTTACCCTGATGATTGATAATCTTTTGTTGGAAAAATTATTATCTGGTGACAGAAGAGCTATTGCAAGAGCAATTTCAGTTGTTGAATCGGATAATCACCTGACTTCCGAATATCTCAAAAAACTTTATGATAAAGTCGGGAATGCTTACAGAATAGGAATAACAGGACCTCCTGGTGCGGGCAAAAGTACAATTACTAATCAGCTTACAAAACTTTTCAGAAAAGAAGACAAAAAAGTTGGTATCATTGCAGTTGATCCAACTTCACCATTTACCGGTGGAGCATTACTTGGTGATCGCGTTCGAATGACTGATATTGGAATGGATCAGGGAGTTTTTATAAGAAGTATGGCAACCCGCGGAAGTCTTGGCGGTCTTTCTAAAAAAGCAATTGATGCTGCTGATATACTTGATGCTGCAGGATTCGATATTATAATTCTGGAAACAGTCGGAGTTGGTCAATCAGAACTTGATATTGCACAAGCCGCTGATACAACTTTAGTGGTTCTTGTTCCTGAAAGCGGCGATTCGGTGCAGGCAATGAAAGCAGGTTTGATGGAAATCGCTGACTTGTTTGTGCTAAACAAATGTGACAGACCTGGTTCGCAACAGGCATACACTGCACTGCAAACAATACTGATGATTAAAGAACACGATGAAAATACCTGGCTTCCAAAAATTATTAAAGCAATTGCATCAGAAAACAAAGGCATTGATGAAATTTTAAATGAAATTGAAAATCACAAAAAGTTTCTAATCGAAAAAAATCTTTTTCAGACAAAAAGAGAAAATCAGACAAGGATAAGAATTAAGGAAATAGTTGAGAATAAATTAAGAGAGAAACTCTGGACAGATACGGCAGAAACTTTATTAAATTCATCAGTCAGAAAAGTTCTGTTAGGAAATTCTTCTCCTTATCATATTGCAGAGGAAATTTTAAATCAGTTTGTAAACAATAAAATTTAGTCCTGATAAGTACTGCCATCAAAGGGTGATAATAGGTTTGACTAAAAATAAAAAACACTTTTGTCAGACTAAGCTTGCCTGCCGGCAGTCAGCTTGTCGCAGTCTGACAAGTACTTCTGACTCAGGATAATTGTCACACTTCGATGAACTCAGTGTGACAGTTGGTTTTTTAATAATTAAAGGTTTTAACAAAATTATATTTTTCACCTTGAGTGGCAGTGCCATCGAAGGATGTTCAAAAATTTTTGAAACTTGAATTAAATAATCAAAAGGAATTTCATTATGTCAACAAAACCATTTTTACTGGAATTAACCGAGAATCAGATAATGATTCGTGACACTGTCAGAGATTTTGCTGAAAAAAATATCCGACCGGTAATAATGGAATATGATGAGTCACAAAAATTTCCAATGAAAATAATGCAGCAGCTTGGTGAGCTTGGTTTTATGGGAATTCTGGTACCTGAAGAATATGGTGGTGCAGGACTCGGTTATATTGAATATGCTCTTATCATTGAAGAACTTGCTAAAGTTGATCCTTCTGTTGCTCTCTCTGTTGCGGCACATAATGGACTTTGTACAAATCATATAAATCTGTTCGGCAATGAAGAACAAAAAAGAAAATATCTGCCTGATCTTGCCAGTGGTAAAAAGATTGGTGCGTGGGGGCTGACTGAAGCTGCTTCCGGCAGTGATGCTGCAGGATTAAAAAGCTACGCTGTAAAAGAAGGTAATCAATGGATTCTGAATGGCAGTAAACAATTTACAACACACGGCACTGTTGGTGAAACTTATGTTGTTATGGCAATTACTAATAAAGAAGCAGGTAAAAAAGGAATATCTGCTTTCATCCTTGAGAAGGGATTTGAGGGATTGATTATCGGAAAGAAAGAAAACAAACTTGGGATGCGTGCAAGCGATACTACTCAGCTTGCATTTGAAAATTGTAAAGTACCGGAAGCGAATTTGCTCGGACAGGAAGGAATGGGATTTATTAATTCAATGCAGGTGCTTGAAGGTGGAAGAATTTCAATTGCAGCATTAAGTGTTGGACTGGCGAAAGGTTGTCTTGATGCTGCTCTTAAATACACAAACGAGCGCAAACAGTTTGGAAAATTTTTATCTGAATTTCAGGCGACACAATTTAAGCTTGCAGAGATGCATACTAATATCGAAGCAGCGCGAATGCTTACATATCGTGCCGCTTGGATGAAAGATAATGGAATTCCAAATACGAAAGAAGCAGCTGAAGCAAAACTCTTCGCTAGCGAGATAGCTGAAAAAGCAGCAAGTGAAGCTGTTCAAATGTTTGGTGGATATGGGTATGTCAAAGAATATCCGGTTGAAAAATTCTATCGCGATGTGAAACTCTTAACTATCGGTGAAGGTACATCAGAAATCCAAAGAATAGTTATTGCAAAGGATCTATTAAAAAATAATTAAACCAATTAGTGGAATTAGTGGCTTATTTTTTCTGCCACGAATTACACGAATTAACACTAATTATTATGAAAGATTTAATATTTAAAGAAGAAGCATATAAAATTATTGGCATCTGTATGGAGATACACAAAGCATTAGGCAAAGGATTTTTAGAAATAGTTTACAAAGATGCAATTGAATATGAATTAAAGTTAAGAAATATTCCTTTTGAAAGAGAGAAAGAATTTTCAATCATCTACAAAAATTATACTCTTCCTCATAAATTTTATGCTGACTTTGTTGTTTTTGATAAAATTATATTAGAAGTTAAAGCCGTTAATGGTATTGTTGATGAATTTGTTAAACAAACTTTGAATTATCTGGCAGTTTCTAAATGCAAACTCGGTTTAATAGTTAATTTTGGGGAAGAATCACTTAAATATAAAAGAGTAGTATTATAAAATTCGTGAACATTAGTGAAATTAGTGGCTTATTTTTTCTGCCACGAATTACACGAATTAACACTAATAAAAACTAATAAATCAGATGAAAAGAATCGGAACAGAAATAAAGCAAAGTGAATCTTCAAAAAAGAGGGAAGATTATCACAAAGAACTTCTCCACAAAATTGAATTGATAAAGAAAGAAATTCATCTGGGTGGTGGCAAAAAGGCAATTGAAAAACACAAAGCCAGGGGAAAACTCACTGCACGGGAACGAATTGCAAAGTTGATTGATAATCCTGAAGAATTTTATGAGTTAAGCACACTTGCTGCGTACGGAATGTATGAAGAATATGGCGGCGCTCCATCATCAGGAACAATTTACGGTATTGGAAAAATTCATAACAGACTTTGTGTAATAGTCGCAAACGATGCAACTGTGAAAGCCGGTGCCTGGTTTCCGATTACAGCAAAAAAGAATTTGCGCGCACAGGAAATTGCAATGGAAAATCGTTTGCCTATTATTTATCTAGTTGATAGTGCAGGAGTTTTTCTTCCATTGCAGGATGAAATTTTCCCTGACAAAGAACACTTTGGAAGAATCTTTCGCAACAATGCTAAAATGTCTTCAATGGGAATTCCACAGATTGCCGCAATTATGGGACCTTGTGTTGCTGGTGGTGCTTATCTCCCTATTATGTCTGATGAAGCATTAATCGTTGAAGGTGAAGGTTCAGTATTTCTTGCCGGTTCACATTTGGTGAAAGCTGCAATCGGTGAAGTAATTGATAATGAATCTTTAGGTGGTGCAAGAGTTCAATCAAATATTTCTGGCGTAACTGATTACATAATGAAAAATGATGAAGAGTGTATTGAACAAATCAGAAAGATCATTTCCAAGTTTGGTGAATTTCCAAAAGCAGGATTTAACAGAGTCCAACCTGTTCCGCCAAAATTCAATCCTGAAGAGATTTACTCCATTCTGCCTGAAGATACAATCAAACCATACGATATGTATGAAGTGATAGCCAGATTAGTTGACAATTCAGAAATAGATGAATACAAAGCTGGTTATGGTAAAACAATTATCACAGCTTATGCACGGATTGATGGCTGGGCTGTTGGTATAGTAGCAAACCAACGAAGCGTTGTTAAAACTGAGCAAGGTGAAATGCAGATTGGCGGAGTTATATATTCTGACTCAGCAGACAAAGCAACAAGATTTATTATGAACTGCAACCAGAAAAAAATCCCATTATTGTTTTTGCAGGATGTAACAGGATTTATGGTTGGCAGTAAAGCTGAACAAGGTGGTATAATTAAAGACGGCGCAAAAATGGTAAATGCAGTTGCCAACTCCGTTGTTCCGAAAATTACAATTATAGTTGGAAATAGTTTTGGTGCAGGAAACTATGCTATGTGTGGGAAAGCTTATGATCCACGATTCATCTTTGCATATCCGAATGCAAAAATTTCTGTAATGGGTGGTAATCAGGCAAGCAGTGTTTTACTTGATATTAAACTAAAGCAGGAAGAAAAAAGCGGGCATAAATTCAGTGAAGAAGAAAAACAAAAATTACTGAACGATATACTCAAATCTTATGATGAAAAAAGCAATCCGGTTTATGCCTCAGCCAGACTTTGGGTTGATGAAATAATTGATCCTGCAAAATCCCGCGAATGGATTTCAATGTGTATTGATGCAGCAAATAACAATCCTGAAATACCAAAATTCAATCCGGGAGTGATACAGGTCTGATAAACTATTATTTTTTTTATTTCAAGCGAAGACTCAGTGATGTAAATTCTAAAGTGCGGATTTGTTCGAGAAGATTAAATCTTATAATGCAGGAAATTCTTACCCGCTTTACAAAATCTGTCAGCATATTTGAACTTACCTCAATACATTTTCCGTTTGGAAGTTAAATCTGTATAAATAGTTTCTCCAGACAAAATTTACCCGGAGTTGATTAGATTAATTGTGCAAAACAGAGAGCTCTGTGCTAAAAAATTATTAAGTCACAGAGTTCATCAGTAAGAACAGAGTTTAAATCTCCATTAAAATTATTTCATCAGAATAAGCTTCTTTGCGTGCACAAAGTCACCGGTTGAAAGTCTATAAATGTAAACACCACTTGAGAGTGAATTTGCATCGAATTTTACTTCATAATTACCTGGTGATTTTGGTTCGTTTACAAGTGTTGCTATTTCTTTTCCCAATAAATCATAAACTTTAAGTGTTGTCATTATTCCATTACCCGCATAATCAGGAATCGAAAATTTAATTGTTGTTGTTGGGTTGAAAGGGTTGGGATAATTCTGTTCTAATAAATAATCCTGTTCTACTTTATCACCTGAATTATCTTTTACCGAAGTAATTACTGCAGCTCGTTTCTTAAACAATACTCCAACGAATGTTGATGGACTATTTATATCCTCAGGATAAATTATCTCATAATTTACACAATACTCTCCGTTCGAAAGAAGATGTCCGCCTTTAAATCCAATAGTCGAATCATAAGCATCTGTGATAAACTCCGGACCTGACCAGGTAACTCCTCTATCAGTTGAAAAGTTTATCATAATATCGCCTCTGACATTTCCGGTCGTTGTGTCAAAATCCCTCTCATCTTTCCAGGTTGTAAAGAGAACATTATTAATAGGATCATAACGGGTCCCTTCTATTAGTTGAGAACGGTAGTTCGCTGAAATCATTCCATCGGATGGATTTAAAGGCTTGTTCCAGGTATTTCCAAGATCATCAGAGTAGAGATAATAGTTTCTTGCGCCCCAGAAAGGATCACTATTTGGATAGACTGTATAAAACAAATGAATCCGGTTTTGATTATCTATTATTAAATCAGGGTCCCATTCGGAGTGGGAACTATCCAGAATGGAAATTGGCGGACTCCAGCTAAACCCGCCATTAGTGCTTATAGACCCAAATACATCCCATTTATTTATTCCTCCAACTGAATCGCGCCATACCACTAATAAAGTATCACCTGCAGTATCAAACTGTGAATGAGGAAAAGCAGAATGATGACCATCATCAGAACTTAACATTTGGGGAGTTTGCCAGGTTAAACCACCGTCAAGAGAACGGGAATAATATACTTCTGTAATTTGAGATGAATTGGTACTTCCTTCATTCCACATTAAGTGTAGTCTATTATATCTGTCAAAAGTGAAATTTGTTGAAGTTATATTGTAGTTAATTTTATTGGCAATTCTGATTGAATCAACCATAATATTTAAATCCTTATCCAATTTAGATAAGAACACTGCAGATGGTTGTGCCGAGTTCCAAATCGCATAAATTGTATCTTCGATTACAACAAGTTTTAATGATGAACCACCTGTTACAGAATCAATCGGTGTAAATCTTCTTGGTGGGGTGAGCCAGGTATTACCGCCGTCATCAGAATAAGTCAGGTAATTACCATATACCTGATTTATATTTGCCGGATTAAGTTCAACAGTAGAAACAACGATCCTGCCGCTGCTTGTTGAGACAATATTGTTATATAATACACCTCTCTGTTTGGCAGAAGGATTAAACAGGGGTAATCGGGTTTGATCACTCCAGGAAATTCCCACACCGTGTTGAGCAAATAATACAGGAATATAAAAGAAAAGAATAAACAATATTGTTTTCATTTTTGTAAAATCCGAATTTTAATTTATTGTCTATTTATCACCAAAAGCGAATGTCCAGCAAATTATAATCAGATGAGGACATTACATTTAAGTAGATTCCCTGCTCTTATCCCTGCAAAAATCAAAATACAATAGAGACAATGCCTCATCTTTTCAATTTCAAAATAAAGTTAATATTTAATTCTTAGCTTATTAAACTCAACCGTGTAATTATAAAAGTCAATAACTTCAACCTCATATAGTCCCGGATCATAAAATGTAATTTTTTGCCAGAACCAATTCCAACGCTGGTCTATCTTTGGTGAATAAGAAGAATAGTAAGATTTATAACCAGAATTGTCCACTCTGAAGATATAAAAATAACCTCGTCTCACTTTATCTGATACGATAATTTTACCAGAGCATAAGAGAACTCAGAGAGAGCCACAGAGTTTATCTCTGTGGCTCCCGGTTTTGAAAATATCTTCGGAAATCCGCTCAATCTGTGTCATCTGCGTGCTATTATTTCTCAGTGCCTACTTCATCAAAATCATTTTCTTTACCTGGACGTAATTACCAGCCTGCAGTTTGTAGAAGTATACGCCGCTTGACAAACCGGGAGTTTGTCCTGCATTAAATTCAACTTCATAACTCCCTTCGTCTCTGTATTCATCTACTAATGTGGCTACTTCATTACCAAGTATATCATATACTTTTAATGTTTGATGACTGCCTGCTGGCACCTGCCAACTTATGCGTGTGCCCGGATTGAAGGGATTAGGGTAGTTTTGGTGTAAGACAAAATTTGTTGGTGTTAATTCATTTTCTTCAACATCTGTTGCACCTGTAATAGTCCAGCGGGCAATGAAGTTCGCATTCAAACTTGTAGATACACTACCGGTCCAGTTTGCAAATCTGAATTTGCCCCCGACATAAAGTTCCCCGTTATACACCTCCAGCACAAAGACAGTTTTATCCACCCCGTTGCCCGAGCCCGTGCCCACGCTGTTCCAACTCGTCCCGTTCCAGCGGGCAATGAAGTTCGCATTCAAACTTGTAGATACACTACCGGTCCAGTTTGCATATGTGAATCCGCCCCCGACATAAAGTTCCCCGTTATACTCCGCCAGCTCATAAACTTTACTACTCACCCCGTTGCCCGAACCCGTGCCTACGCTGTTCCAACTCGTCCCGTTCCAGCGGGCAATGAAGTTCGCACTCACCCCGCCTGCTGAAGTGAATTCGCCCCCGACATAAAGTTCCCCGTTATACACCGCCAGCTCATGGACATAATCATTCACCCCGTTTCCCGAGCCCGTGCCCACGCTGTTCCAACTCGTCCCGTTCCAGCGGGCAATGAAGTTCGCACTCACCCCGCCTGCCAAAGTGAATCCGCCCCCGACATAAAGTTCTCCGTTATACACCGCCAGCGCCTCGACCCAATTATTCATCCCGTTGCCCGAACCCGTGCCCACGCTGTTCCAGGTGCCAGAGTTTGAGAGCGCACTTTCTGTCTTACTCAATAATCTTGGTTTTCCATCTTTATCTATGATCATTTTATATCCTTCTAAATCATATCCTCCTTCTCTATCCAATCTCACTGTTCCGTCTGTGTTTAATATCTCACCAACCGATGGCCGTGTTTGTGAAAATATTGTTGCAACAAAACAAAGTTGCAAAACCACGAAACATGAAATGATTCTTTTCATTTTGTTCCTCGTTTTTTTTTGATTATAACTTTTTGTTTGTTACTCTAATCAATTTCGGCTTAACTTGAGAATATTTTTCTCACCACAGAGTTTATCTCTATGGCTTCTCAGTTTTGTAAATATCTTCGGAAATCCGCTCAATCTGTGTCATCTGCGTGCTATTATTTCTCAGTGCCTACTTCATCAAAATCATTTTCTTTACCTGGACGTAATTACCAGCCTGCAGTTTGTAGAAGTATACGCCGCTTGACAAACCGGGAGTTTGTCCTGCATTAAATTCAACTTCATAACTCCCTTCGTCTCTGTATTCATCTACTAATGTGGCTACTTCATTACCAAGTATATCATATACTTTTAATGTTTGATGACTGCCTGCTGGCACCTGCCAACTTATGCGTGTGCCCGGATTGAAGGGATTAGGGTAGTTCTGATTTAATTTAAATTCAGAAACAATATTTGAATTATCATCAACATCCGTAGCAGATAGTTGTTGTCTGAAAACGCCTCCATTTTCAGTCCCGACGAATATATATCCCGGTGGAGTTTGATTTGGATAATAGACAAATGTTGTAGTAATTATCCCACCGGTAATTCCTGTCAGATCTACATCATAAATATTATCTCCAAAGACAACTTTACCAACCTGATTTCCAAAGAAGTAAAATCCCTGAGTTATCATATCAATAGCAAAATCCCTAAAATCACCGGACGGAATCATTGCCTCCCAGCCATTTGATAACCCGGTTTCATCAGGAAATAAATATACTCCGTTTTTTGTTAATGCTATTTGACCAAGAAATTTATTAACATACAGAGCATCACCGGTTAAACCCTGATTATTAGGTGAAACACTTGCAATACTATTTGGTGAAGATGAAATGTAAACACCGTTTCTTGTTCCAGCTAACAAATATTCATCATCTGTTACAGGATCCTGAAAAATTCCTAATCCGGTTATATATTTCGAATTCGGATCTGGTAAGCCGGTAATTTCTGTCCAGGATGTACTGCTAAGGTCAGTAGCCCAAAACAATCCACCCCCTGCTGTACCGATAATTTCAGAATCCGATATACCTGAACCTTGCTCTGCAATCCAGGCACTTAAATTATTATCTGGAATCCCCTGAATTGGCAGAATGAGAATATTTGTTTCATCAACACTTGCAAAGTATCCCTGACCAAGAATTGTTACGCCTATATAAAAAAATGGATCTCCTTGAGCAAAGAGTATATCAAAATTTGGCAGAGAATTATTTTGTGGATGAGGTTGCCAGCTTTCGCCAAAGTTGGTTGAAACAAATAATCCCTGATCAACTGTAACTGCAACCAACGAACTGCCAACAGCAGCAAGACCACGAATTTTCAAACTTCCCAATCCGTTGTTAACTGCTGTCCACTGTGCTAATAAGGAATAAGTAAATACAGTTAAAAAAAGTAGAATTTGTTTCTTCATAGATGACTCCTTCATTAATGCTAAGAGAATTTCTGATACTACTGTTAAATAATCGGACTATCTAAAGTTATTTGGTTAATAAGACGAGCGAAATAAGGCAAATGCAGTATTTTTCTGAGAGGTTATTTTATGATTTTATTCTGAAGTGCTTTTTGTACTGCCTGAATTTTATTATTGACCTGCAATTTTCTGTAGATATTTTCTATATGTTTTCTTACGGTAAAGGGAGAAATAAAAAGTATTTTGGCGGTTTTATTATAATCATAACCCTGTTTCAGATATTCCAAAATTTCTATTTCCCGCTTCGTTAGATTAAAATCTGTATTGTCAAGAGAATCAGCCGAATTATTTTTATTCCGAAGTAACTGCAATGTTTTGGCTGCTATTGCCGCAGACATAGGTGCACCACCCGATAAAACTATATCAATACCTTCAATAATTCTTTCAATCGGCTCGTCCTTCAAAAGATATCCGCTGGCACCTGCTTTTATAGCATTAAAAATTTTATCATCATCATCAAATACTGTAAGAATAATAATTCTAATTTCAGGGAATGGTGATGAAATTAATTCAGTTGCTTTAATTCCATCAACTAATGGCATCTCAATGTCCATAAGAATTACATCAGGTTTACTATTCTTCAGTACATAATCAACAATCTCCTTTCCGTTCTTTGCTCTAAAACATACTTCAAATTTTTCCGGAAAAAGAGCAAGTTTATCGGTTATCGACTTAGCAAGAAAATCGTTGTCTTCTGCTATAGCTATCTTCATTTTACCAGTCATTTTTGTTGGATTGTAAAACTAATTTATTGACCATAGGTAAATCAATAAGGCAGATGTAGTATTTCATTCACTTAAATTTAATCTGCAGATTATTTCTGTTCCATTATTGTTAGTTTTAATTTCGAAAATTCCTCCGGCTTCCTGAGATCTTTTCTGCATATTCGATAAGCCATACCCTCCTTTTAAATTTTGAGGATCGAAACCTGTACCATTATCTTTGATTATAATTCCAAATCCATCCGAATTATCCTCAAAAGAAACCGATACTTCCTTTGCATTTGAATGTTTTATTGAATTCTGAACTGCTTCCTGAATGATTCTGAATAAATTAAGTATTTGAACTGAAGTCAATTTAAATTTTTTTGATAGATTATTTTTCAAAACAAATTTTATTTCCGTCAGAGTCTCATTCAATTTCGATATAAACTCTGTAACTTTTAAAACGAGATGTTCACTATCGCCTTCCTGCTGTTTCATTGCCCAGATGGTGCTTCTGAGATCATTCAAAGCATTGCGAGTAAATTCTTTTAACGAATTTAAAATTCTGATATCATTTGAGTTTGGACTTTTAAAAATAATATTATCCAAAGAGCTTATAATAAAAGTAAGCTGTGAACCAATATTGTCATGAAGTTCTCTTGAGATTTTCAGTTTTTCATCAGTGATTTGTTTTTCAAGTAAAGCTGATTTTATCCTCACATTATATTCAAGTTCTGCAATGTCTCTCTTTTTCCTCAAAGTCAGATACTTGTAAATTCCGATAAAGATAAGAGTCAAAAGAAGAACAGTTACTATTGCAAAAAATAATTGCTGCTCCGTCAACCGCAGAAGGTATTGACTCTCAGCAAGCTGCTTATTCTTCTGCTCCGTTTCATATGCATTTTCAAGTTGGGCAATTCTTGTTTTTATATCAATGCTATATAAACTATCCTTTAAAGACTCATAAAGCTGAAAACTGGCTAATGCATTCTTAAAGTCTTCCTTCTTCCGGAAAAGCTCTGATAACTTTTCAAGACTATAGAGCATCAGATAAGTATAATTTATACTTTTAGCAGAATTATAAACTTCCTGATATTTTTCAATTGCCTGGTTGGTAAAGTTCTGCATTGCCAGAAAGTCTGCATGCAATGAAAGGTTTTCAATTCTTCCAAAATCTTCAGGTTCTTTAGAACGATATTCGTCTGATATGTTAAGATACCTGTAAGCTTCACTGAAGTTGTTTTGTTTTGCCTTCAATACTGCAAGTTTATTTAAACTGTAAGGAATACCGATTGAATCATCTAATGTTTTTTTTATGTTGAAAGCTTTAAGATAAAAATACTGTGCGCTATCATATTGTTCCTGCATTTCTTTTATGACACCATAATTATCATATATTTTACTGATTCTGAAAGGTTGCAACTTATTTCTTTCGGCAATAGAAATTGCTTGTTGCATATACTCATTAGATTTCTTTAAGTTGAGTAGCTTCATCTGATACCCAAGCTCAGCATATTCTTCAGCCAACTCATCAGACATATTCAGTTTTTGGAATAACGCAATAGCATTCAGATGATATTCTGTTGATTTATCATATTCACCTTTGAGATAAAAAATAAGTGCCAGCTTGCTAAAAGATTTTGCAATTCCCTGTTCGTAATTATTATTTTGTGCATTATTCAGATTATTCTTAAATACTATCTCATATTTCTGCAGGTTTGAAACGATAACTTCATAATTTATTGAATTGACAGAATCAATTTCCCTGACTTGAGAAAAAATGCTTAACGAATAAATCGTCATCAGGAAAAAAATCTTTTTACAAAAATTCTTAACCATAAAGAATGAATTTGATTTCCTGTTCATGATATTAGTTAATTTTTCGTCGCTTTATATCGTGAAAATAATAATATTTATTTAATCAGGTGAACATTAGTATTTATCTAAAAATCCTAGCACTGTTACTGATTATAAGCCTTCATCCGAATGCTCAGCAAAGCAGACTTTCAAAAGCAGTAAATTCCATTTCGGGGTATATTGCTTCTGAAAATTTTGCTCAGTTAAAGAAAGATTATGGTGATCTGATTGCTGTTGATTCAATTTATAAATATGCATTAAAGGTAAATAATTTTGATTACAGCGAAACATTACTCTCGCTTATGTTTGCAACTGTTCCCTATCGTGAGATTCCAATTCAAACTCCATTACTAAAAGTAAAATTAAACTATCCTCTCATTTCTGCTGATGAGGAAATTTTTAATAAAAAAAATAATAATCTCCCCAGATATCTATTCATTGACTCTCCGCAGAATGATTATGGTGATATGGATAAACTTGCTCATTTTTTTGGAAGCGCATTCCTGTCTTATCAGTCTGGATTCATTGATTTAGCTGAACTTATTGGTTATTTTGTGGAAGCTTTTGAAGAAAGTTTTAAAGTCCAGAATGAAATTGATTACAGAGATATTGATGTGAATTATTACGGAAGACTATTCGGTAAGCTTTTGAAAAATGAAAACACAATATTACCATCACAGGTTATTTTATTAAGATCATTAAAATTTTTTAGTATCGTAAAATGAAACCAGTATTAATCATAGATGACGAAAAAGAAATTTGTGACAGCATAAGCATGATCCTTGAATATGAAGGATATGCTGTTGACTCAACAACAAGTGCTTCAGAGGGTTTGAAAAAATTTTCCGGGCAGGATTTCTCAGTTGTTCTGCTTGATATTCAAATGCCTGAAATGAATGGGTTTGAAGTTCTTAAAAAAATTAAGGAACTGAAACCTTCTGCTTCAGTTATAATTATTTCTGCTCACGGAAGTGTGGAAAACGCTATCAAAGCTACCAGACTCGGCGCATTTGATTTTCTTGAAAAACCAATTGACCGCGATAAATTACTAATCAGTGTCAGAAATGCAACCGAACAAGCTACACTGAAAGAAGAGAACGAAGAAATCCGAAAAACATTTATTGGCGAAGGAGAGATTCTGGGCAGGAGTAAAGCTATACAGAAAATTCTTGAACTGATTGATAAAGTAGCTCCTCTCGAAACAAGAGTATTGATTACAGGTGAAAACGGAACTGGTAAAGAATTAGTAGCAAGAGCAATTCATAAAAAGAGCGAAAGAAAAGATAAACCATTTATTGAAGTTAATTGTGCTGCAATTCCGAATGAATTGATCGAATCAGAATTATTCGGTCATGAAAAGGGATCATTTACAGGTGCTGTTTCTCAGCGTATCGGAAAATTCGAACTTGCTAATAAAGGAATTATTTTTCTCGATGAAATTGGTGATATGAGTTTGCAGGCACAGGCAAAGGTTCTTCGTGCAATTGAAGAAGGAAGAATCGAAAGAGTTGGTGGAGGCAAAAAAATTGAAGTTGATGTAAGAATTATTGCAGCTACAAATAAAAATTTAGTTGAAGAAATTTACAAAGGAAATTTCAGAGAAGATCTTTATCATAGATTGAATGTAATTCCCATTCATGTTCCTCCATTAAGAGAAAGAACAGAAGATATTCCGATTCTGGTTGAGCATTTCTGTAAAGAGATAACAAGCAAACATAAGAAACCACTCGTCAGATTTACTGATGATGCAATTAAAATTCTTCAGGCACAACCCTGGACAGGTAATGTTCGTGAACTAAGGAATATAGTTGAAAGAATAATTATCATTGTTGATAAAAAAGAAATTACTGCAAAAGATATTGACTTTATGTTCGCAGATTCTCAAACATCACTTGATAATCTTATTGAAACAAGTAATTCATTCCAGGAATTTAAAGAAAAAGCAGAACGGGCTTTTATCTTAAAGCAACTTAAGGCAAACGATTGGAACATAAGTAAGACAGCAGAGATACTTGACATTCAGAGAAGTCATCTTTACACTAAAATGAGAAAATACGGAATTGAAAAGGAGGAATAATTATGTCAACCATCTTTTCAAAAATCATAAATAAAGAAATTCCGGCAGATATTGTTTATGAATCAGATAATATACTGGCTTTCAAAGATATAAGACCTCAGGCGCCCGTGCACATTTTGATAATTCCCAAAACCGAAATTCCCAAAGTAACTGATATCAAAGGTAAAGAACACGCTCAACTTATTGGTGAAATGTTCGATGCAGCTAATAAAATTGCATCTGATCTGGGCATCGCTGATGATGGATTCAGATTAGTTTTCAACTGTGGCAACAATGGAGGACAGGAGGTTTATCATCTACATATGCATTTGCTTGGTGGCAGAAAAATGAACTGGCCTCCGGGATGATATTTGATTTTAGATAACTTTATTTATGCCAACAATATTATACATAAACGGATGGAGATTCTTTTTCTATTCTAATGAAATGAATGAACCAATTCATATTCATTTTCAAAAAGGTGAAAAAGAGGGGAAATATTGGTTATTAAGAGAAGACTTTGATGTTAAAGAAGCATTTACATATAAGATGAATTCTAAGGATAAAAGAGAAGTGAAAAAGATTATATTTGAGTATTTCGAACTTATTGAAAGAGAATGGGACAAATATCACAAAAGAGGTTAGAATGAAAAGACATCATACAATTAAGAATATTAAATTCCATAATAAGATTCTTTTTATAAATATTGATGGCGTTGAATATCAATTTCCTTTGAAATCAATTTCAACAAAACTTTATAATGCTACTCCTGATGAATTGAATAAGTTTATAATATCACCCTCCGGTTATGGTATTCATTGGCCATTAATAGATGAGGATATTTCAGTTAAAGGATTATTAAAAACTAAATTGAATAAAAGCAAGATTAAGATAGAAGTTTAGGGAAGGGCAAGCCCTTCCCCTACATTTGAAATTTATTTGAGAATCTTGTTGAAAATTTATTCGTAGTTGATGTGTCTCGGGAGGGACAAGCCCCTCCCCTACGGTTTTTTCCAATCATTAAGATTGATTTTTTATATTTTGAAATTCAATTTCAACCAATATGAATATCCGTCTTAATGAAATTATCTGTAGGGTTGAGGCTTGCCTCAACCGTTGGAATCTCGAGACTGACCAAAAATTGTCATTCCGAACCTGCCTGCGGCAGGCAGGCCTGCTTGCAGCAGGCAAGCTTGTCCAATGGATGGCTTTGTGATTTCGGAATCTAAGATTTGAAATATTTTTTTTGTTTTAATATATCCTTTTCAAGTTTAGCACTTCCAACTAATAAAGATTCATACCCGAATTTATCTCGCACTTTATTAATCGCTTTGAACATTTTTTTTCTTTTAACCTCATAATCTTCGAATAAATATTCCTGCTCACTTGCAGGAGAAAAGTTTGTAAGACCAACACCAATTAGTCTCACTGCTACTCTTCTTGTTTTTGCTTTTCTGAGTAAATCCCAAGCTGTGTCAAATACAACTTTATCATCATCAGTCGGTTTGATTGTTTTTGAACGAATCAAAGTCTGAAAATCAATATAACGAAGTTTGATTTCAATTGTAGATGCTTCCCATCCTCTTTTACGCAATGACTGACAAACTTTTCCAGTCAGATAAAATAATGTTTGCTTTAATTCTTCATCACTTGTAACATCTTTACCAAAAGTAGTTTCTCTTGAAATACTTTTTCTCTCTCGTTGAACAGTCAGATATTCTGGTCCTTCTCCGTGAGCTTTTCTCCATAAATCCACACCATATTTTCCAAAAGCAACCGAAAAATAATCAGAAGGAAGTTTTGTTATATCTGCAATCCTGTAAATACCTCTTGCATTAAGTTGTTGTTTCATTACTTTCCCGACACCGGGGATAGTTTCAACAGGCATAGGAGCGAGAAATTCTTTTTCCATTCCCGGAATTATATATGTAATTCCTTTCGGCTTCATACAGTCGGAACCGATTTTAGCAACTGTTTTATTACTGCCAATTCCGATTGAACAAGGTAGTTTTAGTTCATCCCAGATTTCTTCCTGCAGCTTAGATGCGAATGCAAACATTGAACCATAAATTATCTGTGTGCCTGTCATATCAAGATAAAATTCATCAATTGATGCTTGTTCAATTAAAGGTGCATATCGCTCAAGAATGTTTTTAACTGCATTGGAATATCTTTCATATTCTTCAAAGTGTCCGTGAAGATAAATTCCGTGCGGACAGAGTTTATAAGCAGTTCTGATCGGCATTGCAGAATGCAATCCAAAAGCACGTGCTTCATAAGAGCAGGCAGCCACGACTCCCCTTCCGTATTTGGGATCGCCGCCGACAATTACAGGCTTTCCATTTAATTTCGGATCGAGGATTCTCTCTACCGAAACAAAGAAAGCATCAAGGTCTAAGTGAAATATTGTACGCATATCCTAAAAAAATCCCCTCCTTGAAAAGGAGGGGTGGCTTCTGCCGAAGGCAGAAGACGGGGTGGTTAATTATTTCTCTTAAAGTATGTTTTTATCTTATTCAAAACATACTCAGTATTTTTAATCACCTCATTGTTTTCAAATCTTATTACTTTTAATCCAAGTGACTCAATATACTTAGTCCTTTCCTGGTCATACTTAATTGATTCTTCCTTAAAATGAACTTCTCCATCCAACTCAATGACCAGTTTTTCTTCAGGACAATAAAAGTCCACAATGTAAGGTCCAATGCTTGTCTGTCTTCTGAACTTTCTTCCATCAAGCTGTCTTTTTTTAACCTGTTGCCAAAAGAAAACTTCTGCATAGGTGAGATTGTTTCTCAGTTCTTTTCTTCTTGGTTTGAGTTCTTTTTTGTTATAGATTTTTTCGTTTTTTCTCTGTTTCATAATTGCACCACCCCGTCCCGATAAATCGGGACACCCCTCCTCAGCGAGGAGGGGATTTTTTTTAATTAGTTTGTAATTATTTCTTTAAGCCTTTCATACGCTTTGATAATCGTCTCGGGCATTTCAATTTTTATTCTTTCTTCTCCGTAGGAGTCCTTTCGGACAAGCAGATGAATCAACTCAAATGCATTTGCAACTGCATCACCTTTAGGATGGTTATTCATAATCACATTTATCTCTTTTACTTTGCTCTCAATTGATTTTATTTTCTGGGCAATCTCAACTAATTCTCCCGGCGAATAAAGATAACTGTATCTTGAACTTTGTTCTTCGTAAGTCTGTTCTTTACCAAAATTGGATAATGATTTCTTCCACGCCTCAACATTCCTTCCGTGAAAGCGAATATATGCTTTGTCATTTGTTACTATTGGTTCAAATGGAATTGCCTGTCCGATTTGCGGCTGATCAATAGTGCAAAGAGTTAAATCATTTAGCTTAAAAAACTCCAATGCACGATTATTTCTCCAGCTTGAATGACGGACTTCTACAAAACAACTTACATCAGAAAATATATCTTTTATCATCTGAATATGCTGTACGGAAGCACCATCAAAAGCGAATGAATAAGGAAACTGAACCAGTAAGCCACCAAGTCGCTCTGACTTTTTAAGTAAATCAAGATTGTAACGAACAGCTTTGATGTTTTGTTCATCAAATTTTCTTTTGTGTGTAAAATCCTGATGAAGTTTGATATGAAAAACAAAATCATCATTGTTCTGAACTTTCTTAATCCAACCTTCAACAATTTTCGGACTAACATAAGTATAGTAAGTAGAATTAACTTCCACACAATTGAAGTAATGTGAATAAAACTGTAACCAATCAAAACCGGCAGATTGATTTTTAGGATAAAAGTTTGGTACCCAGTCTTTATAAGACCAACCGGCAGTTCCTATGTAATATTTAGTTGACATAACGAGATAATTGCATTTTTAAGCTAAGTATATTAAGTTAACAAAAGTGTTAATTATCTATACTTAGTCGATGAAACAAAATTTATTAAATAAATCAAATAAAATATTCCTTACAGTCAATGACATTGCAAATGAACTTTCAATAAATAAAGATTCAGCGAAAGTAACTGCTAACAGATATACAAAGTCGGGATTATTAATCCGGGTAAAAAGAAATTTGTATATCACCGCATCAAAATTCAGAGAACTTAAAGAATCAGAAATTTTTCAGATTGCAAATTTCATTGAAGTTCCTTCATACATTTCACTGATAACAGCATTAAGTTATTATGGAATCACAACCCAGCAATCACAAAGTGTAATCGAATCGGTTTCTCTGAAGCGAACCAAAACCTTAACAATTAAAAGTATTGAATTCAGATTCTTTAAAGTCAAACAATCTTTTTATTCCGGATTTACCAGAGAAGATAATTTCTTCATTGCTGAACCTGAAAAAGCATTTGCTGACACAGTTTACCTGACTGCAATAGGAAAATATAGTTTTGATTTTGAAGCCGTTAATTTCAGAAAACTTAAGTCAGACCAAATTGATTCTTACTTAATAAAGACTAATTCTTTGGCAATAAAATTCTGGAACAAGCTATGCAAACACTACAAAATTTAGAGATACTCGAAATTGAAGTCCTTGAATTACTTAACAGCATTAAAGTGCTTGACTCTCTCTACTTTGGTGGTGGAACAATGCTGCGGCTTTGTCATAATCTCAATCGCTATTCCACCGATCTGAATTTCTGGTTAGATATCTCATCAAATAGTAAACTGATTTATCAATCAATTCGCAAAGCTTTATCAGAAAACTACAGATTAACCGATTCGATGAATAAAAGAAACGCTATTTTGTTCGAATTCAAATCCTCTTCTGTTAATCGTTCACTGAAAATTGAAATCAGAAAAGAACAAACAAATTTTCAGTGGGAGTATAAAATCGCCTTTTCCAGATTTACAATTAAACAAGTACTGGTAAAAGCATTAACACTTGAGCAAATGATGATGAACAAATTCGAAGCACTTCTTTCCCGGAAAGTTATCCGTGATGCATTTGATATAGAATTTCTTCTGATGAGAGGAATCAATCTTCTTTCTGACAGAAGTAAACTTGAACACGCACTTCGGATAATCAATAATTTCAAAGAACAGGATTATAAAGTAACTTTAGGTTCAATACTTAATGAAAACGATAGAAAATATTACCTGGCAAACAAATTCAAATTTCTCAAAGAAGAATTAACAAATTCTATCAACAAGCTGAAATAGACTTACACACGCTAACTTTTCAAAACTCATCTTCACTTCAAGTTAATATCTGGTACAGCTAAAAGTACAACAACCTTTCATACTTCCCCCTCCTTTGGAGGGGGTAAGGGGGAGGCTTCTAACCCACTTTCTTTTTCTCCATACTCCTGTAAACTCCGACTACAATTCCAACTATCTTAAACGAAGGATATTTTTTATCTATCACTATCGGTTTATACTCCGGATTTTCGGATACTAATTCAATTTCATTTTTCTTTTTATAAAATCTTTTTACTACTGCTGCATCGTCAAGAATAGCAACAACAATCTGCCCGTTTTTCGGTTCAAGATTTGGGTTAACAATTACAATATCACCACTGAAAATGTATGCATCTTTCAGACTATCACCTTTTACACGAAGAAGAAATGAATCCCTGGGCATTCGTGCAATTGTGGGAAGTTCAACAGTATCAATTGCATCCGGATAAATTGTAAGCGGATTTCCTGCAGCAACTTCACCAATAACAGGTCTTGGAATAAAAAATTTGTCTTCAACTGTCAGTTCAATCGCACGGGAAAGTTTCGGATTCTTTCTGATAAACCCTTTCTTTTCTATTGCCTTAAGATGCTGTTGTACAGTCGCACGATTTTTATAGCCGAAATGCCTTGCAATTTCCGCCAATGTAGGAGGAATTCCTTTTGATACTTTTTGATCAATCAGGTAATCGAGAATCTGTTTCTGTATTTCTGTTAGTTCTTTTTTCATTGGTTCTGTGAAAGGTTAAGATTAAGAGTATGAGTAAGAGTAAGATTAAGAGTAAGAGAAAGATGATGGTCAAAGTTTCAATAAAGTTATATTGAGTTCATCTCTCACTCTTACACCTAATCTTAATCTTACTCTTAATCTTAATCTTACTCTTACTAAAAATACCATACATTTGTATGGTAAAACTAAATTATAAGGGACTAATTGTCAAGGGAAGATTAATTGGAAATAAAAAATCCTCCGTTTGATAAACAAAAAGAGGATTCTATTGAAAAGAATAATTTAATTATGATTTAGATAAGAAAATTTTCTGCAGGGAATCAATCATCTTTTCACGGAATATTGGCTTCGCAATAAAATCATCAAATCCGGCAGCGATAAATTTCTCTTTATCACCGGGAAGAACATAAGCAGTAACTGCAATGATTGGAGTTTTCTCATAGCCGGGCATTTTATGAATAAGTTTTAATGCATCAAGACCGTTGTATTCCCCCTGAAGATTAATATCAATCACTATAAAGTCAAAAGTAAATTTATCGAGCAAAGGCAACGCATCTTCAAAACTTGGAGCAAATTTAATGTCTTTTAAACCTTTAAGTTGAACTTTGAAAAGTATTTGAGAATCGACCTGATCTTCAATATAAAGACAATTTAGCTTTGAAAGATCAATAGTTGGAGGTATTATTTCCTTTTCAGGAGTAAGTACTTGCTGAGCACTTTTAGACGATTCGGCTAATTCCTGAAGATCTTCATCAAGCTGTTTTGAAATTTCAGTTAATTCGTCTGCACTTTCAGCTTCTTCTAAATCAACTTTTTTATCTTCCGGAAGTTTTGAAGTAAGAATTTCTGAAATTGGTGTAACCGGTTCAAAATCCGCGTCTTCTTTTTGAGCTTGAGTGGCTTCCTGTTGAACAGATGATTCGGGTTTCTCTTCAAATTGATTTTCTTGTTCTTCTTCTGCCGTAACTAATTCCGGTGAAATGAGTTCAGTTGGTTCAACTGATGACTGTTCGGATAATTTTATCGGAAAAACAAATCCGCATTCTGTCCTTCCCGCATAATTAAGTTGCTTTATAAATTGTCCACCAAGCAACTGAATGAAAAATTTAGTCAGATGTGTGGTTAATTTGGGAGCTCCGACATCTTTCGGATCTTTATCAAGAGAAAATAGTTTTTCTAATGTATTTGCAAGGTAATTAGAAACAGAACCATACTGATCACTTAATGAAATCATAAAGGAATTCCTGTCAATCGGGAAAGCAGAAAAATAAATTTTCTTTTCATGATTAATTCTTGCTATAATTTTAATCAATCCGCTTATCATTCTCTCAAATTTATCTTTATCAGTTTCAAATGTTAGCGAAGATGAAATTTTACCGTAACCGAATTGAATATCATTAGTAGCAATCAGATCCTGGATTTGTTTATCAAGTTTGTCAATAAGCTCGGTTATAGATGCCTGAGAAATTCTGATAGGTGAACGATTCTGAATTATTTCAGAATATTCTATCACTGAGTTCATTGTGTCAAGCAATTTAACACGATTCTGATTTATAATTTCAGCGGCTTCCTGTTGTTCAGGTGTAGGATTTTCAAGACTATCAATAATTTCCTGAGAAAATCCGAAAATAACATTCAGTGGAGTTAACAATTCATGAAAAACACCTGACAGGAATGCTGATTCCGGTATTTCTGATTTCTTTTCTGCTCTGCCTGGTTTTTCAACAATGACTTCTTTAATTACTTCTTTTATTATTTCTTTCGGTTCAGCAGATGTTTCTTTTGTCTGAGGAACTTTCAGAACTGTAGTGAACGATTCAACTTCATTATTTATATCTAAAAGAGGAGTGGCAATAACTTCTGTCTCAATAATCTTACTGTCTGAAGTTTTGATTGAAATGCTTAATCTTATTGACTCCTTTATTGAAGATTGAAAAATAGTCGAATTGACGATTCCTCTTTCTTCATCTTTTACCAGACTTACAAAAGATGTGTCTATCAGATCTTTTTCATTATATCCAAGCTTTTCTTTAACCGCTGTATTGATTGATTTTATAAATCCGAATGCATCAGTGTATATAACCGGATCAGATGTTGAATCAAAAACAGTCTTAAGTGCTTTATATAACTTTTCTTTTTCTATCGTGTCAGTAACATCCCTAACTATTGTGAAATGAGCATCCTTGTCATTAAACTTAAATTCAGAACGACTTATTTCAACAAGAATTGTACTGCCATCCTTTTTTTTATGTCGGAAAGGTTTACTGAATTTTTTATCAAGTTCTGACTCAGTAAATGAATCAAGCAATGTCTGGATATCTTCCGGAGAATACAAATCCGTTAGATCAAGCTGCAAAAATTCATCTCTCGAATAACCATAGAGCTGAAGTGCTGCTTCATTTACTTCAAGGAATTTAAGGTTTTCTTTATCGTATATAAAAATCGGCTCAGGATTTTTTTGTATTAATATGTCAAACATTCTTCCTCTAAGTTTGATTAAATTTTCAAGATCATCAGGTTTTTCAATGGAATAAAAATATAATACAAGGTTTCCCTTCAAACCCGGAGACTTATAATGTTTATCAATTTTTAGAACATACTTTGCCGAACTGATATCAACAGGATTAAATGTTTCATTAATCGGGATTTGATCTTCTTCTAATTCACTTTCTATAAAAGAACAGATATTTGAAATTAATAAGTTTGGAAATATTAGTTGAACATGCTGATTAACTAAATTCTCTAATTTCTCTTTTACCAATTTAATAAATTCTTTATTAGCATGCTGAATCACTCCATTTCCCGATAATATTAAAATGGGTACTGTGATATCTGAAAATATCCTGCCAAAAACCGAATGTCCAGGGATTGATAAAATTGCCTGGTTTGAAAGAATTGCTGCTGAATAGTAGAATTTTCCATACTTATCGGTAATTGGTAGGAGAATTAAATTCTTCCCTGCTAAATATTCTGTATTAAATTTTAATCCCTCGATTACTATTGATTTCCTTGTTAAACGTAAATGCTCACAGGCAGCATTTAACAGATTTAATTGATAAGGATACAAAATCAATTCATTACTATTAATAGCTGAATCCTCGAAATGAATACCAGTTGCTTCATCGTATTTTTTATTTGTAATAAATATTCTTCCCTCCTCATCTTTTAACCAGATAATCTCATCTCTTTCGTCCAAAATTTTTTGTAATCTGTTTTTTGCAACCAGTGTAAATGGAAGCATAGAGCTTGTATGGGAGAAAATTTCCAGGAGTTCTTCATTAACATAGTTACCAACATCATCAATTATAGAAATTTTAATGTTAGAGAAATCTGTTGTTTTTTCATTAAGAGGAGAAAATACAAGTATGAAATATTCCTCGTCCTCAATTTGAATACGATTTATTGAAATATCGCTAAGTATTATTTCATCTTGTGAAAATAATTGTACTGAAGGAATTAACTGGGTTATATTAGTTTCTCGCAGCAGAAGGAATTTCTTTTTAATTTCATCAAGTGTATCAGTCGAAAGCAATTCACTGACACTATTCTTTAAATTATGTTTTATTCTTTGAACGAAAAGCTGATTGCCGGTTAATATGTTTAAATCAAAAGATAAAATGAGAGTTGGAAGAGGAAGTGGTTGAATCAACGGTTTGAGCAGTTCAGAAATGTTAATTTGTTTCTTATCCAAGTGTTTGTGCGCTTTAATTTTTCAGTTTGTCTCTGACTAAAATAAGTAATTCATCCTTTTTATCTAATATTGCCTGAATATTACCCCAATTAAAGAATCCTGTGTTTTATAACAAATTGAGATTCATTAATAGAAGTACAAGCAGCAGAGCAAAGTATATTATATGTTCTATTTTGAGTCTCATGATAATGATTAAAGATTACCGTCAAATAATAATTTTATTACTGCTTTTGCTTTGGGTTCAATAGTCCCAATTGGTAATGAATAATATCCTGTTACTGAGTTTTTAACTGCAAAGACCGTTCTGCCATTAATGTTTATATCATAAACAAATTTGTGGTCAATTTTTTTATTGTCCACTATCACAACCACATCACTGATCTCGTAGCTGCTCTTATTGCGTACTTCAATGATTAAATTATTGGTACTTTCATCGGTATAAATTTCAAGTTGCGAATTCAGAATTTCATTTATTAAAGAAGAACGATTAAATGGTTCTGAAATAGCCGTCAGTTCTTCAATCTGTTTAACCCTTTCATCAGACATCAAACCATCACAGTCTAATTTTACAGGAAATTCTGCCACGATTATTCCGGAATTCCGACATTCTATATCTTCCATCTCAGAATAAGTTAATAGCACTAAATCAAACACAGAATTGTAATATTCATTTTTACTATTCTTTACAAGAATGTTTTCCAGACCAGTAAAAGATATTTTCTTTAAATCTTCTTCACTCAGACACTCACTATCGGCAATCAAAAAATTAATTTGAATATCAGACGATTTAATAATTTTAATCAGCGAATCTGTATTATGATTCAGGCAATTTATTCTTAACCCATAATAAAGCATTGAATCTGTTGTAAAAGAGAACCCTTTGAATATTTCAGGTTTATCTGAAACCAATACAACAGGCAAATCTTTTTCTTTAAATTTTTTAATAATATCTTCAAAGGCAATTAGATTATTTGCGATATCAACTAAAACAATTAAATGCTTTTTGGGGTAAGCAGAATTTACGACTCGGATTCCCGAATCCTTTTTGGCCCAATTGATTACTTTAATTAATAAATTTTCAAACTGCTTTATGTGTGCTCTTTCACTGAAGATTCCATTGAATGAAAAACCAAAATGTGCAAATCTTCCGGAAGATTTATAACCAAAAAAAGATGTTGTAAAATTGCTATTCTGATTAAAACACCCGAAGGAAATTATTTTATCTGAATTAACTTTATATAAATCTACTACCATAGCAGGATTTAATTGCAACTCAAAATTATCATAATTGTCTAAATGTAATGTGTTGCAAGTAAATTGCTGTATATTGGTTTGTGATTCAATTATTGAATTATTAACTGTCTCCATTTCATATAATAATTCACAAAAATTTCTTTGCGAATCGCCATTTATCACTCTGATATCACCAAATGAAATTATTCCGGTTCCTTTTAGTAAAGCCGATGATAAATTGTTAAATAAATCATTTCTGATTAGGGTAGGAATTGGAAGTATGATTAAATCAAACTTGGCTGAAGCTTCATCATCGAATTCATCTGCAAAGATAACAGAATAGTGAATTGCATTTTGTATAAGAAAAATTTCAAAAGTGGTAAGATCATCAATCAATGATTTATTGACTGAAGCGTTGAAACCTTTAAGTTCTGCAGGCAGTAGAATTGCTGTTCGGTTCTGAGGCATTGAAATCGTTGCAAAAATCAGAACAAAGAAAAATAATTTTGATCCACTACTTTTCATACTAAAATTTCAGCTTGTAACTCTATCATAGTCGATGAAATAAATTCTTGATTCCCCTGCATCAAGTTTATCGATGTACAAATTAAGTAATTGCGATCCTTCATTGTGTTTAATTGAAGCTGGCCGGGTGCCAATAATTTCTGAATCAAGTGTGAGGTTCTTTACCTTTTCATTCAAATCAATATCAATCACCAGATTATTTATCATTTCATTTCCCGGATTAGAGACTTTTATTGCGACCCGATTTTTACCTCTTTTCTCCGTTTTAATCTCAACATAATCTTTCTTCTCATACCAACTTTGTATATCCGATGCCGAAGCTATCCAGAAATTTTTTGATTTTAATTCATTTATTAAATCGGAAACCACTTTCACAAAATCATTTTTTAACTGATAATCTGTATGAAGTTTAAGAACATACAATCCACCTTCAAATAATACTCTGTCAACATCTTCCTGATAAGTATAAAACTGAAATTCAGGTTGGCTCAGACCCAAATCTCTGATTACTTCATAATCATCTCTTGCGGTTTTGGTAATTGTCAGAATTCTGTTCTTCCCAAGTATTACTGTTTTAGGAACTGATCTGTCTGTGAGTGAATCTGTTACTATATATTTCAAATCATTATTAACCGCAGCAATCAGTGTATTATGATCGAATAAACCGAACTGAGGAATCATTCCTTTAATTTTTCTGCCTGATAATTTTTCCAGAGTCCTTTTTGTTTCAGCAATTTTCTTCGATTGAATTTCTAATGAATCAAGTTTATTCAATCTATCATTTACGGAAGTTAAATAACCTATATCTACTATAGCAGAAATTTCACCATATTCGGAAAGATTTTTAATTAATGCTGGATTTTTTTCCGCAATGTCTGATTTAACAAAAAATGTTACCGGAATATTTTCTTTTCTTATAACCGGTAAAATATTTTCAATATTCTGATAATCTTCAGTAACAATTATTGAGATCATTGCAGCAGCATTAAAACCGGTTTGCCAATCTTTTATGTGACCAATCGGTGAATATGTTAACCAGTTGATAGAGTTATTAAATAGTTTTTCGAAATAGATATAATCTTCCTGACTTCCAATAACTGAATTAATTTCAAAACCCATCCATATAAATCTGCCTTTCCCATAGTATCCATAAACTATTCCTGCGGTTTTTTTTATTTCTTCTCTCACTAAACCATATTCTGATTTATAGTTATACCAGAAGCTAACCTGAGTAGTTCTCGGATCAAGAACCTCAACTGCCATTGGTCGGTCCCAGGTTGCTACTCTAAGCGGAAAACCAGTTGGAATATTTGCAGTTAAAGGTAAGCCACCACGAAGTGTATGTACTTTATAAATTTCATTAACTCCGATTTCTTTAGTGAAATTTATTCCGAATACTTCGTTAAAAAATTGCCATCCTTTCCATTTACCATCACTTGAATATGAAGCGATTGCGCCTGTGGCAAATATACTTCCGCCAGACTCAAGGTATTTTTTCAACTTGATAATCTCTTTTTCACTTAAAGCTTTTATACCCGGGAGAATAATAAGCTTATAAACTGAGAGATCTTCGGTTTCAATTTTAACATCGTCTATAAGTTCAAAATTTTTGTTGAGGTTTTTCAGAAATCTTTTCCAGGTTGAAATGTTATCAACAAGCCAGGTACTTCCTTTTGGTAAAACATTCTGTGTATAATCTGAATAGAGTATAGCAATATCATTCTTTTCACCGGTAAAGATCTTTTGAATCGTTTGTTCAGTTGGTAATAAATCGTGTAGAGAAAATTTTCCGAAGACACCTCGAAGTATAAATAAATAAATAAGTATAGAAGAAAGCAGAATAATAATTCCGCTTAACAGCAAAAAAAGAAAATTAATTCTAAAACCATATTTACGATTAGTTATTTCCACTTTACAGCTCCTGAGCTTTTATCCTCTTGTGGAGAAATATATCCCTCAGAAGTGTACTTCATAAATTTAGATTCGTCAGTTAATTTTTTCTGCGAGACCTTCTCTGACTTAACAGTTGTTGGAGCATATTCCTTTGGAGTTGGAGTGAATGCAGCTGGTGCAGGTTGTTGTACCTTCCGGAATCCTTCAGGTGACTTTGATATTAAAGGTTCAGAATAAGATTTCTGAGGTACAGGTTGAACCACGGGAATCTGTGTTTCGGCTGGTGTCAAAACTTCTGCCTGATATGAAGATGGCATCGAAGTTATTGAATGTTGGTATTTCCTTTCTCTGATTTTATAAAGAATATAAGCCCCGATTGCCAGCAGAAAGGTACTGATTGTGGCAATAAGAATAATAGTTGAGAGTATCGGGATTAATTCCATATTATACCTTGATTAATTTCCGGGAAAAGGTGCAATCGCTGAATTTGTTTGTCTTTCTAATTTTCCCCAGGTCATACGAATACCTAAAAATTCTTCAATTGTTGACATAGTTTTACAGATATCTATTATGAGTATAAAAACCATTCTGTACAGGATGGCATACCAAATCAACCTGAATTCTTCTTTTTCAACTGCAATACAATAGAGAGCAGTTATCATATCTAATAAAGCCAAACCTGCCCACCAAAAGAAAAGTAAATTAGAAAACCCAAAAGCAATAGCAGCTGTAATAAAAAATGCATTAGCAGCAATATTCATTACTGGCCAAACCAAAGCTTCATAAAACATAGTCCATAAAACAAAAGTATATCCAAAATTTAAAGTTGGATTAAATAAAAATCGTTTATGTTTTCTGATTGATTGAAGTATTCCTCTTGTCCAGCGATATCTTTGTTTAAGTAATTGTTGCAATGTCATCGGTGCCTGAGTAAAAGAAACTGCTGAAGGTTCATAATAAATTTTCCAACCTTTGGATAAGAGCTTGAGAGTAATATCTGCATCCTCTGCAAAAGTATCACTGGAGTAAAACCCTGCCTCTTCAAGTGCCTTTCTCCTGAATATTCCTATCGGACCGGGAATAATATTAACTAATCTTAAAAAACTCTGAGCGCTTCGCGCCATATTTAGTCCTTCAATATATTCAAGTGCCTGAAGGTCGGTAAGAAATTTTTTACGATTGAGTACCTTAACATTTCCGGCAACGGCACCTATTTTTTCATCCTCAAAATGTCTTACTGCAGCTTTTAAAGTTTCCGGTTGAAGTTGTGAATCTCCATCCATACAAAGAACGAAATCAGCTTTTGAAAATGCTATACCGGTATTTAGTGCAGTAGCCTTTCCAGCATTTTCTTTATTTATTAAACTAACTTTTACATTTGATATTTTACCTTTTCTTATACCGACAAAAGATTCACAAATTGATTTTGTGTTATCAGTTGAGCCATCATTTACAATTATAATTTCATAATTAGGATAGTTGAGATTTAATAAAGAGTTTATTGAATCACGGACTACTTTTTCTTCATTGAACACCGGAACAATTACTGAAACAAATGGATTAAAACCATTCTCTTCTTCCGAGAAAGTATATTCGTTCACATAAAGGTAAGCCATTATGAGAATAGCAAAATATCTCACAAGTAAAATGAAGAGGAAGATAACAAGCGCAACAATTACAGAATATTCTATCAGCGCATTAAATGAAAGAACTGTTAAAGGTAATGTCAGGATTATTACCCAAATAAGTATTAATGAAAGCAAACCGCTGATAAAAATTCTTCTTAAATATTTTCGCTCTAAATTTACTTCCTTTTGAACATCATTTGGCTGATTAAATATGTAGTAAGCCCTCTTAACCGTAATATCACTCTTTGTTTAGATTGGAAAAAATTATTACACTTAAGGCAACAATAGTGCCATAAAGTGGGAATTTTAACAAATTTTTAAGGTTCTATTTTTATAGTGCTGAACCATAATAGGAAAGAATTTCCTCCCTGTATCATATCTAAACAAGCAACTTCAGAAGGAAAAAACCAAAGAAGATAAAAACGAAAATGAACTATAACCGCCGGTTTCTTTTCTATAAGTATTACCTCCGGCAAGATATAATTTGAATGCTAAATTTTGGAAGAAGTTATAATTAAAATCACTAAATGCTTCTGACAGGAAATAATTATTTTCAGGTATTATTCCTACTTTACCACCGAGATTTAAATATGCATTCGAATTGTTAAGTACTTTCCATCCAATCCAAAATGAATGAGAGACAAAATCTTCGGGAGCCCAGTAAAACTCTGAACGGTCTTTAAAGTTGTAGTAGTATAACTCATAACCCAAAGAAACTTTATCATAAATTTTATTTCCTATCCTAAAATTTACCAGATTACCAAAATTTTTATTTTCAGCCGAAACAAAATAATATTTCGATGAAACGATAAAGTTAAGTCCCGGATAAAATGATAATTCCAACCCAGCCGAATTGGTATATAATCTTTTATTTACCAGGTAAGGTGAATATAATTCCAATGCTGCATCAGTTCTTCTGAAAAAACTTTTAAATAGAAACTTATCCGTATTTTCGATAGAAAAATTAAATTCACCAAAAAACTCCTTCTCACCAGAGTTAAAAAATATTTGGCCAAAGGATGCTTCAGACTTCATCATCTCAGTAATTCTGAGATTTAGCATACCTTTGACCAAGTATAGAGTTCTTTCCTCACTCCGTGAAGAAAGACCACCTCTGTGGATCGCCCCTCCGAATGAAATATTTTTAGTAAGTGCGGTTCTTAATAAAAACGATTGCCCGGAGTAAATAAAATCCTGATTATCCCTGAAATAGATTACGGAGGGAATCAGTTGCAATGAGAAATCGAAGCCCTGAAATATTATCTTATCTCCAAGCCAGACTAATCGCTGATTCAGGATATATGATTCAGGTGCCCGGCTAAGCAACTCGTAATAGATTTTTCTTGCTTTCTCTCTGTCATTTACAAATAAGTAACAATCGGCTAACATTAATTTAGTTTCTACATCATAAGGATTTTTGAGCAACAAGCGTTTTAATTCAAGATTTGCTTTCAGATAATCCTTGCTCCAGATGAGATTTTTAACCCATCTTTTAGCTATTTCATAATCATAGTTATTAAACAGAATTTGTTGGTAAAGATTATTCGAATTATCAAACTCGGAATTAGCGGCATAAACATCAGCAAGTTCCAATTTCGCCTGCAGATTTTCCGGGTCAAAATTCAGATACTCAAGATAACTTCTGATGGCAAGCTTATAGTTTTTATTTAATGAGAATTCTCTTGCTTTTTCAAGTACTTTATACTGTTCTGACAGTTTTTTATTTCTATTTGACTCTTCAATCCTTTTCTTAATATCCGCTACTTCAGCAGAAGTAAAAAGTTGTTCATGTGTTCCTAATATTTTTTCCGCTTCGGAGTATTTTTCAAGTTTTAATTTTGTTTCAATCAAACCTGAGATTGCGTCTTTATTTTCCGGAAAAAGAGACAAGTATTTTTCGAACAGATATTCTGATTTCTGAATTTCACTGTTAAGCCACAGATAAATTCTGGCAAGCATTAATTCAACTTCAGGATTTGAGTACTTTTTTTGCAACAAAACCTCAAGCTGAGTTTTACTTTCACAGAGCTTTGAATCCCATAAATAATACTTTGCCAGTAAAAATCTGATTTCATTATCATCATTCAATTTCAAGTAACCATTGAGCAACGAAATAGCTTCCGGAAGCTGCATTCTGTAGGTCAACAATTCAGCCAATCGGACTGTGGAAACTCTGTCAAGTGGATTTTTATTAATTAATGTTTTCAGTTCTTTAATTTGATCATCCAGATACTCATTTCTTTTGTTCTCTACATTTGAAGAGATTTGTTGAAACATCTGTTCGTTAGAATATTTTGGTTTAAGTATTTCCAGTTGCTGAAGAGCTTCTTCGAATCTCTTATACTTTATCAACTCATCAATAAGCTTAAACCGGATTTTATCATTTTCAGGATTTTTCCTGAGAGTTAAAAAATAATTATCTATCAGGTACTCTTTTATTTTCTTACCTTTCCCTAAAACACTAGAAGTATCATTTATAGTGTAAATGGTTTTCTTACCTCGAACCAAATCCAGACCATCTAATGCTTCCTTAAAATAAGGACGAATGTTGAGTGCCTGATTAAATGCATTTTCAGCTGCTCTACTTTTACCTAACCAAAAAAGAAAATATCCGTAACGAGACCAAAGCCGATGATCATCCGGATATTTTTCGACTGATTTTTTTAAGACAGGTTCTCCTTTAGATATGTGATTGTTCTTTGCCAGAATTTCTGTGTACCGCAGAATCTCGTCAGCAGGTGCTTCTTCCTTTTCGAGATATAAATCATACCAGATTTCCGCTTCGTTCCATTCGCCTAAATTCTTATAGCACTTCCCGATTTCAAGATAATTTTTAGAAACAGCAGGATTGATTGCAATTTCTCTTTTGTAACCTTCGATCTGATTGTACAATAGTCGATACCAGTCACTCTCGGCCCGTTTAAGATTTTCAGATATTTGTTTATCAGCTGGGGCAATTCTGATAGCAGTCCGGTAATCATAAACTGCCTGTTCATAATTTCCCCGCTTCTCGTGACAAATTCCTCTCAGATTAAATCCTTCGGCAGATTGAGGATTTGCTGCAACTAATCTGTTTAATAATTCTATTGCCTCTCCATATCGGTTGGATTCCATTAAAACTTTTGAATTCTCAATTAATGTTTTATAATCCGATTGAGCCAGACAGAAAATTGGAGTGAAAAGAATTAAGATTATCGATAATAATATTTTCATTTCATAATGAATGAGAATTTATCGGATCCTTAACTTCGAAATGGAGTTTTGACAGCATCTGATCAGCATTTTCAAACTGTTCCGAGACTTTCAGATAGTAGAAGAAAACATCTGAGGCAAGTAATTCTCTTTCTGAAGAATCGTCTGATGGGAGGTTCATTTTTATCTTATTAATAAAATCTGAAATAGATTTTGGCTCTTCTTTGACTAATAGAACACAAATCTGTTCATCTACCTGACAAATTTTATCCTTCTTTTCTGCGGATATCCTGATAACATTTTTGAGTTGATTAATTGTTAGTGTTGAATTCCGTTTTTCTCTGGGCAACAATCTGAATGAAACAAGGGTAAATACCTGTCCTGTTGTTTTGTACATTGCAATCTGATTATTGAGAATAAGTTTAAAGTCATCCAGAGAGTAAAAATTAGGAATTGTTAATTCTTCAATCGAAGTTTTGATTTCAGAAAGTGAAATATAATCACCGATTTTCTCATAGACTTTTTCTGATACTTTTGTTTTGGGAGTTTTAAAATCGGTTGTAATCCCTCTATAAGGCTCTATTGAATAATGAGCTCTGAATCTTCCTTCGGTATGTCCGATGTTCGGTTGGATATCAATTATCCCGCTTTTAGTAGATCCATTTGAGTCAGTCTTTTTATAAAGTTGAATAACACCGGTTGCATAGTTATTAAGAATATTAAATATCATCTGAGTAGCTGCTGATGCAGGTTCTCTTACTGAAAGCAAGCTTGTGATACCAAGGTCTTCTATCTGTTCAAAGGTGTTGGAAAACACATCGCGAAGTTTAACCGTATCTTCAAATTCTATATATGGAGTAATTTCATCAAATACTAATCTCGATGGGTTATATTGATTAACAACAGTAATAATATCACTTAAATACTCGCTTAAATATTCATCTCTGTTTCCATACGCAGTAGATTCAGGCGGAGGAGCAACCCGAACAACAATAATTAAATTTTTGTTCATATAATATTCAAGATCAACATCAATTGATGCTGCTTGAATCATTAAATCTTTTGGTCGGGCATTTGTAAAAAACAGACATATTTCTTTTTGTTTTGCAGATTCAACTGCAAATTGGATTGCTAATAAAGTTTTTCCTGTTTTTTTCTCACCAACCAGCAGGTAAGTGCCACCTTTATAAAGCCCTCCCCAGGCACTATCAATAATGGAAATTCCTGAAGGAAATAGTTGCACAGCTTTTTTCATTGTAAAATTGAATTTTTAACTTTTCCCCAAAAATTATACCGCCGACCTGTTACAATGCTTTCTAAAATCAGTGTTAATTGAAAAGTTTTGGACTAATAAGAGACAAGGCAAATATTGCTGTATTAGATTGCTACAAAGTTTTAACGCTCTCCGGAATAATATCCGAAAATAAATAGCGCCGTTGCATTTGATGCGATTGTTGGTTCATTGGTCAGATAATTATTATATTCATCTGCATATATAGCTGGTCCGGAAAATTTCTTAAAGTAATCGTCTCCGATTTCCGGATTATTCTGTATTATTAGTGAATCTGCAACAGGTCCAGATACCATTGCCCCGGGAATATAACCATTATTAAAATATCCAACCTGATGATGAATTCTTTTAGGAAATTTTTGCCCAATGTTATGAATAAAAGTAATTCCCCAGGGATTTCTTCCCAAAATATAATCGCGATTTATATTTGCTTGTTTATCAAATTCCGTGGAACCAGTGAGTTTCTTATACAAAATAGAACTTAACACAGTTCCGGCTAAAGAATGTGTAGTTCCCCAATTTAAAGGATGAGCTTCCCCAAAAAGATTGGACTGAGAATTATCTGAGTAAAAAGTTAAAATTGATTTCAGCCGGAAAATATAATTTGAATCAAATTCTGCAAGTTTATAAAAAACTAATGCATTCAGATTTCCCCAACTCCACCAATTATTCTGCTTAATATGTTTACCGTAGTCGAGTGCAAAATTTAGATACTGCTCATCGTGAGTCGATTTAAATATTTCTACTGCTGCCAATGCAAGTTTTGAATGATATTCATTCTGTTTGTAATATTTTTCCTCATCAGAATAATCTAATATCTTGTTTCTCATCTGAAAAATTTTTATTGCTGTTTCAGAACAGGTCCCGGAAAATTCATCATCATAAAATTTTTGTTTCCAGATTCGTGAAGCTAAAGAGAGAGCGGCACTATAAATACCAATCTGACTTCGGGTCATCTTAACATACGCAGGACGATTAAAAGTTAATGTATCATTTTCGGGTAATCGCCAGCCAACATTATGATCCTGGTCATTCTGCACCTGAGAAATAAATGCATCATCAGCAAAATTACATCGCAGCAAAAAATCCAGTCCAATTCTCGCTTCCTGCAAAATATCAGGAACAGTATCATTATCTAAATCAAATGAAAATTTTTCAGGTGCAAATTCATAACTGAAAAGCAACAGATATGTCGTGAATGCGGTTGTATATAAAAATTTAATGTAATCACCTGCATCGTGCCAGCCGCCTGTAAGATCAACTGCAGAGGAATCTGAATAACCTATGACTTTTGTTGCATCCTGAAGGTGGCAAACATTATGTAACAACGGATTCGTTGGACCACATCTTTGTACTTTAAAGAAAAGACTTAACGAATCTCTTACTGAATTAAAAAGAGTAGTATCAATTTTGAATCCGTAAGACTTCACATTTTGATATTCAATAATGTACTCACCCGTTTGTTTTAATTCTGAAAATTCAATCAGTGCTGAGTATAAAAAAGAAGAGTTGAGTTTTAGCGGAATAAGTTTTATCGAATCAATCAGTATAGTCTGATTGTTATCCGAATTTTTTATGGTAAAAATTTTTTCATCCAACGGAATTTTTGAAATAACTACGGCTGATTTATAATCCTCAGGTAAAAATCCGACCTGTGTTATTCTGATAAACAGATTATCGCTTAATTCCGGAGTGCAGGAATAAAAAAGCAGACTTAAAGAAATGAAGCAGAAAGTTTTAGAGTTGCTCATTTTTAAGTCTGCAGATAAATCAATTAGCTTTTCGTTCTTCTTTTTTTAATCTGAAGTTAGTTCCGATAATTATATCCCAAAGAGGAGTACTAACTCCAAATCCTTTATTAGGATCAAGATAATGATGACGCATATGATGATTTTTAATTTCGAGCCAGAATTTGCTATGCATATTAAAATGATGTATTGCGTAATGAGTTAGATCGTAAAACAGATATCCAACCAGAAATCCTGCAAAAAAAGGAAAAACATAAATTGAACCAATCAGAAACTTGAACAGAAATAAAAACAAAACTGCCAGAGGAATAGAAACTGAAGGAGGCATCACAAGTCTTCTCGAATCGCTTGGATAATCGTGATGAACACCGTGAAATATAAAATGAAGTTTTTCACCTAATTGGCTTTTGGGCTTAAAATGGAAGACAAATCTGTGTAAGCAGTATTCAGTAATCGTCCAGATGAACATTCCGGACACAAAAAGTCCTGCAATAGTTAGAAAAGAAAGCGAATAATCCATAGCAGATAAATAAAGAACATATAAAACGACTGGCAGATAAATTATTAATGGAACAGAAGGATGAACACGCGACAAAGCTTCAAGAAAATCATTTTTAAACATTCTAACTGTTTCATCCTTATTCGAAACAAAGTTTTTGGGCATAGTTATCTCCTTTTAATTTTTATTCTAAATAAATTTAATAAATAATTGATGAATTAGAAAAACAGTTTTGTGGGCATAATCTTTCAGAAAATTTTTAATAAATCATTTTATGCTATTTGAAAAATTAGATTAAAGTAATGATATTCAGCACACAAATTTTTTATTCTTCAAAAACCGGAGGTTAAATGGCAAATTCTGGTGAAAGAGAACAATGGGGAACACGAATCGGGCTAATTCTTGCTGTTGCCGGAAATGCTGTTGGTCTAGGAAACTTTTTACGATTTCCTGTTCAGGCAGCTCAGAACGGCGGCGGCGCATTTATGATTCCTTATTTCATTTTTTTTATATTACTTGGCATTCCTTTGATGTGGATTGAATGGGGCATCGGCAGGCACGGTGGTAAATACAGACACGGCAGTGCCCCTGGAATGTTCGATGTTCTGTGGAAACATAAGCTTGCAAAATATTTAGGTGCTTTTGGTTTATTTATATCTCTCACAATTCTTATTTACTATACCTACATCGAATCCTGGACTCTTGGTTTTAGTATATTTTCTATTTTAGGTTTTTTCTCCAATCAAACTGTTCAAACAATGCCTGATTTTCTTTCAAGCTATCAAGGCATAACAGTTTCTGATACATTTTCTTCAATCTGGACTGCTTATTTATTAATGCTATTCACCTTTTCAATTAATTTCTACATACTTTATCGTGGTATTGCTCAAGGGATAGAAAAACTTGCAAAGATAGCAATGCCCTTACTGTTTGTGTTTGCAATAATTCTGGTTGTTCGGGTTATTACATTAGGAACACCTGATCCATCAATGCCTGAAAATTCAGTTGAGAACGGCTTCGCATTTATCTGGAATCCGGACTTTAATCAGTTAGGAAATCCAATCATCTGGTTAGCCGCAGCAGGACAAATTTTCTTTACTTTGTCAGTAGGAATGGGAACCATACATGCTTATGCCAGTTATCTAAAACCAAAAGACGATATAGCACTTTCTGCATTAACCACGGCATCAACAAATGAATTTGCTGAGGTAATTTTAGGTGCTTCAATTGCTATTCCTGTTGCAGTAGCATTTTTCGGATTAGACATGACAAAAGAAATTGCTCAGGGAGGAGCATTCAATTTAGGTTTTGTCGCAATGCCTGCTATTTTCGGTAGCACACATTTACCTCTTGGAGAGGTTTTTGGTTTTCTTTGGTTCTTGCTTTTATTCTTTGCCGGAATAACTTCATCTGTTGCGATGGGTCAACCCATTATAGCTTTTCTTGAAGATGAATTTGGAATGGACAGACGAAAAGCAGTTTTAACACTTGCTGCAGTTGTCCTCGTTTCTGTTCAATTTGTTGTGTTTTTCTTAAAGTATGGTTTTCTTGATGAAATGGATTATTGGGCAGGCACATTTGGACTGGTTGTTTTTGCTTTGATGGAAACAATTTTATTTATGTGGGTTTTTGGTGCTGATAAGGCATGGAAAGAAATGAATGATGGTGGCGATATTAAAATCCCAAAAATTTTCTATTACATAATGAAGTATATCACTCCGATTATTCTTGCAGGTATTATGGTTTGGTGGTTCGTTCAGAATGCCTTGCCCACATTATTACTAAATAATGTAGCACCCGAAAATGTTCCTTATATCTGGGGTTCAAGGTTATTGATGATAATTTTGCTTGGAGGAATTCTCTGGCTTGTAAAAAAAGCGTGGAACAACAGAAAGGAGATTTTTTAATGGGAATGACAACTGAAGGCTGGATATTTTTAAGTTTGGCCTGGGGAGTAATTCTGATTCTAACTTCTTATTGTTTCTACAAAGTTCTCAAAGGAGAAAATTCCAAATAAGAAAAACCCTGATTGAAGAATAATCATCAGGGCTTGATAATTTCTATCCGGATATCAAAGATTAGGCAACATTGCTTCACCATTTAATTCATTTTCAGCATCTCTTGAAGCTACCGGAGGGTTATACGCCCAGTTACTGTCCTGAGATGCCAATTCAATTTTCCCTTCTCGAATAAATTTGTATAGTAAATCATTTTCAATAAGGTAGTAAAACTGGTTTTTAAATTCCTCGATTGAAATGCCGGCGGTGGCAGCAAGTTTTGCCAGTTCGTGTGGATCATCAAAATCTGCCTGATTTAATCTTAACATATATCTTCTGGCAATGTAAAAAGATTCAGAGGAAGGATCTACCATTCGAACCTTTGTCCTTTTTGTTTTTGGATCAAGTATATCATTGAAGTATAACGGAACAAATCTTCCGTTCTGAATTGAAACCATTGCCCCACTACCACCGTTAAGAATAAATTGTGAAGCTGCAAAACCGAGATCCCTGGTATATTCCATATCAAAAGGAATCGGATCAGCACATCTCAACTCATAACCAATATTTTTTGCTACGATGGTTGCTTTTAGACCAAATTGTTTCAGTCTTTCCTGTACCTTTGCTTTAAGAATTTCACCGAAATTAATTTCTGCGATTCGAATATTGTCATGTGCATCACGCTCAACGGTTACTAAATCTTCAAGGTCAGCAGGATTGAGATGCTCGACTAATCCTTCAGCAATAATCGCAACACCATCAGGTCTTCCATAACTTAGTCTTTTAATGATAGCACCAACAAGAATGTCTACAATATGATTTAATTTAATTTCTTTACCCGTAAATTCTTCAGGTATCAGAGTAAGAGTAGCGCCAGTTGCTTTACCAATTCCCAGAGCAAGATGTCCGGCTTTTCTACCCATTGAAATTACAAAATACCAGCGTGAGGTTGTTTGGGCATCAACCATAAGATTTTTAACAATATCAACACCAATATGTCTGGCTGTTTGAAATCCGAAGGTCGGGATGCCATGCGGAAGATCGAGATCATTATCAATTGTTTTTGGTACATGTACAACTTTAATCCTGCCTGCAGCCATTTCGTTAACTTTTAACGCACTGTAAGCAGTATCATCACCACCAATTGTAATCAGTTTATCAACATTAAGTCTTAGCAGTGAAGTTACAGTATTTTCAAGATGCTTTTTATCTTTAGTGGGATTAGCTCTCGAAATCCCGATGTAAGACCCACCTCTGAAGTGAATACGACTAACATTATGAATTGTTAATTCTTTTACACGGGTAATATCGCCTTCCATAATCCACTGGAAGCCATCTTTGATTCCTAAAACTTCAATACCTTCAACAGCTGCACGAATAGTAGCAGCGCCAATAACACTGTTTATTCCCGGTGCCGGTCCACCGCCAACAAGTATTGCAAGTTTTTTTGGTGCAATTGTCATAGACTCAACTCCTTAAAATCAATTTTAATTCTTTTAATAAATAACTAAAGGACCTTCAGCTTAGCAAACTTAAGCATAAGTTGCTTTACATTATTTCCTTCAAAATGAACTATGGCTTTAGTCATTTCACCGCTTCCAACAACATCAATCACCCGCCCAAGTCCGAATTTATCGTGCATAACCCTACTCCCTGGTTTAAGAGAAGAACCATCCTGATTGAAATTTTCATAATCAACATTCTGGAAGTATTCATAGTAAAGTTCTTTTTTTGTTTTGCGGTTCCCTTTTCTACCCAAGCCGCCGTTTACCTCCTTATATGTTGAAGGATCAAGTTCATCTATAAATCTTGAGCGGCTTTGATATGCTACTTCTCCAAAACGATACCTTGAACGGGCATGTGTAATATATGCCTTTTTCTGTGCTCTTGTTAAAGCTACATAAAATAATCTTCTCTCCTCTTCAACTGATGTATCCTGACTGAATTTGGGGGCAATCGGGAAAATGTCTTCTTCGCAACCAGTAACAAATACAATTGGCCATTCAAGTCCTTTAGCACTGTGAAAAGTAAGCATAGCAACTGCATTTTTATCACGCGAATAATTATCAACATCAGACATAAGGGATACTTCTTCAAGAAATTGTTCAAGCATAACTTCTTTATTCTGCTCCGAATATTCAGAAATCCAGGCAATCAACTGATTTACATTTTCCATTCTCTGTAATGATTCTGGTGTATTATCTTCTTTAAACATTTTGATTATACCAAGTTCATCAATTAAAGCTCTTGTAAGCTCACCGATTGATAACTTATCTTTAAGTCCAATGTATTTATCAAGAAGTATTTTAAAGTTCTTAACATTTTTCTGAATTCTTTCCTTTATATCAATAACTTCAAATACTCTTGCCATCGTCTGAAACAACGTAAGATTATGTTTTTTAGCAAAGGCAAGCATTCTGACAATTGTTGTATTGCCAATCCCTCTTTGTGGAAAATTCATAATCCGAAGTAAGCTTTCCTGATCATTCGGATTTGCGATAACACGAAGATATGCAATTACATCTTTAACTTCTTTTCGTTTATAAAACTCAACCCCGCCAATGATTATGTAGGGAATTTTTTCACGATGGAAAATATCTTCCATAGCGCGGGATTGAGCATTGGTTCGATACAGAATAGCAAAATCTTTAAAGGTTAATTTTTTCTTGGAAGCTTCCTGTTTAATGTACTTTGCTATTTGTGCAGCTTCATCTTTTTCATCGGCACATTTCAAAAGCACTATTGGTTCACCATCTTCGTTATCCGTCCATAAAGTTTTTTCCAACTGATTCGGATTATTTTTTATTACTGAGTCAGCGGCTTTAAGTATAATTTTTGTCGATCGGTAGTTCTGTTCGAGTTTGAATATTTTAACTTTCGAATAATCTCTCTGAAATTCCTGCATATTGCTGACCTGAGCACCACGCCAGCTATAAATACTCTGGGCATCATCACCTACTACAGATATTAAACCATTTTTAGGAACGAGAATTTTCAGAAGCTCATACTGCGCTTTATTAGTGTCCTGAAATTCATCCACTAATACATATTCAAACATTGAACGGTACTTTTTAAGTATTGCAGGTTTTTCAGTAAACAAATGGATGGGTTTAAGCAGTAAATCATCAAAATCCATCGCATTGAATGAATAAAGTCTTTTCTCATACTCTTCAAAAACTTCT
>FWPU01001794.1_pt1 | contig 62259 bp, 51 predicted proteins | sample 2228361 | NCBI WGS metagenome assembly FWPU01 (sample SAMEA103939777, study PRJEB20133) | metagenome
CGTGTCGGCCCTTTCTTCACCGGCTTCGCTTCAGCATAACACTTGACACCTGCCCTGCCAACTTCGACCAATCCTATTTCCGCCGACTATATGTATGACCTGGAGTGCTGCACATCCCACGCCTTTGCTCGCTGATCTCGAAGATCCGCCATCGTGGACCCAAGCCTACGACCCCGGTGGCTACCGGATTAAGAGCGTCACTGTTCATGCGACTGGTCTGAACTTGCCTGGACACATGGCTATCACTCCTGAACGGCGGGTACTGGTAAGTGAATTCGGTGCAGGCGTGATCCGTGACATTACAGCACCGGGCGACTACCGCGACCCAATGACACGTCGATATGCCTGGAATCTCAAGAATCCCGGCAGCATTCAACCTGTTAGCGATGGGAGACTGCTTGTTGCGGATGCGGGTGCCGATGCAATTGTCGATGTAAGTAAGCCTGGCAAGGTGACAGCCGATGCTGTGTTGTATGAAGGCGTTTCGCATCCCTATAGCCTGATTGAATTCCAGAAGCGCCTGCTTGTCTCTTTCTCCGACAACCATATGGTGGGTATAGCAGAGGTCAGGCCGGGTAAACGCTACTCCTTCGATGATGCGTTTGTTCACGGTTTTCCGGTAGTGAAAACCATGGAGCCATATCCCGCCTTGCTCGGCTGTGGTGGTAGCTGGACGGGCGTTCTTCTTGCTGGTCGGCTCATTCTTGCCCACTCCGCCCTGGGAGCCATCTTTGACGTCACCGCCGGCGGGAGCTTCGATGAACTACGGGCATCTCGATATGCCTGGGGCCTCACTCTTCCTTTGGGGATGACGGTTGACCCGATTGATGGCAATCTTTACGTAACCGAGCGTGGTACAGGGGCGATCAAGCGCGTGACTAAGACGGGAGGCTATGCTCGTTTTGCGGAAGTTTTCATCGCCGGATTCTCGGAGCCAGGTTGCATTCGTTTTATGCCTGATGGCAGCGAAGCATATGTATGTGATCGGGCCTGGAACGCGGTGTATCGACTTGAGTTAGAGCGTCGCTAGGCGAGGTCCGATTATTGGAGGCATGTGCGCCATACTATGCGCACATGCCTCTCTGCATGCTATGAAACTGCTCAACCGCACCAATCCTCAGGAGTGGGGAGTTTGGGGCAACCGTGACTTTCTTTGTCTCTGGGGGGCAACGGCGATCAGCCAGTTGGGCACCCAAATCACCTTTCTCGGTCTGCCCTTGCTCGCTGTCACCGTCTTGAACGCTACGCCTTTTGAGACCAGTATCCTCGCTATGCTTGGATGGGTGCCGACGGTAACCCTGGGTTTTTTTGCAGGGGCTATTGTGGATCGGAGCCGCCGTCAGCCTATCCTGATCTGGTGTGATGTGGCTCGAGCGCTGATTCTGATCACTATTCCAGTAGTCTCCATGCTGGGCTGGCTCTCGATCTGGCATCTCTACGCGATAGTTCTGCTCAGCGGGGTATTCACTACATTTTTTGATACCGCCTATCAGGCTCGGGTTCCGACCCTCGTACCGCAAGCACAGCTTGTTGCGGCAAACAGTGGGCTGGAAGTAGCTCAATCCGGGACACGCATTGTTGGCCCTGGTCTGGCTGGCGCCCTGATTGCCCTGCTGACGGCGCCTGTTGCGATTATCGTGGATGCCCTCAGCTATCTCATTTCGGCCCTGTTCCTTTCAGGCATTCGCCATCAGGAAGCGCGATCTGACTCTCCTGCACGAGATCTACAACAACCACATTCCCTGGGGGTGGATATTAAGGAAGGACTTATCTACTTCTGGCAGCAACCGCTCTTACGCTCGATTCTGGGCTGTTCGATGCTGATGAGTGTGGGGTGGGCTCTGGTGGAAGGTATTTTGATGTTCTACCTCATTCGCACCCTGGGGTTGGATGCCGGGCTGACCGGTCTGATCTTCAGTGCGGGCAATGTGGGGCTCCTGGTTGCTGCTACCCTGACCGGTCGTCTCGTTCAGCAGTGGGGGCTTGGGAGGACTGTATCCGCAGCGCTCTTTTTTCATGCCGCTGGTCTCCTCTTGATCGCACTGGCCCCGTTGGACCCATTACCACTGATTATTGCAGGATACCTGGTACGCGCCCTGGGGGTCGTGGCCTACAACATCAGCCAGTTGACGATCCGCCAGAGCATTACCCCACCGTCTATGTTAGGACGAGTTACTGCGACAGCCCGGGTGATTGGCTGGACCAGCATTCCTTGCGGCTTGTTGATCGGCGGGCTCTTGGCAACCACAATCGGCTTGCAGCCCACCGTCTGGACGGGGACCATGCTCAGCTTCCTTGCGTTTATTCCCTTTGCACTCGGCGGCGTGTGGCGAGTAAGACAGCTGCCAGTTCCTGGTACAGGGTAAGCCTGGGGCTGATTCCAGAACGCATGCGCCAGGATGCAAACCACACACAGGGCAGTATCGTCGAGTTTCAGTGCGGTGGCAATTGCGGGTCAGGTATCCGGCAGGCTTCCTGGTTGGACAACGGTACATCCTGCTCTGTCGCCTGTGATACAGGTCCAACAGATGCGGATTCGCTCATCAGCCCGCACACCGGATCTCATTCTTGCAGATCAGACAGGTGGGGATCATCACTCCTCCTCAAACCCGGCCTGGGTGAACTTGAGCGCGCGGCTGTTCTCGGTCACAACGCGCACGACGTGATCCGGCGCGCCGTCGGGAATCTCGGCTTCGATTTCGAGCGTGACGCGCACCCGCGCGCCGACCAGCCCGCTCAGGTGGGCGATCACTTCTTCGGCAATCTTGCCGGCGTCGCGTCCGGTGCGTTCAGCGCTCAGCACAACGCTGCCGTGGAAGCGGCGCAGTTTGCGCGGACCTGATGAAACCGGCGGCACGGTCGATTGAGAATTGCCTGCGTCAACGGGTACCGGCGCGCCGCCAGCGCTCCCGGCATCCGGCGTTCGATGCGTCGGCGTGGTTGACCCATCGCCAGCCCGCAGCCGCTCCTCCTCCTCGCGCTGGCGGCGCGCGGCAGCCTCGGCGTCGAACTGGCGTCTGGCGACCTCAGGACGAACGATCAGCCCGCCATCGTCCTCGCTCACGGTGATGAGCGCGGCGCCGCGCAGTCCGCGGTAGCGCCCGGTGGCCTCGTCGTAGCTCTCGGCGTAGGCGAATGTATCGAGTTCCCAGGTCGTCGAGTTAACACCGGCCTGGATTGCTTCCAGGAGTACGCCTGGTGTGCGCAGGCGCGGCAGGTAGTGGTAGCGCGCAAAGTCTTCGACCAGCTGACGCACGCTGACGTGGTCGCCGCGCCAGAGCGGCACTTTGTCCAGCTCCAGGCGCAGGCTCGATGGCGCCAGGCTCAGCACCAGCAGCTCGTCACTGCGCAGTTTTTTGCCTGCCCGCACCGCCAGCGCCTCCGGGATGCTCAGCCGCACCGCCTGCCATTCCACCGGCGTCTGCGGCGTCGTCTGCACCGGCACGAGCAGCCAGCAGTAGGTTTCGGGGATGCGCGCCGTCACCACACTCTCGGCGTTGTCCCGCTGCGCCTCGGCCTGCCGCACCTGGTGCGGCGAGAGGTCGAGGGTTTCTTTCTCGCTGAGGATCGACTCCCACGCCAGGTATCTGCGCACTGCCTCGTCGAGGTCCTGCACGCGGGTTTTGTCGGCAGCCAGGAAAACCAGGGTGTTGCGGTAGATGCGGGGTGTGTTGCCGCGCTGCTCCAGGATCGTGCGCGCCGCAACTTCGGCGGCGTTGCGGGGTTCTTTGCTGTAGGGCTGGTTGACGCTGAGCACCACCAGTCGGGCGTCGAGGTCGTCGGGCACATCGGCGCTGGAGGCGGGCAACGGGTGGATGCGGCTGAAATCGCCCATCCTGCGCAGATCGGCGCGCAGACGTCGCTCGATTTCAGCCAGCACCCTGTCGGGATCGCGCCTGAGCTGCTCGGCGCGGTCTTCCGCCAGTTTGGTGACGGTCGGCTGGGTCGAGTACCAGTACCGCGGTCCGTCCTGGTAGAGGTAGGTGGCCGCAGTCGCCAGACGACGCAGGGCATCACCGAAGATGGTGGGCGACTCACCGGGCATCACGCAGCCGAGTTTGATCCGCCGGTCTTCGATGCCGCGATTGGCGGCGCTGGTCGTTGGCGCCGAACCGAGGTAGATGGTGCGGGCCACACGGCGGGTCGCGGCGTACTTGCCCAATCCCGACACCTCGCGGTCGATCTGCAACGGCAGTGAACCGGGTCCGTCCACGTCCTTTTCCAGGATGGGCGGCCAGTTGTCGGAGAGGTAGCGCGTCAGTTCAAACTGCACGCGCGGTTCGTCAATCGGGATGTTGCCTGGCATGATCAGCGGGTTGCGGTCGCCCTTCTCCCACAGGCTGTGAATGACTGCCGCCATGAGGCGCAGCACGCCGCGCGTGCGCTGGAACTTGACCAGGGTTGACCAGTCGGTGTAGAGCCGGTCGAAGACTTCGGGGTGAATCGGGTAGGCGGCTTTGATACGCTGTTCGTAGCCGCTTTCGCGGCATTCGGGCGGGAACTCCTGGGCCTGACTGCGATAGAGTTCGGCAAAAGCGCGCGCCACCACATCGCGGTCTTTGAACTGCGCCGGGTCGCTGAGCGGCTGAAAGAGCCGACGACGCACAATCTCGAAGCCCTCCTCGGCGCTGGCCGGACGCCATGATGACTCGATGCGCCCGATGACGTTGCGCAGCCGGTCGAGCGCCTCGCGCCCGCGCTGGCCGCCCACCTCAACGTCATCGGCCCGGGTGTGCGGCGAGCCGGCAGTGTCGGAGGCTGGCAGACTGACGACCAGCAGGCATCTGTCTGCCAGCCTGGCCGACTCGGTGAGCGCCTGGGCGAAACTGAACTGGGTCTCGAAACTGCCGGCGGGCAGATCGCTCAGGTCGTGCAACTGACGCGCGTAGGCCACCCACTCGTCGATCAGGATAAGGCAGGGGGCATAGTCGTTGAAGAGTGTCCGCAGCGTATCGCCGGGGCTGGTGGCGCGCTCATCGTCGAGGCGCACGCGCTCGAAGGCGTCGCGCCCGCCGAGCTGCCAGGCCAGCTCGCCCCACAGCGTGCGCACCACTGTGCCGTCGGGTTTGATGCTGGGGTTGCCGGGTGAGATCTTGTTGCCGACCAGCACCACCCGGCGGGCGGTGGGGAGCATGCTCCCACCCCGACCCTGCCCCTCTGGGGGAGGGCTGGGGTGGGGGCGCCCTGACGCTGCCTGGAGCACCCGATCAATACCGACCAGCTCGGTCGGACTCACGCCGCTGAACAGATGGTAGAGCGCCAGCATCGAGTGGGTCTTGCCGCCGCCGAAGTTGGTCTGGAGTTGCACCACCGGATCGCCGCCCTGTCCGGTGAGGCGCCGGATGGCGCCAGCCAGCAGGCGGGTCAGGCTCTCGGTCAGGTAGGTGCGGCGGAAGAACTCGACCGGATCGCGGTACTCGTCGCTGCCCTCGCCGAGGTGGACCTGCCAGAGATCGGCGGCGAACTCAGCCTGCTGATAGCGCCCGCTGGCTACGTCGGGGTGGGGGGCGATCACCTCGCGCCAGGGTTTGAGCCCACTGACGGAAGGGCTTTCGAGCGGCCCGGTCCCCGCCTTGCGGCGCTCGCTGCGCACCTGCTCATCGAAGCGCAGACGCAGCAACTCCATTTTCATGCGCTCGATCTCGTCGGCCTGCGGGGCGGCGATGGCAGTCAGAAGGCGGGCGGCCGAATCGAGCGCGCGGTAGGCATCGTCGGTCGAAAACGGCTCCTGATGCGCCCATTTGTTGCGAAAATCGCGCAACTCGCTCACCAGACTGCGCTCGGCGAAGCCCAGCGTCTTGCGGAAGACCTCGTTCCACTGCTCCCACATCAACCTGAGCAGAGCGGCGATGTCCAGATGCGGGGTATCGTCGTCGCGCCAGGTCAGCTCATTGCGCCAGCCGCTGGTGACGGTCGTGACCCAGTATTTGCCATACTGCGCCTGGAACTCGCGCTCGATGAAGGGCTGCAGACCCTGGCGCAGGAGTTCCATTGCTTTGCCGACGCGGTCGTGGTTGGTGGTAGCCATGATGCCTCCGGTGTTAGATTTTAGATTTTAGATTTTAGATTTTAGAGTTTAGAGTTTGGAGTTTGGAGTTTGGGATTGCAGATCCAGGGACAGGAGCGTATCTTTTCCCGGGTCCTTGCGGTACGGTTGTAGCAGACACGACACCGACTCCTTATCTGTTATCCAACATCTGCGATCTAAAATCTCCGATGCGCTCTAAAATCTCAAATCAAAACGTTGACGAACAGGTATTCCGTGACCGCACGAGACAGCTCGGCATTCGCGTGATCCGTATGGTAGCAGCACTCCCGCAGCAACGCGCAGCAGATGTGATAGCGCGTCAGATTGTCCGTTGCGCCACCTCGGTTGGCGCAAATTACCGGGCTGCCTGCCGGGCCAGATCAACCGCCGACATGATTGCCAAACTCGGGATTGTGCTGGAAGAGGCCGACGAGACCCTGTACTGGCTCGAGGTGATTGTCGAGACCGACCTCCTCCCTGCTGCGCGCCTTGCTGACCTCATGCAAGAGGCAAACGACATTGTCGCGATGACCGTCGCCTCCATCAAAACCCTCCGAGGAAGATTTTAGATTTTTGATTTTAGATTTTTGATTGTTCGGGTCCAAAATCTAAAATCTAAAATCCAAAATCTAAAATCCAAAATCCATCCGCCGCTGCTGCGCCAGGCGCGCCATCTCGGGCCAGCTCTGCACCAGGCTGTTGTACGCCAGCGCCTCGGCGGCGCGCTTCTTGCGCTCGCAGAGCGTGTAGAGGCGGTATGCCAGTTCGCGGGCGACATCAGCCTGCGCGCCAGGGTGCGCCAGCAGCTCGATGCAGCAGCAGGAACCGAAATGGTATAATGACGCAAACCAATCATCACGTCAACAATGGTACGTATGTCTGCCTGAATGAGCGATTACGAAACGATCCTGGCGCTGGCGCGCTCGTGGCCTGCCGCACAACGCTTCTCATCGGTGCGAGATGTACCTGTACCTCTCGCGCCGATCGAATGCACGCCACTCCCGACGCTCCGGCGTGCCCGTGGTCTGCCTGCGACCAACGATGCGCTGCCGACCGATTGGCTGGAGGAGCGACGCGCAGAGTGGTACGGTGTATGAATACGTTGTTGACCCCAGAAGGGAGCTACAGATGACCATCTCGCTGGATCAGGTGCAGCAACTCGTCGATATGCTGTCGCCGCTCGATCAGGTGCGGCTGATCGAGCATCTTTCACGGCAGATTGCGCCCGCGCTTGCAGAACATCCAGGTGCGCCCGCTGTGCCGCGTGACGAAGACGCCTGGGCGCGCTTAGAACGGTTGCGCGCAGAGTTGGCCGCGCTCCCGGCGGAACGGCTCGCCAGCGAACAACTGGCGGTTGATCGGGCGGAACGCCAGGCGTACCTTGATGGCGGCAAGCGTGTTCACCATTGATGCCAACATCTTTGTGCGGCATATCGACAACCGCGATCCTGAACAGCCGCTCTGCCATGCGCTGCTGGAAGCGTTGCACGCACAGCGCATCCCCGTGGTATGTCCGATCATCCTCCTGCCGGAAATCGCGGGCGCGGTACGACGGACATGGCAGGACGCGGTGCGTGGGCGGCTGGCAGCGCAACTCATCAGTGAGCTGCCGCACCTCACGCTGATCGCAGTGGATGCCGTCCTCGCCCAGGAAGCGGCGGATCTGGCTGCAGATCACGCGCTGCGCGGGATGGATGCGCTCTCCGTGGCTGTAGCCCGACGCGCTGGCTGCGCACTGGTCACCCTGGACGATGAACCGCGCCGGCGCGCCGGTTCGGTCGTCACGGTGCTCACTCCTGCGGATGCGCTCGCCCAGATCGGCGCACAACCGTCGTAGCTGGTTCCGGTTGACTGCGTGCGAGATCACAGGTTCATCTCCCCCTGCTCCACCACCCCACTCCGCCGCTGCTGCGCCAGGCGGGTCATTTCGGGCCAGCTCTGCACCAGGCTGTTGTACGCCAGCGCCTCGGCGGCGCGCTTCTTGCGCTCGCAGAGCGTGTAGAGGCGGTATGCCAGTTCGCGGGCGATATCAGCCTGCGCGCCGAGGTGCGCCAGCAGCTCCGCAGCGCGCACCTCGCCCTGCTCCAGCGTCCGCACCAGATGGTGGGTCATCTTCCAGACGGTCAGGCGACTGTCGGCGGCAGGGTTCCAATCGGCGGGCAGTTCATCGGGGCGCAGCAGACGCACCTTCCCGCCGCGCGCGACCAGCAGCCCCGCCTCGACCATGCCGCCGACGCTGGTGTTCTTGGCTTTCGAGAGGGTTTCCGCCGCGCCGTACTCCCCCTCGGCAAAGCCATACTGATCGAACCATGCCAGCGCCCAGCGCGTATCGGCGTCGAAATCGCCCTCCTGCTCGGCGAGCGTCTCATCGAGCACCTGGTTGATCAATGCCAGCGCCTCGCGCACGCTGAGCGCATTGCCGGCAGCGTCGAGCACCCTGCCGGAGCGGGTGAAGATCGCCATGCCGGGACCGATGGCGGCCTGCGCCAGGTCGACCGGCGCAATGTTGCCGCGCTGCATCGCCCTGAGCGCCGCCGGCAACCCGGACTTCAATGCAGCCACGAAGTCGCGGCGGGTGATGCCCCCCTCCCGACCTCCCCCCGCTGGGGGGAGGGGGGTGCGCGGGCGACAGACGAGGACGATCGAGGAGGCGAGGGCGTTGGTGTCTTTGCCGATCATGCGGTTGCCCAGTTCTGTGCGCATCGGCCACGTGCCGGTGATGGCGAAGCCCGACCGGATCACTGCGTCGAGGAAGGTTTCCCAGCCGGTGCTGGATGTGCCATCGGCGCTGTCGGTCTCTGATTGCTTGAAGGCGTAGTAGATGGTCACCGGGAAGGCGGGATGGGCCTGCTCAGCCAGGCGGCGCAGCGCCTTCGTCATGCCTTCGAGGAAGAAGCGCTCAGCGTTCTCTTTGCTGCCGTGGCGGTAGGGGGTGGCGACCAGTTCCTCCGCCTTGGGCGCCGCCATGGTCGCAAAGAGATCGGGGAAGACATCGCGCAGGCTGCGCCGCAGCCAGACGTAGAAGAAGTCGGAGAGGTCGGCGTAGCCGATGTTGTCGTAGTAGGGCGGGTCGGTGGAGATGATTTTGGCGGAGCTGATGTCTTGACTCTGTGCGTCGACTTGACAAGCGATACCTCTATTTTCAGATGGAAGTCGTTCAAGCGCTCTCACCATATTTTCGAGGCTAACAATGTAGTCACCAGCGGCATAACCGAAGACATTATTTTCGGCGAAGTCCCAAAGCATTGGAATGGCTTGTCTGCCAAACAGGTTTCGTACTTGCGTCTTCGTGACTTCCCAGCGACAAAGTGCATTGCAGATGTCTGTTAAGCGGCTTAGCGCCAACCCCAAATACACCGCCACGGCGTCGGCGTAGGCCTGCGCGCCGGCGCCGCCGGCGGCGAGGGGAACATCGTCCTCGGAACATCGTCCTCGGAGGGCGGGCGGGACGCCCTCCAATCCACCGCCGCGCTCCCAAACCGCCACTCCTCCGCCGTCGCGCACAAGCCCGCCTTCACCGGATTCTCGCGGATACCGGCACGGACAGCTGCAAGGTGGCGCTCATCGCGCACATAGCAATCATCGTCATCCTCCATCCAGAACACCCCGCTGCGCCCAAGGCGCCGATTGGCTTCCTGGGCTGTCAACGACTTCCAGCTGTGGACGATGTCTGACAATGGATACCCTGGAAGCGTTTCAATCAGCACGTGGACGTGATTGGGCATCACGCACCACTCCAGCAGTCGGTAACGCTGACCATCGAAGTGCAGCAGGGCATGCTCGACGAGCGCGGCAATCTGTGGATCGCGCAGATAACAGGCGCCGGCGCCCGCATCTTCGTATTCGTCGAGGCGACGGCGCAGATTCGCCATGCATTCATCGTCGGGCTCGACGTCTGCGCTGATTGTGAGTTCGTCGCGCCATTGCTGGATCAGGGCGGCCGGAATGCTGTCGTGCAGTCGGAAGGTGATGCTCCGGATACGGTTTGGCTGATCGAAATGCGGATGGTAGCCGCGTGAGCGCCAGCCGGGGTGGGGGGCGTGCGGGCGGGACGCCCGCGCTCCCAGGTGGGGGGCGTGCGGGTCGTGCGGGCGGGACGCCCGCGCTCCCAGGTGGGGGTCGTGCGGGCGGGACGCCCGCGCTCCCAGGTAGTCGGCCTTTACCCGCGCGCGCGCTTCCTGCACCAGGTCGGCAAATGTGGTCAGCGCGACGAGCTGGCGTGGGGTGAAGAGGTGTTTGAAATGGGTCATGCCGTAAAGCGGCGTGAACATAGAGCGGCGATCAGGCGCAATTTCTGCCTCCGGCTCCCACGCTGGCCGCGCGCTGCGGGCGATCGCCTCGTGTTCGGCGGTGGGCGGCAGGTAGATGCGCCCGCGTTCACCTTCGGCGACAATCGCCATCAGGCGCGCGCCCATACGCCCGGCCTGTCCTTCGGCTTTGATGTAGTCTCCGGTGATTGGCATGCCCGACATGATGCAGCGGAAACTGGCGCCGCGCGCCAGTTTGGCGCCGTCTTTCGCTTCCGGCGGCGGCGCGCCGTGGCTGGCGCGGGTTCTGACGGTGAAGCGGTAGCTTCCCCCCTCCCAGCCTCCTCCCGCTGGGGGGAGGAGGTGGCCCCCGTCGCGGCCTCCTCCCGCTGGGGGGGAGGAGGTGGCCCCCCTCCCAGCCTCCCCCCGCTGGGGGGGGAGTCCGACTCCCTCCCCCGGAGGGGGAGGGCTGGGGAGGGGGCGGGGGCGCCCTGGGTGAGTGTATCGATCACCGGCTCGACCCACGCTTCCTTACCGGGCTTCGTCGAGAGCATGAACGTCGAAGCGAGCGGCACATCGACATGGGCGAACGCGGGGTTGGGACTCTTCACGGTGCGCGCCCAGAGCCAGGCGATGACGGTGAGTTTCTGACCGAGGTAGGGCGTGAGATCGGGACGCTCGCGCACCATCTCCGCCGTGACCTCAATCTTGGGGTAGAGATGGCCGATCCGCTTCTCGGCCTCGTCACGCATCCACTGGCCGTAGGAGCGCACGTCTGCGGCCAGGCCCGCAGCGCCTTTGTAGGAAACAGGAGACAGGAAAGAGGAAATAGAAGTCTGTTGTAGCGCCGTACTATTTCCTGTTTCCTCAACACTATGTCCTACTCCACCCGTCGCTGGCGTCGCATTGTGGTGAGCATCCGCCCCACTTCGTCCATCAATCCCTGCAGCGGCGCTGTCTCCTCTTCCGGAAACCAGCCAATCTGGATGCAGAGCGTCAGCAGCGTTTCCAGTTCTGCCAGTGATCCCTGCGCTATGGCCAGAAACTGTACCTTCTCCCGATCCGACTCCCGCGCCCAGCCCTCGGCGATGTTCGCTGGAATCGAGACCGCTGCCCGGGTGATCTGCGACCGCATCCCATACGTCTCCTCGCGTGGCAGGAGCGGCGCCAGACGGTAAATCTCCCGTGTGGCCGCCATCGCCTTCTGCCATACGATGAGTTCTTTGAAATGCATCAACGCCTCCTTTGGAGGAAGTAGAAGATAGAAGAGAGGAAGTAGGAGATAGAAGAGAGGAAGTAGGATTTCGTTGCAGCATCGCACTATTTCCTATCTCCTCACGCCTATTTCCTATCTCCTCACGCCTATTTCCTATCTCCTCACGCCTATTTCCTATCTCCTCGCTCCTATCTCCTATCTCCTCGCTCCTATTTCCTATCTCCTCGCTCCTATCTCCTATCTCCTCGCTCCTATTTCCTATCTCCTCGCTCCTATTTCCTATCTCCTCACGCCTATTTCCTATCTCCTCACGCCTATTTCCTATCTCCTCACGCCTATTTCCTATCTCCTCGCTCCTATTTCCTATCTCCTCACGCCTATTTCCTATCTCCTCACTCCTATTTCCTAGACTCACCGGCGGCATGCCCGCAAACCTGGGTGGAATCTCGATCATGGCTTTGGTGATCAGCACCGCCACAGGGTTCAGGTCGCTGGCATAGCTCTCCAGTCCAAGACGCTGGGCCTCCAAGGGCAGTGAACCGCCACCGGCGAACGGGTCGTGGAAGGACGGCAATGTGTCAGGGTTAAGCAGCGCAAGCAATCGTTCGCGCTCACGCTCCTCTCTTTCCTCTTTTCTCTTTTCTATCTCCTGCCGCTCCGCGGCGCAGGTGCGGCGCCAGCTCGTCCAGATCTCATCGCGCGCCTGGTTGAGCAGCTCCTCGTTGGTGGTATTTTCCCACTGCACGAGTTGCTCGATCAGGCGGAAGAGGCGCTGGCGTTCGGCTTCCTGCGCCGCTTCGTCGGGAAACAGGTCTGGCCATGACGATGGGTCATCGACCATCTGGGCGACGATCACCGCGCGCGCTGCAGCCAGCGGACGCCGCGCCCACCAGAGGTGCAGCGTGCTGGGGTGCCCGTGGCGGATGCTCTTCTCGCGCGCGCTGGCGGCGTTGATGGCGTCGAGCGGCAAAGCGACTTCGATGAGTTTTTTGCGAGTGGTCATAGAACGTCCTTAATCCCAGATTGTCGGAACCAGTGCTGACTGCCGGATCGTATGGTCGCGTGTGATCAACGGCAGGCTGAGCGCAAGGGCAGTCGCAGTGATGATGCGGTCGGGCATTTCAGGAACAAGTGTGCGTGGCACACGCTGTAACGCCTGGGCGATCGAAAGATCGAGTGGAGCGACGGCGTAACTGCCGTTGGGAACGGCGAGACGCCGGAAGCGGTCATCGACCCGCTCTCGCTCCAGACGCCCTTTCTCGACCAGGTAAATGAACTCGATCAAGACAATGCCGGAAACGAGGATTTGATGCATCCCCGCATCTGTCTCCTCGAAGATTCGCCGGGCGGTGGCCGACAGCCTGTTGTTGCCTGTAAGGTGCCAGTGGAGTGCGTGGGTGTCGCTCACATAGCGGCTCATGGTTCGCGCTCCCCAAAGCTGCTCCAGATCTCCTTCCGCACCTCGGCGATGTCTGCATCATCGACCGTTACACCAGACCAGAGGCCGCCAAGGGCGACCGGGGTATAGCTCGGCTGGCGCGGCGCATACCGGGTGTGGAGAAACGCAACAAAATCCGCCACTTCTTCCAGGCGATCGGCGGGGAGTGTATCAAGCAAGGTGATAATCTGTTGTTTAATCTGTTCTTGCGTGGTCATGGGTTTCTTTCCTTTTCTGCGACGGCGGCGAACGCGCGGGAGTGTAAAGCATTGTACCATTGTCACACCTCCGCGTCCCTCCGTGTCCTCTACGGTGAATGCCCTCACGATGGCTCGGTCGCCCGCGCCAGCAACTCCGCAAACGTGTAATTCACGCTTGTCACGCCAAAATCCGGCTCGCGTCGAAATGGCTGACGCAGATAGTAGACCTGGTGTGTCCCATCCGGCTGGAACTCAACCAGTGCCAGGATGTACTGGTCAGGCTTGTTGAGTGAGTACAGGATCTCGTTTCTGGTCACCGTGATCGTCTCAGCGCCGGCAACGCGCCCCTTGACTTCGATGAAGCGGAGCCGTCCGGTCCGGGGGTCACGGCTCTCGATGTCGTAGCCAGGTTGCTCGAACTCGCGATCGACCGGCTCGAAGCCGAGGCGACGCTCGACTTCCATCACCGCCGCCCGCGCGCGAGCTGCTGAGGCCTGGGTATCCCCTGGGAACGCGGGCGTCCCGCCCGCCGGTTGCCCGGTGATCGCCGCGATCAGCTCGATCGGCACGACGACCATCCCGCCCACGATCACCGGCGGCAGCGCCGCGATCTGCGCTTCGAGGTCGAGTTGCTCCATGCGCTTCTGCAGGCGCGCCTGCAACTCATCGGCGCGCCGCCGCGCCTCCTGCGAGTTGAGGCGCAACCCCTTCCCTGGGGCGGAGGTGGCCTGTTCCTGGAGTTTCAGTTCCTCCGCCCGATGATCCCAGTAGTTGATCTCTTTGGTCAGCCGATCCTTGACAGCTGCGCGGGTCTTCTCGATCAGGTGCAGGCGCTGCTCGCGCACCTCGCGAAGGTGCTCGGGTACGATCCGGGCGATGGCGTGCGCCAGAACCCGCTGTTCGAGGGCAGGAGAGAGGAACGAGGAAAGAGAAGACAGGATGGCGGCTCGCAGCGCCTCTGCCCCCTCCTCAGCTCTGCCGTGGAGCGCCCCCTCCCCAGCTCTGCCCCTCAGGGGGAGGGAGGTTGCAACATCTTCGAGCGGGCGATAGTCGAGGTAGGGCGCATACTGCAGGCTGCGGGTCGTCCCGTCGGCGGACAGTTCCACATACAGCATCTGGCGCGAGATCGTGCGGCGCTCGCCGTTCGGCAGGGTGCTGGCATCATGAATGGCGTGCTCCAGGATGACCAGCACCCGCGGCTGCGTGCCATGATCGCGTTCATCCACCAGCACCGCGCCGCGGCGCAGCAGGTCGCGGTGGCGCTCCAGCACCAGATCGAGCGTCGCGTCGAGTAACGGGTGTCCAGGGCAGACGAAAGCCGCCGGCGGCTGACCGGGCGCAGCGATCAGCGCTTTGTCGAAGACGATCCGCTCGTAGCGGGACAAGACCGGTTCACCGATGCCAATCAGGCGGTCGCGGTTGCGGATGACTGCCGGAACGTGGGTGACCTCGTAGCGGCGCGGCTCGCGCTGACGCAGCGCACCACCCAGGTACGTGAATGCCTCCCGGAAGAACGACTCGATATAGTGCGGCTGGAGCCGGCGCGCCTCGGCGCGTTCCATCTCCTCGCGCACTCGCGCCACCTGACGGGAGTCCATGGCGTCGTGCGCCAGCGCCCGCTCCTCCAGCAGATCCTGGAGGCGCTGGCGGTCAACCGCCTGCTCGATCGCCCGCGTCAGCCGGGCGCGCACCTCGGGCTGCTCGCCGTAGCGCACAGCCTCGATCAGCAGTTCGCGCAGCGGTCTGCCTTCAAACTGAAGTTTACCGAGCACATCGAAGACCTGGCCACCCAGCGCCGCGCGGGCCTGCTCCAGCTTGTCGAGCAGCGCGCGGTAGACATCGCCCTCACGGGTCTCCTCAGCCACCAGGTTCCACAGATGACAGACCTCGGTCTGTCCGATGCGGTGAATGCGGCCAAAGCGCTGCTCCAGGCGATTCGGATTCCAGGGCAGGTCATAATTGACCATCAGGTGAGCGCGTTGCAGGTTGATACCCTCACCGGCGGCGTCGGTGGCGATCAACACCTGCACCTCTGGGTCGTGGCGAAAGACCTCCTGCGCCTTGAGCCGCTCTTCGCGTCCCATGCCGCCGTGGATCGCAACAACTGCCTCGTCGCGACCGAGCAGAGTGCTGATGCGCTGCACCAGGTAGTTCAGCGTATCGCGATGCTCGGTGAAGATCACCAGTTTCTGGCGCGGCGAGGGGGTGGGTCGGGCAATCTCACGCATCTGGTAAGGCTCACGCTCCTCAGCCAGGCGGTTGACAATCGCCGCCGGGGTGAAGATCTCACCGAGGAGACTGGCCAGTTCGCGCCACTTGCGATCCTCGCCACTCTGCCGCACCGCCAGCGCCAGCGCCTCGAGCCGCGCCAGGTTGGCGATCTCCAGCCTCAACTCATCGATCGTGCGCGCCGCCGTCGCCTGGTCGAGAATCTCCTCTTCGACCTGTGCCACTTCATTATCGGGCGCATCCTCGAGGTCTTCCAGGTCCTCCGGGCTGAGAGCGCGCCCCCACCCAACCTCCCCCCGGTGGGGGGAAGAGTCCGTCCCTCTCCCAGCATTCCCCCGCTGGGAGGAGGCTGGGGAGGGGGCGAGGGCTGCGCCACGCTGCAGCAGCTCCATCTCGCGCAGACGTTGCTCCAGGCGTTCGCGGCGGCGGCGGAGCGACTGATAGATCGCCTCGGGCGAAGACGCCAGACGCCGCTGCAACACCGTCAGCGCGAAACCCACCGTCCCGGCGCGTCTGTCGTTCTGCAGCGCCTCGGCGCGGTTGAACTCCTCGCGGACATAGTTCGTCACTTCACGGTAGAGGTGCGCCTCGGCGTCGGAGAGGCGGTACGGGACAGTGTAGGCGATCCGTTCCGGAAAGAGCGGCGTACCATCGAACTTGAGCAGCCGCTCCTTGACCATACGCCGCATCAGGTCGGAGACATCCACCTGGTGGACGCCATCGCGGAAGCGCCCCTCGAAGCGGTCGCTGTCGAGCAGAGCCAGGAAGAGCTGGAAATCCTCTTCCTTGCCGTTATGCGGCGTGGCCGTCATGAGCAGGAAGTGGCGCGTGATCGATCCGAGGAGCTGACCGAGCCGGTAGCGTTTCGTATACTTGATCTCGCCGCCGAAAAAGGTGGCCGAAAGCTTGTGGGCCTCGTCGCAGACCACCAGGTCCCAGGTGGTCGCAGCGATGTGCTGTTGTATGGACTCGTTGCGCGCCAGCTGATCTAAACGCCCAATACAAAGCGGAGGAATTTTCGATTTTTGATGTTCGATTGTAGATTGATCAAAATCTAAAATCAAAAATCGAAAATCTAGAATCTCAAAGGGCAGGTGGAAGCGGCGATAAAGTTCATCCTGCCACTGCTCGACCAGGCTGCCGGGGCAGACGATCAGGCAGCGCTGGAGATCGCCCCGCGCAATCAGTTCCTTGATCAGCAGGCCGGCCATGATCGTCTTGCCGGCGCCAGGGTCATCGGCGAGCAGGAAGCGCAGCGGCTGCCGCGGAAGCATCGTCTCGTAGACCGCTGTGATCTGGTGGGGCAGCGGCTCGACCAGCGAGGTATGCACTGCCAGCAGCGGGTCGAAGAGATGCGCCAGGCGGATGCGGTGAGCCTCGGCAACCAGTCGAAAGAGTCGACCATCGCCATCGAAACTCCAGGGCTGTCCGGCGCTGACGATCGTCAGCGTCGGTTCATCGTCGCGGTAGAGCAGGCGTGTGCCAGGACGTCCGCTGGCGTCCTTGTAGGTCAGTTCCAGCGCATCGCTGCCGTACCACTGCACGGCGACTGCGGTCACCACCGTATCGGGCAAAATGCCGCGCAGAAACGCGCCGGGGGTCAGGTCTTCGAGTCGAGCCATTGTAGAACCCTGTGTTACCCTGCTGATCGCTGATTGCGCTCATTCGCGCCAGTGTGACTATTATATGCGCGGATAAGCGGGTTTATACCATTTTAGATTGCAGATTTTGGATTGTAGATTGCTGTGATGGCATTACAATGCGCTCTGGCGAGAGTGTGCACGCGGCTTGTTCAATTCCAATTGGTATTACCACCCCTACCCCTCTTGCAAGCGGGGGTATGCGTCGTTGAACGTTGAACGTGCGAACGTGCGCCCCCACCCCTCTTGCAAGCGGGGGTATGGGGGCGATCCGTCCGGCAGACCGGGATGACGAACTGAGAGCCCATCCGAATAACGCAGGATACCGAAAAACCGCATCCTGAGCAGCGCGTAGCGCGTGTCGAAGGGGCGGTTTTTCGGATAGGCTCTTCTCGTTGTCGTACTAACGGTCGGGCCAGTACGAGACGAGGCGTCCCCGCGCGTCGTACAAACCGCCAGGGTCGGCCTCTCGATTGTTCCAGATCGACTGCCCGCCAGTATGCCTGAATGTCCGCGTCTCACCGGGCGCGAGCGTCCCGCCGATGCCCTGATGGACCTGACTGCCCTTGAAACTGCACATGATCCAGCCTTCCAGATTGACCGCCTCGTTGCTCACATTTCGCAGCGTGACCTCCTCGGCGCGCTTGTTGATGCCGACAATCGCTACCGGCGCATTAGGCGCCCTTGCAGCATTCGGGTCAGTCCGGCACCTGTTGAATGATGGCGGCAGGGCGCCGCTTCCCGCTGCCGGCGTTGCGCGTGGCGTCGTCGCCGGTTGCGGGGCGGCAGGTGCAGACGTTCGCTCCCCATTGCAGGCATCCGGCGACCACAAACCAGCCTGCGTCTCACGCGCTGCGCGTTGCGCCGCCTTGAACTGTTCATGGTACTTGTACGGCGTCCTGAAGGTGTATTCAAATCCATACCCCTGAGCGATGATCTCATAGTTGATCAGTTGCCCATCAGGGAGCCAGACGAACCGGAGCAGGCGATTATAGCGGTCGCGATCGCCCTGGCTGGGGTCAGACTCGAGCAGGACGGTCTGCCCGTTTACCAGTTCCGTGAGAAAGCGCGACGCTTCACGTCCGAAACACTCGACGGGACGCGAGGGATGGGACGTTTCGGGTGTATCGACGCCGATCAATCGGATGCGCCGGGTGCGCTGGTTGATCGAAACATCGATGGTATCTCCGTCCACCACATTCGTGACGACTGCACGTTCGAGCGTGGTGTCAGGCAACGATGGCGCCTGATTGACGACGGGCGCTGGCGTGGCGGGACGGGCGACAGGCGAAGGGGTTGGGGCATCGTGTGGGCGTTCTGTGATTGCCGCCGAGGCAGCTGCGGGGAGCGCCAGCCCCAGCGCCAGAATGCCGCATACGAGCAATCTCCATGCGCCTGATCCTGTCAGTTTGCGGGAGAACGCGCGCCAGAACCGCAGCACTGCAGCGAGACGTCGTGACAGGTGATCGATGGTTGTCATGGTCGGAACTCCTGTGGTATGTACTGGTATGTGTCATCATATAATTAAGGTCTATTCCATCGGCGGATTTCATAGCCGGATGTACTACGAAGACGCGAAATGTGTGAATGCAAAGAGCGTGAGTGTGGGAGTGCAGGATGAACGGAGCGCGAGGGTTTTGCCCGCCTGGACATTCATCCTGCGTCAACTTTAGATTTTGGATTATCGCGCAGGGCGTTCTGATGCGCTTTGACGGAACCCTGCTTGCAGAGTATTCAAGTGAAATTGGTATGACGAAAGAAGGGAGAGACGGCTTTTCGTCGTCCATCCCGTGAAACTGGCATTGACATTATTGACAGGCGTTCTCGTCTCTGCAATAATTTTGAGAAACGTCCCAGCTGTTCCTTCCATGAAACATCTCACTGTCTCGCATCAGACTGGTCCGGGCACAGTGCACGCACGCGGCATCGCTCCCTGCTGTTCCTCCAGTTCGAGACAGATCGTCCTGGTTGAAATGTCGCGGTGCATCTTGCTGTGAGAAGGACACGTCTATGGCGGAAAGGACAGCCTGCCTTCCTCTTCCTGATCTGCCGGTCTTGCGCCTTCGTCTTACGCTTCGCCTGCTTGCGGACGCCCATCTGCCCGCGTATAAAGGTGCAATGCTGCGCGGCGGTTTTGGCTATGCGTTCCAGCGCACCTCCTGTCTTCAATCGTGCTGGACGCGCTCCCATGAGTGCACAATAACACCGATATGCCCCTATCGCTGGGTGTTCGAGACGCCGCATCCGCCATCGGTGACGAGTCTGCACGACCTGCGCGATGTTCCGCGTCCCTTTGTGCTGGCGCCGTCAGATGACACACAAACACGGTACACGGCGGGTGATGCGCTGGAGTTTGGGTTAACGCTGATCGGCAGGGGCGTGGAGTATCTCCCTTACTTTCTGTTCGGTTTTGAGCAACTGGGCCGGATGGGATTGGGGCGTGATCGCGTGCCGTTTCGTCTGGAACGGGTGGAAGCGTTGCGCCCCTGGCAGCCAACCGGCGTGGTGATCTACCAGGATGGTCAAGTGCTGCCGGGGGCGAATCGTCTGCCGTTCGTCGATGCGGAAGCGCTCGCAGTCTACGCGCGGACGCTCCCCGCGTCGCTCCACATCACATTGCACACGCCACTCCGCATACGTGAGCGCGGAGAAGTGTTGCGCACATTCAGTTTTCCCGCGCTCATCCGTGCAGCGTGCTGGCGGATCAGTGCCCTGGCGATATTCCACGGCGATGGGCAGTGGTCGGTCGATCACCAGCGCCTGGTCGATCTGGCGCAGTCGGTCAGCGTCGAGCAGGTGCAGATTCGTTGGGTTGATCTCCAGCGCACTTCGACGCGCCAGCAGCAAACCATGCCCCAGGGCGGAATCGTCGGTACGGTTCTTCTGCGCAATGTCGATCACGCGCTGCGGACGGTGCTGGCGCTTGGCAGCCTGGTGCATGTCGGGAAGTCGTGCACGTTTGGGCACGGGGGGATGCGGATCGCCGCAGCCCGTTGGTAGTCGGCAGTTTCGTTGGGTTGGGACACCTTTGATTTTAGATTTTTGATTTTAGATTTTTGATTTTGGAGTACTGCGCCTGGCATCACAAAGCCTGAAACCGCATATGGTAATGTGGTATTATCAACAATACCTGGTATCATTTCTCGAAGTCAGGGCATTCTCCAGGGCGCAGGTGATATGTGCGGGTATGAGGGCTGGTTTCCTCTTGCCTGGTCAGTGTGTGCAGGAACGTTTGTATGACTGAACCTCACGACTTCACCGCAGTTATTGCTCAATGTCTGGCATATCCAGATCAACCGACCGAACAGCTCACCGGTCTGGTTCGCGACGTGCTGACCATGCCTTCTCAACCGACACGCGCCGGGCTTGAGCACATGCACCAGAAGATCAGCGCCGACCCGCTGGCGAGCCGACCGATCGGTCTGGTCTACGGCGGCGCTACGAAGATTAAGGGGTATGTGTTCGAGGCGCCGAAATTGCCGGAGATCCGCGGCGCCAGCGCGCTGCTCGACTGGGTGGGTGAGCAGGGCATTAATCAGATCTGGCAGCGCTCTTTGCCGGTCGAGACGACTGACAGACATCACCCCTGCATCATCTTCGCGGGTGGCGGTTCGTTCCTGGCGTTCGCTCCCGCCGACCTGGCGCAGGAACTGGCAACCGCCGTTGAACACGAATACACCAATCAGACCCTCACCGCCAACAGTGTCGCAGTGGCTGCCAGGTTCAACCTGCTGGAATTGCGTTACGGGCGTCTCTACCCGCAGGGTCGGGCAGAGGAACTCTACTGGGTGGACACCTTTCTTCAGGATTGTCGGGACGAGCGCAAACGAGGCATGTTGCTCGACTATTACTACCCTCCTGAGGGGGTGAACCCTGAGGACATGAGCGAAGAGGCGCTGCGCCGGCGCTTCTTCAATCGCAAGACCTTCGGCGAACTGGTGACGGTGCTGGCGACCATGTTCAACCGCCGCCGCGACGAGCGCGCCAGCCACGGCGAAACGCGCTATCTGCCGCACTACGAACTGATGCCGTGGGCGGAAAAGTGCAAGAGCAGCGACGCGCGCCCTGCAGTCGTGGAGGTAAGGGTCGGAACCGATAAACGCTTTCTGAGCGAGTCTTCAGCGCGCAAACTGGCCGTCGGGCGAACTGTCAAGGGTGTTGATGTCGGCGACCTTGATTCCAGGCTCAAACCCTGGGTGGCGCCGGATGACCTGGAGAACAATTCCTGGGAAAAACGCTGGCTGGGATTTCTGCTTGAGAACGAAGAGGGACGAACAACCGTGTATGCCTCGTCTTCTGAGGCTCTCAAGGAGACGATTGCACCAGCCAGAGATCTGTCTGACATTGCAGCCGGTTCTGATCCACGCCGCTACATTGGTCTGATCTACGCCGATGGCAATAACATCGGGCGCCTGATGGCAACCCTGAGCACACCGATGGCGTATCACGCCGTTTCAAGGGCTTTAAGCGACGTTGCTCAACACGCAGTCTTCAGCGCGCTGGCGCGGCATCTTCAGCCGGTCGAGGCACGGGACGAGGAAACCAAAAAGTCGCGCTATGTCCATCCTTTTGAGATTTTGACCATCGGCGGGGATGACCTGTTCATCGTTGTGCCGGGCAGCAGGGCGTTCGACATCGCGCTGACCATTGCCCGGGTCTTTGAACAGGAGTTGACCCGACGCTTCGGGTATCTGGCGCAATCCATCGGGCTGCCAGTCCCTGTCTCGCACTCCATTCCGCTGCGCTACGCCGGCGACGATGCCACGGCAAAGGCGCTGCGCGATTTCTGTCCCTCCGTTGGGCTGTCGGCGGGGGTGCTGATTGCCCAGGAGAACACACCGTTCTTCTTCCTGCGCGACCGGGTCGAGGAACTGCTGAAGCGGGCAAAGAAACTGGCAAAAGCCAGTGCAAAGCGCGGCTTCTTCGGCGGCGCGGTTGACTTTATGGTGATGAAGTCGATCACCATGGTGAGCGACAACATCGAGGCGTTCCGCAAGGAGGCGCTCGGTGACCACAAGGACAGCGCGCGTCGCCTGACGGCCCGTCCGTATGCATGGGCTGAGTTTGCCGGCTTCCTGGCGACTGTCCGGGCGCTCAAGCAGTCCCGTATGCCGCGGTCGCAACTCTACCGCCTGCGCCAGGCGCTCGATCGGGATGAGGGCGAGAGTGTGCTTACCAGTACGATGGAGTACCTGTACACCCGCATCCGGCTCCGTGAGGGTCCAGCCCTGCAAAAGCACATCGAGAGAGACTGGCGCCACATGGACGGGCAGGGTCGTCCTGGTCTGCCGCCCTGGTCGCCGTGGCGGAAAGAAGGACCAGGCAAAAACGGCAAAACCGCCTATGAAACAATCTGGCCCGATCTGGTGGAGGCGTATGAGTTTGTTCCGGCGGAAGGTGAACGCCAGACTGCACCGGAGACGCTGCGGTAGAACCTGGAGGTGACGGAGGTTCCATGGATCTGCGAATTGCATTGACCATCACCAGCTGCACTGCATTCAGTGTCGGAGCAGGGGGAAGTGTGGGCACGCTGGCGGACAAGAGTATCGTCCGCGATGGATGGGGGCGCCCGATCATCCCTGGTTCGCAGGTGAAGGGGCGATTGCGCTGGGCAGCCGAGCAACTGCTGCGCGGACTGGGGCAGGAGATTCCGACCCCCTTCGATGCGAAGCGCGAGGAAATGGATACGCTGGTGCGGCAACTGTTCGGCAGTCCACAACACCGCTCGCCGCTCTTCTTCGCCGATCTCCCTGGCGTGATCGGTGATCTGGCGCACATCGAGGCGTTGCGCAGCAGTCCGGAGCAGCATCGCAGTCAGATCCGTCCCTCGGTCGCTCTCGACCGCCACCGCCGCACGGCTGCTGAGGGGCTGCTGGTATTCCAGGAAACCGCGCTGGAGACGACCCGCTTTCATTCGGAGCGCGCCATCACCGGTCGGGTTGAACGCCTGGATCAGGTGGCGCTGCTGTGGGCTGCGGCTCGCCTGAGCACCCGCTGGGGCGGCGCCAGATCGCGCGGTCTGGGATGGGCTGAGGTGACGGTGCAGGTGTGGCTGGACGGTCAGGAACGCAGCGAGGACCTTCTACGCCAGGATGTGCGCGCTCTGGTCGAGCAGAGTGGAGGCCGGTAATGCTGCACCTCACTTTCGATCTTGAAGTGCTGGCGCCGCTGACCTTCCCGGAGCGCAAGCCCGGCACGCAGTTCAACGCCAGTCTGCCATATGTGCCCGGCGCGGCTCTCTTCGGGGCGCTGGGGCAGGTCATCGGCGCACAAACCTTCGATGATGCGCTCTTCCGCGCTATCCGCTGCCACAATGCCTACCCTGTGCAGCACGGCGATGCATGGGTGCGTCCACTCCCGGCGACCGCCATTCGACCCAAGGGCGCCGATAGGCCTGAAGAGGTCACCGACTCACTCTATGCGCGGGTGTGCTGGGAGCGCCAGCAACCGTCGGCGCTGATCTACGCCCCCACCGACGCTGATGGACGACCCTGGGAAGCGGTGGGGCAAAGGTTCTACACCCTGAGCGATGGCGACCTCCAGTATCGCGATGTGCAGCAGCGCTTCCTGACCCGGGTCAGCATCAACCGGCAACGCGGGACGGCTGAGGACCAGCGCCTCTACTCGCTGCTGGCCATTCGCGAAACGACAGAAGTGAACTCGCAGCGTGTTCCGACCCGCTTCCGGGGCAGCATGGCGCTTCCTCCGTCCGCCGAAGAGCAGGTGCGCAGCGCGCTCGTGCACATCACCCACGTGGGCGGGCGGCAGACCAGCGGGTTGGGCGCAGTGCGGATCGAGGTGGCTGCGTCTGCTGCACCTGTCGATGAGGCGCAGCAGGTGCGCCGGCGGGTCGCGGCGATGACCCGGCGCTTCCAGGAGCAGACCAGGCTGTACGAAGACCTCGGCGGCGCGCCGTGGCCGATTGAGGGGAGCGTCTTCACCATCAATCTGCTGGCCGACGCCATCCTGCTCGAACACGGCTGGCTGCCGACCCAGGAATTGAGCGCCGCGCGCCTCAAGGACCTGACCGGCATTGAGGCGACCCTGGTGCGCGCCTTCACCACCACCAAAACGGTCGGCGGCTGGCATACCCTCTGGCAGCGACCCAAGCCGACCAGTGCGGCGGTAGCAATGGGTGGGGTGTACGTCTTCCAGACCGACCGGCCGCTGACCGGGGAAGATTGCCGGCGTCTGGCGCACCTCCAGGTTGATGGCATCGGCGAACGTTGCAATGAGGGGTATGGTCAGATACGCATCTGCGATGAGTTTCATCTGCGCTAAGGAGTCACTATGAGCGCCAATGTGCTGGACCCAAAAACCCTGCGCCGCGATCTGCTGCTGCAAGAGGCAATTGACAGGCAACTCGACGAGCTGGTGCGACAGGCGAATCGGACGGCGGCGCTTCTTGAAGGAACAGAAATGGAGGAGAACCAGCTGCGCAACCTGCTCAACGTCGCCGTCACCTCGCGCTCGCCGGAAGTGGTGATCAACTTCATCCGCTACCAGATAGCCCGCGAGACGAAGAAATGGGGGCGCGGAGATAATGGGTTTGGCCATGCTGTGATCAGGGATCTGCGCGAAACGGTGAACAGGCTTGCCGGCAAAGTCGAGGAAGACGTGAAGCAGCGCATGCCCGATGCGCCTGAGGCTGAGACCCTGCGCCAGACCGCCTATGTGCGGCTGATGCAACTCTACCTTGGCTACCTCAACCGGGCCTTCTACTATGGCAAGAAGGCAAACGACTTCAAGCAGCTACGGGAGAAAGCCAATGGTTGATGAATACTCCTTTGCAAAGCTGCGCAACCGCCTGACTGTGCGCGGCGAACTGGCAGCGTTGACCGGCTTGCGGATCGGAGCAGGTCGGGAGACGGGCGTGGTCGGTAATGACCTGCCGGTGTTGCGGGATGCATTAGGCGCGCCGTTCATTCCCGGCGCCTCGCTCAAGGGCGCGTTCCGCGCCCGCGTCGAAGCGCTGATCCGCAGTATAGCGCCAGACCAGGCGCGCGATCTGAAGGAGATCGAAGATGTGATGCGTCGGGAAATGCCCGATAAGAGCGATGCGGACATCTGGCGCGCGTCAACCATGATCGAATTGACCTTCGGCGCGCCCTGGGTTGCCGGACGGATCTTCTTCAAGGACGCCCTGGTGAAGCCGGAACTCTGGTTCGGCCAGTTCGAGGTGCGCAACGGCGTCGTGCTCAACCGCGACACCGAGTCGGTCGAGCAAGGGTTGCTGTACGACTATGAAGTGGTTCCGGCAGGCACACGCTTCAATTTTGAACTGACGCTGGAGAACGCCGCCGACTGGCAGCTGGGCATGGCGCTGCTGGCGCTGCAACCCTGGGAACGAGGAGAAATGCAGATCGGCGGGTTTCGTACCCGCGGGTTGGGGTATGTGCGCCTGGAGTGCGTCGAGCGCGACTATGTCGAATTGCGTCCCGGCGATGCTGACAGTCTGCTTGCCTTCCTCGACAGAGACGGCAACCGTGAGCCGACCGAAGAACAGATACGCAACTGGAAACGCGCCTTCCGTGATGAATTGCAGCGCCGCGCGACAGCTACAACCGGGGAGTAAGCGACAATGCACAAAGCCACTTTTCTTGAAGGGACAATAGCATTCACCATCGCTCCCGATGGTCCGATCCTGATCAAAGCCGGCGAGACCGGCGGCGCCGACCCGACCCTGCCCGATATGGAGTTCGTGCGCAGCCGTGGACAGATTTACATCCCTGGTCCGTCGCTCAAGGGGGTGGTGCGCGCGCAGTGCGAGCGCATCTGTCGTTCGCTCGACAGCGAGCAATTGCAGCGTGCACGCCAGGAATACCGCCGTCGACTGCGCGATGATGAACCGGTCGTTCCGCTGGCTGATAATCCCCTTGGCAGCGAACCACGCTACAGGGGTCTTGATGATATGGACTACAGTTCAGGCCGGGCGATCGAGCACATGAAACTGGAGGGAGCAGAGCGCACTGCGATGGTGTACCGCCGCTCCTCATTCGTCAGCCAGATCTTCGGTCACACCAGCCTGGCCGGGCGGGTGCGCTTCGCCGACGCATATCCCGAAGGAGAACTCAAGGTCGAGCAGCGCAACGGAGTGGCAATCGACCGCATCTACGGCTCGGTGGCGGTCGGTCCGTTCAATTACGAAACGGTGGTTGACGGGACGTTTCGCACCAGCATCTCCTTCAAGAATCTAACGCTGGCGCAGTTTGCATTGCTCGGGCTGGCGCTGCGCGACCTGGCGGAAGGGCGGATTGCCATCGGCTTTGGGAAGTCACGCGGGCTGGGACGGGTGAAGGTGAATTTCACCGGGCTGAGTCTGTACTATCCCGCCTGTACCCTCTCGAACGGTGAGCTGCGGCTGCTCAACGGCAGGCGCGTTGCGGCAGCCGGTGAACTGGTCGGACTGGGCGCGCTCTGCGCTGATGAAGCGTATCGCGCGTATGCCCTGCCGGAAGAGGATCGGGTTCCCCTGCCGGACGGCATGACATACACCGAAGACGAGTTCCTCGGTGTGCGTCTGAAGGCGGAGGGCAATGAGGCAGTGCGCAGCCTGTGGCGGGCATGTATGCCTGCCTGGCGCAGGGAGATCGGGCTATGAACGGCAATATCTACCGGCTCTGCCCGATCGATGCTGCGCAGCTGGTTCAGCTCGTCGCTACGATTGTCGGTCTGCCGTGCTGGAGTTTCGGCGGCGCGGCGCTGTGGGATTTCGACCCTGCGAAGGGAACCGCCAATTTGCGCCCGATCAGGGAGCTCAGGAAACCGGACGACCTTGATCTGCGCGGCGACTTCGGGCACATCTTCTCGGCGCGCGCCGAGGTGCGCTGGAAGCGCCTGAGCGCAACCGGGTACGATGTTCTGGTGCTGAGCGAGACGCCACAGCAGATCGAGGGGGCGCACACGATTGGGAGCGCGTGGACTGTCACCCGGCCAGCCCACGCCGATGTGGCAATCAGACAAACCGGTGGTCGTCAATCGTTGATCTGCATCGCCTACCGTGCGCCGAACGGCGCCGTGCAGTTTCTGCGTTACACGGGAGTGAAGTCATGAGTGATCGTTATCGGCGTGGCAACCAGCCTCCTCTTCCCAAACCGTATGCGTTCGTGCCATTGCCGGAAGGACGACAGAGTCTGGCAAGACCTGTCGGTCACCACCGGTACGCCCCCAACACCCTGAGCGGCGTGCTGCGCGCGACGATTGTGGCGCGCTCGGCAGTGCACGTCGCTTCTGGGCTGTTAGAGCAGACACGTGACCCGAAATATCCCCTGATCAAGGCGCATTTCCGCGTCAACGGCAACATCGCCATTCCAGGCACGTCGCTCAAAGGGTGCATCCGCAGCATCGTCGAGGCGATCAGCCGTTCGGCAGTCCATGTTACGCGGGCGCGGGGCTTACCGAACGAGACACTTCCATCGCGATCGGTCGATCAACTCGATCCTGCCGCGCGGCTCTTCGGCGCGCAAGGATACCTGGGCGCGGTGCGCTTTGCCGACGCTGTGCTGCGGGAAGGGAAGGTGATCACTGTGCCGACGCCGCAACTCTTTCGTCCGCGGCCCGAGTCGGTCGACACCTACTTCGACGGACGGCGACCGCGGGGGCGCAAGTTCTACATGCACGGTGAGCTGGCAAAAGGCGATCTGCCGCTCGAAGCCTGCGACACAGGGAGTCGCTTCGACCTGCGCGTAGACTTCAGCAACCTGACGCCAGGCGAACTGGGCCTCGTCCTGATTGCGCTGGGTCTGGGAGAGCCGCGGCTATGGCCCAAACTCGGCGGCGGCAAACCGGCGTGCCTGGGAACGATCGAGGTGCTCGATCCAGACCTCATCATCGACGACCCGCACGCAAGTTACCGCGACTTCGACTCTGTCGCTGCGCCACAGCCGATCCCGTCGCTGATCGACGCAGCGCGCGCCGAGAACCTCGTCCTCGACGACCAGCTCAACCGCCTTGCCGACATCCTGCGCTGGCCGCGCGCGGATCGGAAGTGCCCGGACAGGAGTTATTGAAGCATTATGAAAACTTTTCAAACTGCCGAACTCCTGGCTGCCGACCTGGCCGGCGCGCGCGTGGATCACAACGAAGCGCAGAAAGTCCTGGCATATGCGCGCAGTCAGCGCAACAGCAAGGCGCTCTTCGACTATCTGCAGGCGGTGGTGAGCAATGGTCGGGCAGTGATCCGCTCGAACCAGACCCTCGACTACTACCGTAACCTGCAGAGCGCCTGCCTGCGCCACCTGCGCGGCATGGACTACGACGACCTGATCCAGACCCTTGGCTGGGCCATCCGCCTGATGCGCTATTACCGCGAATTTCCCGACAAGGCGCCGAAGCGCGCGGTCGCCGGTGGTGATGCGCCAGCGCCGCAACCTGCTGCGAAAGAATCCTCCGATCCGGCTGCCGCGCAAGCGCCTCCTGCGCAGAGCAGCGCGGCAGCGCCGGCAAAGCCGGCTCTTGCGCTGCAGGTGGGGAGCGTCTTCACCGGTAAGGTGATCGAGGGTGATGAGAACTACTTCGTGATCGAGGCGCCCGGGTACAGCAAAGACAGGGTGATTGCCGTGCTGAAACGCGATGCGAGCACGCCCAATTTTGTGGTGGACAAAGACATGGCGCGTGTGGAGATCACAGGAATCCGTGAGTCACGCAGCGGCAGAACCATCCTCGATGTGCGTCGCGCGCCGAAGGCGAAGCGGAAAGAGTAGCAGCGTTCTGTCTTCGACACGCTAACCATCGACCGGTATCCAGACCGCAAAGTTGTGCGTCGCTGCAGGATATCCTGACGAGACGCTGGTGTTGAAAAAGCATCCCTCGCGTCCGGTTCCGGATGTGATGTTCGAGGCTGGCAGCAAAGGTGTCATTCAGAAGCTATGGCGGCGCTGCAGACAGATCCGCAACGATCTGGCTCATGCAGGCATGCGACATGACGCACGATCGGCTGAATACATCGAGTCCGAAGTGCGGAAGGTATGCAACGATCTGCGTCCAGCCCTGCGTTCCCTCGGTTACTCCGTGTAGCAACCCTAACGCCGTACCCCTTCGATGAAGAGACGACGCATGGCGGCGACAATCCGCTCGCGATCATAGCCGAGTTCCTGGCGCTGAAAGGCGTACAGCGGCGGTGCAGTCGCAGCCAGAATGATGTCGGCAGTAACGGCTTCGTCGAGTTCGACGGCTTCCTCACGTTCCACGGCTTCTGCCAGCAGGCTGATGATACGCTCGCGCAGCCAGGAGTGGAACGGTCCACGGAATGGTCTGGTACGTCGCGCTCCGCTCGCGCTTTCTTCGATGGCGGCGAACAACGGCAGATGCGACTCGGTCAGTGCAATCTTCGCTTCGATCAGAAAGTCCAGTCGCGCCAGCGGTGATGCCAGCGTGGTTGCATCACTGATGAGTGCGCCGACCCGCTCCTGAAATTCGGCAATATCCTCCTTAATCAGCGCCTGGCACAGATCGCTCTTGTCGGAAAAGTGGCGGTACAGGGTGCCCTGCCCAACCCCGGCTGCGCGCGCGATTTCGTGCATTGTCGTCTGATCGACGCCCTGCCCGGCGAACAGGCGCTTGGCAGTGTTGAGAATCAGTTGTCGGTTTTCTTGTGCGTCGCGCCGTTGCCGGCGCGCTGCCGAACCGTTGCACTGCTTCTTTATGTGCATCCTTATCCCCCCTCCAGCACCATCTCGCACACTTGACTAACGGACAATTGTCCGTTATACTTGATAACCGGACAGTTGTCCTCTTACATTGTACCTGATCGGTCAAGCCAGAACGATTGCCTGTATTATCTGCTGAACGTCTATGCGTGCAACGCGCAAACTGATGCGGTATCTCGCGCCCTATCGCCGCTGGGCGATCCTTGCGCCGCTTTTGATGGCGCTTGAAGTTGCAATGGACCTCTTGCAGCCGCGCCTGGTTCAGCGCATTATCGATGAAGGGGTCGCGAAGGGAGATATGGCAGTCGTCTTGAGCGCTGGCGGCTGGATGGTCGGTATTGCACTCATCGGTCTGGCGGGCGGCATGGGATGCACAGTATGTGCGATCCTGGCGGGACAGCATTTTGGCGCCGATCTGCGTGGTGATCTGTTTCGTAAAGTGCAATCGTTCTCGTTTGGCAACCTTGATCGTCTCGAAACCGGCGCACTGATCACGCGCCTGACCAATGATGTTACGCAGGTTGCCGAAATCGTGATGATGTTGTTGCGCATCATGGTGCGCGTACCATTGCTGCTGGTCGGCAGCCTGGTCATGGCGGTCATTACCAGCCCGCGCCTGGCTCTCATCTTCCTGGTTTTGATCCCCTTCGTGCTGATAACGCTGAACTGGATCATTACGAAGACCTTCCCAATGTTTGGCGAGGTGCAGCGGCGACTCGACACGATCAACACCATCCTGCAAGAAAACCTGGCCGGTGTGCGGGTGGTCAAAGCGTTTGCGCGTTCTGATTACGAACAACGACGTTTTCATACCGCAAATGATCATCTGATGGCGCAAAACATCCTGGCCATGCGCACCAGCGCGGTATCGATGCCCCTGATGATGCTGGCGATGAACAGCGGCGGCGTGGCGGCAATCTGGTTTGGAGGGATCGGCGTCAATGCCGGCGATCTGCACATCGGGCAACTGGTGGCCTTTATCAACTATCTGACGCAAACCCTGATGTCGCTCATGATGATCAGCATGCTGGTTGTCCGTGTGGCGCGCGCTGAAGCATCGGCTGAACGCATTCACGAAGTGTTGAACAGCGAGCCGGAGGTTCATCCGGCGTCTGGTGGAACGACAACCTTTACTCCGCAAGGGCGTGTGGCTTTTGAGCATGTCTGGTTTGGTTATAACGGGCAGAATAGTGTAAATGTGCAACCAGCAGCATCGGAAGACTTTATCCTGAAAGACATATCGTTCGTTGCAGAACCGGGGCAGACGGTTGCCCTTCTCGGCGCCACCGGTTCGGGCAAGTCGAGCCTGGTACACCTGATACCACGGTTCTACGATGTCAGCTCAGGACGTGTCACGCTCGATGGCGTCGATGTGCGCGCCATCGATGAATCTGTTCTGCGCCGGTCGATTGCTGTCGCTCTGCAAGAAACCATTCTGTTCAGCGGAACCATCCGCGACAATATCCGCTACAGTCGTCCCGATGCCAGTGATGACGAGGTGATTGCTGCCGCGTGTATTGCACAGGCGCACGATTTTATCATACGGTTCCCCGATGGCTACGATACGCTGGTTGGTCAACGAGGCGTGAATCTGTCGGGCGGGCAGAAGCAGCGTATCGCTATTGCGCGTGCGTTGCTGGCTCAATCGGCGGTTCTGATCCTCGACGATAGCACCAGCGCCGTGGATGTCGCTACGGAAGCCCGAATCCAGGAGGCTCTGCGCCAAATGCCGCACCATCAGACGCGGATCATTGTTGCGCAGCGTATCAGCGCAGCCATGACCGCCGATCAGATTCTGGTGCTGGATGATGGTCGCATTGTTGCGCGCGGTACGCACGCTGAATTGCTCGAACGCAGCCCGATCTATCGAGAAATCTATCACTCGCAACTCTCCAACGGAGTATTGTCGCATGACTGAGCAACCTGCCCGGCGCAACACTGCTGCGGTTGAACCGCCGCCGCTCTTTGGGCGCTTCGGTCCCGGATCGCGTGCTATGGGCAAGACCGAACGCGCGAAGAATGTGCGTGGTACGGTCTGGCGTTTGTGGGGATATGTGCGCCGCCAGCGCTGCGCACTCGTGATGACCGCTCTTCTGGTGGCAGGAACGACGGCGCTCAATGTGATGAGCCCTTACCTGCTGACGCTGGCAATTGATCGATACATTCTGCCGGGGGACCTGCCTGGACTGCTGATGATCAGTCTGGTGATGTTGGGCGCCTTTGGGCTCAACTCGCTCCTGACATGGCTGCAGGTTTTTGTGATGGCTGGTGCAGCGCAGCGTACCGTGCGTGACATACGCAACGATTTGTTCGATCGATTGCAGGCGCTCCCGCTGCGCTTTTTCGATAAGCGCGCGCACGGTGATCTCATGAGCCGTCTGACGAATGATGTCGAGAATATCAATCAGGTGCTTGCCGATGGCGTGATTCAAATGGCGTCCGGACTGTTGAGCATGATAGGCGTTGCTGCTGCAATGTTCTGGATCAATCCACAACTTGCAATTGTCAGTATCGCCTCAGTGGTGACAATGACGCTTGGGCTCAATCACTGGGTGGCACAACGAACGCGCGCCGGCTTCCGACGGCAGCAGGCGGCGCTTGGTCTGTTGAATGGGTTGATCGAGGAGACAATTACCGGCCAGCGAGTGGTGAAAGCGTATCATCGCGAGGCGTCGGTGATTGCCCGCTTTGACTCTGCCAATGCCGAAGTGTGTCGGGCTGCGTCACGAGCACAAATCTTCGCCGGGTTTGTCGGTCCGCTGATGAACGTGGTCAATCATCTCGGTCTGGCGGTGGTCGCAGGCGTTGGCGGCTGGATGGCGCTGCATGGCGCGACCACGGTCGGCGCCATCGCCGGCTTCATCAACTACGCGCGCCAGTTTGGTCGCCCATTGAATGAACTGGCAACGCTGTACAATGCGATCCAATCGGCGATTGCAGGCGCTGAGCGGGTGTTCGCGATTATCGATGAGCCCTCTGAAGCAGATGCACCTGGTACGGATCGTCTGGAGCGCCTTCGGGGCGAGGTGATCTTCGACAACGTCAGTTTTGCATATGAGCCTGGTGTTCCAGTGCTGAAGCATATCAGTCTGCACGCTGCGCCGGGACAGATGATCGCACTCGTCGGACCAACCGGCGCGGGTAAAACAACCATCGTTAACCTGCTGACTCGTTTCTATGAGGTTGACGATGGACGGATTACGATTGACGGACGAGATATTCGCACAATCAACAAGGAGGAATTGCGCCAGCAGCTGGGCATTGTGTTGCAGGACACCTTTCTTTTCAGCGGCACGGTGAAGGAGAACATTCGCTATGGCCGTCTCGATGCGACCGATGAGGAGGTCATTGCTGCGGCAAAACTGGCGAATGCCGATCAGTTCATCCATCGTCTGCCGCACGGGTACGATACTGTGCTCTCTGAACGCGCCAGCAATCTCAGCCAGGGGCAGCGTCAGCTCCTTGCGATTGCGCGCGCCATTCTGGCAGACCCTGCGGTGTTGATCCTCGACGAAGCGACCAGTAGCGTGGATACGCGCACGGAACAGCATATTCAGGAAGCAATGGCGCGCCTGATGTCCGGGCGAACCAGTTTCGTTATTGCGCACCGGCTGAGCACGGTGCGTCATGCCGACGAGATTCTGGTAATCAACGGCGGTGAAATTGTCGAGCGCGGGACGCACGCCGGGCTCCTGGCGCGCGAAGGGTTCTATGCTGCGCTCTATGCCAATCAGTGCCGCGGCGTATCGTCCGCGTGTACGTCGCAGTCATCGATTGAGCGATGAAGAAACGTCGCGCTGCAATCCCAGCGCCTGCACTGTTGCATCATCGAGCGACCGGTCGTTCATGCCGTCGCGCGTCAGACTAAAGCCGCCAGCATAATCCCACATCGCCCAACCGATCTGGCGTTGTTCGAGCGCTGTTCGCACATCCGACAGCCACGCGCTCCGATCTGCCGGTGTTGTGATCAGGCGGTAGACGCCGAACTCGTTGCATGTCAGCGGTACATTGTGCAGCGCGCCCCAGGCGGCTGCCTGATCGAGACGCTGTGCGATGCGTGCAGCGCCCCATCCGCTCATTCCGTAAAAGCGGATTTCTTCACGCGCGCGAGGGTTGTCGATCATCGACAGGGCTGCTTCAATGCGCCGGGGATCGACCGGGTACGGAACACCGCGATAGTGTCGCCACATGTCGTAGCCCCAGTTTGCTCCCTGATGGGTAAATTCGAAGGGTTCGTAGAAGTGGAAGTTGTAGACAACGTTCCGATCCGCGACCGGCGTGAGTTGCACCAGTCCATCGATACCTGCCCATCCATCACCGCTGGCGATCAGCGTGTGGCGCGGCGCTCCCTCGCGCATGGCAGCCAGGAAGCGGCGCAGCACTGCTTCCCAGCGTGGCGGGTTGTCGAAATGCGCCTCATTGAGCGCCTCAAGGAACACCAGTCCCGGGTCGCGCGCGCTGAGATGGGTCGCCAGCGCGCGCCAGAATTGCGCAACCGCATCCACGAAGCCGTCGTCGGTCGCCAGCCGATCGACAAACCGATCCTCGGGGTGGAGATCGATAATCACCGCCAGGTCAGCCTGGAGGATCATATCGAGCGCGGCATCGAGGAGTGGTATCCGGTCGGTATCGAGACGCGCCGGGTTGCGTTCGCTGAAGAGGATGTACGGATCGAGCGGCAGGCGCACGTGGGTCAGACCGATCCGACGCAGCGCACGAAACTCATCGGCAGTATGGCGAGATTGAAGCGTGGCGCGAGAGAATGGCGCCTGGGCAAACCAGTGGCTCATGTTGACGCCACGCGCCAGGCGTTGCAGACGGTCGGCAGGCGCCCCATCGGAAGCGCCGCATCCGGCGATGCCCAGCGATGCGCTGGCTGTGGCAAACTGGAGAAATCTGCGACGGTTCATCAGTGCTCCACCGTATCTGGTCCAGGACAGACAATCGAACGATGTCATCCGATGCTCGTGACGCGCATCCTGCCGGCAGCCGCGCGCCGTGCCCCTGTTGAACTGCTTTCCCGTACAGCGTTGTCGTATGCCTGATTGTACCATGCGCCGCCAGACTGGACGCATCGGCATCGACTGCGTTGTTCACAGTTTTGTCATCAAAATCTCTTACAAATCCACAGGTTATCCACTTCACTGATCTCGCATGGGTGTGCTATACTGGTGGCGCTGGCGAAGATTGCACCTGCCGGATATCTTCCGTTATGTAGAGCAACCGCATCAGAATGCGTTTCGTCTGACACCTGCCTGGCGCACAAGAAGCGCTCGATGCTTTGTGGAGTCTCAATTCCTTAAGTCATCACCTTCGAGTGTAAAGCGTTTTCCTTCACAGTTATGATGTGCACCGCTCCTGTGGCGCGGGGGAGACTGTACCATGAACGATTTCGTTCACCTGCATGTTCATTCCGAATACAGCCTGCTCGACGGGTATGCCGCCACCAGCGCCATCGCCGCGCGCGCGGTCGAACTGGGGATGGATAGTATCGCCCTGACCGACCACGGGGTCATGTATGGGGCTATCGAGTTCTACACCAATGCCCGGAAGGCCGGCATCAAGCCGATCATCGGGCTGGAAGCCTACATGGCGCCCGGGTCGCGCCGGGATGCGACGAGCCGTGGCGCGAAGAATTACTACCACCTGCTGCTCCTGGCAAAAGATGAAACCGGCTATCGTAACCTGGTGCGCCTGACAACGCGCGCCCATCTCGATGGGATGGGGAAAGGGGTTTTTGCCCGCCCGCGCATCGACCGTGAGTTGCTCGAACAGTACCATGACGGATTGATTGTGACATCCGCCTGTATTGCCGGCGAGGTCATTCAGCGGCTGACGGAAAAACAGAAAGATCAGGCGCGCGAAACCGCCGCCTACTACCGCGATCTGCTGGGTCCCGACAATTATTTCCTCGAACTGCAACTCCACGACAACACGCCTGAACTCGAAGAGATCAATGATGAACTGGTGCGTATCGGAAAGGAACTGGGCATTCCGCTGGTTGTGACCAACGATACCCACTTTGTGCGCCCGGAGGACGTTGAAGCGCATAAGATGATCCTGGCGCTCGGCTACAACATGACCCTCAAGGAGTTGTGCACGAAGCATTATGAAATGGATGCCACCTACCACATCATGACCAGCGAAGAGATGTGGCAACGGTTCAAGAAGTATGGCACGGCGCCGCTCGAGAATACCCGCCGGATCGCTGAGCGCTGCAATCTGAACCTGGAGTTCGGGCGCGTGCAGTTGCCGACGATCGATATCCCCGAAGGACACGATGCCTCCTCCTATCTGCGTTTCGTCTGTGAAGAAGGGTTGATGCGGCGCTTCAACGGCAACCCGCCTGAAGAATACATCCGGCGCCTGGATTACGAACTCGACGTTATTAACAAAACCGGGTTCCCCGATTACATGCTGATTGTCTGGGATTACGTCAAATTCGCGCGAGCGCGCGGCATTCCCTGCCTGCCGCGCGGTTCGGCAGGCGCCTCGCTGATCCTTTACTGCCTTGGCATCACTGATGTTGATCCGGTGAAAAACAAACTGCTGTTCGAGCGCTTTCTCAGTCCCGAACGCCTGGAGATGCCGGATATCGACATCGACTTTGCCGATAGCCGCCGCCATGAGGTGCTCGAGTACATCGCCGAACGGTATGGACGCGAGAACACGGCGCAGATTATTACGTATGGCACGCTCGGCGCAAAAGCGGCGATTCGCGATATTGGGCGCGTGCTGGAAATCCCGCTCAGCGAGGTTGATCGCGTCGCCAAACTCATTCCGGCGCTGCCGGTCGGCACCACGATTGCCCAGGCGCTCGAGCGTGTGCCGGAGTTGAAACAGATTTATGAGACCAACCCCGAACTGGCAAAACTGATCGATTGGGCGCAAAAGGTCGAAGGGCGCATGAAGAGCGTCGGCACCCACGCCTGCGGTGTTGTGGTGAGTCGTACACCGCTCGACGAAATCGTCCCGCTCCAGCGCACCACAAAGGACGAACATGCTCTGATGGCGGCGTTCGAGGGACCCACGCTGCAGAAGATGGGTCTGCTGAAAATGGACGTGCTGGGGCTGACCAACCTCTCGGTCGTGGCTGAGGCGCTGGAGTATATCGCGCAGACGACCGGCAGGAAGATGGAACTCTCCGATATTCCGCTCGACGATCCGAAGGTGTTCGAGGCGCTTGGGCGCGGCGAGACGACGAATGTGTTCCAGCTTGAAAGTGCGGGCATGACGCGCTACCTGATGCAACTCAAGCCCACCCGCGTTGAGGACCTCTACGCCATGGTCGCCCTGTATCGCCCCGGTCCGCTTGAACAGATTCCGGTTTACATTCACAATAAGAACAACCCGCAGGACATTACATACCTCCACCCGATCCTGAAGCCTATCCTCGAAGACACCTATGGCGTGATCGTCTATCAGGAACAGATCATGCGCCTGCTCCAGGAAGTCGCCGATTATACCCTCGGTCAGGCGTATATTGTCATCAAAGCCATCAGCAAGAAAGACAAGAAGTTGATGGCGGAGAACGAAGTCAAATTCAAGCAGGGGTGTCTCAGGAAGGGGTTAACGCAGGAGCAGGCGGATCAGTTGTGGGAACTGATCCTGCCATTTGCCGGTTACTCCTTCAACCGTCCGCACTCGACGCTCTACGGTCTGCTCAGTTATCAGACGGCCTGGCTCAAGGTGAACTATCCGGTCGAGTACATGGCGGCGGTGCTGAAGGGCGCCGGCGGGGTGACCGATGACATCGCCAAAGCGGTCAACGAATGCCGCCAGCGCGGCGTTCCGGTGCTTGGACCCAATATCAACGAAAGCGCATTCGATTTTACCATCCGCGAGTTTCGCGACTCACCCGATGGAACGCTGACCCGCGGCATCCTGTTCGGTCTCGCGGCAATCAAGAATGTCGGCGCCGGACCGATCGAGGCGGTGCTGCGCGAACGCGACGCCAGCGGTCCGTTCCGCTCGCTCGAAGACCTGTGCGAGCGTGTGGATCGCCACGCGCTGAACAAACGGGTGCTCGAGAGCCTGATCAAGTGTGGTGCGCTCGATGCGCTTCCCGGCAATCGCTGGCAAAAGCTGGAAATCCTCGATGCCGCGATGGAAGCGGGAGCGCGCGCGCAGAAGAACCGTGAAACGGGCCAGATTGACATGTTCGGCGGTTTTGTGGCTCAGTCCGCCGAAGTCGTCGCCGCCATTCCGCTGCCTCTTATCGAAGAAACTGCAGAACGCCGCAAGGAAAAACTGGCATGGGAAAAAGAGTTGCTCGGCGTGGTCTTCTCGAACGATCCGCGCAAAACGGCGCTGGAACGCGCAAACATCGATCAGCGCGTGTCGCTTGCCGCAATTCGTGATGCCGAAGGGGCGGCGGAATATCTGGGCAGGGTGCATACCTTTGCCGGTATGCTGACGCGCGTTCGCGCGATTGCGACGAAGAAGGGTGAGACGATGCTGGTTGCGGCGCTCGAAGATGAAAACGAAGATGTCGTCGAACTCGTCGCTTTTCCCAGAGTTTATGAAAAATATCGTGATCTGTTGCGGCAGGATGCTCTGGTGATTGTGCAGGCAAAGGTCGATGAGCGCAACGGCGCCATACAACTGGTGCTCGAAAGCGTGATGCTCCTCGATCTGTCAGAGGCTGAACCGCCGCCGGCAACGCCCGAAATGGATCTCGAAGGACTGGCGGACGAAGGAGATCAGCGTGCACCGGCTGTACCGGAAGAACCAGCCGCACCCACGGCGCCCGTCGATGCGACGCTGGCGCCGGCGGCGGCGTCCACGCGATCTGCCAGCGCCCCGCCGCCGATGACCACTCCGATCTCGATTATCAAACCGCACGCATCATCACGCTCTCGCCCGGCAGCAGCGCCGAACGGCAATGGACACAATCATCACGCCCCGGCAACGAACGGCGGCACAACCCACGGGCGCACCATGCGCCTGCGCTTTCATCGCTCCGCCAATCAGGAGGCGGATATTCAGTTGATGCAGCACGTCTATGATCTGTTGCGCGGACGCGATGGCGCCGATCAGGTGGTGATCCAGCTCGACACCGTCGATCGCCGGGTGTTGCTGCGCATGCGCCAGACGGTCGCCTGCGACGACGGGTTGATCGATGCGTTGCGCGGCGTGCTCGGAGCAGAGTGTGTTGCGGTGGAGTAGGGGCAGGATGGATGGCTGTCTGGCGCGTCAATCATCCCAGTATGCGACAAGCCGCCCCTCTGCATCGTAGAGTGCACCCGGGTCGGAGGCGTTGTCGCTCCAGATATCGCGACCGCCCACACGCGGGAATACGCGCGTTTCACCGGGCGCCAGTGCGCCGCCGATACCCGGGTGGATCTGCGCGCCACGCATACTGCACATCGTCCATCCATCCAGGTTCACGGTCGCATCGCTCACGTTGCGCAGCGTGACCTCTTCGGCGCGTTTGTCGATGCTCACAATGGCAACCGGTGCGTTCGGCGCGCGCGCAGCGTTCGGTTCGGTGCGGCATTCGTCGAATGATGGCGGCAGCTGCGTTGCGAGCGGCGTCGGAGAAGAGCTGATAGCCGGCGTCGGAGCGCCTGCCGGTTCACGCTCGCCATTGCACGTCTCCGGCGCCCACAATCCCGTCTGCGCCTCGCGCGCCGCGCGTTCCGCCGCTTTGAACTGCGCCTGATAGCGGTAGGGCGTTCGGAAGGTGTATTCGAATCCGTACCCCTGCGCAATGATCTCATAGTTGACCAGACGACCGTCAGGGAGCCAGACGAATCGAAGCAGCCGGTTGAAGCGGTCGCGATCGCCCTGACTGGGATCCGCTTCGAGCAGCACCGTTTGATTGCTCAGCATCTCGCGTGTGAACGCCGCCGCCTCACGCCCGAAACACTCGACCGGACGCGACGGGTGCGAGGTCTCCGGCGTGTCGACGCCGATCAGGCGCACTCGTTCGGTCGCCCCGCCAAGCGATACCACGATCGTGTCGCCGTCACTGACGGTGGTGACTATTGCACGCTCGAGCCCTTCAGGAATCTGGAGGGATGCCGGCGAAGGCGGAAGCGAAACTGGCGCGGACGCGCCTGTATCGCGCGGCGGACGCGACGAGGCTGTTTCGGGCGGAAAGAAGAGATCGCTGCGGGCAGAGATGAACCCGACGATCAGGAGAACGACGGCGACGATGATGATGACGCCGATCGCGATCGACAGCGTCCGCCCCAGACACGAACGACGAGAGCGGATGTCGTTCGTCCAGAAACGCCAGGCGTGTTGAACCCATCCTTTCTGGCGTCGCCGGGTGGCGGGCTGACGATGTCTTGATGATGAACGGCTCACGACGCTATGCCACTTCCTCCAGGACGCGCAGCAGCACGTCATTCTGTTCGGGACGACCAACGCTGATGCGGATGCAATCGTCGAGCCCTGGCCGGTTGAAGTAGCGGATCAGAATCCCCCGTTGCGCCAGGCTGTCGCGGATAGCGCGAGCGCGCGCTGCACCGCCGGTGACACGGCAGAGCAGAAAGTTCGCCGCGCTGGGATAGACATGAACGCCGGGCAGCGCGGCCAGTGCAACTGCCAGACGGTCGCGCTCGGCGACGATGCGCGCGACCGTTGTCATTCGCTCGTCCAGATCGTCGAGGGACGCAATCGCAGCGACTTCGGCAGCCACATTGACGTTGTACGGTTGCTTGATCTTCCACAGATACGCACTCACGTCCTCGTGCATTGCCGCGTAACCGATGCGCAGCCCGGCCAGACCGGCCCATTTGCTGAAGGTGCGCAGGACGACCAGATTGGGGCGCACGCCCACCAGATCGACCACACTCGTTCCGGCGAACTCGGCATAAGCTTCATCGATCGCCAGAATGATCGGCAGGTCGAGCAACCGCTCGACAGCAGCGCGCGCCAGCGGGGTGCCGGTCGGGTTGTTCGGCGCCGCCAGGAACAGCAATTTCGCCCCCTCGCGTTCGACCGCCGCTGCAATCCCTTCGACATCGACATCGAACTGGTCGGTGCGTGGTACAGGCATAACGCGCGCGCCGTAGAGCGCGGCATCGAAACTGTACATGGCAAAAGTCGGCGGGCAATCGATCATGGCGTCGCCAGGGCGCAACGTGGCGCGCATAAGCAGGTCGATCAGTTCATCGGACCCTGCGCCGCACACGATCCGTTCCGGCGGCTGGCCGATGTACCGGCTGAGGGCTGCGCGCAGGCGTGTGTGATCCGGGTCGGGGTAGATAGCGTAGCGATGCGGCGTGTCACGTTCGACGGCAGCCAGCGCTGCCAGCGCGCGCGGCGATGGACCATAGGGGTTCTCGTTGGCGTCGAGTTTGATGATGCGCTCGACCGGCAGACCCAATCGCTCGGCAAGGGTCTCGAGCGGGACGATTGGCGTGTAGGATTCGAGCGCTGCAATATCTGGGCGCAGCAACCCGGTGATCGATGCTGGCATGACATGCTTCCCGTAACTCTGATCGTGAATTGTCACGCTCGCTATCGTACCACGAATTGCGCTGGCGTATGTTGTGACTGGTCATCCATTCGGTATGCTATAATCTTCCGGCTTGCATTCACAGACGCAACGGCAAGGGGCGCAATGAGTCAGGAGCAGCGACGACCGGGCATCTCAGCATTCTTCCCGGCGTACAACGACGGTGGCACGATCGGCAGCCTGGTCGTCACAACGATCAGGACGCTGGAAGAGTTGACCGACGACTACGAAGTCATCGTGGTGGAAAATGGCAGCACCGACTACACGGTCGAGGTATTGGAAGAACTGGCGCAGCGGTTCGACCGCTTTCGTTATTACTCGTACCGCGAGCCGCTCGGGTATGGCGGCGCCCTGCGCATCGGGTTCGCTGCCTGCACCAAAGACCTGATCTTCTACACCGATGGAGACGCGCAGTATGACCCGCGTGAACTTAAGGCGCTGCTGCCGGCGTTGAGCGATGACGTCGATATTGTCAATGGCTGGAAGATCGACCGAAGCGATCCACTGCACCGCAAAATCATCGGGCGCATCTATCACCACGCGGTCAAGTTTCTGTTTGGCTTCAAACTGCGCGATGTCGATTGTGATTTCCGCCTGATCCGACGGCGCGTCTTCGATACCATCGACCTGGAGTCCGACAGCGGTACGATCTGTCTGGAACTCGTCAAGAAATTGCAGGACGCCGGATACCGCTTCGCCGAGGTGCCGGTGCATCATTACCACCGTACCTATGGGCAGAGTCAGTTCTTCAACTTCCCACGGTTATGGCGCACCGGCATGCAACTGATCGGTCTCTGGTGGAAACTGGTGATCCGCCGCGACCATATGCGGCGGATCAGGATGCGGCGAAAGCAGCAGGAACTTCCGGTCGAACGCTGACCACCGGCGCAATGCGTGCAATCCGGTCCAAGGAGAGGTGAGTGCATGCCAGCAAGCAATTATGCTCATGCGTACAGCGGAGCGCGCGTGCTCATCACCGGCGGCATGGGGTTCATCGGTTCGACCCTGGCGCACCGGCTGGTCGAACTCGAGGCGCAGGTGACGCTGGTTGACTCGCTCATTCCGATCTATGGCGGCAATCAGCGCAACATTGCCGGCATCGAGCATCGCGTGCGCGTCAATATCGCCGATGTGCGCGACGAGTATTCGATGAACTATCTGGTTCAGGGGCAGGATTATCTCTTCAATCTTGCCGGTCAGACGTCGCATCTGGACTCGATGACCGATCCGTACACTGACCTCGAGATTAACTGCCGCGCGCAACTGTCGATCCTCGAAGCCTGCCGGAAATACAACCCACACCTGAAACTGGTGTACGCCTCGACACGCCAGATTTACGGCAAGCCCGATTATCTGCCGGTCGATGAGCGCCATCTGCTCCATCCAGTCGATGTCAACGGCGTCAACAAAATGGCCGGCGAGTGGTACCACATTCTGTACAACAATGTCTACGGCATTCGCGCCTGCGCCCTGCGCCTGACCAACACCTATGGTCCCCGTATGCGCGTCAAAGACGCCCGACAGACCTTTCTCGGCATCTGGATCAAGCGCCTGATCGACGAAGAGCCGATCCAGGTCTTCGGCGACGGCTCGCAGATCCGCGATTTCAACTATGTCGATGATGTGGTCGAGGCGATGCTGATGGCAGGCGCGTCACCTGCGGCTGATGGCAGCATCTTGAATCTGGGCAGTGACGAAACGATCAATTTGCGCGATCTGGCGGCATTGCTGGTGGAGATCAATGGCGGCGGCAGTTTTGAAATCGTTCCGTTCCCGCCGGATCGGAAAGTCATCGACATTGGCGACTACTACGCCGACTACCGTCTGATCCAGGGACGGCTCGGCTGGCGTCCCAAAGTATCGTTGCGCGAGGGATTGCGCCGCACGCTCGAGTTCTACCGGCGCGAGCGCGAGTATTACTGGTAGCGAGAAAGAAACGTTGCCATGCACCCGAACATCCCCTTTGGCGACCTCAAACGCCAGCACGATACCATCCGCATTGAACTCGACAGCGCCATCGCCAGGGTTCTCGACAGCGGCTGGTATATTTTGGGACCAGCGGTGAGCGCATTCGAGGAAGCGTTTGCGGCGTTCTGCAATGCTCGATGGTGTATTGGCGTCGCCAACGGCACCGAGGCGCTCCAGCTGGCGCTTACGGCGCTCGGCGTCGGTCCCGGCGATGAGGTGATCACCGTTGCGAACGCCAGCGTCTATCAGGCGATCACGATTGTGGCGGTTGGGGCGCGTCCGGTGTTCGTAGACGTGGACGAGCGCAGTCACACGATGGATCCAGCGGCGCTCGAAGCAGCCATCACGCCGCGCACCCGCGCGATTATGCCGGTCCATCTCTACGGTCGCATGGCCGACATGGACGCCATTATGTCCATTGCCGATCGCTATGGCATTCCGGTGATCGAAGACTGCGCCCAGGCGCACGGGGCGACCTGGCGCGGACGCATCGCCGGAAGCATTGGGGCGCTGGGGTGCTTCAGTTTCTACCCGACGAAAAACCTGGGCGCGGTTGGCGATGGGGGGGCAGTGACGACGAACGACGCGGCGCTGGCAGAAAAGGTGCGCCGTCTTCGACAGTATGGCTGGGAGCGCAAATACTACACCCGCGACGCTGGCGGTCTCAATTCGCGTCTCGACGAACTCCAGGCTGCCATGCTGTCGGTCAAGTTGCGCTATCTGCCCGCATGGAACGCGCGACGGCGCGCGATCGCCGCAATGTACAATGACCTTCTGGCAGACACCGGTCTCACCCTGCCCGAAGCGCCGACGGAAGGAGAGCACGTCTATCATCTGTACGTCATTCGCGCGGCAGAACGTGATGCATTACAGGCGCGTTTGCGCGAACAGGGCGTTGGCACGGATATTCACTACCCGCTGCCAACCCATCTGCAACCAGTCTATGCCCCCTTTGCGCCGCACGGCGGTCTGCCGACGACCGAACGCCTGGCGCGGGAAATCCTTTCGCTGCCGATGTTCCCCGAATTGACCGATGATGAGGTGCACGCTGTAGCAACAGCCGTGCGACAGGCGCTGAGAACCGAGAACTGAGATGTGATGAGCAACAATACCACCGGCATCCGTGACGTTGCGTATGCGTTGATTGCAGCGCTGTGCGGACTGTTGATCACCGGTATCGCCTTTGCACAGGCGTGGCCCCTGAGTGTCGATATTGGCGGACGTGATGCGCGCTTTGCGATCGGATTCCACGATCCGGAAATCGATGTCTACAACGCCGCTCGCTTTCGCTGGAGCGATGGCGACTCAACGATTGCGCTGCCGCAGCCGCCGGTGCTGACCCCCTCGATCATGACGCTGCGGCTGCCGAATGGGCGCCCGGCTGATGCACCGCCTCCCCACGTAACACTGGCGAACGACAGTCACGAACTGACGTCGTTTACGTTCCCCGATTACCGACCGCGCATCTATCGTCTGCTGCTTCCCCCCATGGCGCACCTCGATTGGACGCTACGTATCACGGTCGTTAGCGACACAATCACCCCGCCGACTGATGCACGTCCTCTGGGGGTCATGGTCGATACGGTCATCGTGACGCCTGTACATACACGTGTCTTGTTGCCTTCGCTGTGGGTGGCGATCAGCGCCTTTGTTGCCGGCGCTCTGGGATTCGCTCTGCCGCGCGTCATCGGTTTTGCACCGCGGAGCGCCTTCATTGCCAGCCTGACGCTTACGCTTCTGATAGCGGCAGGTATTGCGTTTCGCCCTCTGGAGATACTGCCGTTCATCCAGCGATTTGTCGCAATTCTGCTCATTGGGTGTGTGGGGGTAACGCTGGTGCGCTTTATCGTCCCGCTCGAGACTGCGGGCGATTATCGGGCTCCCACGCTCTCTGGCGCTTCTTTACCACTGGCGATGGCGATCGCATGGTGGATGCTGCCGTTGCAGCAGACATATATGAGCATCGATGGCGCACTGCCAGTCGCGCCGCCGCCACCGGTTGTGTGGATTGGCGCAGGAACCCTTGCTGCACTCCTGATCGCTGGAGGAGTGGCATACCTGCAAACGGGAAGAAGCGGCGTTGTTCGTGTTGCATTGCTCGTTCTGGCGCTCAGCGCTGCGGCTCACCTGGCGTACAGTATTGGCTTCGCCTACACCCGCCAGGCGCCCGATTTCTGGATCCTGTTCCGTGGTGCGCGTGAGTGGACGCGCGGCGGCTCGATGTACGACATCGAAGCAGTACTGACCAATCACTTCGGTCATGTGTTCAAGGTCCCCCCCTTCTACGGCATGCTGTTCGTTCCTTTCGTGGGCATGGACGGAATGACCGTGCTGCTGGGGCACCGGATCATGAACACCGTCCTGATCGCAATCACTGCCCTGATCTGGCTCCGTATGTGGCGCCTGCCGTTTGTGTCGCTCAGCGCCGCCAGTCTGCTGATTGTGTTCAACTTTCGTCCGCTGGCGGATACGCTGGCATACGGGCAGATCGATCTGGTGCTGCTGTTTCTGCTGACGCTGGCGCTGTGGGCGCTCCGAAGCGGACGCGATGTGGCAGCGGGGGTGCTGGTGGCGCTGGGAACACTGTTCAAGATTTATCCCATCCTGCTCCTGGCATTCTTCGTCGTCAAAGGACACTGGCGCGCACTGGCAGGTTTCGTTGCGGGTATGGCGGTGCTTAATGGTCTCGCGATAGCAATTGTGGGCTGGAACGAACACGTGATCTATATCACGCAGGTGCTGCCGAATATCGGCGGTACGACCTCGTGGGTCGAGAACCAGACGATCTCCGGATTCCTTGCTCGCCTGACCGACTCGCCACGCAGCGCAACGATCTACCAGAATGAGATGGTGCGCTTGCTGGGGACGCTGATCTCCGGCGCTGTGTCGCTGGCGGTCTGTGTGCTGGCGTTGCGCCCGGCGTCGCGCGAAAGCACGGGGTACGCGCTTCAGTATGGCTTATTTCTGTTGCTGATGGTGCTGGCGTCGCCGGCTGCCTGGATGCACTACGAAACCCTGCTCGTCATACCGTTCGGTGCGCTCATCCTCCACCTGCGCGATCGTACTGTGTCGCTCACATATGCCTCAGCACTGGCGCTCAGTTTCGCGCTCATCGCCTATGGTAATCAATGGAGTTTTTACGACGGCACGATCTATGGGCTGTTGACTATTGCCGGTGTTTCGTACAAGTTCTACGGCATGCTGCTGCTCGGCGGAGTCCTGGCGGTCGAGGCGCTGCGTGAACCTGTTCCGACGTTCCTGACGCAACTGGCGCGGATGATCGCGCGCCCGGGGTAGGAATGCCAGTGGCGACAGTGATCCGGCGCCGCACCTGTCTGGTCAGCGCCCGTGCAAACATACCTGTTATACCATTTTAGATTTTAGATTTTGGATTGGAGATTATCGCGCAGGGCGTTCTGATGCGATTTGACAGAACTCCGTTTGCGGAGTATTCAAGTGGAATTGGTATTACAACGATCACTGGTCGCGGGCTTTTTCCATGCTGAGGTGAAAAGGGTTGCCGGGTGTGCGGGCGTCTCGCCCGCATCCTCAATCCTGTTTTTCGCGGCGTTTGTGCGTTTCGCGAAGGTGAGGTCCGATAGGGAGACCTTATATGCGCACTCGACACGTAACTGTTCAGATTTGGGGTAAAAGAATGTGGGCAGCGACGCTGCGACCGCGCCCTCGATCCCGGATTTGGCTGCGCTCGACAATGGACGTGCGGGCAAGATGCCCGCGCACCCAGGAGAAGAGTGAACAGTTGCTTCTGCACTGTGTGACCAATCGTGCAGGGTGAGATTATAATACGGCGCACAGGAGGTGCGATGACGAGGGAGCGTTCGATGAGCGATGAGTGATCCGTCGCCCAGACACATGTCGTCTTTTCGAGAAATGCTGCAGGAGATCGCTATGACTCACCTTCCTGGCTATCTGGAGTTCAAGGCGCAACGGGTCGCTGCACTCCGCGAGAAATTATCCGCTCCCGACGCCGTTCCCTCACCGTTGCAGGTGGTAGCGCGTGTCGCAGGCGGCTCGGGCGTTCGCCCGGTCAGCATCCGCGAGTTCACGATTGTGACCGACTCGGCGCCGGCGCTGGCGGGGTACAATCTGGGACCCACCTCGCCCGAGTTGTTGCTCGCATCGCTGGCGAGTTGTCTGGCGCATACCTATCTGATCGTTGCTGTCAATCGCGGTGTGCGCTTCGATGCACTTGAGGTTGAGGTCACCGGTCAGATCGACTTTCGCGGTATTCTGGAGGTCGATGCCAGCGCGCCAATCCCACCCTCCAATCTCGCCTACATTGCCCGCATCTCAGGGGGCGTTTCCGACGACGAACTGCGACAGATCCAGTCCGATGTGGAACGACTCTGTCCTGTCTTTCGCGCACTGGTCGAACCGCTGCCGGTCAACGGGCGCGTCGAGTGGGCGGGGTAAAACCTCGATGGGACGTGGCGGCTCACCGGCGCTGAGCAATATGCCGAGGGCGCCAGCGTGTCGAGTGGGTGGGGTAAAATCCGGTTGGGGCACGGCGCCGCCGTGCCCCGACGGGGCACAACCTGTCACGCTCGTATCTGATATTCGATAGCCGACATTCGGCGCTCCGGGAGCGAGAACTCGCTCACCGCCGCTCATAGTTCGGCGCTTCCTTGGTGATGGTCACATCGTGGGGATGGCTCTCGATCAAACCGGCCATCGAAATGCGAATAAAGCGCGCATCGCGCCGCATCGACTCGATATCCTTCGCGCCGACATACCCCATGCCGGAACGCAGGCCGCCGACCAGCTGGAAGATCGTATCGCTGAGTGGACCTTTGTAGGGCACGCGGCCTTCGATTCCTTCCGCCACAAGTTTACGCCCTGTGCCTCCCTGAAAGTAGCGGTCGCCGCTGCCATGCTGCATTGCGCCAATCGAGCCCATCCCCCGATAACTCTTGTAACTCCGTCCCTCGTACAGAATTGTTTCGCCCGGACTCTCCTCGGTTCCGGCCAGGAGCGAGCCGATCATCACCGTGCATGCTCCGGCGGCGATAGCTTTGGCGATATCGCCACTGTAGCGAATACCACCGTCGGCGATGATCGGGATGCCAAACCGTGCCGCCACCCGCGCACATTCGGTAATTGCCGTAATCTGTGGCATTCCCGCGCCAGTCACCACCCGCGTGGTGCAGATGCTCCCTGGTCCCTGCCCGACTTTCACCCCATCGACGCCGCGTTCGCACAAGGCTGCAGTCGCTGCGCCGGTCGACACATTCCCGGCAACCAGTTGCACATCTGGGTGGCGCTCGCGAATGCGCAGTACTGCGTCGAGCACCCCACGCGAATGCCCGTGTGCTGTGTCGATCGCCAGCACATCCACCCCGACCCGCACCAGCGCATCGGCTCGCTCCAGATAGTCGCCAGAGGCCCCGATTGCCGCACCGACCCGCAGACGCCCCTGAGAGTCCTTGCAGGCGTTCGGGTACTCGATCTGTTTCATAATATCCTTGACGGTAATCATTCCCGATAATTTGCCGCGCGGGTCGACCACCAGCAGTTTTTCGATTCGGTGCTCGTGCAAAATCTGCTTCGCCTGTTCGAGCGTGGTACCCTCGGGTACAGTGATGAGGTTGCGCGTGGTCATCAGATCGCGGATCGGACGGCTGCGATCCGTCTCGAACCGCAGGTCGCGGTTGGTTACGATGCCAATCAGATCACCGTCCGGCGATGTGATCGGGATGCCGGAAATGCGATACTCGGCCATCAGATCGAGCGCATCGCCGACGGTCTTGTCCGGTCCCATCGTGATTGGATCGGTGATCATACCGCTCTCGGAGCGTTTCACCTTCCGCACCATTTCCGCCTGCGCTTCGATGGACATATTCTTGTGGATGAAGCCGACGCCGCCTTCGCGTGCCAGGGCAATCGCCAGGCGATGCTCGGTGACAGTATCCATGGCAGCGCTGGTGATGGGAATATTGATCCTGATCGAACGAGTCAGCCAGGTTGTGACATCAACCTCGCCTGGCAGCACCTGCGACTCAGCCGGGATCAGGAGCACATCATCGAACGTCAACCCTTCGCGAGCGTATTTATCGTCCCAGTCGATCGTCACGTCGCCCTCCTTCTGGTGTGTGAAATAAAAGACCCTCTGCGCGCCGCAACGCAGAGGGCAGGGTAACATCCGCCCAATCGTTGATTGGCAGATGACGGCGAATCAGCAGTCATATTCCTATCGTGGTTTGCATCGATACCATAGCGTAGTAGTATACTCGCGGTGCAGAAGATCGTCAACGGCAAGCAACGGTTTGGGTGCAGGCATGAGTTAGAATGAAACGCCATAGAGACCTCCGGCTGGCGGTTGCCCGGTTGGGGCACGGCGCCGCCGTGCCCCGACGGGACGCTCCCCCGCCGCCACCGTGGTTGTCTGGCGATTGCACCATACCGTTGCGTGATCGTCGGCGCCCCGTTCAGGGTGCGTTCGGTTTCCACCAAAGCCACCCCAGACAACTGCGCTCACGGTTGCAACTCATGCAGATGTGCGCGTGTCGTCGGATCGTGGATCACAGACGCCTGGCGCGTGTCCGTCTGTCCATGACCCCTGGTTACCGCACGCGCCGTCTGCAAGCCAGACGCCGGTTGGCGCGCCGCCCGCGCATCGGCGCACAAGGCGTTCACATCCGCTTCCAGCGTCGGTTGATGTTCCTTCAGGGTCAACCCATACTGACCGCTGCGCTGGATCATCCGCGCGGCAATCGCCGTCCAGGTTCCTATAGCGTCAATCGTGACCGTCCTGCCGTGCCGATTGAGCAACTGCGGAATAGCTGTAATCTCGGCGGTGTGCTCTGCTGCGGGCTGTGATCTGCACCAAAGACGCCTGCACTGGTTCATTCACTCTGGTCGCCTGAGCACATCCAACCGGCAGCAAATATCGAGTACTATACGTGCTATGCATTCTTATACGCTCAACAGGAACGTACCCATTCATGCACACACACCTTCGCACCGGTTATGCGCTCAGCGCGCTTGCGGCAGTCGTCTGGGCATCAACTGCGCCTGGACTATCGTACCTGATCACCCGCCACGACATTCCTGGTCTCACCCTGGCGCTCTGGCGCGATCTGTTGATTGCCGTCGTCTGCACGGCAGCCCTCCTGGTTTTCCGTCCGTCGCTTCTGCGCATTGGCAGGAGCGCCATCGGGCAACTGGCGCTGACCGGCATGATCTCGATTGGCATCTACCATGCCCTCTGGCTCTGGTCGGTGACGCTGAACGGCGCTGCCATTGCAGTGGTGCTTATTTACACCTACCCTGTATTTGTTGCGCTCGGCGCATGGCTGTTGTTCCGTGAGCCGATCACGAAAGTGCACATTGCAGCGCTGGCGCTGGCGCTGGCAGGGTGCGCGCTGGTTGCGCGCGCCTACGATCCCGCTGTCCTGCGGATTGGCTGGACTGGCGCGGTGGTCGGTCTGCTGACGGCGGTGACCCATACGGTCTATGTGCTGACGGGTCAGCGCAATGCGCCATCGATCAGTCCCTGGACGACGCTGGCATACACCATGACCTTTGGTTCGCTGACGCTCGTGGCGCTGGCGCTGGCAGCCGACTGGATTGCACCGGCGGCGCATTCATACATATGGGCGATCGAAGCGCCGTCCGCCTGGCTGATCCTCGCAATCATCGCTATCGGTCCGACACTTGGCGGTTATGCGCTGTTTACTCAGTCGTTGCGCTACATTCCAGGGAAAGTTGCGGGGCTAATCTCAGTCATCGAAGCGCCCGCCGCTACACTCATTGCGGTGACGCTGCTCGGTGAACGCCTCGAACTGTTGCAGGTCGTGGGTATGGGAATGATCCTGGTTGCCGTCGTCCTGCCGCGTGTTGCGATGCGGATGCAGCAACCGACACCGCTCGCAGCGTGACACGATGTGGGAACGTGAAACGTGGAACGTAGAACGGGGGAACGGGGGAACGTCGAACGTGGGAGCGTGGGAACGTGGGAACGTGGGAACGTGGGAACGAGACAATCACGTAATCTCCCAATCTCGCAATCTCATGCTCACGGAGTCTGTGGATGCAAACGCAGGAGCAGAGGTACAGGAAGTCGGCGACACGCATCCGGGGTGCGACCCATTCGTTTATTCGTTCTCTATTCGTTGACAGCGGCGCCCCCCATCCCTCCGCTCGCGGGGGAGGTTACAGGCACGTCGAACGTGGGAACGTGGGAACGGGGGAACGGGGCATGTGCGAACGTGGAATGTGTCCCGACCCTTGAGGTCTCTGCCGGTGAAACAGGGCTGGCGGTGAACCGGACGGGCGGAACGGTCGTCGCGCGTGGTTCGCGTGCGTCCTGACCTCAAGGGTCTTGCAAACGTGCAAACGTGGAACGTGGAACGTGCAAACGTGGAACGTGGAACGTGCGAACGTGGGAGCAGGCGTGCAAGGGTGGGGACATTGGTGCACGAGCGCGACCGCATTCGTTTATTCGTTTCCCATTCGTTGACAGCGAGAATGGCACAGGCACGTGGAACGTGCGAACGCGGGAACGCGGGAACGTGGGAACGTCGAACGTGGGAACGTGGGAACGTGCGAATGTGAGCGCAAGACAATCGCGCAATCACGTAATCGCGTAATCTGGTAATCACGTAATCGCGTAATCTGGTAATCACGTAATCGCGTAATCTGGTAATCGCGCAATCACGTAATCTGGTAATCACGTAATCTGGTAATCGCGCAATCACGTAATCTGGTAATCACGTAATCTGGTAATCACGTAATCAATCTCGCAATGCCTACCCCCTGACCTCCGTTGAAGGATACGACCAGACACGTACACAGTTGCGGCCGCTGCGCTTGGCGAGGTAGAGCGCCCGATCAGCGCGATCAATAACGGCATCAAGTGTTGTCTGATCATCTGGCTCATAGACCGCCACGCCAACACTGATCGTCAGCGCAATCGATCCCTGAGCAGTGACGAAAGATGTGTTCTCAACAGTGGCGCGCAGGCGCTCTGCGATCTGTTCTGCCGCGTCGATATCGGTCTCGGGAAGCGCCACTGCAAATTCCTCGCCGCCATAGCGCCCGATAATATCGATGACTCGTAACTGGCTGCGGCAGCGTTCCGCCACTCCGCGCAGCACCTGATCGCCTGCCGCATGCCCGTAGGTGTCGTTGACCGACTTGAAGTGATCGACATCGAACATCATCACCGTCAGCGGACGCAATGTGCGTTTGCTGCGCTGAAACTCGCGTCTGGCGTTCTCGAAAAAAGAGCGCCGGTTCCACACGCCGGTCAATTCGTCGATCGTCGCATGGCGACGGGCATCGGCGAAGAGGCGTGCATTGTCGAGCGCGATCACTGCGGTTGCCCCAAGGAGTTCGAGGGCGCTGCAATCGGCGTCGGTGTAGGTGTATGGTTGCGGGGCGCGCACGAGGATGGCGCCGATGACGCGCCCGCCGCGCCGCATCACAGCAACAAGGACGCTGCCGCCACACGCGTCATTATCGCAACGGAGCGATGTTTCACTTGCAATGGCGCGATGCGCCAGATCGGCGCATGCTTTGCTATATGCGCGACCAACACAGTAGATGACGCCTGGCGGCGCCTGTTCGTCGGTCTTGAGCGCGACCAGGAACCCATCGCAGGAGACGAGGGACATGGTGGCGCGATACAGCTCGTCGTAGATCTGACTCAGATCGAGCAGCGCACCGAGGCGCTGACTCGCTTCGTAGAGTCGGGTGCGCATATCGGCTTCGCGCCGCGCCGCTTCGAAGAGGCGGGCATTTTCGATCGCAATGGCTGCGGTTGTCGCCAGCTGGTCGAGCATTTCGAGATCAGTGGCGGAATAGATGTGTGAAGCGCACGTGCGCGCCGCCATGACTCCAAATGTTTGTCCACCGCGACGCATAACAATCAGCAGGCGCGTATCCTGTCCGCTGCCTGTTATACAGAGTGATTGCCCACTGGCGATGACCTGTGCCACCGCGTCGTCTGCGGCCTGTTCCGCCAGATCAGGCGAATCGCTGGCACGGTACGCAATGTCCAAACGGTTGCTCACCGGGTCGATCAGTATCAGCGCAAATGAGTCGCAAGGAATGAGCGATGTCACAGCCTGATGGATCGTGCGATACAGATCCGGCAGATCGAGAGTTGCTCCGATCTGTTGACTGGCATAGAACAGTGCAACGCGCCGCTCCGCTTCCTGAACAGCGCTCTGATACCGTCTGATCCGCTCAATGGTCAAACCGATCTGTCGCCCAACGACCGTCAGAATGTTCAGATCATGGACTGTAAACGGATCATCGCGTCCAATGCGATAGACAGCGAGCACACCGACCGGTTGCTCATCGGCTGCGATCGGTACGCCGACGACCGCGCGTATATCCTGTGCCACAAGTTCGGGGAGCGCGCGACCATCGTAACGGTATGCATTAACCAGCGCCGGAAGTCGGGTTTCAATAATTTGCCAGGCAAGGGTGGGACCGCGCGGGAGTTTTATGGAGAGGATCGGGTCAGATATTCCATATGCGTAGCGGAACTCGAGCGTCTCTGTCCCGTGCACAATGAGTGGAAGCGCCGCTGCGTCCGCTTCGACCAGTTCAGCCACCATCCGCGCCACGTCGGGCATCACGCTATCGATATCGTGTGCACTGTGCAGAATCTGGGTGAGTGCATTGAGTTGCCGCTCACGTTTGAGGATGCGTGTCAATGCGTCATGATCGAATCCATCACCCGCGTCGATACTCGGCCGGGAGTATGTGATACTACTATTCACGGCACGCGCATGGAGCAAAGCATCGGCGTGCGGCCGCGTTTCGCTGTGACCTGCCTGGGTCATAGTCAAGCGCTCTCGGCATGCTTCTGGCACGCTGTAGGTACAGGATAGATCGCACAGTTACGGTTTATGACTTTGCATGCTACTATGCTCGCAGGTATTCGTCCACAGCCATTGGTAGAGTTTGGATGACGAGTTGATGACAGACGCACAGGTTTCGATGACGCTTTCCCCGGCACAACGACGCCGTGGCGCAATTGTGATGCTCATTATCACGTTTCTCATGTGGGGCGGATTCTTTATGGTCATCCCTCTTGTATCAATACGGTATGTCGATGATCTGGGATGGTCGGCGGGTGCGGTGGGGTTGGTGCTGGCGATCCGGCAGTTGACGCAACAGGGATTGACGGTCTTTGGCGGCGCGCTGGCCGACCGGTTCGGCGCGAAGGAGTTGATCGTCATTGGGATGCTCATTCGTGCAATCAGTTTCAGCGCGATGGCCGTTGCAACGACATACCCGTTGCTGATGATGAGCGCCATTCTGGCGGCGCTCGGCGGCGCATTGTTCGATTCGCCTTCATCGGCGGCGATGGTGGCGCTGACGCGCCCGGAGGAGCGCAATCGCTACTTTGCCGTGTTGGGGATTGTGCGTGGGCTGGGAATGTCGCTTGGTCCGCTGGCGGGAGCGGTGCTCTTACGGGTCGATTTTGCCTTTGTTGCGCTTGCTGCTGGTGGATGTTTCTTTGTCGCCTGCGGGATTACCTTCCTGCTGCTGCCGCCGGTGCGGGTGGCAGCCGAACGCAGCGAGTTGCTGGCGGGCATTCTGATGGCGCTGCGCGATCGACGGTTCATGGCGTTCAATGTGCTGCTGATGGGATACTGGTTTATGTGGGTGCAGTTGACCATTTCGCTTCCTCTCGCGGCGCGTGCGCTGGCGGGAACTGCCGATGCAGTCAGCTGGCTCTATGCGTTGAACGCCGGCATGAGCATCGTGTTGCAGTATCCGGTTGTGCGCCTGGCAGAGCGCTGGCTTCGTCCGCTCCCGGTGCTGATGCTTGGCATCGTGCTGATGGCGCTGGGGCTGGGAAGCGTGGCGTTTGCCAGCGCCATCGGGTCGTTGCTGGCGAGTGTGGCGCTCTTCTCGCTTGGAGCGTTGCTGGCAGCGCCCGGGCAGCAGACGGTTGCCGCCGATCTGGCGAACCCGGCGGCGCTCGGATCGTATTTTGGCGTCAGTGCGCTGGCGCTGGCGCTCGGTGGCGGCATCGGCAACTATGCGGGCGGGGCGCTCTATAGTTTTGGCCGCGACATCAACATGCCTGCGCTGCCCTGGCTGGTCTGCATGGCGGTGGGAATCGGGTCTGCAGCAGGGCTTGCGACACTGGATCGACGCCTGGCGCGCCGGGTGGGGCAGCGGTCAGGGGTTGGGGGTCAGGGATGAGGAACCCCTTCCTTGCATCATTCCAGACATTTCATTTTTGTTATTCCGCGTATCTCTGCGTGTGCATGCGTCGATACACATATGCTGGAAGATGACAGGCACAGCGGAGCGCCGGTATGTCAGGCTCTCAATCAGATCCTCTGGTCGGTCCGATCCGCCGCCGTAGCTGGCGTGATGTCGTGCGTCTTGCGCCGCTTACCGCTCACCCACACATCGCGCTGGTCGTGTCGCGCCGCGGTCGGGTGGTGTCGGTTATTCCGGCGAATGCGCGGCGTGTGCTTTCAGATTACCTCGACTGGCCCTTCGAGTATCGCGAAGTGGATATGCGTGAGCGCCTGCTCGAACTCGACCTGTGTCTCAACTCGCAGGATGTGGGGTATGCCTTCACCGTCGCGCTGCGGCTGGTGTATCAGGTGGTGCGTCCGGAGCGCGTTGCAGTCGGGCACGCCGATGTGTTGCGTGAATTCGAGGAAGCGATCATTCAGCGCGCCCGCGCGATTGCACGGAGACTCGGCATCGACGAAGGCGGATTGCTCAAAGAATATCTGGTTGAAGCGCTCATGACCGGCAACGAGTTACCGCAACGGTTTGATCAGCTGGGGCTGGCGCTGCGCCGCGTTGATATCAGCATCGACCTGGATCGTCACGCCCGCGAGTTCGCGGACTCGGTTCGCGAGCAGTTCCGTGATCGTCCGTTGCTGATCTATGCCACTGTCGAAAGTCGTCAGCCTGGTGAGGCGTTTGAGGTGCGCATTGGCGGATTCTATCGCTTGCGGACGCGCGATGGCGACATGCATACCCCCAGCGCTGCTGAGCAGATCATTCGCATGGCGGTGCAACGCACGCTCTATCGAGTTGCAGCGCGCTTCGCGCTGCATCAGGAACGCGAAGCCGCAGCAGCAATGACCGATGAGTTGTGGAACGATACGGTGCTCAAAGCCACGCTTGCTGCCAGTAATCTTGAGCTGCTGCGCCCCGCCGTTCAGGTTCAGACGGGACGTCATGCCCCGGGTCTGCCAGCGCCGCACCCGATGCTCACCGACTCGCAGGTCGCCGAATCATCGGCGCCCGAGATGCAACAGGCAGACACGCAGCCAGACGATGTGGCACAGTCCGAACCCCTGTGGCTCGCGCGCGCGCCGCAGGAGAACGCCGCAATACCCTGTCAGATGGCAGGCGAGAGTGACGAAGATGAGGAGTGCAGTGTCTGGCATTGGAACGACATCAGCCGCGATGCTCCTGTTGCATCGCCCGCCGCTTCGTCTCTGAGCCCAATCTGGGAAGATGAACAAAACGCTGCCGACAGAGTAGACGATGAACGCGCAGAGTCGTGGATACCCCCGTCTCAAACCGTCGCTCCGCACACCGATGTCTGCCTGCCTGCCGCCGGATCATCGGATACCGTGTCGCCTGCACCGGACTGGATCGACTGGCGAGCGTCACGTGAACTGGTCGAGCAACCGGAAACGAGGCAGGCGCCGGAACGCCCCTCCAACGAATTTTCGCGGCACGAGATCGTTGCGCGCTGGATTGAGTTGTTGCGCGCGCAAGAGGCGTGGTTGTTTCGCTATGTTGCCCGGATCATTGTAGCGCACCCCGAAAAGACTGCGGAGGTCATTGGTGATCTGACGACCGATCCGGTGCTCTGTGCGCGCGCGACCGATCCGGACTGCTTTGGGTTGCTGGCGGAAACCCTGAGGGGCATTCTGGAGATAGAAGGCGCTGAGCAAGAGACGCCTGCCAGTGTTGAACAACGCTCTGGGCCGGCAGAGGAAGAGCCGGACTGGATGGTTTTTCGCCGCGCTGTCAACGACTCATGAGACGTCTATGAGCCTTTTTGCAACAGTTGCTGCAACCCTTGGGGCGCCATCGGTCCTGCTGGCGCTGGTTCTGAGCGCCGTTACCCTGCTCGAACTGGAACGCCGCTGGACGCGCGCGCGCCGATTCGCCGGGATGCACCCCGGAACACCGGCGGTCGTTCTGGACGGTCTGGCGATCCTCACGGCGCTGCTCGCGGTGATGGGTGGTGTGCTTACGCTCACGCAGGCGCTCGTCAGCGCGTTGCAATCCGCAGTCACCCGGGTGAGCAGCATGCCATGGCAGATCGATGGAACCGCAGCCGGTCTGACGCTTGGCGCTGCGATTGCGCTGGTCGCGCTGATCGTTCTGATCCGTCGGATGACGATGCGGTTCCCTTCCACAACACCACCGACAGAGCGTGCAGCAGCGAATGTGTTGCCTCTTGCGACGTCCCGTGCGACGCATCTGCCGCCCGCTTCTGCTATCGCGGCTGCGCCCGCACTTCCTCCACCGAGCGACTTCGAGGAAGAACCGCAACTGGTTATGCTACGGACACGCCAGACAAGGCCGCGCGCTGCGCCTGCGCCTGAACAACCAGAGCCACACAGCGCTGTACAACCAGAGACGAAACCATCCGCCCGGCGCGCTCATCGCGGCGTCATCGTTATCGTTGCGCTGCTGCTGGCGGCTGGCGCGGCTGGCGTTGTATACCGGGATGCGCTGTTGCCAGTGCTGTCCGGTTTTGCTACGACGCAGGAGCCCACCATCATTGCGTTGCCGTCCAGCGTCGATGTCCCGGCGCCGTCGCCTGTACCGACGGTTTCCGCCACGGTTGCGCCCACCTCGGCGTTGCCGGTATTGCAGGTCGTCGCCGGGCGTCTGAACCTGCGCGCCGGTCCGGGGACCGATTACCCGGTTCTTACGACCTTGAACCGGGGCGATGAAGTCGAAGATCTGGGGGAGACAGCCGGCAGCGGCGAGAACGTCTGGATGCGGGTGCGGGTGCGGGCGGGAACGCAGGAAGGCTGGGTGTTCCGCGCCTTCCTGCGCAACCCTACTTCCCCATCGCCTTGAGCGCCTGCAGGCAGCGTCGGGCGCACTCAAGCGGCGGGTAGGCGTAACTCTCCTGCTCGACGATATACCACTCCGTTCCGCCGATCGTCTCGCACAACTCGAAAATCTCGGTCCATGGCACATCGCCTTCACCGATCAGCGCCGCGTCGTTTGTGGCAGAGTATTCCTTCAGATGCACCGTTTTTGCGCGCTTCGGGTAGCGGCGCAGGAACGGCGCTGCCTGAGCGCCGCCGTGGAGCGCATTGCCGGTGTCGAACTGCGTGATGACATCATCGGTGGTGTTGCTGAAGAGCGTGTCCCATGGCAGTTCGCCCTCCATCGGAACGAACTCGATATGATGGTTGTGATACCCTGTACGCATACCATACGGCTTGAGCGCGACGGCAATAGCGTTGAGCGTCTCGGCAGTCTTCAACCAGGCGGCGCGTGAGTTGCGCCACTGTTCTGCCAGCCCGGGAACGATCAGCGTGGTGTTGCCGATGGTCTGATGGAAGGCGACGGTGCGTGCAAGTTCGTCGCCGAGCAGTGTATCGATGCCGACGTGCGCACCGGCGACTTTGAGCCCATATGCATCGAGCCACGTGCGAATCGTTTGGGCATCGTGCCCGTAGTAGCCGGCAAACTCGACCCCTTCATATCCCATATCGGCAACGGCAGCGAGCACGCCCTGCAAATCGCGTGCCGCATCTTCGCGCACCGAATACAACTGCAGCGCGATCGGGATTCGGGACATAGCAGCGACATCCTTTCTGTGAAACGCGGTTGCCTGCTCTGGCAGCCCGGGCTATTGTACCGCGTCTTTCAGGCGTTCATATCGATGACAGCGCGCAGTGTCGCCAGACTCACATTGCCGCCGCAGATGATCATCGCCGCAGTCTTGCCGCGCATCTCTTCCTTGAGGCGCAGATACCCGGCGACAGCGACGCCCGCCGATCCTTCGACCAGCGTATGCTGCGTTTCGATCATCAGGCGCATCGCGGCAGCGATCTCTTTTTCGGACACCAGCACCCATTCGTCGACCAGCGAACGGCACAGATCGAGGGTGATCGCTCCTGGCTCAACGCCGCCGGCCGTGCCGTCCGAGAGTGTAGGAAGAACAGGCGGTGAGACAACCTCGCCTGCCAGCACCGACTCGTACATGGCAGGAGAGTGTATCGGCGAACACCCGATAATGCGTACATCCGGCTGCACCGCTTTCATGTAGGTGGCGATGCCGCTGATCAGTCCACCGCCGCCGACGGCGACCAGAATCGCATCGAGGCGGTCGATCTGGCGCGCCAGTTCCACGCCGATCGTCCCCTGCCCGCCAATGACCAGCGGGTCGTTGTAGGGTGAAATGTACGTCAGACCATGTTCAGCCGCATAGGTGCGCGCATACGTTTCAGCAACCACGCAATCATCGCCATAGACCCGCACATCGGCGCCAAAGTCGCGCATGGCGTTCACCTTGACCGGCGATGTGTCTTCAGGAACGAAGATCAGCGCCGGCGCCCCAAGGGTCAGCGCGCTATAGGCGACGGCGGCGCCATGATTGCCCGACGATGCAGCCACGACGCCGCGCTCACGAACCTGGGGCGGCAATGAGAGCAGTACATTCAGTGCGCCACGCACTTTGAACGATCCAGTCGGTTGCGTATTCTCCAGTTTCAGTAATGCCCGCCCGTCGGTCAACGCGCCGAGCCGGATCGACTCCTCGAGCGGCGTCGGGCGCAGCGCACGCCGCAACCGTCGTGCAGCGCGCAGGATTTCGTGCAGCATGTCGTCCATGATGTGCGTGCCTCTGCGAAAAAAGAGTTGCTGTGAAACATAGTTGCGTCCGATGTGGAAAAGTAACCTCGATTGTATCGGGAATGATGATTTACGTCAATAACGCAAGAAATGGTATAATGTCAGTCCCTGATGTCATACGCGCCGCCAGTGCGATGGCGCACCGCCTGAAAAACTTGCGCCGCTCAAGGAGTCGCCGATGAAGATTTCATGTCTTCAGGAAAACTTAAAACGCGGTCTTGCCGTTGTAGGTCATGCTGTCGCCGGGAAAAGCACCCTGCCGGTTCTCAGCAACATCCTGATCGCCAGTGACGACGGACGCCTCAAACTTGCTGCGACGAATCTCGAGATTGGCATTACGTGCTGGATCGGCGCCAAAATCGAGGATGAGGGCGCCGTCGCGGTTCCGGCGAAACTGTTGAGCGATGTTGTTGGCAGTTTGCCGAATGACCGGATCGACCTGACGCTTGATGTGCGCACGCAAACATTGAACCTGACATGCGCTCGCTTCGAGAGCAATATCAAAGGGACAGAAGCCGGTGAGTTTCCTGCGATTCCGACTGTGGACAACCGCACGCCAACCGCTGTCTTCCCGGCGTCGTTGCTCCGCGAGACAATCCAGCAGGTGGCGTTCGCCGCAGCTACCGAGGAAACTCGCCCGGTGCTCCAGGGGGTGCAACTCCGCCTGCGCGACAACCGCGCGATCTTTGCCGCTGCCGACGGTTTCCGGCTGGCGCAGCGGGTCATCGAATTGCCAGAACCGGCTGTGCAACCCCAGGAGCTGATCATTCCGGCGCGCGCGTTGAATGAACTGGCGCGCATCCTCAATGACGACGAGAGTCAGGTCGAGATGATTGTCACGCCTGGCGGCGGGCAGGTGCTCTTCCATACCAGTGCGGTCGATCTGGTGTCGCGCCTGATCGACGGCAAGTTCCCGGATGTTGACCGGGTGATCCCGCAGCAGTACCAGACGCGCGTCGTCCTCGACACTCAGGAACTGACGAAGGCGGTCAAACTGGCGTCCTACTTTACGGTTGCCCCCTCAAACACAGTGCGCCTGCACATGGAACCAGGCGGCGATATGGGACCGGGGCGCCTGACAATCAGTGCCAATGCGGTTGAGGTTGGCGACAATAAGGGTCAGGTCGATGCCATGATCCACGGCGAAGGCGGGCAGATTGCTTTGAACGTTAAGTTTTTGTCGGATGCTGTTGCTGCAATCTCGACGCCACAGCTGGCGCTTGAGACTCAGTCGCCGCAACATCCGGCGGTCTTCAAGCCGGTTGGCGCCGAAGGGTATATTCATATCGTCATGCCGATGACGGTACGTTGATCGCAACGATGGACTTCTTTCATAAATACTGGCGCTGGCTGGCATTGATTGTTCTGGTTCTGGTGCTGACCAACAGTCGGACGTTGCCGTGGCCCCTGGTTGTACTGATTCTCGGTGGGGCGGCAGTGTACCTGCTCCGCGAAGGATGGTTTGTCTGGCGGCGCGCCGGTGGTCCGCCCACCCGCAGCAAAGTCACCTACTGGCGCGGGCAACGGATCGAAGTCGGATCACCGCGCGCGGGTCCGGCGTTGCCTGACCTTCGGAGCATCGGGCCTGCACTGATCTACCTCATCCCCGGTCTGATCCTCGCGCTGGTCGCAGTAGCGATTGTGTTGCGAAGCGCTGGTTTTTAACCTGGCAGCGGCTGTCGAACCATTTTAGATTGAAGATTTTAGATTGCAGATTGTCGCGCAGGAATCGCTGCACGCAATTCGTTATGCGCGCCAGCAACGAACGGCGCACCCCTGAGCCGATATCCAACCACTCAAAATAGCCGATATGCAAGAGAGTCGCATGCTCCTCCTGTATCCTCCCTGCCTGCGCGCATAGCCGATAGCGGTGCATACGATCAGCGCGCGGCTCTGAGAACAGGCGGCGCCACCGCCGGATGCGGTGGGGCGGAAGCCCGCGGCTGCCAGCAAGCCGTACCACCGCCGTCCGGCGGTCAGGGGACAGGCTCAAGCCTATCGTACCGCCACGTACCACCGCCTTCAGGCGGTGCACGACCGGCAGACGTCCACGTACCACCGCCTTTAGGCAATGCACGACCGGCAGACGTCCTCGCACCACCGCCGTCCGGCGGTCAGGGGACAGGCTCAAGCCTATCGTACCGCCACGTACCACCGCCTTCAGGCGGTGCACGACCGGCAGACGTCCACGTACCACCGCCTTTAGGCAATGCACGACCGGCAGACGTCCTCGCACCACCGCCGTCCGGCGGTCAGGGGACAGGCTCAAGCCTATCGTACCGCCACGTACCACCGCCTTCAGGCGGTGCACGACCGGCAGACGTC
>FWPU01001757.1_pt1 | contig 62188 bp, 54 predicted proteins | sample 2228361 | NCBI WGS metagenome assembly FWPU01 (sample SAMEA103939777, study PRJEB20133) | metagenome
AAGCGGCAGGCCCTGGCTCCATTTCATTTCTTTAAATTTCAGGTGGCCATACCAGGCAAAGGTCATGAAGGTATTGGAAAGCAATAGCATTACAATGGTTAAAATTCCTTTCATCGTTTATATAGTTTATCGAAACAGCTTAACTGAATTTCCGGTTTCATGGATTGGGTTTTTCAGCTTGAACCCTGGCCGCATACGATTTGTTGTGCGAAAGTACTTAAAAAGCCGTATTCGCCAATTCCGGCTCATCGGTTAAACCTTCTGTCCTTCTTCGCAGATCAGCAAGGGCAATGCGGGCGAAATGAGCCGGCGGTTACCTTTCGTTTTTTTATGACTTACCGGGGTATTGCTTGCCATGTATCTAGCAAAGTATTAATATTGAAATTAGTAAACATTCGTGCCGGCTCACATGATTTTTTTGCTGCGGGTACCCTGTTTGGTAATTGTATGTTTTTATCTGTTTTTTCAAACTTCTGCACAACAGGCAAAAACAGATAGCCTGAAGCACATTGCTGAAACGACTACCGATGACTCGGTTAAAGTCAGTGCTTTACTGCAACTGGCTTTTCAGTCTATTTTCAATAATTCCAAAACTGCATGGCAACAGTTGGAGGAAGCACTCCAGATACTTGAAAAGACCAAGTCCTATCCCTACCTTAAGACGCATGCCAGATATGTTAAAGCGGTGTACTATGATGCTACCGGTGCAGTTGATTCAGCGCGATTTTATTTCGAAAGCGGGCTTGAGCAAAGCCGTGCGTATGGCTTTACCGACCTGGAAGTAAAATTTCTCAATGGCCTGGGTCTGAATAACTGGAATCGCGGATTTTACCTAACCGCTCTTGATTTATTTCTGCAGGTTGACCAACAGAACCAAAAACTGGAAAAATCAAAACAAATACCGAAAAGTACTCCGTTGAATAACATCGGACTGATTTACCAGGAAATGGGACTGTACGAAAAGGCACTTGAGTACCACCGGCAGGCTTTGGAAATCCGGTTGAGCGATCCAAATCTGCTGGCGCAGGCAGCTACTTCCTACAATAACATCGGAATATGTTACTATCACCTTAAAAATTATAAAAAAGCCGAGGAAGTTTACCGCAAAGGGCTGGCACTTGCCCGCGAGCACAAATTTTTGCGTCAGTATTACGACCTGGCCGGTAACATAGCCAATACGCTTGCCGCCATGAGCCGGTACGAAGAAGCGCAACAGTTTAATTTCGAAGTGCTTAACCACGACCCTTCGGTTAAGTTGCCGGATAAGTATCTGATGAACATCAGCTCGGCAGCTGCCGGCATTTATCTGAATTTGGGAAAGAAGGATTTGGCGTTACCCCTGCTGCAAAAATGTTTTGCTTTAATTGAACAAAAGCCGGAGCTGGAATTTTATGCTTCTGATGTTTACCGGTACGCTTCCGCTTACTATTACAGCAAGGGTGATTCCCGAAAGGGCAGGGCGTACGGTGATAAAAACCAGGAGATACTGGAGCAGCGATTTTCAAGACGCAATGCCGAAAGTTTGGCCGAAATGGAAATAAAATATCAAACTGCTGAAAAGGAGCGAAAGATACTCGACCAGCAGTTGGTTATTGAACAAGGTAAGCTGCTACTGGCACGACAACGCAACCAGAATATAATACTGATTGCTACACTTATTGTTCTCGTCTTGTTAACTGTTATCGGGTTCATTTATATTCGTGCACGGCAGAAAGTACGCGAGCAGCAATTGTTGCTTAGTGAAAAACAACAACGCTTAAATGCCGTTTTGCAGGCAACCGAAGAAGAGCGACAGCGCATTGCCCGCGACTTACACGATGGGATCGGCCAGCAGCTTAGTGGCGCTATTATGCAGTTGGAGTCGGTAATGCATAGTAATGATTCAGGCACACAGCCAGTGCAAATTGGCTTGCTGATTGAGAATTTACGTAAAACATCTGCCGAGGTGCGTACGCTGTCACATCAAATGATGCCCAGGTCGCTTAGCGAAATGGGGCTGGTACCGGCTATCCATGATTTGCTGAACCGTAGCTTTGCCGGAACGCCGGTGCAATGCTCTTTTCAGCACCATCAGATAGTTGGCCGTTTTGATGCCAGCATTGAACTGATTCTGTTTCGGGTTGTGCAGGAATTGCTGAATAATATTATACGGCATGCCAGGGCAAATCAGGTATCGGTTAATTTGCTGCGCATGAATAACAAACTGCGTCTAACTGTTGAAGATGACGGAGTGGGCTTCGATGCAGATACGGTAAACAAAGGTTACGGTTTAATGAACATCCGCAGTCGTGTGGAGAGTGTAAATGGTATTGTACTTTTCGAACGAAACGGCCAGGCAGGTACTCTGGTTACCGTTACCGTTCCTATTCATAAAGAGCCATGAAAAAGGGAACACTGTACCTTGTAGATGATCATCAATTGGTAATTGATGGCATTATTGCTTTAGTTGAAGGCAGCGGAGAATGGGAAGTATTAGGTTACGCCAATTCGGGCGAGGAGGCCCTTCAGAAAATTCCGATACTGAAACCGGATATTATTTTAATGGACCTGGAAATGCCGCGGATGAACGGCCTGCAGTGTACCGAAAAACTGCTGGGACTGAATCCGGATGCCAAGGTTGTGATACTCACTTTTCACCATGAAAAAGCACTGGTGCAGAAGATGGTAAAATTGGGAGCGGTCGGTTATATCATGAAAAATGCACCGCGGCATGAATTTCTTACCGGATTACAACTCGTTATGCAGGGTACCAAATTTTATTCCAGTCAGCTTACCGAAAGCATGCTGGAAGTAACCCAGCTTACAGTAAAAAAGGAACCGAATGTAAGACTGTTGGCTTTGCTTAGTCAGCGTGAACGCGAGGTGCTGCAACTCATTGCCGAAGGTTTATCTACCAAGGAAATAGGTGAGAAATTACACCTGGCATCCGCAACAGTAGAAACCCACCGCAAAAATCTGTTAAGGAAACTAAATGCTCGCAATTCGGCCGAACTCATCCGCATGGCCATAACCGAAGGGCTTCTTACCTAATTTTACCCGAATTCCGGTATCAAAATCCATTTTTTTGGGTAAAGCCCCATGTGCCGGCTCTGTGGAAATTGGCTTTGAAAATTAAAACCTCAAAGCCATGAAAAAAATACTTCTCCTCTGGGTGCTATGTGCCCCGGTTTACGCGCAAAACATCATTCAACCTAAGTACACGTACAACTTACCAAACAAATGGGAAACCTGGACGCTTGCTCCGGGTGGCATTCTGCTGGTCGGTCACTCTAAAGGTTTTACCGCCATCGAAGCACACAACAACCAGTTTTTGTACGATTACACCGAGTTAGGCAAGATCAAACTCAACGAAATGGATTTGATTGAGGGCTTGCCCTGGGTTATGCTCAAAAATGCTGCGATTGGTAAAATGCCAGCTTATGTGCTGCTGGACTATTTTACCGGAAAACCGGTTTTTGAAAGCCAGAAAAATGACTGGACCGGACCGGCAGGCTACTATTTTGTTACCGATGAGGCCAAGCTGGTAATGTGGGGAGCAAACAATAAACTAAAGTCAGCTACCTGTATTGGTATGTATGATTTAGGAGCAAACAAGGAAATTGCACTCATCGATCTGAAAGATAAAAAGCTAACCGGTGGCGGCTTACCCATAAGCATGGTGGTAGAAGATGACCGGTTTATTATGACAACCACCAAAAGTGTAGTGGTTGTGAATCTGCGTACCAATTCAATCGAGTGGTTTACAACAAAGCTCAACAATTCAAATGGAACACTTAAATACCTGTTTGACCAGGAGAACCAGGTAGTTTATGCGTACGGACCATATTTAAAAGCCAAGATTTACAAGATCAATGCGAAAGATGGTTCGCTGATGTGGGCCAAGCCCATTAGCCTGGCCGGAGCCGTAAAGCGTATTGAAATTCTTAAAGAAGGATTATGGGTTTATTCAGAAGAGGAAAAATCGTTCGAGGTAAATTTGTTCGATCCGGGTACAGGACAAAAATTATGGAAAAAGCCATATAGCGATAAAGGTGGCATTCGCGAATTTATCTTCCAGCCCGAAGGTGTGGTTTTTGGCACATCCACCGGCGAGGTGAACACCTTGTTACACACCGGTGCGCTGAAACTGAGCAAAAGTGTTGATACCGGTGCGCCTTACCGGATATTTGCGCTTAACCCGGATGGTACGCTGTTTTATTTAAGTGGTGTAAAGATGGGCGTGGTTAACCTGAGCGATGGAGGTTTTGTAAAAGAGCCTGCCAAGTTCAGAAAAGTAGAGCAACTAATAACTGCGGTTGACCGGAAGAATGACCGGTTTGTGGTTAGCACGGGCAACGAATTGTTTTTTATTACGCGTGATGGCACCTCCCAAAAAGTATGCGACATCGCCTTTAAAGGCGATGAAAATCCTTCTAAGATTGAATTTCGTGACGCAGGTATTCTTTTGTCATCTAACCAGAATGCCATGCTGGTTGATTATGATGGCAATGTAAAATACAACGTGTTTTACAAAGCCCCCGGCACCAGCATAGCCGGTAAAATTCTGGCCGGGGCTGTGATGGCCACCAGCATGGCGGCCGGAGCTGCTAATGCCGCAAAAGCAGGGATGATGCAGGGTGCTACACCTTTTTATGTAGAAGACAGTGAAGCCCAGGCATCCAGGAATGCCAGGTCGTATAGTGGTGTGGCCGGTAACGCATTGGCTGCTATGAATCAACGCTTCAGCGCCACCGCGGCCACTAAAAACAGCCTTTATATTCAGACTTCACTGGATGAAGGCGTTGGTTTAGTCAGGCTGAATAAAGACACCGGCAAACCGGACGGCCAGATTATTACCAAAGACAAAAAACCGGAATACCTGGTGGATGAAGATTTTGGTGTATTCTACTTCCTGAAATCGGACAACACCATCATTGGATACGACTTACGGCAATAAAAAAGATTTCAAAGCCCTTACCAGCCAAACTCCGGGGCAACAGGGCTTTGAGGCTAAACTGTTACCGGAGTAACGCCCTCCCCGAAAGGGGAGGGTTTCTCTTTATACCTGCATGATGCTGAGCCGGATATGTTCATTTTTCGGAAATAAACAAAATTCAATCCCACCTGTTGGGGCAAACGTGTAAAACCCTTTAGCTCACCAGTTTCTTGTATTTTATCCGGTGTGGCTGGTCATCGCCCAATCGCTTTCGCTTGTTCTCTTCATACTCGCTGAAGGTACCCTCAAACCAGTACACCTGCGAGTTGCCTTCAAAGGCAAGAATGTGGGTACATACGCGGTCTAAAAACCAACGGTCGTGCGAAATGATAACGGCACATCCGGCAAAGTTTTCCAGGGCCTCTTCTAGGGCACGCAGGGTATTTACGTCCAGGTCGTTGGTAGGCTCGTCCAGCAGCAGCAGGTTGCCTCCCTGCTTCAGGGCTATGGCCAGGTGTACCCGGTTGCGCATGCCGCCCGAGAGCTCCTTTATTTTACGTTGCTGGTCGGTACCGCTAAAGTTAAACTTTCCAACATAGGCCCTTGAGTTTATTTCCCGGCCTCCCAGCATAATTACGTCATGTCCGCCGGTAATGGCCTGCCACACGGTTTCATCGGGTTTCAGGTCATCGTGTTCCTGATCTACGTAGGCAATCTTTACGGTTTCACCAACTTCAAATGTGCCGGAGTCAGGCTTTTCTTTGCCGATTATCATTTTGAACAATGTGGTTTTTCCTGCTCCGTTGGGGCCTATAACGCCAACAATACCGGCCGGGGGCAGTGAAAAGGTAAGGTTTTCCATTAGCAACTTGTCGCCAAAGGCCTTGCTTACGTTTTTGGCTTCTATAACCTTGTTGCCCAGTCGGGGGCCCGGGGGTATGTATAGTTCCAGTTTTTCTTCGCGCTCCTTTACTTCCTGACTTAGCAGCTTTTCGTATGCCGAAAGGCGGGCTTTGGCTTTGGCGTGCCGTCCCTTAGGGCTCATGCGCACCCATTCCAGTTCGCGTTCCAGTGTTTTCTGGCGTTTCGATTCAGTTTTTTCTTCCTGAGCCAGGCGCTTTTGCTTTTGTTCCAGCCACGATGAGTAGTTGCCCTTCCAGGGTATGCCTTCACCTCGGTCTAGTTCCAGAATCCAGCCGGCTACGTTGTCCAGAAAATAGCGGTCGTGGGTAACAGCTATAACCGTGCCTTTGTATTGTCTGAGGTGTTGTTCCAGCCACAATACCGACTCGGCATCGAGGTGGTTGGTGGGTTCGTCCAGCAACAGTACATCGGGTTGTTGCAGCAGCAGGCGGCACAGGGCTACCCTTCGTTTTTCGCCACCCGAAAGGTGTTCGACTTTTGCATCGGGCGGGGGGCAGCGCAGGGCATCCATGGCGCGTTCCAGTTTATGATCCAGTTCCCAGGCATCAAGGGCATCCAGCTTTTCCTGAATTTCGCCCTGCCGCGCGATGAGCTTCTCCATGGCGTTGGGATCTTCCAGTACAGCGGGGTCGGCAAATTTTTCGTTAACGGCCTCGAACTCCCTGAGCAGCGAAATGGTTTGCTGAACACCTTCTTCCACGATTTCGCGCACCGTTTTGGTTTTGTCCAGTTTGGGCTCCTGCTCCAGCAGGCCAACGGTATACGACAGGTCGGAAACCACCTCGCCCTGATAATCTTTGTCAATGCCGGCAATGATGCGCAGCAGGGTTGACTTTCCCGAACCGTTAAGTCCCAGCACCCCTATTTTGGCGCCATAAAAAAAGGAGAGGTAAATGTCTTTGAGTACCTGTTTGTTGGGGGGGTATATCTTGCTAACACCCGCCATAGAAAAGATAATTTTTTCGTCAGCCATGGGAATTTTTTTAGGGATAAGGCAGTTTATGCGGTCGCAAATATGAGCTTTTTTGGGCAACTGCACGCATGGCAGGGGTTACCGGGGTGGTTTTGACCAGATGAACTACCCGGCATGGTGATTGTTGTGCTGCATTGTTTAAATTTTATTTTTGCGGAAAATTAAAAAAGGAGGTTTGCCTATGTACTGGACACTTGAATTAGCCTCGTATCTGGAAGATGCGCCCTGGCCGGCTACCCAAGATGAATTAATTGACTACTCCATTCGGTCGGTGGCACCGCTGGAAGTGGTAGAAAACCTTCAGGAACTGGAAGATGACGGCCAGCCTTACGAAAGCATTGAGGAAATCTGGCCGGATTATCCTACCAAGGAAGATTTCTTTTTTAACGAAGACGAGTACTGACAAATTTAGCTTTTACAGTTCAGGAAGGCCGGCCCGTGCCGGCTTTTTGTTTTTGGCGGTACTGCAGCAATGCCTCAGCAATGATCAGGTCTTCGGTAGTGGTAATTTTAATATTTTCATAACTACCCTCAAACAACGATATGGTATGCCCGGCCCGTTCGGCTACCGAGGCATCGTCCGTCAGGCTGGGGTCTTCTTTTATCCGGTAGGCCTCTTTAATCAGTTCAACCCGGAAGGTCTGCGGGGTTTGTATCATCCTGAACCGGGAGCGATCGGCTGCCTGGGTTTTGTCCTGGTCGGTCATGCGAATGGATTCTTTAAGCCTTACAGCGGCCACGGCCGAGCCATGGATAGCTGCCAGCCGGAACGAGGCGGCAATCAGGGCTTCGTGAACCAGGGGTCGAACGCCGTCATGAATGCACACCAGGCCGGGGCCTTCTATTACTTCAAGCCCCTTTTTAACCGATTGAAAACGCGAATCGCCTCCGGCCTGCAGCATGTGAGGTTTGTTAAAACCAAATGCAGCGCACAGCTGCCGCCACAGGTCAAAGTCGTCAGGCGGCAAAACCAGCACAACCTGTATATCCGGTGCGTAGCGGTAAAAGGCGTTTATGGTGTGCATAAGCACCGGCAGACCAGCTATTTCAATAAATTGCTTGGGTAGTTTGCTCTTAATACGGGTTCCTTTGCCTCCGGCAACAATCAGGGCATATTCGGCCATCTTCATATATTGGGTTAAAATTACAATTTGCCATGGTTTTATTGCGCCTGCTGGTTATTGCCTTTAACGTTGTTGTGGTTACCTATTTGGTGTACCGGCTTTTTATTGTTATTCAGGAGCCCATTGTTCCGTGGAAGAAAACCCTGGTTATAGTGGCCGGGCTTATACTGCTTTTTTCTCCCGTGGGTATGTTTATTGGTGTGTTCAGGCCAGGTATGCAATATTTTTTGCTGTACCCGGTGGGCTTACTCATTTTTCTTTACCTGATTCGTGAGGTGAAATAGTCGTTATAGTATTAACATACAGTCGCCATAGGTAAGAAACTTATACTTTTCTTTCCTGGCCACTTTGTATGCCTCCATAATAAGCTCATATCCGCCAAAAGCTGCAGCCATCATGAGCAGGGTCGATTCAGGGGCATGGAAGTTGGTGATGAGCGAATTGATGATTTTGAATTCGTTGGGCGTAAAAATAAATTTATCGGTCCAGCCTTCTTTGGCCTTTAGTTTGTTGGTTGCCGAAACGGATGATTCGAGAGCACGGGCAACCGTGGTGCCAATGGCGCACACGCGCTTTTTGTTATCGAGGGCTTTGTTAACCACTTCCACACATTCGGGTGGTACCCGAAAGTTCTCAGAATCCATTTTGTGCTTGGTCAGATCTTCCACATCCACACTGCGAAAAGTGCCCAGGCCAATGTGCAGGGTTATGAAAGACAGGCTCACTCCTTTTATTTCAAGCCGCTTTACCAGCTGGCGTGTAAAGTGCAGGCCGGCAGTAGGGGCGGCAACAGCTCCTTTGTGTCGGGCAAAGATGGTTTGAAAGCGTTCGCGGTCTTCGGGTTCTACCTTTCTTCTTATGTATTTGGGAAGCGGGGTTTCTCCGAGCTGATCGATTACTTTATCAAAGGCTTCCGAGTCGCCATCAAACAGAAAGCGGATGGTTCTTCCGCGCGAAGTGGTATTATCAATCACCTCGGCAACCAGGTCGCCATTGCCGAAATAGAGCTTGTTGCCCACCCTAATTTTACGGGCTGGGTCCACCAGTACGTCCCACAGGTGCATATTGGGGTTAAGTTCGCGCAGCAGGAACACCTCTATTTTGGCCCCTGTTTTTTCCTTACGTCCGTACAGGCGGGCCGGAAACACCATGGTATCGTTGGCAACCATTACATCTCCGGGCCCGAAATACTCTACAATGGCCTTAAAAATGCGGTGTTCAATTTTACCGGTATCGCGGTGTACCACCATCATACGCGATTCATCGCGGTTTTCGGCCGGACGCTGGGCAATGAGCGAAACGGGTAAATCGAATTTAAATTCGGAGAGCTTCATAAGCCGGGGCTGGACTAAAATTAAAGGTTGCAAAAATAAGGCAAGAAGTGCTATTTCCGAAGCTGGCCCGGCATTTTATTGGGGGTTAACCCAACCGGCAAAAGCCCATGTAAGCCCCGGCAGTTCGTAATTTTAAGGTTAAAACACCGACTAACCCGCCTGAAATACGTTGCATGTATATACTCCGCCAAATCTTTGAAAGTTTCCGGTTTGCCTGGAAGGCGCTCAAGTCGAACCTGCTCCGAACGGTGCTTAGTCTGCTGGGGGTAACCATTGGCATTTTTTCTATTATTACTGTGCTCACCCTAGTCGATTCGCTCGAAAAAGGTATTAAAGACAGTTTAAACTTTATTGGCAGCGGGGTAATTTATGTGGATAAGTGGCCCTGGCTGGCCGACAATAACGGACAGTACAAGTGGTGGGAGTTCTGGCGCAGACCTACCCCTTCCTTTATGGAGTACAGGTTGCTTCAGCAAAACCTGAAGCATGCCAGTTCCATTTGTATTACGGCCGATCGGAACAATGTGGTCGTTAAACGCAACAGCAATAGTCTGGGGCAGGTTCGGCTCGTAGGGGGCAGTGAAGGCTACGACAAAATATTTGATGTGCCTGTACAAAATGGGCGTTACCTTACACCCGATGAACTGGCCGCCGGACGCAATGTAGCGGTTATCGGGTTTCAGGTTAAACAAGCGTTGTTTCCCAATAACGAAGATCCTATAGGTAAAACCATTAAAATACGCGATGTTCAGTTTACCGTGGTAGGCTCTGTAAAGGAAGAAGGCACGGGTTTGTTTGGCAACACCAGCAACGATTACGCGGTGATTGTTCCGTATAATACCTTCCGGAAAATGTATCAAACCGGTACAGGTCGATGGAACGAAATTGAATCGACAATCGGGATAAAAGGTTTTGACAGCGATGTAGGACTGGTGGAACTGGAAAATGAAGTACGGGGTATGCTGAGAAGCAAGCGCGGCTTGCGGCCCGTTCAAAAAGACAACTTTGCCATCAATCGCCCGGAAGCCGTTATGTCTATTATTACCGGGCTGTTTAACGGGGTAAGCATTGCCGGCTGGATTATTGGTGGCTTTGCTATGCTGGTTGGCGGGTTTGGAATTGCCAACATTATGTTTGTTTCGGTTAAAGAACGCACACCACTTATTGGTTTGCAGAAGTCGGTAGGCGCAAAAAACTTCTTTATTCTTTCGCAGTTTTTGTTTGAAGCGGTCTTTCTGAGCCTTATAGGTGGCCTGGCGGGCTTACTGCTTACTTACCTTGTTACCTTTCTGCCTCTGGGCAGCCTGGAGGTGGTGCTGTCGGTTAAAAATATTGTGCTGGGACTGGGTGTGGCCAGCATTATTGGTCTGATTTCGGGAATTGTACCGGCTGCCGTGGCTGCACGTATGGACCCTGTTTTGGCCATACGCGCAACCTGATAATAGGAGGGAGCCGGGCTAAGATTCCTTAATTTACTTTTAGGCTTCTGCTTTAGGGGCAGCAGTGGGCATGAGTTTTTCCTTGATTTTCTTTTCCAGTTCGTCCATCAGCTCCGGGTTGTCCTCAATAAGCTGTTTTACGGCATCGCGTCCCTGCCCCAGCTTGTTGCCTTCGTACGAGAACCACGAACCCGATTTCTGCAAAATATTAAGCTCTACGCCCAGGTCAACAATTTCGCCCGATTTGGAAATACCTTTTCCATACATAATGTCGAACTCAACCACTTTAAACGGAGGAGCAACCTTGTTCTTTACCACCTTTACCTTAACTCGGTTTCCGGTTACATCATCTGTTCCTTCTTTTATTTGGCCTATTCTGCGGATATCCAGCCGAACCGAAGCGTAAAACTTGAGGGCGTTGCCGCCGGTAGTGGTTTCTGGATTGCCGAACATGACTCCTATTTTTTCACGCAGCTGGTTAATAAAAACGCATGCACAGCCGGTTTTGCTTATGGTTCCGGTAAGCTTGCGCAGGGCCTGCGACATCAGGCGAGCCTGCAGGCCCATTTTGCTGTCGCCCATTTCGCCTTCCAGCTCACCTTTAGGTACTAATGCGGCAACCGAGTCAATGACAATAATATCAATGGCGCCCGAGCGAATCAGGTGGTCGGCAATTTCAAGTGCCTGCTCGCCATTGTCGGGCTGGGAGATAAGCAGGTTTTCGGTGTCAATGCCCAGTTTTTCGGCATACGATTTATCGAAAGCGTGTTCGGCATCAATAAATGCCGCCAGCCCGCCTTTTTTCTGGGCTTCGGCAATCATGTGCAGGGTGAGGGTGGTTTTTCCCGATGATTCGGGGCCGTAAATTTCGGTTATCCTTCCGCGGGGTATGCCCCCCACGCCAAGGGCAATATCCAGCCCGATGGAGCCGGTGGAAATGGCAGGTATATCAGCAATTTTTTCATCGCTGAGCTTCATTATAGTACCTTTGCCGTAGGTCTTCTCCAGTTTATCAATGGTAAGCTGCAGGGCTTTTAGTTTTTCTTTTGTGTCGCTCATGGTAATATGGGTAATACTCGTATCGGTGGCAAATTACAAGTATGGAAGGCAAATTCAAATGCGGCACTGCAGCCCTGACAAAGACTGACAGTTTTTACAGGTATCGGTTTTACCCAATTCCTGCCCCATGCGTGTAACCGGGCGTAAGATGGCATGGTGGTTACTGGCTGTGCTGGTAGTGGCTGTTGTTTGGCACGCTGGGTTACTGGGATATGCCATCCGGCAGGGCGTGGGCCAGCTTATGCTGGTGTGGAAGGCCCGGCCTGTGGAAGAGGTGCTTCGCGATCCCACAGCACCCGATTCGGTGAAAGCCAAACTCCGGCTGGTGCAGGAAATACGCCGGTTTGCCATCGATTCGCTTGGGCTTAAGGACACCAAAAGCTACCGTACCCTGTATAACCAGCAGGGCAGAGAAGTGCTGTGGGTGGTAACAGCCTGTAAACCTTTTGAGTTTACGGAGAAGCGCTGGAAGTTTCCGATTGTGGGTGAAGTGCCCTACAAGGGCTTTTTCAATCCGGCTCAGGCTGCCGCCGAAAAAAGGAAACTGGAAGCCGAAGGCTGGGAAGTTATGGTGCGTAACCCGGGCGGCTGGTCTACCCTGGGCTGGTTCCCCGATCCGCTGCTTAGCAATATGCTTTTTAGAAGCGAAGGTGACCTGGCCAGCCTAATTATTCACGAAATGGTGCATGCTACCCTTTATGTTAAAGACAGTGCCGATTTTAATGAAAACCTGGCCTCGTTTATAGGCGACCGCGGGGCGGCATGTTTTTTAGAGGCCAAATACGGCCCATCAAACCCGGCGTTAGTACAGTACCTGGAAGAAGATGCCGAATACAGAAGGCTGGCCGGCCATGTATTGCGGGGCTACGGCCTGCTCGACAGCCTTTATGCCCATACCCGCCACCTTAACCTTAACGTTAGGACTGCGGCCAAACAACAAACCATAAGGGCAATCATCAACCATGCCGATACTCTGCAGCTGAAATATTTGCGCAGCCTCGCCCGGGTATATACCGACTCACTTCCCAACAATGCCTGGTTTATGAATTATAAAAGATACCAGGCCCGGCAGGATGCGTTTGTGGAGGAATACAACAAAAAATTTAAAGGCAGCCTCAGGGCCTACGTATCTTATTTAAAAACCAGGTATCCTTCACCCTGATGTTTCGGCATTTTTAAGTATTTGTTAAAACACATAACCTGCTTTTAAAGCAGAGATATACAGATTACCTTTGCTTAACCGAAAATAACGTTATGGCATCCAAAACAGCATACCGGGTACTGGTGGTTGATGATGAAGAACCCATACAGGAGCTGTTGCGATATAACCTGGAAAAGAACGGTTACGAGGTTAAAACGGCTGGCGATGGTTATAAAGCCCTGGAGTTAGCGCGTAAGTTTCAGCCCGACCTGGTACTGCTCGATATTATGATGCCCAAAATGGATGGCGTGGAAACCTGCCGGCAACTGCGCGAAATGCCCTCGCTGCAAAACACCTTTATTATTTTCCTTACCGCCCGGTCGGAAGAGTATTCAGAGGTAGCCGCCTTTGACGTAGGGGCCGATGACTACATTACCAAGCCCATTAAACCAAGGGCCCTGCTTAGCCGCATTGCTGCCCTATTCAGGCGCGATACCAAAAAATCGGGAACCAATACAATTACGGCTGGCGACTTGGTAATAGACCGCGACAGTTATACGGTTACGGTTAAAGGAAAGGAGGTTAACCTTCCTAAAAAAGAGTTTGAGTTGTTGTTTTTTCTGGCCCAGAATCCCAACAAAGTATTTAGCCGCGAAGACTTGCTTCAAAATATCTGGGGTTCGGATGTGTATGTGCTGGCCCGCACGGTGGATGTTCACATACGGAAGGTTCGCGAAAAAATTGGTGACGACTACATTACCACCATAAAGGGTGTAGGCTATAAATTTGGCGGATAGCACCAGGCTTTTAAAGTCCGAAACAACCCCTGCGGGTAAGCCGCCTTTGCGGCACTGCGCCATCTGATTTTCTTTGCACGCGCAGGTTTATGAAATTATTTTGAATATTTCGGCAAATTTACCGTGCACTGCCCACTGCTATGGTGTACTCATCACGCATGCTTGCGTTACTTCTGGCCTTTTGCATTGCTGCAATTACTACGGCATTCATTACCCTGCTGAAAGTTTCTTCAACCGTTTTGCTGGTAACCTTTTCAATTGGCTTCTCTGTTTCATACCTGCTTATTTTTACAGTGCTTGAGTTTCTTATTTTTCGCGAAATCAATAAAATTCATAAACTCATAACCAAACTGCGTAAAAAAGAACTAAACCGTCTGCAACGACAAAAGTCGGCTTTGCTCAATCCCCTTAAAGGCATTAACGAAGAAATTTTTTCGTTTGCCGAACTGAAACAAAAAGAAATTGATGAGCTTAAAAAACTGGAGGCCTTCAGGAAAGAGTTTATTGCTGATGTTTCGCACGAGTTGAAAACACCCATATTTGCGGCCCAGGGTTTTGTGCACACCCTGCTCGATGGTGCGGTAAACGACAAAGCGGTTCGCATCAAGTTTCTGAAAAAAGCGGCAAAAAGCCTGGATGGCCTCGATGCACTGGTGCAGGACCTGCTCACTTTGTCGCAAATCGAAACAGGCCAGATTAAAATGCACTTCGAAAACATTGACCTGGTTAAACTTACCGAAGAAGTGTTCGAGCAACTGGAAGAAAAAGCCAAAAAACGCGACATCCGCCTTCGCCTTGCAACCGATGTCCGCCAGGTATGGGTGTATGCCGACTGGCAGAGAATCTTTCAGGTTATGTCTAACCTAGTGTCGAATGCAATAAAACATTCTTTTGAAGGAGGCGAAGTAGTAGTGGGTTTTGAAGTAGGCAAAAAACATGTAACCACGTATGTGCGCGATTATGGCGAGGGCATACCGGCTGAGCACCTGCCACGCATCTTCGAACGCTTTTACCGGGTAGACAAAAGCCGAAGCCGCGAAAAGGGTGGTACGGGCCTGGGGCTGGCCATTGTAAAACACATACTCGAAAACCACAACACGCGGGCCGAGGTGAAAAGCGAACCCGGAAAAGGCTCTGAATTCAGCTTCAGGCTGCCCCGCAATAAAACAGCCGAAGAAAAAAACGGATGAAGTTTATACTGGCCAAACACCTGCTCTGGGAAGACCACAACTGGCTTGTTATAAACAAGCCACCCCATATTTCCACGCTGGCCGACCGTACCAGCGACCTGAACGTGCTGGAAGCGGTACGCAGGCATTACCCCAATGCCCAGGCCTGCCACCGGCTCGATAAAGAAACTTCGGGCGTACTGGTGCTGGCCAAAAACCCCGAAGCCTACCGCCACCTGAACCTTCAGTTCCAGCATCGGCAGGTTGAAAAAGTGTATCATGCCATTGTGCATGGCGTACATCAGTTTGTAAATCACCTTATTGATGCTCCGCTGGATGCCCGCCGCGATCCGCCGGTAAGGATATCTGCCCGCGGAAAAGAGTCGGTTACCATTGTCAATACCCTTGCCACCTATGGTTGCTGTACCCTGGTGGAGTGTCTTCCCAAAACCGGGCGCATGCATCAAATTCGCGCACATCTGGCTTATGCCGGAGCGCCCATTGCGGGCGATGTGCTGTACGGAGGTCATTATGTATACCTTTCAGAACTTAAACCTGCCTACCACCTTAAAAAGGGGGGCGTAGAAAATCCCCTGCTGGGCCGCGTGGCCCTGCATGCAGTAAAACTGGTATTCACCGACCTTTCTGAAAGAAAAATTGCCGTAGAAGCACCTTATCCAAAAGATTTCCGTGCGTTGCTCAGGCAACTGGAGCGGTATTAAAATTTTTTTAAAATAAGCCCTCGGGCAGCTATTTGTTTATAACCGGCTATACGCTTACCTTTGTGTCCCTTTTTTAAGGGCAAGTACCATTAAGAAAAGATTAAACTGTAAAAAAGTGGATTCTGTTAGCTACAAGACCATTGTGCCGGCTCAGGCATCTTACCAGAAATCGTGGTATGTGGTAGATGCCCGCAACCAGGTACTGGGACGGCTGGCCAGCCAGGTGGCCTATATCATCCGCGGCAAGCACAAAACCAGCTACTCGCCCAACATGGATTGCGGAGATCATGTAATTGTTATCAATGCAGATAAAGTGCGCATGACCGGCAAGAAATGGACCAGGCGCGTGATTTTTACCCATTCCGGCTACCCGGGCAGCCAGCGGGAGTTAACCCCGGCTTACATCCGGTCGAAGCGGCCGGAACGCCTTGTTGAACATGCCGTGCGCGGCATGCTTCCCAAAAACCGGCTGGGCAGGCAGCTGTTCCGCAGCCTGCACGTATATGCCGGCCCCGAACACCCGCACAGCGCCCAGCAACCACAGGCCATTAACCTTTAACCTTCATGGAGATTATTAACGCAACCGGAAGAAGAAAAACATCAGTAGCTAGGGTTTATCTTAAACCTGGCAAGGGCGATATTCTGGTAAATGAGCGCCCGCTTAACCATTACTTCCAATCCGAAATACACCAATCGCTCATCAAATATCCCCTGCAGGTGGCCAAAGCCGAGGGGCAATACGATGTTCAGGTTAACGTAGAGGGCGGCGGCATAAAAGGACAGGCCGAAGCCATACGCCTGGGTATTGCACGTGCGCTGGTACAGGTAAACGAAGAAAACAAAACCACCCTGCGCAAAGAAGGCCTGCTTACCCGCGACAGCCGCATGGTAGAACGCAAAAAATATGGCCGCAGAAAAGCGCGCAGAAGATTCCAGTTCAGCAAACGCTAATATCTACAACATGGCAAGAAAACTCACCTATCAGGAATTATTGGAAGCCGGGGTTCACTTCGGGCACCTTACCCGCAAGTGGAATCCGAAGATGGCCGAATATATATTCATGGAAAATAACGGCATTCACCTTATTGACTTAAACAAAACCCTGGAATGCCTGGAAGAAGCTGCCTACGCCATGAAGAACATTGTGCGCTCGGGTCGCAAAATCATGTTCGTGGCTACCAAAAAGCAGGCTAAAGATATCGTTACCGAAGAAGCCAAACGCCTTAACATGCCCTATGTTACCGAGCGATGGCTGGGCGGCATGCTAACCAACTTTACCACCATCCGCAAATCGCTTAAAAAACTGGCGCAGATTGAAAAGCTGCTCAAGGACGAATCATCGCAGCAAGGTTTGCAGAAAAAAGAAAGGCTTATGCTGGCCCGCGAAAAGGCTAAACTGGAGCGTCAGCTCGGAGGCATAGTAGATCTGAACCGGCTGCCGGCAGCCCTGTTTGTGGTTGATGTAAAACGCGAACACATTGCCGTGGCCGAAGCTCAGAAACTCAATATCCCGGTATTCGCTATGGTCGACACCAACTCTGACCCCACACTGGTAGACTTCCCCATTCCGGCCAATGACGATGCCTTCAAATCCATTGCCCTGATAACCAAATACATCGGTGAGGTAATTGAAGAAGGCCTGATGGAGCGCAAGAAAGAAAAAGAGGAGGCCGGCCTTAAAAAAGATGAAGAAGAGAAGCGCAGAGTTGATGAGGCAGCCGTTGAAGAAAGCAAGTAATCTGACTTGTTATATTTTAACCGGACATCGGCTGCACAGGCCGATGTTCTTTTTTTGAATTTAAACCACTTTAAGATAAAATAACCTAATTATGATCACAGCACAGGATGTAAACAAATTACGGCAAATGACCGGAGCCGGTATGATGGATTGCAAGAAAGCACTTACCGAAGCCAACGGTGACTTCGAAAAAGCCATCGAAATTCTTAGAAAGAAGGGACAAAAGGTTTCGGCTTCGCGCATGGATAAAGAAGCAAAAGAAGGAGCCGTATTTGTACAGGTAAGCAACGACCACCGCAAGGCCGTTCTGGTAGCGCTAAACTGCGAAACCGACTTTGTGGCTAAGAACGAAGAATTTCAAAACCTGGGCAAACTCATAGCCGAAACCGCCTTTACACACCAACCTGCCGATAAAAACGAACTTCTCGCTCTGAAGGCCGGCAACCTATCCATTCAGGAAAAAATTGTAGAACTTATCGGAAAGATTGGCGAGAAAATAGAAATATCGGAATATATTAACATGGAAGGTGAGGCCGTGATACCCTATATCCATGCCGGTGCCAAACTGGGTGTACTGGTGGCGTTAAAGGGCGCTAATGGCCTATCGGATGCCGTACTTACGGCTGGAAAGGACGTGGGCATGCAGATTGCCGCCATGAACCCGGTTGCCGTTGATGAAAAATCGGTGGATGCCACCTTAATCGAAAAAGAAATGGAAATAGCACGGGCACAGGTGCTGGCCGAAGGTAAACCTGAAAATATGGTTGAAAAAATAGCCCAGGGTAAGGTTAACAAGTTTCTAAAGGAAAACACCCTGATGGCCCAGGCCTTTGTAAAAGACAACACCAAAACCGTGGCCCAGTATTTAAACGAAGTGCACAAAGGATTAACGGTTGAGGCTTTTAGGCGTATTGCTATAGGATAAAGGCTTTAGGCAAAACCTATAGTTGAAATTCCTTTTGCAGGTTTTCGATAGTGGTGCGGTTAACATGCCGAAAGTCTAGAATCATCAGACCATCGAGTGCCTGATTAAAAGCCGGATCTACGTTAAACCCTATAATACGGGCATTTTGCTGAATGTATTTCTTCAGCAAAACGGGGGCCGACCGGATGGCGGGCTCAATGTCATCAATAATCTTATCCAGTTTGCGCAGGTCGTTGCCTGTACCTTTAAGTAGCAGCTCTGCCTCCTGAAGTACAGCAGCACTTACCCTGAACTTTTTTCGGGGCGTGATAAATGCGGCAAGTTGATGATCGAAATAGTTGCGCTGAATAAAAGCTACAATCAGACTCTTCGAAACCTTTGAGTAGTAATTGCTAATGCTCACCGGCCCGATAATGTAGTTGTATTCCGGGTGCAGAAGAAGCAGCGTTAAAATACCCCGCCACAGTAAAAACAGGGGCAATCGTTTGTTTTGATATGCGGGAATAATAAACGACCGCCCCAGTTCTATGGCCTCATTCAATATCGGGATAAAGCCGTCCTTCATTTTAAAAAGGGAGTGGGTGTAAAATCCTTTTCGGCCATACTGCTGAACAATTTCCCGGCCCAGGCCAATACGATAGGCCCCCACTATGCACCTTGCTTCTCTGTCGTACAGAAACAGGTGTTTATAAAAGCGGTCGTATGCATCCAGGTCAATATGTTTGTTGGTGCCTTCGCCTTCCTTACGAAAGGTAATTTCCCTTAACCGTCCTATTTCCTGCAATGTGTGGGGTATTTCATTGCATTCAGCCAGGTACACATCAAACTGTTGCTGCGAAAACAGCTTTCGATGCTTAAGTTGCGAAAGTTCGGCTTCAATAGTATCTGCCGGCAGGGCTGCGGCAATAGCCGCCGGTTTGCGCAGGCTGGGTACTTTTATTTTGGGCTGTAACGCATTTACCTTGCCCAGGGCATAGGTGCGGGTGCGCAGAAAATCGGTAACCTGGCTAAGGTCGTCAAATGATTTTAGTGTTTCCGGATGAATGGGGTGGCCTATGCGGATTTGCAGGGTAATATGTTGGGCCCGGGCCAGCTCGTGCGGTAGCCTGAGGGTTCGGAGCGAAGGGTGTAAGTTGCCCAGCAACTGAAAAGAGAGAGAATTCTGGCCAAAGAAAAATATGGGAATAACCGGGGCGCCTGCCTTAAGAATAAGCTTAATGGCAGGCTTCTGCCAGGGGCGGTCGCTAACCTGCTTTAAGTTAAACCGGGCAGCCGATACCTCGCCAGCCGGAAACATACCCAGGCATCCGCCAGCCAAAAGGTGGCTTAAAGCCGCCCTCATGCCCGCTGCACTGGAGTAAGCGTGGCGGTAATCTTCCAGCGGGTTAACGGCAACGATAAAATCTTTAATAGGATCAATTTTTTTCAGCAAGAAATTGCCCATTACTTTAAAATCCGGCCGCCTGCGTGTAACCAGTTCAAGCAAAGCCAGACCATCCAGCCCGCCAAACGGATGATTGGAAACCGTGATAAAGGCTCCTTTTTCCGGAAGGCGCTGTAAATCGGATTCATTAAAGGCTAACCGGATGCTTTTTTTTTCCAGCAGATTACGCACAAAGTCAATACCCTGATAATGGCAGGTTTCTGCGTAGAGGCGGTTAAGCTCATGCAGTCCCGAAAACTTCATCAATCCGGCAGCGATCAACCGGTTTTTTATACCGGTGGCCTTTGCAAAGTCGGATACCGATACGAGTTCTTTCAAAAGTCAGGACTTTTTGCGTTTTGAGAAGGCTGTTTTCATGGCATGTTCCAGCTCTTTGCCGGCACGTTTCAGGCTTTCTTCTACCTCTTTCCAGCGCTCCTTGTCGCGGATTTCCTGCTTGAGTTTTTCAGCCGATTGGTGTAACTCTTCATAACGGCTTTCAAATTCTTTCTCCAAGCGCTCTCCGGCTTGCCTAAGCTCGGCCATGAATTCATCAATTTTCTTTCCGAGACTTTTCAGGGCCTTCTCGGCTTTTCCCTCTCCATTACCGGTTTTCATAGTTGCTTTTTTGTTTGGGCTTACTCTTTGGCAATATACTTCAAAATAAGCGCAGTTATATCAGGCTTTAACGGTGTTTTTGCCCGGAATGGGCCATTAACCAGCAGAAAAGTAAGGGTTAGTCTTTTTATATTGCCACCCATTATGCGGGTTAAAGTGGTAATATGCATGCTGATGCTGGTGCTGTTGGGCTCATCGTGTGCTTCAACGCACAGGGCTAAAAAACTTAAACCTGGAAAACCCATTCCGTGTCCGGTAAAAGACTGCTGATGAAGCTGAATCGCCTCATTATAGCCATTGACGGTTACTCGGCCTGCGGAAAAAGCACCACCGCACGGGCAGTAGCGCGCATTCTAGGCTACCGGTATATTGATACGGGCGCCATGTACCGGGCGGTTACCCTGTATTTTCTGGATAACCATGTGTCACTTACCAATCCGAAAGAAGTGGCGCGGGCGCTGGAACAAATTCACATAACTTTTCGGGTAGGTACGGGCGGCAGCAGCGAAACCTTTTTAAATGGCCGGAATGTAGAACAGGAAATACGGGACATGCGGGTGGCAGAAAAGGTTAGCGAGGTGAGCGCCCTGAAGCCCGTACGCCAAAAGCTTGTGCAGCAGCAGCGTAAAATTGGTAAAGACAAAGGGGTGGTAATGGACGGACGCGATATCGGCACAGTGGTGTTTCCTGAAGCCGACCTGAAGTTTTTTATGACAGCCGACATAACCGTAAGAGCCATTCGCAGGCAACAGGAATTACTGGCCAATGATGTACTGGCAGATCTGGATATGATTGTCCAGAACATCCGGGAACGTGACCTTATTGATACCACCCGGGCCGAAAGCCCCCTGCGCCAGGCCCCCGATGCCATTGTGCTGGATACCACTTACCTTACCATAGAAGAACAGGTAGACGAGGTGGTGCGCAGGGCCGTTTCGCTCATGGTAAAACAACGTTAAACGCCCCATACGGAAATCTTTCTATTCTCAGATTTATCCTTAATTTTGCCACCATTCAAAAATTACCTAACCGCACAGTTTTCATGGGTCGATTCATCCGGTTAAAAAAGGGTTACGACATTCATCTTGCCGGTAAAGCTGCTCCTCGTGTTGCTGAAACTGACCAGCCCGAAACGTTCGTCATAAAACCCACCGATTTTCACGGCATTTACATGCCCAGGCCGGTGGTAAAAGAAGGCGATACGGTAAAAGCAGGCTCGGTGCTGTTTCACGATAAGCGAAATGAAAAAATTGTGTTTACTGCCCCGGTTAGCGGTGAGATAGTGGAGGTAAAAAGGGGTGAAAAACGCAAACTCCTTGAAATTAAAATACTGGCCGATAAAAGCATTGATTACGTTACCTTTAACAAGTATACAGTGTCTGACCTGTCGCACCTAAGCCGCGAGCAGGTCATAGCCCAGTTACTGCAAAGCGGTGTTTGGGTAAATATTGTACAACGCCCCTTTGGTATTGTGGCCGACCCGAACGAAAAGCCTAAATCCATTTTTATATCAGCCTTCGATTCGGCACCCCTGGCTCCTGACTACAATGTGTTGTTTAAAGGACAGGAACAATATTTTCAGGCCGGCATTGACGTGCTGAAAAAACTTACCGCCGGTCAGGTACATGTAAATGTTCATGCCGAACGCGAAATCTCATCGGTTTTTTCGCATGCAAAAGGGGTGGAGTTAAACAAATTCAGCGGCCCGCACCCTTCGGGCTGCGTGGGCGTGCAGATACACCATATCGACCCCATTAACAAAGGCGATGTGGTATGGACCATCCAACCCCAGGGGGTTATTCAGATAGGAAAATTGTTTTTGAACGGCATTTACGATGCCTCCAGAATTATTGCCTTGGCAGGCTCGGAAGTTAAAGAGCCCCAGTATTACAAAACTTATACCGGAGCTTCCGTAAAAAAATTTCTTGCCAATAACCTCAAACAGGATCACGTAAGGGTAATTTCGGGTAACGTACTTACCGGTACCAGCATTGGCAGGGAAGGGCACATCGGTTTTTTTGATCATCTGGTTACCGTAATCCCCGAAGGCGACTATTACGAGTTTCTGGGATGGATTAAACCTACCTTTAACAAGCTTAGCCTGCATCGGGCATTCGGCCTGTTATCGTTCCTTAACCCTAAAAAAGAATTTGTTGTTGACAGCAATACCCATGGCGAACCCCGTGCCTTTGTGCAAACCGGGGTGTTTGAAAAGGTAACGCCCATGGACATTTTGCCCACTTATTTGTTAAAAGCAATAATAGCCGAAGATTATGACGAAATGGAAGCGCTGGGCATTTATGAAGTTATTGAGGAAGATCTTGCCCTGTGCGAATTTGTTGATGTGAGCAAGCACAATGTTCAGGAGCTTGTACGCGAAGGAATAGACTTGATTATGAACAGCTGATACCATGAAGTTTTTACGCAACCTGTTCGACAAAGCCAAACCCCACTTTGAGCGGGGCGGAAAGTACAGCAAGTACTTCTATCTGTTTGAGGCGCTGGATACTTTCCACTTCAGCCCCAACACGGTTACCCCTGTAAAAGGTGCACAAATACGCGATGCGGTTGACCTTAAGCGGCTGATGATGACAGTAGTCATTGCCATGCTGCCCTGCCTGGCATTTGGTATATGGAATGTGGGGCACCAGCATTTTCTGGCAACAGGTGCCGCCGCCACAGAAGGAGAAAAAATTTGGGTTGGGCTGGTGCAGGTTGTGCCCATCATACTGGTAAGTTATGTTTCAGGAGGTTTGGTAGAAGTGGTGTTTGCCATCATTCGCAAGCACCCTATAAACGAGGGCTTCCTGGTAACCGGTATGCTTATTCCGCTCGTTATGCCGCCGGACATCCCGCTGTGGCAGGTGGCCGTAGCTACGGTGTTTGCAGTGGTATTTGCCAAAGAAGCCTTTGGCGGAACAGGTATGAACGTTGTTAATGTGGCCCTTACAGCCAGAGCGTTCCTGTATTTTGCCTATCCTACCGATATTTCCGGAGAGGTGTGGACTTACCTGGGCGATGCCAAAACCGTTGCCGGCTATTCGGGGGCAACACCCCTTGCCGTTGCTGCAGCCTCAACCGGCAGTGCGGTGGCCGACCTGAATGCTTTTGGCGCCGGATGGGCCGATAACCTGTACAGTTTTGAAAACATGTTTCTGGGCGTAATACCCGGCTGCATTGGCGAAACCAGCACCCTGATGTGCCTTATAGGCGCCGCCATTTTGATTTTTACAGGCGTGGGAAGCTGGAAAATTATACTCAGCGTTTTTGCTGGGGCGTATGGTATGGGCCTTTTTCTGAACCTTTTAGGAACCAATACCTTTATGCAAATGCCGGCCCACTATCACCTGGTTATGGGTGGCCTTGCGTTCGGAGCCGTTTTTATGGCAACCGACCCCGTTACTGCAGCGCAAACGGAACTGGGTAAGTGGTTCTATGGTTTATTGATAGGTATAATGACCGTGCTGATACGCGTATTCAACCCGGCTTATCCGGAGGGCATTATGCTGGCCATTTTGCTTATGAATGTAATGGCCCCGCTAATTGATTATGGTGTTGTAAGTGCCAACAAAAAACGTAGATTAAAACGTGCGACAGTCTAATCTTTACATTCTTCTTTATGCAGCCGCCATTACCGTAGTGTGCGGCGGACTGCTTGCATTGGCTTCTGAAGGACTCAAAGAAAGGCAGCAGGCCAACATAGAACTTGAACGCAAAGCCAACATACTCTCAACCGTAATAGAAGTAAACGACAACATAAATGTTGCCGAGGTGTACAGTAAACGGGTAAAGTCGTATGTGGTGGACTATAACGGTAACATAGTTGAGGGAGTTGAAGCAGCCGCGGTAAATGTGGAAGCAGAGTACAAGAAACCTGCCCAGGATCGCAAACTGCCTGTATACGAATTCCGCAGCGAAGCAAACCCTGAAAAAATTGAATTTGTGGTAATACCCGTACACGGCTTTGGTTTGTGGGATAAAATATGGGGCTATATCGCCCTGCAGTCGGATTTTAATACAATACAGGGTGTTGTCTTTCAACACAAAGGTGAAACGCCCGGTCTGGGAGCACGTATAGCATCAGAAGAAATTCAGCAGCGATATAAGGGTAAAAAGGTTTTCGAAGGAAGCGAACTGGTATCAGTAACCATGATGAAAGGTGAAGGATTTGATTATTCCGGTGATGCACACAAGGTAGATGGCATGTCGGGCGCTACCCTTACCGGAAAGGGTGTGAATAACATGCTCAAAGATTACCTGACCTGCTATGTAAATTATTTCAATAAATTAAAACAGCAAACAGGCGTATGAGCACCGCAACTGCAGAAGCAACCGTACAACAAAAGAAAAGTGAACCGCTTTTTTCGAAAAAAAACCGGAAGCTGGTTACCCATCCCCTGGATATCAATAACCCAATTACCGTACAGGTGCTGGGTATTTGCAGCGCGTTGGCGGTAACCACCCAGCTTAAACCAGCCTTTATCATGGCGTTGAGCTTAATGGTGGTAACGGCCAGCTCAAACCTGGTTATATCATTGCTTCGCAATACCATCCCATCGCGTATACGCATTATTGTACAGTTGGCCATTGTGGCATCGTGGGTAATTCTGGTTGACCAGGTGCTCAAAGCTTATGTGTACGATGTATCCAAGCAACTGAGTGTGTTTGTAGGGCTCATCATTACCAATTGCATTGTAATGGGACGGCTCGAGGCTTTTGCTATGGGTAATCCTCCCGGCCCCTCTTTGCTCGATGGCATTGGCAATGGTTTGGGTTATGGCATAATCCTTCTCATCATTGCCTTTTTCCGCGAGCTGCTGGGTTCGGGTGCACTGTTTGGTTTTAAGGTGTTCGAAGCCATTGGCCTGCACTACAAAGGTAATGGCTTAATGCTGCTTCCGGCCGGAGCATGTATTATAGTTGGATTAATTATTTGGGTACAGCGATATCTTAACGGATATCGCGAAGCTTAAAAAGGGTTTACTATGGAAAATCTTATCAGCATCGGGGTTCGTTCGGTATTTGTAGATAATATGATTTTTGCCTACTTCCTGGGCATGTGTTCGTATCTGGCGGTATCGAAAAAGGTAAAAACTGCATTTGGCCTGGGGCTGGCTGTGGTGTTTGTGCTTGGAATAACCATTCCAATTAACTGGCTTATACAAAACTATATTTTGAACACAGGTGCGCTGGCCTGGATAAGCCCGGAGTTTGCCGCTATTGATCTTGGCTTCCTGCAGTTTATAGTATTTATAGCGGTTATTGCGGCCATGGTTCAACTAACTGAAATGGCAGTAGAAAAAATTTCACCCGCTTTATACGGTTCATTGGGAATTTTTTTACCGCTCATTGCGGTAAACTGCTCCATCCTGGGGGGGTCCCTGTTTATGGTAGGTCGATCCTACACCCTGGCCGAAGCCACCGTGTTTGGTATAGGCAGTGGCATAGGCTGGCTGCTGGCCATTGTGGCGCTGGCCGGTGTGCGCGAAAAGATGAAGTATTCCAATGTTCCCGGGCCGTTGAAAGGTTTGGGCATTACCTTTATTCTGGTGGGCCTCATGTCGCTGGGTTTCCTGAGTTTTCTCGGATTCTCCATTTAATTTTGTTTAAAAAAACACAATACGCCTTCCCCGTGAGGGGAAGGTTTTTTTATATCTAAACCGCACTGGTATGAAAAGAATATTATCCTTGTTTGTTCGCTACTTCTTTAATGGCACATTGTTTATTGTTCCGCTGGTAGCTACGCTTTATTTTATTTTCGAAGCTTTTACCTGGCTCGACTCCAGGTTTAATCTGCCTTATCCGGGCGTGGGATTTTTGCTTATTATAACAGGTATTACACTTTTCGGATATTTTACCTCCCACTTTGCCTTTCGCACTTTCTCGAACTGGTTTGAACAGGTTATCGGGCGTATACCCTTGGTAAAGCTGGTCTATTCCTCAATTAAAGATTTGATGGCCGCTTTTGTTGGCGAGAAGAAAAAATTCGATCGTCCTGTTCTGGTTACCCTAAGCCAGGACATCCGCCTGCAACGTATAGGATTTATCACGCAGGATGATTTATCGCATCTGGGCTTGCCTGACCGGGTGGTGGTGTACTTTCCGCAATCGTATGCCATGGCAGGCGATCATTTTCTGGTGCCAAAAGAATGCATTGAGCCATTGCAGGTTAGCGGAGCGCAGGCTATGAAATTTATTATTTCGGGCGGAGTAAGCGGCCTGTAGTGTTTAGCTTATTACACCAGAGCCAATAAGCTCGTCACCGTCATACCACACAGCAAACTGGCCGGGTGTAATAGCCTTTTGCGGTTTGCTGAATATTAGGTACAACCCCTCTTCGCGTTTGTGTAAGGTGCAGTCTTCCAGGGTTTGCCGGTAGCGTATGCGTGCACGGTAGTGAGCCGACATACCGGGCAGCAGCTTTTTGTCGGGCCGTACCCAGTGTTCATCTTTAGAAGGTATAAACAAGCCCTTTCTGTACAGGCCGGGGTGGTCTTCACCCATTCCCAGGTACAATATGTTTTGCGCAGTATCGGTGCCGATTACAAAAAGCGGTTTGGGGTGGCCGCCCAGGTTTAGGCCCTTTCGCTGACCAATGGTAAAGAAATGCGCACCGGGGTGCCGGCCTATAACTGTGCCGAGTACGGGTGTATATTCATAGGGACGTGTAATGGCTGCCAGGTCGTGTGCATCGGCACCGTTGGCAAAAATGGGCGCATCATCAGGAATGAGCACAGCATCTCCTTGCATAGGGGCAAGCCGCTGTTGCAGAAATTCAGGAAGGTGCACCTTCCCTACAAAACAAAGGCCCTGCGAATCTTTTTTTTCAGCAGTTGCCAGTCCGGCCTTACGGGCAATTTGGCGAACCTCGGTTTTGCGAAGGGTGCCAAGCGGGAACAGGGCTCTTGCCAGTTGGTGCTGGGTAAGCTGGCACAAAAAGTAGCTCTGGTCTTTGGTGGGGTCTTTGCCGGCCAGCAGGCGGTATATTGTATTACCGTTTATTTCGGTCTGATCTTTGCGGGCGTAATGTCCGGTAGCCACGTAGTCGGCACCCAGCTTCAGGGCGGCTTTCAAAAAAATATCGAATTTAATTTCACGGTTGCAGAGTACATCCGGATTAGGGGTTCGGCCGGCCTGGTATTCAGCAAACATGTAGTTTACTATGCGTTCTTTGTAAGCCTCGCTCAGGTCAATAGCCTGAAACGGAATACCCAGGTGCTGGGCCACTATCATGGCATCGTTGCTATCGTCCAGCCAGGGGCACTCTTTGCTGATGGTAACCGAGTCGTCATGCCAGTTTTTCATAAACATGCCAATAACCTCGTAGCCCTGCTCTTTAAGCAGGAGCGCTGCCACGCTGGAATCAACCCCGCCTGAAAGCCCAACTACTACGCGCTTTTTCATGGTGTCTCGGCCGGCTCGGCCAGCAAAGTGTTTACCAGGTCGTTAAACCGCTCTGTAAATTCCTCATAATACCGGCCGGTACCTGGTCCGGAAAATCCGGTGTGTATGTGCTTAACCTTACCATCTTTTCCAATAAAAATGGTTGTAGGGAAAGCGATTACGGCATTTAATGCAGGCAGTGTTTCGGCAGCTTTTGCATTATCGTTTACGCCTGCAATGAGTATGGGGTAATTTACATTAAGCCTGCGCTGCAGTATTTTTACCCGCCTGGCAGCGTAGCTAAAATCATCTTTTTGTTCGTAGGCAAGGCCTATGATTTCAACACCCCGTTTGTGGTTGTTCCGGTACCATTCGGCCAGAAAAGCGGTTTCATCCATGCAGTTGGGGCACCAGGTTCCGAGTATCTGCACAATTACCAATTTGTTTTTAAAGCGTTCATCCTGTAACGATACAGGCTTTCCGTCTGCATCAGGAAAGGTAAACTCCAGTCTTTCATAGCCTTCTTTAAGATATGTAAGCGATTCGGCCGGAGGCAGTTGGGCCTGTTCGTTGCGCACACCTTTCCAGGGACGTTTACGCGAACGGCCCAGCCAATGGGTGCCTATTATGGAGTCGCCTTTTAGTGAAGCGTTAAACAAATACAGGTGGTTACCATCGAATGCGCTGAGCCAGAGGGTATCGTGTACCACGTTACCTTCCAGGTAGCGGTAATCTCCATAAGGTGTAAGAAAAGTGCCTTCCGCATAGTTGCCTTTCTGGCTGATAACTCCCACTGCAGGTACGGTATTGGTGGGATTCACAAAGGTTATGGCGTAGGTGCCGGTATAGTCAATAACTCTGGCTGTGGTATCGGAAGGTATAAACCGATGTTTCTGCCCGTGAACAGCCCGGAAGGGCACGCGGTAATTCCTGGCATAATGAATGCTGAAGTACCCGGATAGTTGGCTGCCTTTTGTTCTGAACTTAATGGAAGCATCGAATATCGGAAAAAATACTTCTAACGAATCGCCCAAAATGCGAATACTGTCCATGCGAATGCGCTCAGCAGCATTGTGAATAATTAAGGCATAGCCTGAGGGTTGCTTTTCTACATCGAACACAAAAGGAAGTTCCCGCCCCTGTACAGATAGAATGCCCCGCCAGGCACCGGTTTCAATTTCCGGCTTATACTCGCGGCAGGAAAACACTAAACAGGTGAGGATTAAAACATATTTTTTCATGATAGCTGCAAAGCTATCAAAACGGAGATACAGACTAAAATGTTCAGTTTCAGGCCGGTCGGGAGGGATTTTTTAAGCCGGAATTACGGGCTTCCGACCGCACCGGCCGAAGTCTTTCACGAAGACTGTTGATGTCGAACCACCCCGTAAGAAGCAAGGTGGCCAACACCAGAATAATGTAAACAAAGGTAATGATCGTTAAACCTGTTGCTAACTTTTCCATAGACTACCTCCATTTTTAAATGCGATGGAAATTTTAACAGCAGATTCGCCCAACCTTTTTGCAAATGCTGTGCCGGTTGCAGCGATTGAAAATTTTGGCAGATCAGCTGAAAAAATGGCAAACTTGGTTGGGCTGGAAATGTAAAGTTGTCCTTTCTGGGCAACCTATTAATCGAAATTACGATGTGGCACAGAGGTTGAATACTAAGTTTGTCGGATCAGGCGCCTGTCCGGAACATTAAAAGCAAACCAACCAGAAAGGAGGGTAAGCGTATGAAAAGCCTGGTAAAAAGCAACGGTTCGTTCTTTCCTTCAATTCCTTCGCTGTTCGATGATTTCTTTATGCGCGACTGGTTCGACTGGTCGCTGGGCAACTGGCGCTCGGCCGGTTCAACGCTGCCCGCGGTGAACATCATTGAAACCAATGATGATTTCCGTATTGAGGTAGCGGCTCCGGGTATGAAGCGCGAGGACTTTAAGGTTGAGCTGGATAACAACATGCTCGTTATTTCATCCGAACGCGAAGAGAAAAACGAAGAGAAAGACAAAAACGGCAACTACACCCGTAGGGAGTTCAGCTACCAGTCGTTCCAGCGCAGTTTTGCCCTGCCTGAGAACATGGTAGATGGCGAAAAGATTTCGGCCAGGTATAAAGACGGCATCCTGCACATTACCGTGCCGAAACGCGAAGAAGCCAAGCTGAAGCCTGCGCGTCAGATTGCCGTTTCGTAAACCTTTACAGCATTACCTCAATACCTGCCGGGATCCGGCAGGTATTTTTTTTACAGCCACAAAACCGTGGTTCGTCAGGTTAATGCCGGTTTGCCTTTACGCAGACTCAAAAGGTATTTTTTTGGCGTAATACCGAATTTCTTTTTAAATGCCGAAATAAAGTGGCTGGGGTTGGAGTAACCAATCTGAAAGGCCACTTCATTAACATGCAGGGTACCCTTGTCGAGCAGCAGCCGGGCGTAATCCATTTTATGGCTTAACAGATACCCATACACCGTGGTGCCGTAAATTTCCTTAAATCCGGTTTTGAGCTGGTATTCATTCAAACCACATTGCCTGGAAAGCTCGCGCAGCGAGGGTGGGTTTTCCATGTGCTGCAATAAATATTCTTTAGCCGATTTGATTTTTCGCACCACCTCTTCATCCTTTAAAAAAGGGCAGGCCTCCGTATCGGGGGTTTTGCTGGAAAAATACAGGCTGAGCAACTCGAGCATCTTGCCTTGTGCAAAAAGCGTCATGGCATGCTGGCTAAGCTGGGTGGTAAAAAGCTGGCTTAGCACCATCTGCACCTGAGGCGTGGTATTTTTTTCTTCATAGAATTTCCGGTTTACGTTTTCTGGCTTTAAAAAAGGAAGGGGTTCGTGAATAAAAAGCTCATGCAGGTAATCGAGCCCCATGGATAGCCACACCAGCCTGGTTTTTATCTGGGCAGTTAAATGGAATGATACATCGGCCTCAGGGTTATAAATCAGGTAATGTTTTTGTTCGGCCAGCTCGCGCCCATATTGTGGTGAAAACTGAAGCTTAACCGGATGGTCCAGATTAAAAAGAAAATGCACCCGGTGGCGGGTAAGGGTGCAGATGACCTCACCCTCTTCCGGGTAAAGTTGCAAAGCCCTTAGAAGGGCCTTAGGATCCTGAAAGCAGTTTATCCACTTATGGATATTTTTTACTTCTCCAGATGCTTGTTCAGTAACCATGGTTTTATTGAGAGTGCCAAATTAATCTGCTTTATTTTGCAAAAATACCGCTATTTGCACTAATAATAACCCCTAACGTTAATGGCTGTGATGATTTTTGTCACCTGGCATTTATTATACTTTTACGGGTATTTTTATTATGTGGCGGCCACCACTTTTGCGCCTTGAAAACGGGCAGTAATGAAGTTTTTTCCCTGGTTTTGCTTGCTGTTTTTTCCCGGCTATGCCCAATACTCCGATACACTGAAATACACGGAGCTGGAAGAGGTGGTTATTACGGGGCAGTTTGAACCGCAATCGGTACGGAGATCGGTATATCAGGTGCGAACCATACCCATGGAACAGTTTGTGCAGCGCGGGGCCACACGGCTGCAGGATGTACTCAATACTCAACTGAATATCCGGTTCAGTCAGGACCTGGCGCTGGGAGGTTCCAACCTTTCGCTTCAGGGACTATCAGGCCAGAATGTTAAGGTACTGATTGACGGTATGCCGATGGTGGGAAGGCAGGGCACTTCGAATGAAATCAACATCAACCAGATCAACATACAAAGCATTGAGCGCATTGAAATTGTTGAGGGGCCCATGTCAGTTATCTACGGAGCCGATGCGCTTGCCGGGGTAATCAATATCATTACCCGCAAAGCCGAGGAAGACGGGCTTCAGGTAACCGCTCGCGTTCACGAAGAGTCGGCCGGCAGGGAATATGGCCTACGCGCAGGCCTGCACATGCAACAGGTGGGAGCCGCCTATGCCAAAGGGCCATTCCATATACGTGGCGACTTTACCCATAACGACTTTAAAGGCTGGAAAGGATCAGCAACAGGGCGTGAAATGCAATGGCACCCGAAACGGCAGCTCATGGGAAGCCTGATTACGGGTATTAAAAAAAGTGAGCTATCGGTTCATTACCGGGCCGACCTGACTTTTGAAGACATCTATAACCCGGGAGAATTTGAAGGTGGTGAGGCCCTGGACCAGAATTATTACACTACCCGGCTTATGCAGCAGGTGCAGGGTAGCATAAAAGCGGGAGAGAAGTGGATGCTTAATCCGGCCTTTTCGCATACCGCCTATGAGCGCCAAACCCAATCGGTTATTGTAAACCAGAGCACGGGTTCCAGAACATTATCGTTAGGCGAAGGGCATCAGGATATTACCCGTTTCAATGGCCTTACCTTCCGGCCAACCGGCACCTGGAAAAAAAGCCCGGCACTATCCCTGCAGCCGGGTATGGAAGTGAACTATGAGTCGGGCAGTGGCGGCAGGATAAAGGAGGGCGTGCAAAGCATTGCCGATTTTGCCCTTTTCCTCTCGGCCGAATGGAAAGCAGGCCATGCCCTGTGGATACGGCCTGCAGTACGCACCATGTACAACACGGTGTACCCATCACCTCCCATATTGCCCTCTGTAAATGTAAAAGTGGAAATTAATGATAAAAGTGATTTTCGTTTTTCCTACGGCCGGGGCTTCAGAGCACCTTCCATCCGTGAGTTGTATTTCGACTTTTTCGATGCCAGCCATGCCATTGAAGGCAACACCGAACTGCAACCCGAACTTTCGCACAGCTTTAATGCATCGTGGAATTACCGGCCCGTATGGGCCGGTCGTTACCGCAACACAATTACCGCCACTGCCTTTTACAACACCATAAACAACATGATTGGCTTTGGCCAAAAGCCCGGCAACAACCTGGTAACCACCTACCTGAACATTGACCACTTTAAAACCACCGGCTTTACCATTAACCAGAACCTGCACACAATGCACTGGGATTTTTCAGCAGGCGGTGGAGTAACCGGAAGATATAACCAATTGCGCGATGACTACGCCACTGTTCCGGAATTTGTCTGGTCGCCCGAAGTAAACGCTTCGGCAGTTTACCGTAGCGCGAATAATAAACTGAATATTTCGTTATATTATAAATTCACCGGCCGTACGCCTTACTATCAGCTGGAAGACAATGGCAACGGTGGTCAGGAACCGCGGTTACAGCAAACCGGATCGTTTCACTGGGCCGACTTAACCACAGGGTATTCAATTGGAAAACATATTACCCTTTCGGGCGGCATTCGCAACCTGTTCGATGTAATTTGGGTGAACAATACCGGAAACCCCGGCGGGGCCCACATCAGCTCCGGCCCCAGGCCGATAGGCAACGGAAGATCTTACTTTTTCAATCTTACTTATTCGTTTAACCAAAAATCCAATAACCAATGAATACGATGTGCAGAAGTGTATTGACTATTTTTGTTGTGCTGAGTTTGTTTCTGAACTCATGTACGGAAGATGTTTCGCTTCCCGATAATCTGGTTCAGTTTGAATCCGAAAGTCTGGGGTTTGGCGAGAATGAAACTGAAATAACCGTTAATATCAGTTTTTCGCGGGCTGTACAGTCGCAGGTTACCTTGCAGGTTCAGCTTACTCCGGAAGGAGTTGCTTACACTACCGACTTTATCACCACTCCTGAAGCAGTAAGTAATGTAATTACATTAAACGTTCCGGCTAATGCTACCGGTACGCAGTTTACACTCAGCAAAGTGCCGGGTGCGCTGTTTGACGGTGACGAACGGATAGTGTTTACCATAGCTTCTGCGCCTGACCAGCTGGTTATCGGAACACGCGCACAGCTTACCGTATCTTTCTCAGAAATAGTTGCGGCAAGTGGTTCTATGGAAATCAACGGAGGCGGTCCCACTTATCCTAACCGCGTGTTCATAGATCTGAGCGCCAACCGCCAGACAGCCGTGCAGCGCACCGATTGGGACCTTGCATTTTATTCAGGCAGCGACTTTAAGGTACTGCTCAATTCTTCCAACGGTATGATGGCGCGGCCTCTGGATAAAACCGATCTGAACACAGTTACTGCGGCTGACACGGCCGGCTGGGGACAACAGCTTTCTCTGGCGGCGGTTTTTGCCAACCTTACCAACCCCACACCCGAGTGGGTGGCGCAGGCCATTACCTGGATTGACAGCCCCACCGATCCGCTTGGCGATCCGGCCATTGAACCTGTTTCGGCAACGGCTTCAGAAAACAAAGTGTACATCGTTAACCGGGGCAATGGCCCGGGCAGCCCTGCACCAGCCCTTGGATGGAAAAAAATACGCATTGTTCGCAATGGTAACGGGTACACCCTGCAGTATGCCGATATTGGCGCTACCACGTTTAGCGAAGTTCAAATCAATAAAGATGCATCGTACAACTTTGTATATGTAAGCTTATCGAACGGGGCACAAGTTAATGTAGAACCTCCGGCAGAGCGCTGGGACATTGCGTGGAACGGGTTTACTTTCAGTACGTCCTTCGATTCGCACAATCTGGGCCCGATTACTGTTCCGTATTACTTCCAGGATATTGTTTTACAGAATCTTGCCGGAGTTGAAACGGCTCAGGTACTTACCAGCACTATTACCTATGAGGATTTTACCGAAAGCAATCTGGCATCAGTTGATTTTTCGAATCAGAACCAGCTTAAAATAGGTTCAAGCTGGCGTTCGGGCGGGGGGCCCGGTTCCGCACCCTCTGTACGCACCGACCGGTTTTATTTAATAAAAGATGCGGCTGGGAACTACTACAAACTTCGTTTCACAGCACTTACCACCGACGGGCAACGCGGCCGGCCCAGGTTTGAATTTGCACTGATAAAAAAGGGTAGTTAAGCAGTTAGTTGTGAGTTGAGGCTGCCCGGTATGGGCAGCCTTTTTTATTCTTACTAACAGTAGGTTTATGATACAGATCATTCAGAAAATTCCCGTTCTTACCACCCTGTTCAGTGCCGTGTTTTTTGTTGTGTTGCGAAGGCACTGGTTAAGCCGAAACCGTCCGCCTCATTTGTTCTGGTGGACTGCCGGAGTGTTGTGCTATGGTTTGGGTACACTTACCGAAGCCCTGGTAGCTTTGATGGGCTGGCGCGAATACCTGTTCAAAGCGTGGTATATTCTGGGTGCCCTGCTGGGTGGCTTCCCGCTGGCGCAGGGATCGGTGTTTTTGTTGATGAAGCCACGGGCTGCACGTGCCATGATGTGGATGATGCTGGCTATTATTGCCATAACCGCGGCAGCCGTTATCGCCTCACCGGTTCATTACGAATGGGTAGACCCAACACGACTAACGGGAAAGGTGCTGGTATGGAAGCAGATAAGGTGGGTAACGCCTATTGTAAATCTTTATGCGTTTGTGTTTTTAGTTGGTGGTGCTGCCTGGTCGGCATATCAGTATGCCAGGCGGCAAAACTCAGCTGTGCGCATGTGGGGTAACCTGCTGATTGCTACAGGTGGCCTGTTGCCCGGTATTGGCGGATCATTCACCAAATTTGGTTATACCGAAGTGCTGTATGTTACCGAGCTGGTGGGCATTGTGCTTATTTACGGAGGCTATCGGCTGATGCGCACAGATGAAAGTCCTTCACTGCACAGCCGTGCTTATCACCATGGTTAGAATTGCGGCCTTTGGCTTCAGGCCTGTACAAACTCAAAAATCAGAATAGCTGCAGCGGGCACCATAAAACCAGCTGCTACCAGCCACTTGCCCCGGCCGCCAAGTCCGTTTTTTCCTTTAAGAATAAAAAGCCCTGTAATGCTCACCACGATAAGTAATATACCAAATACATCAGCGGCCCACTTCCAGCCCTTCAGGCTGTTGCGGTGTAAAACATTGGCATGATAGAACAATGGCCTGCGTTGTATTTTTTCATACAGGCCTGTGCCCGTGTTCAGATCTATTAGCAGCGAAGCATTGTCATAATATATTTTTACTTTTCCCGGGGCGGGAATGTCATATACCCTATAGTCTTCTTCCCCGACCAGGTGGCTCCATTTAGCGATGGCATCAGGCGAAGGTTGGGGCGTAAGCTGTTCAGGCAGAAGGGTGATTTCTTTTTTGGCAATAATAAAGTCGGGGTTCCAGTCGTCAATATGATTCAGTGCAATACCCGATAGGCAATACACAATGGTTAAAGCCGAGAGGAAATACCCCACATCGCGATGGGTAACGATATTCAGCCTGCGCAGCTTACGGCTCCGGTCTTTATTCATTGCAGATACGCGACTTCGTTGTTGTGAATTTTACGGGCGTATTCGGTTGCAATATCGATTACCCATTTTTCTACTACGGGGTCGGGTAATATTGAGTCGGGTATGTAAGTAATACGTGCCTTGTCTTTGCCTGTTTTATTAATGCCATCACCGATGATTTTAACCTGAAACATTTCATCATGCGCCACCAGTACGGGTACAACAAGCGCCTGTTTTTTAACTTTCAGCACCCGGTTAATGGCAACCGTGGTGGAGTCGGGGTTATAGTGTGCTACGTGGCCGCACCATCCGTAACTGTAGGCTTCAATGCCGGCATGGTCTTTAACATAACGGCCAACGTTGTGCATTAGCTCGCTCCATTCTTTCATGTACGTTTCATCGCCATAAGCAATAAGTACAAGGCCTTCCTCTGATGGGTTTTTGGAAAGAGCCCGGGCTCTTCGTAAAATGTTTTGCTTTAATACATCGGTAAAATCTAGCAGAGGGGTAATGTGCACTTTTGCTTTAGGTGTATACCGCTCAATCTTTTCGATTTTGAGCGTTTCGAGCGACTGTGGATCTTCTTTTTTTCCGATAATGGTAGGTATGTCATCGAACGAGTGCGAACTTACAGTGAGAAAAACAGGCACCAGAATAATGTCGGTATAGCCTTCGGCATCGAAAGCCTTAAGTTGTGTGGCTATGGAGGGTTCGGTATATTCCATGTAGGCGGTACGGGTGCCCTGAATCATGCCTGTGCCAAGCAGGCTGTCTTTTACGGCCGTTTCCAGGTCTAACAGGGCCTGCCGCCAGGTAGGCGAGTGCGAGCCGTGGTTTACCAGCAGCACACCGGTTTTACGTGTGGTGGGTGTGTTCTGGCTCCGGCTTTCAGTATTGCAGGATGAAAAGGTAAAACACAGGCCGGCAAGGACCATGGAGGTTAAGAAAGGAAGTCGAAGCAGAGTCATGGCGAATGAATTTTTTAGGCAAAAAAAAGCTTGCAACGGCTAAAATGCAATATTTATTTGGATTAATTCTAAATTATTTGATTATCAGATTTTTACTGCCTTCTGGTAAGGCTGGCTGGGTTTCGCGGGGCCTCTAACTCTAAGAGGCATTTACCTGCCCTGAAGCAGGCGGCTGGATTTGAGCTTTTCTTTAATATAGGCTTTGAACTCCGGCGGGCCTATGATTTTGATCTCATCTGCCAGGCCCATCACAAAACGGCCCACCCCTTTGTAATTCAGCACCGGGCCATGGAAAATGTATTTTCTTCCGCCTTCGTCTTCTTCCTTTTCCAGATAGGGGAGCGACAGCGGATACTCTTCGCGCAGCAGTACATAGGCGCGCAGGCTTAACTGAAGGGTCACCCAGCTTTCCCTTCTTCCGGTAATGCCGAAAATATCGGTGTTGCTGCCCTGGTGCAGCTTTTCGAACTTAAAGGGCTTTTCGAGAATTACCACCTCGCCAATGCGCTCCAGTTTAAAGTATTTACACTGCTTGTCTTTGGTGTCCAACGCCAGCACCGACTGAAACCCTTCGCCAAACTGAAAGGGCTCCACCAGGCGGTCGGTAATTTCCTGGCTGTTGGCAGAATGGTAATTTTTAAGAATAACCTGTTTTTTGTTTTCGCGCGCCTCAGAAAGGGCCCGGAACATTCGCGCCACCCGCAGTTTTAAAAATTGCTCGGGTAGGTCTTTGGCCTCCGAATGCAGGGCCAGCTTTTTCAGCAGGCTTCCCCTTAACGGGTGGCCCGCTGCACCGCTTTGTATAAGCTGGCGTAAAATGCTTACCTCTTCCAGTGTAAAGCGGTCTTCCGGATTTTCGCCTTCTTCGCGGTGAATAAAATACTTGCCGTGAAAATCCTGGTCAATAATAAAACCCAGTTCTTCCAGCAGTCTGAAATACCGGTACACGGTTCTTTCGGAGGCATTGATTTGCCGGGCCAGCTGGTCCATGGTACGGCCGCCTCCTTTCAGCAGGCTGATGAGCTGGAATACCCGCAAAATTTTTTGCTGGGGAATCATGCGGGTAAGCTACGCAATCGGACAGAAACTGTCAAAATCGCAGGCCACCTTTGCACACCATGGCGTTTGATGAAAGCCGGAGGAAGCACTATCCCTCTGCCGGCTTTTTTTTCATTTTTATCACGCATTCCTGCCGGTGGCATGGGCAGCTATTATCTGCCAGCCTTCTTTGTAATTAAATTTAACGTATGATGATAAAATACCTGCTACCCGTATTGTTTCCCTTTGCTGCCCTGGCACAGTACGACCTGCTGATACAAAACGGAAAGATTATTGACGGAACCGGTAACCATTGGTACTATGCCGATGTAGCTGTTAAAGACGGCCGCATTGCGCGAATTGGCAGGATGAAGAACGACTCCGCCCTTCGTGTGATTGATGCTGCCGGCATGGTGGTGGCGCCGGGTTTTATTGATGTGCATACCCATATTGAAGGCAGTGTGTTCGATGTACCAACAGCCGGGAATTTTATTCTGGATGGCGTAACCACCGTGGTAACGGGCAATTGTGGCAGTTCGGTAACCGATGTGCAGGCCTTCTGGCGAAAGCTGGACAGCGTTAAAATCTCGCTTAACGTGGCTACACTCATTGGGCACAACAGTGTGCGCCGGGCAGTAATGGGCGATGACAAACGCCCCCCTGAACCGCATGAACTGAATCGCATGATTGCGTTGGTGGAAGAAGGTATGCGAAACGGGGCCGTGGGTTTTTCGACTGGTTTGATTTACGTTCCCGGAACCTATGCCGGCACGGCCGAAGTGGTGGAACTGGCCCGTGCTGCGGCACGCCATGGCGGAATCTATGCCTCGCACATCCGCGATGAAGGCGACCGCGTACTGGAAGCCATTGAAGAAGCCATTCGCATAGGCAGGGAGGCAGGTTTGCCCGTACAGATATCGCACTTTAAGGTAACGTATAAACCCAACTGGGGACGTTCGGAGCAGACGCTGAAAATGGTGGAAGAAGCCCGCAAAACGGGTGTTGATGTTACCATCGATCAGTACCCGTACGTGGCCAGCAGCACAACCTTAGGCACCACCATGCCCGACTGGCTTTTTGCCGGCGGAAGAGACTCGTTGCTGTGGCGGCTCAATCACCGCCCTTCCCGGCAACGCATTGTTAACGAAATGATAGACATGCTGCGTAAAAAACAACTTAAAAACTACAGCTATGCCGTGGTGGCGCGTTATGCTCCTGATAGCACCCTGAATGGCAAAAGCATTTCAGAAATAAACCGGCTTAAAGGCCGTAAACCCCGTATGCAGGATGAGGCCGAAACCATACTCGATCTGGTAGCCTCGACCGAACGCGTGCAGATGGTGTACTTCAGCATGAGCGAAACCGATCTGCGCAACATTGCCCGCTATCCGTTTAACATGTTTGCATCCGATGCAGGAATTAATAAATACGGTGCCGGAATGCCACATCCGCGTGCTTACGGCACCAATGCGCGGGTGCTGGGTACCTATGTGCGCGACCTGAAGATTATTACTCTGGAAGAAGCCGTGCGCAGAATGTCTTCGCTCCCTGCCCTGCGCTTTGGCTTTGCCGACCGCGGCCTGTTGCGCGAAGGCATGGCTGCCGATATCGTGATTTTTGATGAACAGAAGGTTGGCGACCGGGCTACTTTTGCCGAACCCCATGCCTATTCATTTGGTTTTGAGTATGTAATTGTAAACGGAGTGATTACGGCAGAAAAAGGGAAGCATACCGGGGCAAGAAACGGGATGTTGCTAAAGCATCGCTCAGGACTGTAAATGGTTGTTTGGCAAATGAATGGTAAATGTGGTGCCTTCATCGGGCTGACTTGTAACTTCCAGGTAACCACCCAGAGCTTCTACCTGTGTTTTTACCATAAACAAACCCAAGCCCTTGCCTTCAACATGATTATGAAATCGTTGAAAGGGTTGAAAAAGTTTTTCCTTAGCTGCTTCGGCATCAAAACCCAAGCCGTTGTCACGTATTTGAAGAATGCAATGGTTGTTTTCTGTTTTGGTTAGAATTTCAATAAGCAACGGCCGCTTTACTGAACGGTACTTAATTGCGTTGCTTATCAGGTTAAACATAATGCTCTCCAGGTATGCCGGAACGGTAATGCATTTGTTTATCTGAAGATCCTGGGTAATACGGGCCCCGGCCTCCTGAATTTTATCGTGGAGCTGTAAGGTGACTTTTTGCAGCAAATCACTGAAAAAAATTGGGCGATGCGACTCAGGCGGCAGTGACTTTAAACGGATAATATCCATCAGGTCGGTAACGGTCTGCTCCAGTTCCTGAGCAGCCTGCTCCAGTTTTTCCAGCTCTTCTTTCCTACCGTACTGAATACCTAACAAGGCGGCCAGTCCCCGCATACGCGCAATGGGGGCTTTAAGATTATGCGCTATGATGTAGTTAAACTGCTGCAGCTGCTGGTTTTCCATATCCAACTGGCGGGTGCGGGCCTTAACGGTTGTTTCCACGCCTTTTCGAAAGCTTTTTGTCAGTTCCAGTATCCGGTTTCGCTGCCGTTGCATGGCTTTAATCAGTATGATGGAAAGTATAACCGAAAGCAGCACCAGCGAACCAGCTACCACCACGGTTAACTGTTTTTCCTTTCTGGACTTTTCCAGCTCTATGTTTTGGCGCAGCAATTCGTTTTCGCGTTTTATCCTGTCATTTTCAAACTGCAGGCGCAGCCTGGCAATGTAGTTCAGGTTGTCCAGGTTAATCAGGCTGTCGGTAAGTGCATCGAACCGTCGGTGGTAGTGGTAGGCATTTACAAAATCGTTTTCGGCTTCGTAGCTTTTGTACAGTAATTCATAACCCAGTCGGGCGCGGTCGTTAAAATTTTTTTGCAGGGCAAGGTCAATGGCTTTAAGGGCATAATCTCTGGCTTTTTTGTATTGCTTTTGTTTAAAATGCAAGTTGGCCATACCCAGCCAGGTAAAGGTTTGGCCGTAATCGTTTTTTCTTTCGTCAGCCAGGGCCTGGGCCAGGGCAAAGTAATAGCGGGCTTCTGCCCAGCGCTCAAGGGTCGTATAGGCCTCGCCCAGGTAGTTGTAAATATACAGCAGAGCAAAACCCGGCTGTGGATTTTGCTTTTCGGTTTCGTATGCCCGTTTAAGCAAAACCAGGGCGCTGTCGTAAAGTCCTGTACGAACGCAGTTTATACCCAGAAAACCCAGGCAGTTGGCAAGGGTGGGGCTTTGGGTTTTTTCGGCCAGTTGCAGGGCTAAGGCGCAATGGTTGCCGGCATCGGCATAATTGTGTAACGACATATACGTGTTACCAAGGGTAAGATGAGCGGAGATGAGCAGTGCGGTGTCTTGCAGGTTTTCCAGGCGCGAAAAAGCGCGGAGTATTTGTTCCATAGCGCTGGTAAAGTACCCTAACCGGCGTAAGGTACGGGCCACCATAAGCTCTGCTCTTACAAGGTCAGTCTGGTCGTTCAGACTGTCGGCCACGTGGTGGGCAGCCTGGCCATACAGCAGGGCCCTCATCAGGTCCGAGTCGTAGTATTGCTGGGCCCGCTCCAGCAGGGTAGCTGTGGGATAACTTTTAAGGCTGTCGGGGATGATAATGCGGGGTTGGGGGCTTGCCTGGGCAAACAGGCAGACCGGTATTACCAGAGTTAGCAAAGCCAACGTTACCCTTGCCCTAATCATGTTGTAAATATTTTCAACAAACAGGGTTATTGCAAGAGTTTTTTCAGTTTTTCAAGTTGTTGCCGGTTGGATGCCGAGTTGAGGTTGTCCAGAATATCCTGTTTTTCTCTTTCGGTGAGGCGCCAGCTCAGCGATGCCCGCATGCTGGTATGGCGAATACTGTCCATGCCCTGCAAAATAGGCAGGTAGCTTTCGGTTTGATACTGGATGTCGATGCGGTGCAGGGGTACGGTAAGCCATTTGCGAGCGTGTCCCAACAACAGGTCGCTGTTTATATCCTGAAAATTTTCAAAGTTATTATACACCGAGCTTATGGGCTGGGTAAGGGCATCCACGATGGATTGTTCCTGTTGGGGTGGAATGGTGCCCAGTTTGGGCGAATCGCGTATGGAAATAAGAATTATTTCCGAGGTATTTTGTTCAATCCATTGCTGAAAGGCAAACATAAAGCGCACGGCATCGGATATGCCAAAGTTGTCGGAAATGCCGGCATCCATGATCTGAACGGGCGGGTTGGTAGGCAGCGTGGTGTTGGGTGTAATGTAGGGAAAGGTGGCACACATGCGCAGGGCTGTAAGAAAACGAAGGTTGGATGCCCCGTGCCGGCTGAACAACCGCTGGAAGTCAACTCCCCCTATTTTGGCATCGGGGTATTCGGGCCATGAATGTATATCCATATTCAGCCATGAAACCGGTTGTGCCCCTATAAACAGCTTTCGGCCATCGTTAACTATGGTAGGCGAAAGGATGATTGTGGGGATGATGGCCCCGGCTTCGGCACCGGCATAAGCCGACAGGGGCTTGTCCATCATGCCTTCGGTGCTTTGATTAAGCTGCTCCTCAAAGGTATAGGCCCGGTCGCGGCGGTAATGGTTGCCGGCGTATTCATACGAAGTAAAACCAACAAACAAATCGTTGGCAAGCAATGAGAAGATAAGCGGGTTAAGGTTATCGGATGAAATGCGTGCCCGGTAACGATGATGGTAGGGGTTTACAGGTTCGCCGGTCTTTTGGCGCAGCACCAGTTCGCGAAAGTAGGAGGCACCAATAAGCCCGCCCGAAGCGCCCGTGATGAGCACCGTGTGATTCATGAGCGCACCGCGGGTAAGGCTGTCGGCATGCTGCAGGGCGGCAAAAGTCCAAAGAGCTGCCCTCTTCCCTCCACCACTAACGCAAATAAAAGCCATGGCAGGTTTGGGGGCATTAAATTTATTTCGCCATTTGTTTAACATTTGTTCGGTGGTAGCTATGTCTTCGGCTACGGCCATGCTGTCGCTGGTAAGGCGCAGATTGTCTATGTTGTACTCAACAGGTGGTTGCCGGTAGTTAAGACCAAAGGCTTCATAACGCCTGGAAAAAAAGCCTGTTCCGGTAAGGTGATTAACAATTAAAAACAAAATCAGGGCAAAGGTGGCAGACCAGTTGCCAAACCAGTATTCAAAGGCACCGGCCAGCATAACGAAGATGGTTAGAAAAATGGTAAAACTGGCCGCAGCCGGCAGTTGAAAAGTGGGTGAGTCTTTGAAGATACCCAGCACCAATACCACAATAAAGATGAAGATTTCAATTACCACCAGGTTAAAGTGGTTCTGGTCGAATACCTGCAATATGGTGGCCCGGTCGTAGAATCCCGACTCTTCCACTTTGCGTACACGCAGGTTCAGGTCAAGGTAATGGTCAACCCGAACCTGGTTTTTGCGGGCAATATTTAATTTTTTTAACGCACTGGCCCGGGTTACGCCTACATTCTGTTTAATCTTTTCATCAATGCGGCAAACCATATAGCGGAAGATATCTTTGTTGGTAAACCGGAAGTAGGCAAAGAATACCAGTGTGGTAAGTACATAGCCACTGAGTAAGCCTCCCAGGTCTAATAGTACGGATTGTTTCTCGGTATATTGGTTGTTAATCTGGAAAACAATAATCTGATAAATGTAAACACCGAGGAAGGCAGCCGGAATAAGGCTGTTGTTTAACGAAAACCGGGTAAAAGGTCTGGGCAGTGTACCCACAAACGAAAACCGGTGCCCGTCCATAATATAGGTAGTTATATGAAAAGCGGTGGCAAACCCGGCCGTAACGCAGCCCATAATGAAAAAGCTGGTAAAGTTCACCTTATTTAAATATTCCGGGTCCAGAAACAGATAGGGAATACCCAGGTATTTGCCGAAGTTTCCGGTAACCATGGCAAAGAGCACAATCCAGCACATAACCAGCACCAGGTTGCGCTTAAGGTTATTGAGCAGCAACTGCACCGGAAAGGAGTAGAACAGTGCAACCAAAAAACCGTAAAGCCTGCGCATAAAAATTCCTAAAATATAGAATAATTTTAGCTTAGCAGGTAATATCGTCAGAACTTGTCATTTGCCTGTGCTTTATTTGGCAAAAAAGTAAACCGTGAGCCAGCTTACCCTGTACCGCAGCTCGGCCGGGTCGGGCAAAACCCGAACCCTGGCCAAGGTATTTATCCGCCTGGCCCTGTCGCACCGGGCCGATTACTTCAGGCATATTCTGGCCATAACCTTTACCAACAAGGCCACACAGGAAATGAAAAGCCGCATTGTGCGGTACCTCGATGAGTTTGCACGCGGCACAGATAACGACCTGAAACAGGATTTGCTGCAGGAACTGCACATGGACGAGGCCACCTTCCGGGCGCAAAGCCTGGAGTTATTGCGGTTAATTCTGCACCGCTACAACGACTTTTCCATCAGTACCATCGATGCCTTCTTTCAGCGCGTTATCCGTTCCTTTACCCGCGAAGCCGGTCTGGCCGGGGACTACCGCCTGATAATTGAAACCGATGAGGTGCTGGACGAGGTAGTGCAAAACCTGCTTGACGAGGTAGGCTCCGACACCCAGCTTACCCGCTGGCTCATTAACTTTGTAACCCGAAAGCTCGAAGAAAAGCAAAAACCCGACATCGGCAACGACCTGAAAAATTTTGCCAGCCTGTTGCTGGAAGAAGATTTTAAACGGATAGAAGACCAGCTTTCCCGGCTGAATACCGAACAACTGAACGATACAGGAAAAACACTCTATTCCTTACGCCATACGTTTATTAACAGGCTTTCGGGTATTGCCGGCAATATTTTTTCATGGATTGAAGCCAATGGCCTTACCGCTAACGATTTTCGCGGCAAGTCCAGGGGCTCTGTTTACAGCCAGGTAAGTAAACTAAGGCTTTTTAAAAAATGCAGCGATTTTGTTAATAAAGGCAAAGGATGGTTCGACTCATTGGATAACCCTGAAAAGTGGGCTGCATCAGACAGCCCGCATGCAGAACGAATCAGGCAATATGCCGAAACACAGGGTATAAAAGCCATCAGAGAATTTACTGCATATTATGAAAAACACATACAGGAAGCCTTAACAGCCGAAATTGTTTTAATAAATTTTTATCTGCTGGGTTTAACCCACCATCTGCTGCGGCACTTTAACAACTACTGGCATCAGCACCAGGCCATGCTGCTGGCCGATGCGCCCTCTTTCCTTAAACGGATTATTAATGAAAGCGAAACACCCTTTATATACGAGAAAGTAGGTTCTTTTTACCGCCATTTTCTGATAGACGAATTTCAGGACACTTCGGAAATGCAATGGGCCAATATCCGGCCGCTGGTGGCAAACGCACTCGACCAGGGTTATGAAAGTATGGTAGTAGGCGATGTAAAGCAGGCCATTTACCGATGGCGCGGAGGTAACCTTAACTTACTGAATCACCACATAGCAGAACAGTTTAACAACGAACGCATAAAAACCCTGCCCTTGAATGAAAACTACCGGAGTGCACGGCAAATTGTGCAGTTCAACAACACGTTCTTCGGGCAGGCGTGCCAACTGGTTAAAAATTACCTCGGAGCAACTTTGCCGGAAGAAGTTTTTCGCGATGTACAGCAACAGCCTAAGAAAAATGAAGATGGTGTTGTTTCCGTTGAGTTTATTGCTACCGAAAAAACTCGGGGTAACTCATGGACTGACGAAGCCAAAGCCCGTTTGTGTGCGCTGATAGAAGAGTTACAGCTAAGCGGCGTTCAGCCACGCGATATTGCCATACTGGTTCGCAAAAACGAAGAAGGGCACGAGGTTATTAACCATTTGTTGAACCATCAGCATTCGGATAAGGCCAAAACCAATGTGAATTACCAGGTAATATCGAACGAATCGCTGCGCATCGACAGTGCCGCTTCGGTTAACCTGCTGATATATGCCCTGCGTTATCTGGCCAATCCCGATGATCACCTGGCACGTGCAGGTCTTGTGTTCGAATACAACCGCATACATACAGGCAGGCCGCTGGCCGAAGTTTTGCAGGTAAAAGCAATAAGCGATTTCAGAAACATGCTGCCTGATGCGTTTTCCAGGAACGAATCTTTTCTCCGCGGCTTGCCGCTGTATGAGATGACCGAAACCCTTGCGGGTATTTTTAATCTTGCCAAACTAACAGGCGAAATTCCCTACCTGCAGGCCTTTCAGGATATGGTACTGAATTTTTCGCTGCGCGAACAAAACGAACTGAGGGAATTTCTCAGCTGGTGGGAAGAAGCACGCCACACCGACAGGGCCACCATTAAATCGGCTGCTGAAAGCAACGTGATGAGGTTGTTAACCATTCACAAAGCCAAGGGGCTGCAGTTTCCGTATGTGATCATCCCGTTTTGCAGCTGGGGAATGGAGCCGCATAAAGAAACCGTAATATGGGTTAAAACCAGCCAACCTCCGTTCAATACACTGGGCATGGTGCCGGTAAAGTACAGCAGTAACCTGGAAAACAGTTACTTCTGCGAAGATTATCTGAAAGAACGTGCCAACTCGTACGTGGACAACCTGAACCTGCTGTACGTAGCCTTTACCCGCCCTGAAAAAGGATTGTATGTATTGGCTCCGGATGAAGAAATAAAAAGCGATACAAAAATCAGTACGGTAAGCAAACTGCTGAAAAAAGCATTGTTTGACAACACCCGATTTAACACCACCGGCAACCGGTACATTGAAGGCAAACTTTCAGTTAGCCGGCATGTTACCACGGAAGCACCTTCTCACAGCCTTGCCGTTTACACTACCTTTCCGTGGCGCAATCGGCTGGTTATCCGCACTTCGGCCCCGCCCGAAACCGAAGCCCAGCGTAAGATGGGTTTGCGCCTGCACGAAGTACTTGCCCGGTTGCATTATGCCGACCAGCTGGACGAACTGGTGAATACCATGATAACCACGGGCTCCTTCAATCCAAACGAAGCCACACAGCTGAAACAGCAAATTCAGAGCTGGCTAACACAACCTGTTTTTCAATCGTGGTTTAACCGGTCATGGACCGTGCGCACCGAAGTTCCAGTGCTTACTCCACAGGGTGAGTACAGGCGCATGGACCGGCTTATGACCAATGGCAAACATACCGTGGTGGTTGACTTTAAGAGCGGTACTCCGGCTCCAGCCGACCAGGACCAGGTACGCGAATACATCGGGCTGCTTAACCAAATGCAGATGCCCAACGTAAGCGGTTACCTTTTTTATACCCGAACCGGCGAAATCGTTGAGGTTACCCCTCAACTATCAGCAAAAAGCAAAAGAGGTAAAAACAACAACCAGCTGTCGTTCGAATTTTAATCTTATCTGCCCATGCAACCCTTTTTATATCAAGTAGCCGAAGCCCTGGTAAAACAAAACCGCCGCCTGGATGAATTTACGGTTGTGTTTCCCAATCAGCGCAGCATTTTGTACTTCAGAAAATACCTGTCGCAGTTTATCAGCCAACCGGTATTCGGTCCCGGGCTGCTTACTTTTACCGAGTTTGCAGCCAGGTGGGCACCCGGCCACGTGCCCGACCGTCTTACGCTTATTTACCGCCTGTACGGGGTTTACAGCCGCATTACCGGCCGGAACGAATCGTTTGCCGCATTCTTTTTCTGGGGCAACATGCTGCTGCGCGATTTTGACGAGCTGGACAAATATCTGGCAGACCCCGATCATCTTCTTAAAGATTTATCGCATATAAAAGAGCTAGACAACCAGTTCGACTACCTTACCGATGAACAGAAGCAGTACCTTAAGGGTTTCTGGGCAGGCTTCGCTTCTTCTTCGGGCTTGCTGAAAAAACAATTCAGCGAGTTGTGGCAGCACCTCAACGCGGTTTATCATGCCTTTAACGAGACCCTGCGCCAGGAAGGGTTAACCTACGAAGGGCGTATGTTTAGAGATGCCGCCACGGCAGTTGAACAAGACCCGCACCCCGGCACCCAGGTTGTTTTTGTGGGCTTTAATGCCCTTACGCCTGCTCAGGAAAAAATTTTTGTGCATGCGGTATCGGCATGGAATGCACAGGTTTACTGGGATGTGGACGACTATTATTTGAATTCCGAATGGCAGGAGGCAGGTGCGTTTTTCCGGAAATACCGCTCACACCCCGTGCTGGGGCGTACTTTTCCGGCCGATGTCCCGGCCAGTTTTCAAAACAAACGGCAGGTAAAAATTTATGGCACCCCGCAGGCATCGGGGCAGGCTAAAATTCTGGGCCAGATACTGGACGAAGCGCTTAAAGAGGGCATGAATCCCGAAGAAGCCGTAATTGTATTACCCGATGAGAAAATGCTGCTGCCGGTGCTTCATGCCGTATCGGGTACCGTAGAAAAGTTGAATGTGTCGGTAAGCTATCCACTTTCGCTCACTCCGGTGCCTTCGCTGGTTGAACAACTTGCACATTTGCAAAAGCATTTCCGCAATAACTGCTTTTACTCGGCATCGGTACTCAGGGTTTTATCGCATCCCTATCTTCTTGCGCTGGAGTCTGACTTTCAGCGTACAATGCTGAAAGACATAACAGGCAATAACCGGTTATACGTGCCATCAGCGGAATTATGTGAATCGGATTTACTGAGACTGATTTTTAGACCGGCTACAACCATAAGTTCCTACCTTATCGATTTATTTCAATATCTGCAGCAGCAGGAAAAACTGGGCAAGCTCGATGTGGAATATCTGCGGCAGGCTTTGCGCATGGTAATGCTGCTTGACGAAGTTACTGATGCCGTTGCCACATGGGATAATTTTATGCCCGTTTTCCGGCAACTGGTTGCTGAAACCCGCATTCCGTTTGTGGGCGAACCCCTGCAGGGACTGCCGGTTATTGGTATGCTCGAAACGCGCAATCTGGATTTCCGCCATGTGTTTCTGCTTTCGGTTAACGAAGGTTTTTTGCCTCCCTTTGCCCGCACCGGCTCCTATTTTCCTTATTCCCTGCGCAAGGCCTACGGCCTTCCCGTTGCGGGACATGACGAAGCCATAACGGCCTACCTTTTTTACCGGCTTATGCAGCGCGCTGAAACAGTTACCTTGTTTTACACCACCGAGCCCGATGAACTGGGAAGGGGAGAGATGAGCCGCTTTCTGCAGCAGCTGCTGCTGGAAACCGAACCCCGCATACAGCCTGTTTTGGTTACAAATGCCGCAAAACCCGTACAGGTTTTTCCACTTACAGTCGAAAAGACCGACCTGGTGTGGCAGCAAATGTTAAACCGGCTGGTAGCCAGACACAACGGCTACCTCAGCCCTACTTCTTTGTCGGTTTACCGCGACTGTACCCTGCAGTTTTATTTTAAGTATGTACTGGACTTACGTGAACCAAAAAAGCTGGAAGAAGAACCCACCGACCGGCTAACGGGAAATGTGCTGCACAAGGCCATGGAACTATTTTATCAGAGCCTTCTTGCCGAAAAGGGCAGTTCAATGATTGAACCTGATGACTTTGCAAACAAAACCCCGCGGCTCGAAAAAGCCATTGAAACGGCTATGCACCAGGAGTTTAATCTGCCGGAACAGGCTGATGTGCAACGGGAAGGCCGCCAGCTGCTTATGGTGGAAGTGATAAAAAAGCTTGCCGGCCGCATGCTGGCGTTAGACCGGGCCTATGCGCCTTTTGAATTGCTGGCCACTGAAGACAAAGATTACCGTTACTCAATAAAGGTGCCCGGTACTGATATTGTAATTACCCTGGGCGGACAGATAGACCGGATCGACAGGAAAGATGATGTTATCCGCATTATAGATTACAAAACCGGAAGAGATGAAATTAATTGGAACGGCAACGCGCTTGAAAATTTGTTTAACCGCGAAAAAGAAGGAGCAAAGGCACTGCTGCAAACACTGCTCTATGCACTGCTGTTTGTGCGCAAAAACCCGGAACTTGCCGGCAACAAAATAGTGCCGGGCATTATGGGGCGCCTGCAGATTTTCAATGATGACTTTACCTTTGGCTTTACCGATGATATCAGGCCTTGGCTGGATGAGTTTGAAGGGCGCCTGGCTGCCATGCTGGCTGAATTATTTAACCGCGAGGTACCTTTCAGCCAGACAACCCAGACCAAAGCCTGCGAATTCTGCCCATTTAAAGGTATTTGCTATCGTTAAAATGTCTGCGAACTGACCAAAGCTAACGTTGGGATGGCAGCACGTACGGCAATTTACAACAGGGTATCTGGTTCTGTTTACCGTTCATCCTCGCGGTCGCGCTTAATTTTTACTTTGGCGGGCGGGCCAACCTGTATCGGAGCTTTTTCTATTTCCAGGTTGGCCGATTCAATGCCGTAATGTTCTTCGGTAGAGAGGCTGAATTTTTTTAATGTGCGGTATCCCTGAATAATCAGTCGCTCAAAGTTCGATATTTCGCTGTCGGCCGAGGCCCACGATTGGATAATGATGTATTTAAAGTCGGCCATCTGGCTGTATTTATGTAACGAAGGGTAGGGGCTTATCAGGTCCACTTCGCCCGAGTCGGCCATCTCATGAATAATTTTGTTGAACAACAGGTTCAGCCGGTGGTCGGCTTTGAACCCCAGTTTAATTCTTACAAAAAAGCATCGCCTTGGAATTATGGTATCAACAGCGTACTTGCTGGTATAGGGGCTGTCTACCGTATCGATATGAATAAACCAGTACACATCGGCCCGTTTGGGCCGCTTGCGGAAGATGGAGTAAATAATATTGCTGTCAATATACCGTTTGCTGTCGGCCACGGCCAAATACACCAGGTGGGTGGCTTCTTTGGGTACGGTGGTATCGGCCTGAAGGTCCTTAATCATTTCCACATAATGTTTTAGGTCAACGAACTCAATATGCCGGGTGCGCAGCTTGCGGGCACGCAGCTGGATGTAGAGAATAACAAACAGAAAGCCGGCAATGAGAAAGGTAACAAAACCGCCATGCGCAAACTTGTCGAGGTTGGAAATGAGAAACATGCCTTCCAGCGAAAAGAAGAGGATAGCCAGAGCAATGGAGCGCAATGTTGATTTTTTTGAAAGCGAAAAGTAATACACCAGCAGCGAGGAGGTCATCAGCATATCGATGGTAATGGCCAGGCCATAGGCTCCTTCCATGGCCGAAGATTCGCGGAAGTAAAGTACCATAAAAATGCAGCCCACCATTAATATCCAGTTAATAGACGGGATGTATATCTGGCCTTTGGTCTGGGCCGGATAGCGCACGCGCGTCATCGGCCACAGTTTTAGTTTCATGGCTTCGTTTACCAGCGTAAAGGTGCCGCTAATCAAAGCCTGGCTGGCAATAATGGCTGCCAGCGTGGCAATTACAATACCAAAGGGCAAAAACCATTCGGGCATGATGGAATAAAAGGGAATGCGTTCACCCAGCGTTTCGCCTTCGTGTTTCATAAGCCAGGCTGCCTGGCCGAAGTAGTTTAACAGCAGGGCTGCTTTTACAAAACTCCAGCCCACGCGTATGTTGCCTTTGCCAACATGGCCCAGGTCGGAGTACAGGGCCTCGGCACCGGTTGTACACAAAAACACTGCTCCGAGTATCCAGAAACCGCCCGGGTAGGTGGTTAGCAGGTTTATGGCGTACCACGGATTGACGGCCTCCAGTACCCATGGGTTTTGCAGCAGTTGCACAGCACCCAGGGTGCCTATGGTAATAAACCACAACAGCATGATAGGGCCAAATGTTTTACCAACCACCCCCGTGCCGAATTGCTGAAAAACAAAGAGTGCAATGAGAATGATGATAACAATCTGCACCGTTGGTATATTGGGATTGTAGTAGCGCAAACCCTCAATAGCCGATGATACACTGATGGCGGGCGTGATGAAACCGTCTGATATGAGCGTGGCACAACCAATAATAGCCGGATAAACCACCCATGAGGCCTTGTACCTGCGTACCAGCGCATACAGGGCAAATATTCCGCCCTCGCCTTTGTTGTCGGCATTAAGCGCCAGGTAAACATATTTAAATGTGGTAATGAGGCTCAGGGTCCAGAATACGCACGATAAGCCCCCCAACACCAGTTCTTTTGAAATTACCCGGTTGCCGGCAATGGCTTTGAATACGTAGAGGGGGGAGGTGCCTATGTCGCCATAGATAATGCCGAGCGATATCAGTATACCTCCGGCAGTAAGCGGAATGGTGTATTTGCTATAGCCGCTTGTTTCCTGGTTGTGCATGCGCGGGGCTAAAGGTAAAAACTTTGTTTAAAAATTACTGCGGTCGGCCGATAATCAGGCGATTGCTTTTATCGTAGCTAAAATAACTCCACATCCAGTTTAAAAACACAAATATTTTATTCCTGAAGCCAATCAGGTAAAGCAGGTGCACAAACATCCATATATACCAGGCAAAGAAGCCCTGAAAGCGCAGGCCGCGCAAATCCACTACTGCTTTGTTTCGGCCAACGGTGGCCATGGTACCCTTATCCAGGTACCGAAAGGGCTTTAGGCTTTTTCCCTTTGCCATGCGTAAAAAATTTTTGGCCAGCCAGCGTCCCTGTTGCATGGCCGGCGGGGCCACCATCGGATGCCCGTTCTTCCAGCCGGGGTCGCCTTCCATCGAGGCCACATCGCCAATGGCAAAAATGTTATCGAAACCAACCACCTGGTTGTATGCATCTACGCGGCACCGGCCGTTACGGGTTAAGCTTTCCGGGGGCAGACCGGGCAGGGGATTAGCCTTTACCCCGGCTGTCCAGATTAGTGTTTTACACAGCAGTCTCTCTCCGTTGGCTAGTTGCACTTCTTCACCGTTGTAGCTTTTAACCGCAGTGTTAAGCATAACTTTTACACCCATTTTGGTGAGGTATTCAAAGGCCTTTTCAGAAGCCTGTGCCGACATGCTGCCCAGCAATTTGGGTGCGGCTTCAACCAGATAGATATCCATCTCGTCCAACTGCAGCTCCGGATAATCTTTTGGAAACACGTGCTTTTTAAGTTCAGCCAGCGCTCCGGCAAGTTCTACACCGGTGGGTCCGCCGCCTACAATCATAAAATCCATTAATGCGTTTCGCTTAATGCGGTCGGTGGTAAGCAGGGCCTGTTCAAAATTGCGGATAATGGTGTTGCGCAGCTTAATGGCGTCCACTATTGACTTCATGCCCAGGGCATGTTGTTCGGCATCTTTCATGCCGTAGAAATTCGTAACCGCACCCGTTGCAATTACCAGGTAATCGTAATCAATACTTCCTATGGATGTGTCAATTCTTTTTTGCTCAGGGTGTACGTGTATTACCTCTCCCATACGGAAGTAAATGTTGCTCTTATGCTGAAACCGCTTGCGGAAGGGGAACACAATAGAGCTGGTTTCCAGACCGGAAGTGGCTACCTGATACAACAGGGGCTGAAAGGTGTGGTGGTTGTGTTTGTCGATAAGCACAACCTGGTATGGTGCGCGGCCGAGTTTTTTTACCAGCTCAAGGCCGCCAAAGCCTCCTCCTACCACTACTATCCTGGGCAGCCCGATGCTGGCCAGGCCCGGCAGTTGCTGGGGGGTATCCGGTTCCATAATGCGGCTAATTTAAACGGGGGTCGGATATAAAAAAAAACGCTTTGGCGGTTTGCGGCAAAATATTCTTACCCGAATACAAGCGCACCGAAAACCTGCTATTTTTGAAAGTAAATATCTGATGTATGAAAAATATGCTCCTTTTTTCCGCGCTTGTTCCTGTTTTTTTAGCGGGGATACTCTCCGGTTGTGGAGCCCGCGAAAAGGCCGAGCTTCAGGCACAGGTCGATTCGCTTAAAGTTGAATTGGAAACTTCACAGCGCCTTGCCAGCACACTGGCAGAAGTAGGCATGCTCATGGATTCTATTGATGCAAGCCGGCAACTGTTGCGAATAAACATGGTGGAAGGAACCACCTATGATGATTATACCGCCCGAATGAAAGACATTAACAAGTATGTAAAAGAAACCGAACGCAAAATAAATGAGCTGGAGAGAGCCCTGAAAAACTCCAGGAGCTCGGTGGCTGCCTATGCACGCCAGGTGGCCCGGCTTAAGGCCGATCTGGAAACCAAAACCAATGAAATAATTGCATTGCAAGAGCAAGTTGAACGGTATAGAAGCGAAAACCGGAATCTGTCAGACCTGGCAACGATGCTTGAAAGCCAGCTGTCAGACAAAGAAGCCCAGATTGCAGCTAAAGAGCAGGAGCTGGCTTTGATTGAAGCGCGCATTCAGCAGATCATGATTCAATCGAAGATAAGCGAAGCCGATGCTGCCTATGCCCCGGCACAGGCTATGGAAGAAGCGGCCAACCGCACCAAACTGGCACCCCGCAAAAAGAAAGAAACGCTGAAAGAAGCACTGGAATGGTATAAAAAAGCACTGAGCCTGGGCAAAAAGGAAGCCGCTGCCAAAATAAAAGAACTGGAAACCAAAGTTGATTAACCTGAACTCTTCTCCATACCAATAAGGAATACCGTGTACATAACATAGCCCGTAAAAAGAAGAAAGGCCTCCCACCGGTCCAGCTTACGCGTATTGAGTGTAAACATAAAAATCATCAATACCACCGAACCGGCCAGCAATACCTTGAGGTCGAAGTTTAGCGCTTGGTTGTAATGCATTGGTTGAACTGTACCAGTAACACCTAAAATAAAAAAGATGTTAAATATGTTTGAGCCCACTACGTTGCCGATTGCGATATCGGTATTCTTTTTGTAGGCGGCAACAGCCGAAGTAGCCAGTTCGGGCAGAGAAGTTCCTGCGGCAAGAATGGTAAGTCCGATAATTTTCTGGCTCAGGCCAAAATAATTGGCAAGGCTCACGGCATTATCTACCACCAGTTTGCCACCCAGTACCAGCATAACCAGCCCTGAAACCACCAGCAATACCGAAACGGATGTGGAAAAAATTTTTATCGGAGCCTCCTCATAATCGGAGGCTTTCTTCATGGTACGGTAAACATACATCATGAAGGTAATGAACAGCGCCAGCAACATCAGGGCATCGTAGCGCGACAGCATGTTTTGCGCTGCCCCGAACCACCGGTCGTTTACCAGTACATACAAAATCAGAATGGCTGCAATTGAAATGGGCACTTCGAACTTAACCGTATTGCGTTGTACAACCAGCGGATAAATCAAGCCCGAAATTCCCAGGATGCAGAACAGGTTAAAATTGTTGCTGCCAATAACATTGCCGAATGAGGCATCGGCTTTTCCGTTCACGGCCGATAGCAGGCTCACTATTAACTCGGGGGCTGAAGTGCCAAATGAAACTACTGTGAGGCCGATGGCAATAGCCGAAATGCCGAATTTTTTTGCCATAGACGAAGCACCGCTTACCATCAGGTCGGCACCTTTAATCAAAATAATAAAGCCCGCTATCAGCAGAACAATGGCCCAGATGAGCATGTAAAAAAGGGTTTGTTTGACGGGCTAAAATAGTTTATTTTACTTAAAGAAGTAAGTCAGGGATTGTTTGCAGGAGGTACCTGGTCTGCGCCTACCTGATAGATGGTATATACCAGATAAGCAATAAGCAGAATAAAAGCTTCCCAGCGGTCAAGCCTCCGTCTGTTTAGTGTAAACATAAAAATCATGAGCATCAACGTACAGGCTATGAGAATGTACAGGTCCAGATTCATAGTGGTATTGTACTGCATGGGCTGAATAATGCCCGTTACACCCAGAATAAAGAAAATGTTAAAAATATTAGAACCCACTACATTGCCAATGGCAATGTCGGTATTCTTTTTATAAGCAGCTACTGCCGAGGTAGCCAGTTCGGGCAGTGAGGTGCCGGCAGCAAGGATGGTAAGGCCTATAATTTTTTCACTCAGGCCAAAGTGGTTGGCCAGGACAACGGCGTTATCAACCACCAGCTTTCCGCCGGCCACCAGCATAACAAGCCCGCCAGCGGTACGCAGTACAGAAACCGGAGTACTGTAAAGTTGTACAGGGGCCTCTTCGTAAGTGGTTTCATTTTTCATGGTGCGGTAGATGTACATTAAAAAACCGGAAAAGAACAATAGTAAAATTATGGCATCTGTTCTGGATAGGGCGTTACTGGTATACTTCCACAGTATAGTATCGTTTACCAACACAAACAGTACTGCGGCGGCCAGTATTGACAGGGGCACTTCATATTTTACGGTATTGCGTTGCACTGTAAGCGGATAAATTATACCGCAAACACCAAGAATAAACATCAGATTGAAGTTATTGCTGCCGATAACGTTTCCGAACGAGGCATCGGCCTTGCCATCAATGGCTGCAATAAGGCTCACCACCAACTCAGGAGCTGAAGTACCAAAGGCAACCACGGTTAAACCTATGGCCAATGAAGAAATGCCCATTTTTCTGGCAAACGAAGAAGCTCCGCTCACCAGAAAATCGGCACCCTTAATGAGCACGGCAAAACCTGCCAGCAGAAGCGTAATAGCTAAGAGCATACGGGGGGTATGGGTTTATAATTAGCTGCAACAAAATCTAAAACCACTTTTTTACCTTAAAGTACACCAGCATGCCCAAAGCCAGTACAAGCATAATGAGCATTACTGCCGGGTAGCCCCACCTCCATTCCAGCTCGGGCATATATTTAAAATTCATGCCATAAATACCCACAATAAAGGTAAGGGGTATGAATATGGTGGAGATAATGGTTAGTACTTTCATAATCTGATTAAGCTGGTTATTGCGGGTGTTTACGTGTATGTCAAGCAGTGAAGTTGTTAGATCTTTATAGGTGTCAAGCGAATCGATTAAGTGCACAATATGGTCGTACACATCGGCATAGAAGCGGGTGGTTTCGGGTTCAATAAAAGGTGAATCATCTTTAATAAGCTTCGAAAGGGCATCGCGCACCGGGTAAACCGCTTTGCGCAGGTATATAAGTTCTTTGCGAAGCCGCTGTATGCGCTGAAAGGCAAAATCATTGGTTATGCCTTCCGAAAGTTCATCTTCAATACGTTCAATTCTTTCGCCCACATTGTCAAGCACCAGGTAGTAATTATCAGTAATTATGTCCAGCAGACGGTACAGCAGGTAGTCGGCTCCTTTTTTGCGCACGCGCCCCTGGTCCAGGCGAATGCGGTTGCGGAAGGCGTCAAACAGGTCGCCTTCCTTTTCCTGAAACGATATTAAAAAGTTGTGCCCCAAAACAAAGCTTATCTGTTCATAGTCAATATATCCGGCTTTAATGCTGTGTACCATTTTAAGTGTAAAGAACAGATAATCGTCATATTCCTCGGCTTTCGGTCGCTGGTCTTCCAGCACATCTTCAATGAGCAGGCTGTGCAGGTTAAAGTGCTGTTGTATGCCCTGAACAATTTCCTGATCGGTCAGGCCATCCACATTAAGCCAGTTTACCCGGTCGGGTTTTATTTCGGCCAGTAAGTCGGCAAGCGACAGGTTGTCCAGATGTTCGTACTCCTGCTGGTTGTAGGTTATTAATTCAAGGATTTCGCCCTGAGCCGGCGGTCGTGAGGTTAGGGGAAGGCCTTTCATGAAACTGGTTTTATGCCAATATATGAATTCGGTTGGTATGCTGCCCCTGCCGGTACTGATTTTGGTTTTTTTACACCCGGCACCGTTGTATAATTGTGCCCGCATGGCATTGCATTTAAATGATATTAAAGCCCCGATAGCCCGCGAAATGGAGGAATTTGAGCGCAAGTTCAGGGCCTCAATGCAAACCCGGGTTATGCTGCTGGACCGCATTATGCGCTATATCGTAAAGCGCAAAGGCAAGCAAATGCGGCCCATGTTTGTGTTCCTTTCAGCCGGTGCCTGCGGGCAAATAAACGAATCGGCCTACCGGGGTGCTGCCCTTATTGAGTTGTTGCACACGGCTACCCTGGTGCACGATGATGTGGTAGATGATGCCAACTACCGCAGGGGGTTCTTCTCCATCAATGCCCTGTGGAAAAACAAAATTGCCGTGCTGGTGGGCGACTTTTTGCTTTCGCGCGGCCTTATTCTTTCGGTTGAGCATCAGGAATACAACCTTTTGAAAATTGTAACAGAGGCCGTGCGCCAGATGAGCGAAGGCGAGCTGCTGCAAATGGAAAAAGCCCGAAAGCTCGATATAAGCGAAGCCGACTACACGGAAATTATCCGGCAGAAAACCGCATCGTTAATTGCTGCCTGCTGTGCAGTGGGTGCGGCAGCAGCCGGAAGCGACATCCGGAGAACTGAACAATTCAGGTTGTTTGGCGAAAAAGCAGGCATGGCCTTCCAGATTAAAGACGATTTGTTCGATTACGGTGATGATGAAATCGGCAAGCCGCGTGGCATTGATATCAAAGAAAAGAAAATGACCCTTCCGCTTATTTATGCCTTGCAGCAGGCTGGCTGGATGGAAAAAAGAAAAATTCTGCACATTGTTAAAAGCGATAACCCCGGCAACAGGCAGGTACAACAGGTTATAGATTTTGTAAAGCAGGCCGGTGGAATGGACTATGCCATAAACCGCATGAAGGCCTACCATGCGGAAGCCCTTGGCCTGCTGGATAACGTGCCGGAATCGGCATATAAAAATGCACTTCGCCAGCTGGTGCAATTTACCATTGAGCGGCCCTTGTAGCGGCCTCGCGCAGTTTAATGCGGTTTAATCTTTCGCGGCCGGCTTCGAGTATGGCATACGATTTCCAGCGGCTTAGTTCATCGGGGGCAACGGTTTCGGTTGCGGGGCCGCTGTGGTCGGGCGTAAAATTGCCCCCCGCCTGCCACCACAAACGGGCCAGGTTACGGGCCGTGTGTCGGTTTACCTCAAACATTCCGATGCAGGTATCTGAAATCATCCAGGGTCCGGGCTGCTGGCTGTATTTTTCAAAAATAAGGCTGCGCATGTGCGTACCTTCCGTATCGTTGCTGAAATGCGCTATGGTATACGAAAGGGTTTCCGGTTCGGTCATAACCGTGTCCCAAAATTTTTCGGAGGCGATTATCTGCGCTGTGGTAAGCAGATATCCGAACTCGGGCTCAATGGGTTCGCCGGTAATAGGGCAGCGGGCTTTGGGGCGCTTGCGGGTACCGGTTAGGCGGGCAATCCAGTTCATTTTTTTGGGGTTTATGATATTGATACCTGATTGGCGTGAAATAGTTGCATGAACTGTGCCGTTTTAGGCCGATACCAACACCAAAGGCCATATTTGGTGATAAAGTAACTTTTTAAATTACGGGACGCAGGGTGCCGCAGCGGGGCACTGTCCGGTATTGTACAGGCGCTGTACGGAAAGGATTTAACTGCCGGGTGTTTTGCCCTCAAGTTTCTTTATGCGCTCGTATTTGGTGAAAAATTCTTCCAGTTGTTCGGAAACAATTTTTTTTCCTATAATTTTCTTTTTGTCGTCCAGAATAATCAGGGTGGGGGTGGTTTGCGCATCATAAAGGTCGTGGTAAGAGCCCACATACGAGCGCGGTCCATTAACCGTAATCCAGGGCATTTTCATTTCCTTAATGTAGTCGCGCATTTTCTGCATGGAGGTGTCGGCACTAACCGCAAACACTTCCAGATCGAACCTCTGTTTGTTTTTGTTGTAAAATGAAACCAGCTTGGGTGTTTCGGTTTTGCAGTGCCCGCAGTCCGGATCGAAAAAATATACAATGGTGTATTTGTTTTTCAGGTTATAAAGCGACCTGGGTTGCTGGTTTGCATCGAGCATAATAAGATTTGGTGCCGTGCGGCCAATTAAACTTTTGCGCAGCTGGTCGGCATGGTCTTTCAGGTTCTTTTTCAGTTTTTCGTTTATCCAGAAATCCATCTGGCCAGAAGCATAATAGGTGTCATACAGGTAAACAAACAGTTCGTCAAGACCCATAATCTCGGGCTTCTGATACTTAATGGTAAGCACCCAAACCAGGTATTTGTAAGTTTCGGTGTTGGTTTTTGCCTTTTCTACCAGTTGGGTAATAACTTTTTTGAGCGTATCGGCCTGTTGCACATAAAGTCGGTCCAGGTATTCATTAACCTTCTGGCTGTACACGGGCTGGGGCAGCCGTATCAGGGCGTCATCGCTTAAATCAAAGTTATCGAAGAAGTGCTGCCGGTAGTAGCGCAGCTGAAAGGCGGAGTCAACTGTGCCGTCAGCCCGCCGGGGTGGTTCGGGTATCTCAATGCGTTGCTGGGTTTTGAGCAGGCGTGCCGTCATGGTATGGGGATGGCGGGCTATGATCTCCTTCTGGTGGGCAATAACTTTTTCGTTTATCTTTTTCCAGCCTTCGCGCGCTGCGGCAATTTGCTGAGTATCTTTAATGGTCGAATCCTGAAGCACTTTTACAAATGGCTCGGCCTCTTTATTTCGCTCCATGTTAAAGCGCATGTTTTCAAAAAAGAGCTGATTGTCAGTATCATCGCTTATCACTGCTTTTCTTATATAGTCGGAGGCATCGGTTTGAATGGCAAAGTGCTGGTTGTCCCCAATCACAAAATCGAACAGCCGGGTTTTATCCAACACAACAAAGTAAACACCCTGGGGCAGGGCCTTTTTTCCATCAAACACAAACCGGCCGCTTTTATCCACCCGGGCGGTGTCGCGTACAAAGGTACTCTCGCCATAGTAGTAACCCAGGAAAACCGTAGTATCTTTAAGGCCGTTTATGTTAAACCGAATGGCATATCCGGGTTTGTTCTGGGCCTGTGCAGGCACTGTGGCAAGAAGGATAATAAAAACAACCAACCGGCTCATGCTCATAAAACTTTCTGTGGGGTAAAGTTAAGAAACCCCAATAAATAAAAGTTGACCGAAGGGTTGTAACCCCGGTGCTAACGATTTGAAGTTCATTTTATAGTTTTGCGCGCCCCATGTCGTTATCGGTACAGCATCTCACTAAGATTTATGGTTCACAAAAGGCCGTGTTCGACCTTACCTTTTCGGTTGGGCGCGGAGAGATTGCCGGTTTTCTGGGGCCAAACGGTGCAGGCAAATCCACCACCATGAAAATTCTCACGGGCATCATTTCGGCAACCTCGGGCAGGGCGTTTGTTAATTCACTTGACGTGGCCGAACACCCTGTGCAGGTAAAAAAGCTGGTGGGTTACCTGCCCGAAGACAATCCGCAGTATGCCGACCTGTATGTGCGTGAATACCTGCAGTTTGCCGGCCGGCTGTACGGTATGCACGGCAAAGCGTTGCGGTGGGCCGTTGCCGAAATGATAGAACGCTGCGGACTGGAGCGCGAGCAAAACAAAAAAATCGAGGCCCTATCCAAAGGCTATCGCCAGCGGGTGGGACTGGCGCAAGCCTTGCTGCACAACCCGCAGGTACTTATACTCGATGAACCCACCACAGGCCTTGACCCCAATCAGATCATTGAAATTCGTCATCTGATACGCGAAGTAAGCCGCGATAAAACCGTTTTGTTTTCAACGCACATTCTTCAGGAAGCCGAAGCTTTGTGCAACCGCGTACTGGTAATAAACCGTGGCACACTGGTTGCCGATGGAACCCTTAAAGACCTGAAGGCTCAGTTTGGCGGCTTCACGGTACTTCACGTGTTATTTAATGAGCCTGCTGATGTGCAACGCCTAAGTGCGCTGCCAGGCGTGAAACAGGTGGTGGCTCTGGAAGGAGGCGCTTATCAACTGCAGGTACATTCCGGTGTTGATGTACGCCCGGAGGTGTTTAAGTTTGCTGCCGAAGCCCGGCTTACGTTGCTCGAAATGCGCCAGCAGGAAAATACCCTCGAAGAGCTGTTCAGAAATTTAACCCAAAACAACCCGGCACATGTGGGCGCTTCTGCATAAAGAGTTTTTATCATTCTTCAACAGCCTTATGGCCTACCTGGTAATGGGCATCTTTCTTACCATGGCAGGGTTGCTCATGTGGGTTTTTCCTGAAACATCTGTACTTGAGTATGGCTTTGCCGACATGGATACGCTGTTTTCGTTTGTGCCGTACCTGTTCATTTTCCTCATTCCCGGCATTACCATGCGCAGCTTTGCCGAAGAAAAAAAATCAGGTACGCTGCAACTGCTGCTTACCCGCCCCCTTACCGATGCCCGCATTGTATTGGCCAAGTTTCTGGCTTCGTGGCTGCTGGTGGTGCTGGCGTTACTGCCCACCCTGCTGTACTATGTTACCCTGTATATGCTGGGTAATCCGCCCGGCAATATCGATACACCCGGTGTTGCCGGCTCGTACATCGGGTTACTTATGCTGGCCATGGTGTTCTGTGCAGCCGGCGTGCTGGCCTCGCTGGTAAGCACCAATCAGATTGTGGCCTTTGTACTCGCGGCTTTTTTTTGCTTCTTCCTTTTTGCCGGCTTTGAATCGCTGTCGGCACTTCCGGGCTGGTCAGCTACAGGCTTGTTCATTAAACAGCTTGGCCTGTTGTATCATTATGAAGCCATGGGCCGCGGAGTGATTGACAGCCGCGATGTGGTGTATATGCTTACCCTTACGGCCTTGTTACTGCTTGCC
>FWPU01001802.1_pt1 | contig 62084 bp, 52 predicted proteins | sample 2228361 | NCBI WGS metagenome assembly FWPU01 (sample SAMEA103939777, study PRJEB20133) | metagenome
CACCGCCCGCCACGCCATTGCCGCCGCCGCCGACGGCCACGCCGCTGCCGCCTCCCACCGCGACGCCAGTCCCGCCGACGGCCACGCCGCTGCCGCCGCCCAGCGCCACGCCCATCCCGCCAACGGCCACGCCATTGCCACCGCCCAGCGCCACGCCCATCCCGCCGACGGCCACGCCGCTGCCGCCGCCCAGCGCGACGAGCGCTCCGGCCCTGGCGCAGCCCACCCAGCGGCCCCCGACGCAGACGCCCTCGCCCACGCGGACGGCGACGGCGCAGCAGGCGGTCACCGCCAGCAACCCCTGGACCGCCACCGCCACGGCGACGCCCAGCCGGACGCCATCCCCAACCGGGACCGGGCTGCCGGATGCCAGCGCCACGCCCACCCTGCCCCTGCCCACGCCCACGCAGCCGCCAGCGCCGGGCGTCACCGCCGCCGCCAGCGCGCCGCAGCCGACCGCCCCGCCGGGGGCCAGCATCACGGGGGACGGCATTACGGGGGACGGCATCGCCCGCATCCCGGAGCCGGGGCTGCCCGTGGCACTGTGGTTCCTGGCGCTGCCGGCGGGCTACGCGCCGACCAACGCCCAGGGCATCCCGCTGATGCCGGAGGACGGCATCCCGCCGGAGTTGTGGTTCCAGGTGCCGCCGAAGTGGTAGGCGGGGGCGGCGAGCGGGAAGGAGGCCAGCCCGGCCAGCGTCAGCCGCCCAGGGCCGCAGCGCGGCGGATGAAGTCCACGATGGCCTGGGCGCGGGCCGCCCAGGTATAGCGGGCGAAGACCAGCCGCCGGGCGCTCTCCGCCAGCTGCGCCCGCAGGGCCGGGTCGTCGTGCAGGCGGGCCAGCGCCGCCGCCATGGCCTCCACGTCAGAGGGGGGGACCAGCAGGGCAGTCTCGCCGTCGGCGACGACTTCGGCGATGCCGGGCAGGTCCGTGGCCAGGATGGCCCGCCCGCCGGCCATGTACTCGAACAGCTTGATGGGGGAGGCGTAATAGGCGAAGTGCTCGGTCCAGGGGAAGGGCATGGCGGCCACGTCGAAGGCGGCCAGGGCGCGGGGAACCTCCGCTGCCGGGACCTGCCCCAGGGCGTGGAAGCGCGATCCCGGCAGGCCCAGGGCCAGCCATTGGGCGCGATAGGCGGCGACCATCTCCTCCGGCCCGCCGACCAGCAGCAGGTGCAGCGGGCGCTCGCGCAGCGATGCCACGGCCCGGATGAGGTCGTCCACGCCCTTGCCCATGTTGAGGGTGTGCAGGCGGCCCATGTACCCGACCAGGAAAGCGTCGGCAGGCAGCCCCAGCGCGGCCCGCGCCTGGGCCTGGGAGGGGGGGGCGGCGAAGCGCGCCGCCCGCACCCCATCCGGGGCGACCAGCACCCGCTCCGGCGGCAGGCCCGCCGCGATCAGGCGGTCGGCCAGGTGGCGCGTCACGGCGACCACGCCGCCGATCCGGGCGGCCAGCGCGGCCTGGGCGGCCCGCCTGCGCGGAGTGGCGGCCAGGCTGTGCGCCTCCCAGAAGAGCCGCCGCGCCGGTTTGAAGCGCCGCACCCCCGCCAACAGGAGCAGATTGCGGCTGTAGAAGACGGCGTCGTCCCCGGTCTGCCGCAGCAGGACGGGCAGCGCGGCCAGGTAGGTGGCCGTCAGCAGGTAGAAGGCGGCGCGGGAGAGGGCGTTGTCCTGGCCGGGCAGCAGCGGCAGCAGGTCCAGGCAGGGGACATAGCGGATGGCGAAGGCGCGCGGCACGCCGTAGAAGGCCCAGGGGTCCAGGCCGCGCAGCGCCGGGGGCTGGACGCGGCGGGCGGGGTAGAGCGTGACCGTGGCGTGGGCGGCCAGGGCCTCGCAGTTGTGGACGATCTGGAGGCCGTGCGCCTTCTCCGTGGGCAGGCGGCTGTTGGCCAGGTAATGCAGTTCCATGGGGCGTAGCTCTCCACTTATTCCGGGGTTAAGCATTGTAGAAGAAGCGGTGGGGGTCTGGGGTTGCCCGGCCCCGGCCCGGCATAGAGTCTACACCAAGTTCGGCTTCCTGCCGCCATCAACGCGAGGTTAATGAGGCCTTATCTTGCCCGGCGGGCCACATGCCCTCATACTGAGGACAGGCAGCACAGGCGGACGGCGCAAGCACCGGCTGACAGCGTGGACAGGAGGCCGAGGCATCATTTGCCCTGTATCCGCTGTGGCTGACCCGGAGGCTACCGTGCAACACGAGAGAACCACCCGCTCGATCACGGCATCGCTTGAGCGCAGGCTGCTGACCTTCCTGGCCAGCAAGATGCCCGCCTGGGTGCACCCCGACCTGCTGACGGCCCTGGGCGTGCTGGCCGCCCTGCTGATCTGCGTGAGCTACTGGCTCACCAATTACGACGCCGGGTTCCTGTGGCTGGCCAGCGCCGGGTTCGTGCTCAACTGGTTCGGGGACAGCCTGGACGGCTCACTGGCCCGCTACCGGAAAACGGAGCGGGAGCGGTTTGGCTTCTTCATCGACCACACGATCGACACGTTCTCCACCTTTCTGATCGGCCTGGGGCTGGGGCTGTCGCCCTTCGTCAGCCTGGAGGCCGCCCTGCTGCTGGTGGTCGGATACCTGATGCTGACCGTGCTGATGACCATCACCGTCTTCGTGGAAGGGGTCTTTTCCCTCTCCATCAGCCTGATCGGGCCGACGGAGATGCGGCTGCTGGCCATCGGGTTCAACGCGCTGGTTTACGCCATGCAGAAGGGGGTGGTGGACATCCCGCCGGACGTGCTGAGCGCCGGGGCGATGGTGGTGGGGCTGGGGGAGATCGCCGCCTTCGTCATCCTGGTTGCCGGCAAGGCCACGCGGCTGGCCAGGCTGGACGCCATCCGGCTGGACGTTGCCAGGAGCAAGAAGCCCAAGGTTCGTAAAGTGAAGGCCAGGGCCAGGGCCAAGCACGTGACCGGCTGAGCGCCGGGCGCCCGGCGCAGGGGCCGCGCGTCAGCGTTTATCCACGAAAAAGACGTACATCCGCATGCGGCCCAGGCGCACCTCATCGCCATCCCGCAGGATGCGCGGCTTATCCGGAACCAGGCGCAGCCCGTTGGCGTAGGTTCCGTTGGCGCTGCCCAGGTCGATGATGCGCAGCGTCTGGTCCTGGACTTCCAGCCGGGCGTGCCGCCGGGAGACCCCCAACTCCGCCGCCCCGTAGGGGGTGAGATCAACGTCCGGGGACCTGGCTCTGTCCGGGTCAAACCGCCCGATGACGACGCCACCGGAGCGGTGCACATCCACGGTCAGCTCATGCTGGCCGTGGATGCGCAGCAGCAGGCGCTGGTCCTGCGAGAAGCGGGCCGTGCCCCAACGCGGCCTGTTTTCGCTATCCACATCGTCGCGGAACTGGTCGGTCTCCCGCCGCCAGCGTGGATCATCCGGGTCCACCGGCTCCCCACAATACTCGCAAAGCAGCGCGCCCCCCGGATTCTCCCGTTTGCAGCTCGCGCACTTGACCATCAACCATCCCCCAAGGATTATTATGGCGTAAACCATCGTCACCAGGCGCGCAGCATTGGGCCGTGCAGACTATTACTTTCCCCTCATCCTCACCCATATTACACCAAAATGCGCACGGGACTGCTTACCATCTCCCTACAAAACCCATCGGGGCCGCCGTGGGCAGGGAAGAGCCGCGCCCACTGGACGTTCGGCGGGGGCCTGCTACAATCTGGCAATCACTGGCAATCGGGCAATCTGGCACTCACTGGCAATCGGCAATCCGGCGGCAAGGCGCAGCGATAGAAAGCCCACATGCTCACGTTCTCCACCCTGCTCCCCTGGCTGGCGGCGGTCCTCAGCCTGAGCCTGGCCTATCCCTGGGCGCGCTGGCTGCTGGACCTGCCCCACGGCCCGCAGGAGCCGCGCCCGCGCCCGGCGGTGCTGGCGCTGCTGCTGACGGTGGCGCTGAGCCTGGGCGGGCTGGCCTGGCTGCTGACGCTGCTGGCGGCCATTTCCCCGGCGCTGGCGGGGTTCTGGCCGGTCACGGTGCTGGGGCTGGCGCTCAGCGGGGTGGGCTGGGGGCTGTGGTGGCGGCGCAGCGGTCGGCGGGCCGCGCCCGCCGCGCCGGGGGAAGGCGGCGGGCGGCGGGGATGGGCCAGCCGGGTGGCGGTGGGGGTCATCGTGGCGCTGGCGGGCCTGACGCTCTTCAACGCGGCGTACTGGCCCTTCCGGGAGGACGACACGATGAGCCTCTACGGGCCGATGGCCTATCGCTTCGTGCAGAGCGGGCGGTTCGACGGCGCGGGGCTGTACGACGCCTATCCCAGGCTGGTGCCGCTGGCGATGGCCTATCCCCACCTGGCGGGGGGCGCGCCGCACGAGTACGCCGCCCGCCTGGTGACCGCCGTCCTGGCGCTGGGGACGGTGGGGGCGGCTTACGCGCTGGGCCGCGACCTCTACGGGCGCGCCGTGGGGCTGGGCGCGGCCTTCCTCACCATCACCGTGCCCATCCTGCCGCACTGGGCGGCCTCCGGCTACACGGACCTGCCCGCCGGGACCACCTACGCGCTGGCGACGATCTTCGCCTGGCGGCTGTTCACCCGGCCCCACCCCGTCCACGCGCTGCTGGCGGGGGGCATGGCCGGGCTGGCGGTGCTGACCAAGAACGGCGCGTGGCTGCTGGCGGCGTCCCTGGCCGGGTGGGCGGCCTACAGCCGGGTTTGTGGCCGCCCGGCAGCGGGCGATTCCGCGCCGCCCACCCCATCCGGCGGCGCAGCGGGCCACCCCATCCCCCTGCCCCACCTGGCGCTGATGATCGGGGCGTTCCTGGTGGTCGCCGGGCCGTGGTACGGGCACACGCTGCTGGCCTACGGCCACCTCATCCCGCCGACGGGCTGGACCGAGCAGGCCGACCACTCGCTGAGCGCCCTGCTCCGCCCGGCGCTGACGCCCAGCCACTTTCTGGTGAGCGGGCCGCTGGGGATGGCTGGGCTGGGGGGGATGCTGGCGGCCCTGTGGCGCTCCCGCCGACGCCCGGCGCCGCGCCCGGCGCTGCTGGTCGGCTTTGCCGCGCCCTTCTGGCTGGTGTGGTGGTGGTTTTTCAGCTACGATCTGCGCTTTCTGCTGCTGGTGTGGCCGCTCTTCGCCGTGATGGGGGCCTGGGCGGCGGCCCGGCTGTGGGGGCTGCTCGCCCCGGCCTGGCGGCGCAGGGCGGCGCGCGCCCTGCCCCTGGCCCTGATCGTGATCGCGCTGCCCGCCGCACGGATGGCGGTGGACCACAAGGGGGAGATTCTGCGCAACCCGCTGATGGGCGACGCGGAGCGGCACCGGGTGCAGCTCGGCGCGCGCCACGACGTGATCGAATGGATAGGGGAGCACGTCCCGGCGGAAGCCAGGCTGCTGACCACCGACTACCTGTTCGTCTACCCGCTGATGCAGAGCCACACGGAGCCGTTCGTGTGGGATACGCGGGAGCAGGAGCAGGTGAGCCGCTTCGACTACTGGATCGTGGGGCCGGACTTTGCGCCCCCCGCCTGGGCGGACGCGCAAACGCTCCGCCTGCGCTACGAATCCGGCGGCTACGCCGTCTACGAGGTGCTGCACCATGAGCGCTGAGCATCCCGAATACCTGACCGACCTGCCGCCCCTCTCAGCGGCGGGGCTGCGGGCAGCCTGGGAGATGCCCTGGAAGGCCCGCAATGAGATCGCGCGGCTGCTGCTGTGGCCGTGGGTGCGGCTGCAATTCGCGCTGGCGGGCGTGCGCTGGGGGCGGGGCTGGCGGCTCTACGGCGCGCCCATCTTGCAGGTGCACCGGCGGGCGACGCTGCGCATCGGCGACCGGCTGGAGCTGCGCTCCGCCGTGCGCAGCAACCCGCTCGGCCCCAACCACCCGGTGATCCTCAGCCTGCGGCGTCCGGGGGCGGCGCTGACCATCGGCGACGACTTCGGCATGACCGGCGGCGTGATCGTGGTGGAGGAGCGGGTGACCATCGGCGACCGGGTGAAGGTGGGGGCCAACAGCGCCATCCTGGACACGGACTTTCACCCGGTGGACCCGCGCCGCCGCATGCAGCACATGCTGGAGGGGGCCACCGCGCCGGTGACCATCGAGGACGAGGTGTTCATCGGCATGGAAACGCTGGTGCTGAAGGGGGCGCACATCGGCGCGGGGAGCGTGATCGGGGCGCGGAGCGTGGTGACGGGGGCCATCCCGCCAGGCGCGGTGGCGGCGGGCAACCCGGCGCACGTGATCCGCTGGCTGGACGCGCGGCAACAGGCGTGAGCCGGGCGGCAGCAGGGGGACGCCCGCCAGCGCCGCAAGAATACGACAGGAGGAAGCAGAGACGCGATGATCGCCACGCTCATCCAGGGCATCAGCATCGGCTTCGCGGCGGGGATGACGCCAGGCCCGCTACAGGTCTTTTTGCTCACGCAGACGCTGCAACACGGCTGGCAGCACGCCATGTGGATCATCCTCTCGCCGCTGCTCAGCGACGGGCCTATCGTGGCCCTGATCCTGGTGGCGCTCCAGGGGGCCAGCGACGCGCTGCTGCGGGGCATCAGCCTGGTGGGCGGGGCCTTCGTGCTCTACATCGCCTGGGGGCTGTGGAAGCAGCTCCGGCGGGGGGGCTTTGCGCCGGAGGAGGCTGTAGACGCAGCGGGGGGCGCAACACGGGTCGCCGCGACCCCCTGGCAGGCGCTGCGGCAGGCGGTGGGCATCAACGCGCTGAGTCCGGGGCCGTGGCTCTTCTGGAGCACGGTGATGGGGCCGGTGGTGGTGACGGCGTGGCGGGAGTGGCCGCCGGGCGCGGTGGCCTTTGTGCTGGGCTTCTACGGGACGTTTCTGGGGGTGATGGCGGCGCAGGTGCTCCTGTTCCACCAGGCGCGGCGGCTGGGTCCGCGCGTGGTGAGCGGCGCGCTGTGGGTGGGGCTGGTGGTGCTGGTGGGCTTCGCGGGGTCCTTGTGGTGGGGGGCGCTGAGCGGCTGAGCAGCGCCCAACAGGCCCCTGCCCCCGCTTGTGCGGCGCCAAGGGGGGGCCATATAATGACAGGCGGAAGCGGCGCAGTGCGGGGGAGCCGGACACAGCGGCACGATGACGACCAGCGGACGCTACAGCCAGCATGCCCGCCGGGCCATGATGCATGCCCGGCTGCTGGCGCGGGATGGGCGGCACAGCACGGTGGATACCAGCCACCTGCTGGTGGGCATCCTGCGCACGGAGGGCAGCCTGGGCCACCGCGTGCTGACCGACCTCAACATGGACCCCCTGGCCGCCGAGCAGCAGGTGGCGGCGCTGCACCAGCAGGCAGAAGATACCCCCAACACCACCCCAATCCCCATGAGCCAGGCGTTACGGGCCACGCTGGCCCTGGCGGTGGAGGAATCGCAACTGCTGGGGCACCACTACATCGGCACGGAGCACCTGCTGCTGGGGCTGGCGCGGGGCGGCGGCGGGGCGGCGCAGGCCCTGCTGCACGAGCACGCCATCAGCCTGGACCAGTTGCGGCGGCAGGTGCGGCGGGTGATGCAGGCCGGGCATACCGAGATCGGGCTGGAGAGGGCGGTGCGGATGGCCCGGCTGAGCGAGCTTTCCCGCCGCGTGCTCAACCGGGCGGCGCTCATCGCCCAGGAGATGGACCACGCCCAGGTGGACCTGATGCACCTGGTGCTGGCCCTGGCCCGCGAGGGGCGCAGCCCCGCCGGGCAGGCGCTGCGGGCCTGTGGCCTGGACGAGGAGGAGCTGGCCAGGGCCGCGCTGCGGCGGCGCAGGCTGCGGGCCGTGGGGGAGCTGGAGGACGTGCTGGACGAGGCCGTGCTCTACGCGGAGCGCAGCGGCAGCCACTACACCGGCACGGACCACATCGTGGTCACGCTGGCCACCGACTGGCGGGGGGCGCGGCTGCTCTCCATGTACGGGGTGGACGTGGGGCAGCTTCGGGAGCGGGCGGAGGGGCTGATGCGCCCGCCGCGCAGGCGGTGACACGCCCGGCGCGCAAAAAACGCGGCATCCCGCCAGGGGAGCCGCGCCACAATGCGAGCCAGCGCGGGAGGGGCCGCGCTCAGGTGCGGCGGAAGCGCATCCAGAAGATGAGCACGCCAAAGACCGCCAGCACGGCCATGACCAGGCCAGCGCCGCCCACCGCCAGCGCCACGCGGACCAGGGTCTCGCTGCTGTCGGCGGGGCCGGCCGGGGCGGGATCGGCCCCTGCACCCTCTGCCTCCAGAGGGACCGCGCCAAACTGTACCTGAGCGGGCACAAGCTGGCCGGGGCTGAGCGTGACCTGGAAGGAGTCCTGCTCGGTGGGCGTCACCAGGCCGCCGGTGAAGCTGACGGCGTAGGTTCCCGCCGCCAGCCCGCCAAAGCAGTACGGCTCGCTGCGGCCATCGGTCAGGTACGTATCCAGCACGATCATCTGCGCGCCGTGCAGGTTGACCACCACGTCGGGCAGCAAGGGTTCGATGGGATCGCGCACGCCGTTGCGGTTGGCGTCCTCAAAGGCGGCGACGCAAATGCGCCCGTCGCCCCCCTGGGCCAGCGCCCAGGGGACCGCCGCCAACAGGAGCGCCGCCAGCAGCACGGCGGCCACAAGAAAACGTCTTTGGGCCATCAAATCCGTCCTTTTCGTTCCACAGCGGGCGCATTATACCCTGTGGCCCAGGCCCCAGCAACGCAAGCCGGAGGGGGCAAAGGGGGGGACGAGGGAGCATGACGAGCGGGCAGCGGCGCATCAGCCTCCGCGCCGCCGTGAGCCTGGAGGTGATCCTGCTGGGGACCGTGGCCAGCCTGTGGCTGCCCGGCGGGGAGGACCTGCACGCCTTCTACCTGCCGTTTGCGCGCGGCTGCCTGGAGTGCGGCTTTCCGCCCTACCATGCCTCCTGGCTGCTGGCCCCGCTGGCGCTGATCCCGGCCCGGCTGGCCTGGCCGCTGCTGACCCTGCTGACGCTGGCCGGGCTGGCCTGGCTCAGCCACCGGCTGGGGAGCAACCCGCTGGTGGTGCTGCTGGCCTTCCCCACCATGGCCCAGGTCTGGCTGGGGCAGGTGGACGTGCTGATCGTGGCCGGGCTGGCGCTGGCCCTGCTCTCCCCCAATCCGTACCTGCGCGGGGCGGGGCTGCTGCTGGCCTCCATCAAGCCGCAGACGGCAGGGGCGGCGATCCTGGTCCTGCTGTGGTACGACCGGGAGCGGGGGAAGACCCTGCTGATCCCCGGCCTGGCGCTGGCGATCAGCCTGCTGGCCTGGGGCGTGGACTGGCCGCTGCGCTGGCTGCTGGCGGACCGCCACCCGCACCAACACGCCTGGCGGCTGGCCACGCTGTACCCCGGCGGGCTGCTGGCCTTTGCGGGGGTGGCGCTGCTGAAGGGCAAGCGGCAGAAGCTGGTGGGGGCGCTGCTGGCCTCCGCCGTGGGGCTGCCCTTCTACGGGGTGTACGCCTACGTCACGTTCCTGGCCTTCCTGGCTCCGTGGTGGGCGCTGCCGGTCTCCTATCTGTGGCTGGCCGCCTACCCCTGGCTGGGCAACCTGTCGCTGCAACTGGCCTGGGTGCTGCCGCTGGCCCTGCTGGGCCACCTGCTGTGGCCGCCAGTGCGGGCGGCCAGCGCCGCCGCCCGTGAGCGCCGAAAGACCCACGCGGGGCAGCAGAACTTGAAAAATCATTGACGGCCCCGCACGGGCGTGCTAAAGTTAATACTCAGTAAAAGGGTAGTCCAGAGGTTTACTATCCCCTCCCATCGTCGGGCAGATTCCCCTGGCCACCCCTTGGGCCGCCCCCCGTTTTATCGGGCGGCAGAGCCGCGCTACACGCGCCACTCACACATGATTTTATCGAGGTTTGTGCGTCCAAGCTCCCTGGCTCCGTCCTGGTTCACTCGCCAAGCCCTGGCGAAAGGGGACATGCGCCGGAGGGCCAGGCGCCGGGCCGGATTTCATCTTTCTTATGGCAGGCTCCGGCAAGGACGCAAAGCAGGAGATTATCGCCATGAGCTTTGAATTCATCCTACGCCTGATCGGGATGGTCGTCTTCGGCATCATCGGGGCGCGCCTGGGGGCGGAGGCCGCCAGCCCCCTGCAACTGCCGATAGAGGCGACCGGGGTCATCTTCTCGCTGGTGGGGACGCTGTTCGGCCTGATCGTCACGCCGTGGCTCACCACGCGCCCGGCCCGCCTGGCGCGGCGAGTGCTGCTGGCCTCCTCCACGGAGATGGTGCTGATGGCCTCGCTGGGGCTGGTGCTGGGCCTGATCCCGGCGGCGCTGCTGGCCTACCCGCTCTCGCTGCTGCCGGAGCCGCTCGGCCCCATCGCCCCGGCCATTGTGGCCGCCATCACCGGCTACCTGGGCATGACGCTCTTCGCCGCGCGGGCGGACGACATCCTGGAGCTGATGCAGAACCTGCTGCACGGCCAGCGGCCCTACAGCGGCGGCCAGCAGGACGTGCTGCTGGACACCAGCGTGATCATCGACGGGCGGATCAAGGACATCATCGCGGCGGGCTTCCTCAACTGGCGGCTGGTGATCCCGCGCTTTGTGCTGGAGGAATTGCAGCACATCGCCGACTCGCCGGACATGCTGCGGCGCAACCGGGGCAAGCGCGGCCTGGAGATTCTGCGCGAGCTGAAGAAGATGGAGAAGCCGATAGCCATCATCGACGACGACGTGGAGGACGTGGCGGAGGTGGACCACAAGCTGGTGATGCTGGCGCGCCAGATGGGCGTGCCGATCATGACCAACGACTTTAACCTCAACCAGATCGCCAAGCTGCAGGGCGTGACCGTGCTGAACATCAACATGCTGGCCAACGCCGTGCGGGCGGAGTACATCCCCGGCGAGATCATCACGCTCAAGATCATCCAGGAGGGCAAGGAGCCGGACCAGGGCGTTGGCTACCTGCCGGACGGCACGATGGTGGTGGTGGAGAACGGCTACGAGTACCTGGACCGCACGATCCGGGTGGAGATCACGCGCCTGATCAGCCGCGAGGCGGGCAAGATGTACTTCGCCAAGCCTGTTGAGGAGCAGTCGGCGTAAGGGCGGACCATGGACGGCAACAGCGCGCAGGCCATCGGCGTCGGCCTGGCCGCCGGAATCGCGGCGGGGCTGATCGTGGCGCTATTGTTCAACAACCCGGCGCTGGGGGTGGGTTTTGGCGTGGCCTTCGGGCTGGCCTTTGGGGCCACCTACCAGAGCACACGGCGGCGGCCCCGCCGCTGAGCGCCCGCCAGGCTCTAAGGCAAAGGGCCAGGCTCAGACCTGGCGGGTGGCTTCTGCCAGCAGGTTCTCAAAGGTGCGCAGCAGGTCGGTCTCGGTGACGATGCCCACCAGCCGACCGTCGCCGTCCAGCACGGGCAGGCCGCCGATCTTGCGCGTGCGCATCACCCGCGCGACCTCGTGGAGCGGCGTATCCAGGCCGACGGTGATGGGGTCGGGCGTCATGCACACGTCCACCGTGACCTGGTCCAGCAGCACCTCGTCCTGCCAGCGCTCGCGCAGCGTGAGGGGGGAATTGAGGGCCAGGCGCACGTCGTGATCGGTGACGATGCCCACCAGGTTGTCCCCGGCGTCCAGCACGGGCAGACGGCGGAAGCCGCCCGCCTCAAAGCGCTGTAGGATGGAGCGCAGGCTGTCGCCCAGGCGGGCCACCTGGGGATGGGGGGTCATCACGTCGCGGGTCTCCACGGCGGCGATGCCGCCCGCCCGCAAGGCCCGCCGCACCCTGGACTCGGCTGCCTCGTACATGGCGACGCGGCGCTCCAGCTCCTCCAGGCGCGTCCGCAGGGCGGCGTTCTGCTGGCGCAGCTCCTCCAGCCCGGTCTGTTGTGCGTCGTCTTGTGGCATGACCCGTCCTCCCCAGGCCCGGCAAGCGCATCCCCTGAATCATACCACAACCGGCGGCGGATGCCGCGCGGACGGCGCATCGACGGCGGGCCGCCGGGGATGGTAGAATAGCCCCGCCAAGCGTAACCTGGGAGCGCCGATGACCGCCGAGACAACGCCCCGGACGGACACCCCAACCGCCCCGCTGCCCGTGCTCTTCGTCTCCAGCCACACCGGGCTGGGCGGCGGCGAGACGAGCATGGTGGAGATGGTGCGCTGCCTGGACCCCGCCCGCTGGACGCCGCACCTGCTCGTCCCGACGGAGGGCCAGCTTGCCGCGCTGTGGCGGGCGGAGGGCTGGCCGGTGCACATCATCCCCTGGCGTCCGGCGACGCCGTACTTCGTGCCGGCGCTGTGGGCGCGCTTCCCGGTGGTGGGCCGCATCGCGGAACTGCTGCGCCGGGAGCGGATCGCGGTGGCCCGCCCGGAATACCACAGCGTGCCGCTGGTGGCCCCGGCCTGCCGGCGGGTGGGCATCCCCTGGGTGTGGATGGTGCACGGGCAGTGGACGCGCCCGCGCCCCTGGCAGCGGGGGCTGTTCCGCCAGGCGGCGCACCTCTTCGCCGATTCGGGCTGGACCAAGCGGGGCTTCCTGGGGGAGCCGCCCTTTATGCCGCCGGAGCGGGTGGAAGTGCGGCATCTGGGGGTGGACGTGGCGCGCTTTCACCCCGGCGTGGACGGCAGCCCGGTGCGGGAGGCGCTGGGCATCCCGCCTGACGCGCCAGTGATCACCATCCTGGGGCGCTTCCAGCCGATCAAGGGGCACCTGAACTTCCTGGCCATGGCCGCCCGGCTGGCCCCAGAGTACCCGGCGGCGCGCTTTCTGATCGTGGGGGACAACGTGCTGGACGGCGCGGTGGGGGACCGGCACAAGGCGGCCATGCGGGCCGTGGTGCAGGGCAACCCCGCCCTGCGACGGCAGGTGATCTTCACCGGCTTCACGCCGAACCTGGTGCAGGCCATCCGGGCCACGGACGTGCTGGTGTGCGCCTCCGATTTCGAGTCCTTCGGCATGGCCCACCTGGAAGCGATGGCCTGCGCGGTGCCGGTGGTGAGCACGGACGTGGGCGGCCCGGCGGAGACGGTGATCGAGGGGGAGACGGGCTTGCTGGTGCCGCCGCGCGACCCGGAGGCGCTGGCCGGGGCGGTGCGCCGCCTGCTGGACGACCCGGCGCTGCGGGAGCGTATGGGCCGGGCCGGGCGGGAGCACGTGCTGCGCGCGCTGGACGTGCGCCACTACGCGGCGCGGTTCAGCGAGGTGCTGTGGGAGGTGGTGGGGGGGGGAATAGTCGCTGGCGGCGCGACATATCGCGCCGCTACATAGGCTCAGCTTAGAGGAAGCGCGGCCTAGAGGAGGGGCGCGGCGTCGTCCTCCACGGAGGCGGCCTGCCCATCCTCTTCCTCCACGGATTCCTCCACGGACGGCTCCGCCACGGGCAGGGTGAAGCCGAAGACCGCCCCGCCCACGGGGTTGTCGCGGACCCAGATGCGCCCGCCGTGGGCCTCCACGGCCAGGCGGCAGAAGGTGAGGCCCAGGCCGGTGCCGCGCCGCCGCCCCTGCCGCCCCTCGACCTGCACGAAGCGGTTGAAGAGCCGCTCCTTGTACTCGTCCGGGACGCCGGGGCCGGTGTCGCTGACCTCCACGCGCACGAACCCGGCCCCCCCTGCCCCGCCATCGGGGGGATGGGCCGTGACGCGCACCTCGCCCTCGGCGGGGGTGAACTTGAGGGCGTTATCCACCAGGTTCAGCAGCACGCGCTCGATCTTCTCGCTGTCGATATCCAGCAGCGGCAGGTCGTAGGGCACGTCGGCGGCCAGGTTCACCCCCAGCTCGCGGGCCAGGGTGTCCATCTCCAGCACCACGTTGCCCACGATGGCGTTGAGGTGGACGGGGGCGCGCTCCAGGTTGAGCTGGCCGCTCTCCATCTTGGCGATGTCCAGCAGGGAATCGACCAGGTTGAGCAGCTTGCGCACGGCGCGCATGCTGTTCTCCGTGGTGCGCTGGACCAGGGCGGCGAACTCGCTATCGGGCGGGGTGAGGTCGTTGAGCAGCTTGAGGCTGGCCGTCACCGCCGTCAGGGGGCCGCGCAGGTCGTGCACGATCATGCGGCTGAGGTCCTCGCGGGTGCGGGCCAGCTCCTGCTGCTCGGTCTCGTCCACAAAGACCAGCAGCAGCCCCAGCAGGGTCCCGCGCTCGTCGCGCACGGGGGCGATGTGGCGGTTGATGTAGAGGTGCTGCGGCTCGTCCAGCTCGTAGGTGTGCTGGGCCAGGTCTTCGTCGGCGTTCCACTGCCCGGCGCGCAGGTCGGCCAGCAACAGGCGCAGCTCGCCCGGCGTGAGGCCCATGCGGCGGGCGAAGAAGGAGCCGGTGTCCATCAGCAGGTCGTCCACCAGCCGCCCGACCAGGGTGGCGGGCTGCAAGCCGATCAGCGTGCCGACGCGGGGGTTGGCCAGGGCCACCACGCCGTCGCTATCGATGAGCAGCACGCCCTCGGTCATGCTATCCAGGATGACTTGCAGGCGGTCGCGGTTCTCCGCGATGCGCTTGAAGAGGCGGGCGTTGTCGATGGCGATGGCGGCCTGCACCGCCAGTTGGGTGACGAAGGTGATGTCGTCGTCGGCGTAGGCGTTGAGGCGGGCGCTCTCCACGGTGATCACGCCCAGCGTCTCGGCCTCGCGGCGGATGGGCACGCTCAACTGGCTGCGGGTGGCCGGGTTGAAGGCGCGGTAGCTGGCGTGCTGGGTGACGTCGGAGAGGACGATGGCGCGCCCGGAATCGAAGGCCGTGGCGGTGACGCTGGACCCCAGCACCAGGGGGTTATCGAAGACGCCGGGCGGGTAGCCCTGGCTGGCGACGACCTGAATGCCCATCCCGTCCTCCGTGCCGACGACCACCACGCCGGCCTCGCTGTGGGTGGCCTCCAGGGCGCGGCCCAGCACCAGCTCGAAGATCTTCTGGAGGTTGAGGATGGCGGTCAGCTCCTGGCCGATGTCGTAGAGGGCCTGCAACTGGTTGACCCGGCGGCTCAGGGCGATATCCGTGCTGGTGTAGAGGCGGGCGTTGTTGATGGCCAGGGCGGCCTGCACGGCGAAGGCGCGCATCAGCTCGACTTCCTCGGCGCTGAAGCGGCGCGGCTGGTCGAAATAGGCCACGATGACGCCCATCGGCTCGTCGCCGCTCACCAGCATCAGCTCCACCCAGGCCCGCTTGCCCTCCACATCCAGCGCGGCGCGGCGGGCGGGGTCCACCTGGGGGTCGGTGTGCGAGTCGCTGACGACGACCGGCTGGCGGCCCAGGCGGCGCGGCTCGTCGTCCTGGGCCTGGTCGGCGATGAGGGGCGTGGGCGGGTAATAGCTGAAGGCGTCGCTGAGGCCGACGTTGCGGGCCAGGCTCAGCTTGCCGTCGAAGTACAGGTAGAGGGCCACGGCGTCGCAGTTGGCGACGGCCACCATGGAGGAGGAGACGAGGTTGGCGACCTTCTCCGGGGAGAGCGTGCCGGTGAGCAGGGCGGAGATGCTGTTGAGGGTGGCCAGTTGCAGGGCGCGGTCCTGGGCCTGGCCGTAGAGGCGGGCATTCTCGATGGCGACCCCGGCCTGGGCGGCGATGTTCATCAGCAGGCGCTGGTCCACGGCGCTGAGCAGGTGCTCCGGGTCGCCAGAGGCGACGGCCACAGCGCCCAGCGCGCCGTTGGGGGCCAGCAGCGGCACCCCCAGCCAGGAATAGACGCGGTCCTCCGGCGGGCTTAGCTCCAACTGGCGCGCCCGCGTGTCCACCTCGCGCTCGATGAGCAGCGGCGCGCGGTGCTGGATCACGTGGTCCAGCAGGGTACGGCCCGGCTCGCGGGGGGGCAGGTCCACCCGCTGGCCCCGGCGCACGGCCAGCGGAAAATGGACCAGATTCTGGGTGGCGTCCACCAGGGCCACGGTGAAGTAATCCACGTCCAGCAGGTGGGCGACCTGGAGGTAGATCGTATCCAGCAGGGAGTCCAGCTCCAGGCTGGTGCGGAGGGCCTGGCTGACCACGGAAAGGGAGGACATCTCCTCCACCTGCTGGCGGTAATGGTACTCCATGCGGCTGAGGCCGTAGACGCCGACCACCACCAGCACCAGCCCGGCGATGAGGATGGTCCAGGAGAGGTTGTCCAGGTCGGTGGCAACCACCGCGCCCAGGATGCCGAAGGGGACGGGCAGCAGCACCGCCCCGGCCACGGTGACCCAATCTGTAGCCAGCACCTGGGAGATGGCCTGCCCCTGCAAGCGGACGTGCAGCACAAAGAAGAGCAGGTACATGAGGACGTAGCCCGCCGCGAAGGCCAGCAGCGGGAAGGCATCAGCCGGACCCATGGAGCCGAGGGGCAGCCGCCCGCCCGTCTGGCGGTAGAGCGCGCCCGCCACCAGCAGGCTGAGGGTATGGCGGGCCATCGTCTCTGCCACGGAGCTGAGGCTGCGGGCCGTCACGCGGCGGCGGGGCAGCCATTCGTCGGCGCGGGCCACCTGGAGCAACCCGCCCAGCAGCGCCCCCACGGCCACGGCCCACAGCGCATGGGCGGAGGACCCCTGGCGGCCCAGGGTGAGGAAGGCCATGATGCCGAAGACGTGGGCGGGGCTGATCTCGCCGGTGGTGAGCAGGATGCCCAGGTTGAGGGCGAAGGCCGTGAGCAGCATGAACAGCAGCCACAGCCCCAGCACGTCGCCCAGCCCGTCCAGCGGATTCAGCACCAGAACGACGACCGTGAGGAGGCCCAGGCCCCAGGAAATAAACGCGGTGTTCCTCTTTGCCCTCATCGACAAAAACGGCCCCAACAACCCCCGAATCCTGGTGACGCCCCTGGGGGCGTCCGGTCGCAGACCGGCCCCTTGCAGGGCAGGCCCGCTCTTACCCACTATACCATGAAACCCATCCGCGCGCGTTTGCCGCGCCCAAAGATTAAAGTTTTATAACGATACTCGAATCGGAGGCTGACCTTTTAAGGAATCACTTACGGAGCGGGGGGCAAGACCGCAAGCAGGGGGCTAGGCTTCAGAGTCGGGGGTATCGGCGGGGGACGGCTCCGCCACGGGCAGGGTGAAGATGAAGGCCGCGCCGCCGTCGGGGGCGTCCTCCACCCAGATGCGCCCGCCGTGGGCCTCCACCGCCAGGCGGCAGAAGGTCAGCCCCAGGCCCAGCCCCTTGCGCCCGCGCTGGGGCAGGCCGGTGAGGCCGGTGGCGAAGCGCTCAAAGATGCGGGCGCGGGCATCCGGCGGAATGCCGGGTCCGCTATCCGTGACGGTCACCCGCACGTGCCGCCCGCCCGGCTCCGGCGCGGCCCGCACCACCACCCGCCCTCCGGAGGGTGTGAAGCGCAGGGCGTTATCCAGCAGGTTGATGAACACCCGGCGCACCTTATCGATGTCGATGTGGAGGAGGGGCAGCGCCTCCGGGACCTGGGCTTGCAGGGCAACGTCGGCCTCCTGGGCCAGGACGCCCATCAGGCGCACGGCCTCGTCCAGGGGCACGGCCAGGGGAGCAGCGGTGAACTCCAGGGGCATCTGGCCGGTTTCCAGGCGGGCCACGTCCAGCAGGCTCTCCACCAGGGCCAGCAGGCCATCAGTGCTGTTCTCCACCACCTGCAGAATCTCCTGGGCCAGGGCAGTTTCGGAGGGGTCCTGGCCCAGCTCGTGGAGCACGTTGAGGCCGCCCTTGATGGCGGTGAGGGGGCTGCGCAGGTCATGGACGATGGTGTGGATCAGCTCGGCGCGGGCGTCCTCCAGGGCGCGGGTCTCGGTGACATCGTGCCACACAAAGAGCCGCCCAATCGGCTCGCCGTCCTCGGCCAGCACGGGGGCGCTCTCCTCCTCGAAGTAGCAATCCTGGTTGCCCAGGCGGACCTTTAGCTCGCGCCGGGTGAGGCGGTAGGGGTTCTCCCGCAGGTCAAGCAGCATGGCCCGCAACTCTTCCCAGGAGAAGTAATCCGAGGCCTGCCAGCCCTGGCGCTCCAGGGTGCGCAGGACGCGGATGAAGTGCTGGCCGATGAAGGGGCGCATATCCCGCCCCACAAAGCGCTCGGCGGCGGGGTTAATCTGCAGGAGGTAGCCCGCCCCGTCCACCAGCACCAGGCCGTCGCGCACGGTGTTGAGGACGGCCTGCATGCGGTCCCGGCCATCGCGCACGGCCTCGTAGAGGCGCACGTTGCGCACGGCCACGGCGGCCTGGTTGGCCAGCAGCTCCAGGGCGCGCACCTCGTTCTCGCCCACCTGGGCCGGATCGGCCACGGCGACGTTGAGCACGCCGATGACCTGCCCGGCGTGCTTGAGGGGGATGCCCACGACGGCCTGGGCAGGGAAGAGAAAGGTTTCCTCCTCCGGCGTCTGCGCCTCCAGGATGACCGGCGCGCCGGAGCGGGCGGTGCGGCGGGTGACGCCGGTGGGGCGCGGGGTGGCGATCTCGATATTGCGGCGGCCATCCGCCCACAGGCTGGCGGCGAAGGTCAGGCGGTCGGTGGCCTCGTCGTAGAAATAGAGGTGCACGTCCTGCGCCTCGACGATGCCCAGGGCGCTGTGGCAGACCATATCCAGCACGATCTCCAGCTTGAGCGCATCCAGGAGGTTGAGGGAGAGATCGCGCAGGGCCTCCAGTATCTCGATCTGGCGCTGGCGGCCCTCAAAGAGGCGGGCGCGCTCGATGGCGATGGCGGCCTGGTTGGCCAGCAGCTCCAGGGCGCGGAACTCGTCCTCGCCCAATTTGGTGGGGTCGTCCACGGCAGCGTTGAGCACCCCCACCGTCTGGCCGGAATACTTGAGCGGGAAGCAGCCCAGCAGCCGGGTGCGGGAGCCGGGGAGGGGCACGAATGCATCGCTGACGATTGGCTCGCCGGTGGCCACGGCGCGGCGCGTCAGGCCTTCTGGGCGCGGCGGGGTGGCCTCCACGTTGCGGCGGCCATCGTCCCACAGGCTGGCGGCGAAGGTCAGGCGGTCGGTGGCCCCGTCGTAGAAATAGAGGTGCACGTTGATGCCGCTGACCAGGTAGAGGCCGACGACGCACACCTTCTCCAGCACGGCGTCCAGGTCCGGCACTTCCAGCAGGTCCAGCGAGAGGCGGCGCATCATATCCAGGATTTCGATCTGGCGCTGGCGGCTCTCAAAGAGACGGGCGCGCTCGATGGCGATGGCGGCGTGGCCGGAGAGGTTCTGCATGAAACGCAGGTGGTACTCGTTAAACGCGCCGCGCCGGGCGCTCTCCAGGTTGAGCACGCCCAGCGGGCGGCCCTCGTACATGATGGGCACGCACAGCTCGGAGCGCAATGGCCGCGACGCGCCTTCTGGCGGCCAGTAATCCGGCTCCTGGGTGGTATCGGGGATGAGCACCGGCTGGCCGGTGCGCAGCACCCGCCCGGCAATGCCGCGCGTGGAGTCCGGGAATTCCCGCCGATGAACGACCTCCGGCGCATCAGCATAGCGCCAGATGATGGAGAGGGTGTTGCGCCTGGTGAGCAGGGAGCAGCTCACCAGGTCGGCGCCGGTGACGGTGTGGGCCGCCTCCAGCACGTCGTTGATGATCACCCCCTCCTCCACGCTGGCGGAGATGCGGCGGAGGACGGTCTCCAGGGCGGACATCTCCGTCAGGCGGTCGGAGAGGGCGGACTCGGTGAGCACGTAGAACTGGGCGTTCTGGATGGCGGTGGCCGCCTGGCTGGCGATGGCCTCGGCCAGGCTGACCTCGTTGGCCGTGAGGTGCTGGCGGTCCACCAGGCCCAGGGCCAGCACGCCAATCACCTCGCTGCGCACCACCAGGGGGGTGAGGACCAGGGTGGCGAGCCTGCTGCCGGCGAAGATGCGCTGCATGGCCGGGCTGAGGCCCGGCTCCTGCCGGTGAAAGACGCGGGACCAGCGCCCGTGCAGCACGTCGGCGAACTCCGGCAGCTCGGCCAGGGGATAGGGCAGCTCCACGGGGCGCACGCGGAGCGGGGCCTGCGCGCCGCGCGCGTAGGCCTGCACGGCCAGCAGGCCCTCCTCGCGGTTCCAGAGGGCCAGCGTGGCGGAGTCCAGCTCCAGGGCATCGACGGTCCAATCCACCACCGCCTGGCAGACTCTATCCAGCTCCAGGCTGGCGGTGAAGATGCGCGTGGCCTCCGCCAGGTAGGCCAGCCGCTTGACCGCGTTCTGCGTCTCCTCGAAGAGGTAGGCGTTCTCGATGGCGACCGTGGCCTGGTCGGCCAGGACGGTTAGCAGGCGCAGGGTGTGCGCACCGGGCCTGGCCGGAAGCGGCTGGCAGACGACCAGCACCCCGATCAGGTCGTGGCGGGGGAGCGTGGCCTCCTCGATCACGCTGCGCAGCGAGATGAGCGGCACCAGGACAAGGGCGCGCACGCCCGCCTGCGCCCCCGCCGGGCGCAGCCAGGCCGCCGTGGGGTCGGCCTCCAAATCGGGCACGGTCACGATCTGCGCCCCAGCCAGGCGGGCCATCCAGGGGTGCTCCGCCTCCGCCGAAAACGCGCCGAGGGCCTCCAGGAAGGCGGGGTCCAGGCCGATGTGGTAGGCGGGGCGCAGGGCGGTGTTGTCCTCCCCCCGCAGGAAGACAGCGCCCTGCCGGGCCTGGCCAAGCTGCAGGGCCACCTCGGCTATCTTGCTGAGGATGGCCGGGCGATCCAGGCTGGCGTTGACAATGTTGGAGACCCTGCTGATGGCCAGCAGGGAATCGGCCAGGTGTTGGGACCCCTCCAACAGCCGCGCCGTGCCCAGGGCGACGCCAGCCTGGGCAGCGACCAGCTCCAGCACCCGCTGCTCGGCTGCCGTGTAAGCATCCGGGTCGGAGGGGTGCTCCACAGCCAGCACCCCCAGCGCCTCATCCCGGTACAGGATGGGCACCCCCAGGTAGGCGCGGCACGGGCTGCCGAAATCACCGGCAGCGATCCTCAGGCGGCGGGCGGCCTCTGCGCAGCGGGGGCGGAGCAGCAAGGGGCGGCGGTGGCGCAGGATGTACTCGGTGGGGCCGTCCGACCAGGCGCGGGAGGGCCAGCTCACCGGGCGGGCGTCCTCCACCACCAAGGGGAAGCTCAACTGCTGGCGGTCGGCGTCGGGCAGGGCGACGTAAAAGAGGGGGGCCTCCAGCAGGCGGCTCACCCGCTCGTACACGGCCTGGAAGAGCGCCTCCGGCGGCAGGGTGGCCGCCAGGGCCTCCTCCACCAGGCCGAGCGCGGCCAGCTCGTCCAGGTGGCGCTGCAAGTCGGCGCGGGACGCGCCCATCGCCCGCGCGAGCAGCGCGCCCAGCCACAGCGCCCAGAGGAAAAGGGCAAAACCCAGCCGGTCGAAGGCGTAGAGGGCCAGGGCCAGCACCAGGGCGGGGACGACCGGCAGGCCCTCCGCCAGGAGGACGTGGAGCAGGCGTCGGGTGGCCTCGCCCCACCCTTCCGTGCCAGCGGCACGCCCAAAGGCCAGGCGCAGGCCGCTGCGGACGGCGACGGCGGCGGCGAAGAAGCCGAGCAGAAGCGGCAGGTCAGCCGGCTGCAAGCCCACCAGCGGCACGCGCCCACCCAGCGCCAGGTACAGCCACCCGCCGACCAGCAGCGCCAGGCCGAGCGTGAGCACGTCCAACCCGGCGCGGGCGAGCAGCCCCAGCCACGGACGGCGGGGGAAAGCCCCCCCGTCGCAGGGCAGCAGCAGGCCAGCGGCCCCGGCCAGGGCGGCCCCCACCAGCAGCACGACGACGGCGGGGAGGGGGCCGAGGCTGAGAAAGGCCGCCCACACCGGCAGCGCGTGCAGGGGAACCCGGACCTCATCTGGCAGGCGGAGCCAGAGCCAGCACAGGCGAAAAGCGACGTACAGGAAGCCGTAGGAGGCGAAGGCGAGCCAGGGGGAACGGAGCGGCTCAGGGGCGGCCAGGGCGGCAGCAGCCATCGCCAGCAGGAAGAGCAAACTCAGCAACAGCCCGTGCCAGCCGCGAAAGCCCCCGTATGAACGCTGCGCGACAGGCGACGACGACAAAGCCAGGCCCCTCATCCGAATGCAATCATCCCGTATTGGGCGGCCCGTGAGAAGGTATCTGCGGGGGATAAGTCGGCATACCGCCCCAGGGTCGCGCCAGTTCAACCCGCAAAGGAAAACCCTGCCCTCTCATAGACCGACAGCCACGAAAGTCACTTTTGAAGAGCGAGCAGGTCCCTCTCACACGCATTTATAGAAGGGTAACACGGTTTTGGGGACCAAGCAATGAGAAGCCGCCCAGGCCAGGGACAGGCCTAAACACAAGCTCAACAAACGCGATCCGCTGCCTGCCGCCACCTAGACGGCCATGCCGTCCTCCTTCAACAGGCCGTGCCTGCGCAGCCAGGCGGCCAACTGCTCTGGGGTTGGCTCGGTGAGCATGCTGCCCCGGTCGATGCCGCGCGGACTCTGGCCAGGGGGCAGCGGCTCCGGCTCGGCGGCGGGCGTGTCCTGCCCCGGCTCGGCCAGGAACAGGGTGGGGACCGAAAGGAAACCCACCCAGGCCAGCAGGCGCTCCCTGGCCACGGGGTCCCGGTCCACGTTGATCTCGCGGTAGGGGACCTCTGCCTCCTCCAGCGCCCGGCGCGCGCTGCGGACGTAGTAGCAGCCCAGCGTGCGGGTCAGCATCACCAGCTCACGGGTCACGGTCCCCTCCTCCCGGCACACACGCCACGCTAACCATAGTTTCGCCCGCAGGGGGCATGTCTGTCAACTGAAAAAAGGCACGGCAACACCGTACATTGGGCACCAGCGCGCGGCTCAGGACAGGCCGGGCGTCTCCAGCGGGGTCGGGGTGTGGATGGCGGTCGGCCAGGGTGTCAGCTCCGGCAGTGGCGTGGGCGGGGCGGCCTCCAGGAAGCACAGCAGCCCGGCCACGATTCCCTGGGCCAGCAGGTCCGGCTGCTCGGTCAGCATGGCGCGGTCTTCGTAGAGGAAGCCGATCTCGATGATGGCCGCCGGGGTCACGTCGGCGATCTCCCGGAAGGAGTGGTACTCGGTCATGTCGCGGGTGAGGCTGGGATGGACGGGCAGGCCGGTGATCTCGGCGTAGTGGCGGATCAGGCACTCGGTGAGCCGCTGGTCGTCCGCGCGGGCCGTGGTGCGGGAGGAGGGCGGGGCCACCTTGAAGCCGGTCGCGCCGGGCAGCTCGAACTGGTGGCAGGAGTCGGCGTGGATGGAGAGCAGGGCGGAGGCCTGGTAGCCCTCCAGGCGGGGGTCCCACTCGTCCAGCAGGTCCACGTCGTAGCCGCGCCCGCTGAGGGCCTGCACCACCAGTTGGGCCACGTTGCGGTTGACCTCCCGCTCGGTCAGGCCGTCCGGGCACACCGCGCCGGGGTCGTCGCGCCCGGTGGTGGGGTGCGGCCCCCAGTGGCCGCTGACGATGCCCACCCGCCGCATCCAGATCGGGGTGGGGATGGGCGTGGGCGGGGACTGGGCGCTGAGGGTGGCATAGGCCGGGCGCAGCCCCTCCCGCGCCTCGTCGCTGAGGAAGCTGGCGGGAGTCCAGAAGGTGAAGATGGTGGCGACCAGCACCGCCGCCGCCATCACCACAACCATCGACTGCAACATGCCCGGCGAGGCGCCAGCCCTGCGCCCCGGACGGCGGCGCAGGCGACCCTGCCGCACGGCCTCGGCGGGGGACTCCCCCTCGCCGGTCTCCGGCTCCTCTGGAGGCGGCGAGTCCTCCCCCGGCTGGCCGGCCACGGCGGCCTGCGCGGCCAGCACCTCCCGCAGCCAGGGTGGCTCGTCCGGATCGGCGGCCTCCCCAGCGACGCCCTCGACCTCTTGCAGCCAGGCAGGCGGATCGGCCTCCGCCGGGCCAGGCTCCCCCGACCGGGGGGGCGCTTCTTCCTCGCTCTCGCTGGAGACGGCCCCGTTCTCCGGTTCCGGGGCTTCCGGGCCGGGAGGATGGGCCACCGCCTTGCCACCGGCAGGGGCCTGCCGCGCAGCCAAGGGCGGGGCCGCCGGGTGGGCCGCGCCGCGCTGGGCCTTATCCTCGGCGGCGCGCCTGGCCCGGATGCGCAGCAGCCAGTCCGGCACGGCCTCGTCCACCCCGGCCTGACCGGCGTGGTCGTCCGGGGGGGGCGGCACGGTGGGCGGGCGGGTCTCCTGGGAATCGTCGCTCATGCGCTTATCATACCAGGGCGGGCAAATCCTGGCTACCGCGCCCCTGCCGTGCGGGGATGCCCGCCGGAGCACCCCAGCCGTTTTTGGTGTATGCTGGGGGCAGCAGTCCGGGAACAGCGTGTTGGTAAACAAGCGAGGTGGATCATGCCCCGAATCCCGTCTTTGATGCTGGTGGTGGCCTGCCTGGCCCTGCTGGCAGGGCCGCTGGCCCCCGCGCCTTCCGCCCTGGCCCAGGGCATCGACCCGGCCACCCTCATCCCGGCCAGCGTGGCGGCCTATGCTGAGGTCCGCGTGGACGAAAACCTGGAGGCCAACCTGCAAGACCTGGTCCGCATCGGGGCCAGGCTCTCCGGCGACACGCCGCGCCAGGCGGAAGCCGCCGCTGCGGAGGTCTCCCTTGACGCGGCGCTGGGGGAGGTCTTCCCCAACATCGACTTCGCGGAAGACATCCTGCCCTGGCTGGGAGGGCAGGCGGGGGTGGGCCTTCTGGCCGCGCCGGAGATGGCCGACCCCGACTTCGTAGCCATCCTGCCCATCCTGGACCAGGGCCGGGCGGAGGCCTTCCTCAGCGGCCTGACAGCCACCTTCCAGGACGTGACCACGTGGGGCGACGCCACGATCTACAGCTTCCCGGAGCACCAACTGGTGGTGACGCCCACCGCCGTGTGGCTGGGCACGCCCCCCGCCGTGGAGGAGGCGCTGGCCGTGCGCGACGAGGCGCGCCCTCCGCTGAGCAAGCTGGACGGCTTCACGCAGACGCGGCTGGCCCTGCCCGCCGGATGGCTGGCCTCCCTGTACGTCAGCGGGCCGTGGCTGAGCGAGACGTTCAGCCAGCGGGGGGCGCTCTCCGACGCGATGCTGCGCCCGGCGCTGGCGTTCGCCCTGCGGCTGCACCCGGGGAACTCCCGGATGGAGCAGGCCTTGCTGGGCGAGGTGCGGGGGCTGCGTAGCCTGGGCCTGGCCCTGGACCTGAGCGCCGAGCGGCTGGACGTGGCGGCCCTGCTGAGCCTGGAGGCGCAGTACCCGGCCCCGGCCCTGCCCGCCCCCCCGGCCAGCCTGCTGGGCTACGTGCCCGGCGACGCCTTCCTGGTGCTGGACTCCTATGACCTGGGGGGCGCGGCGCTGCACATCGTCTCGCTGGCCCTGCTCGGCCCCTACGTCGGCAACGTCTTCGAGCAGATCGTCGAAGGGCAGGAGGACACGGCCCCCCTGACGCCCCGCCCCACCCCCGCGCCACCCACCTACGAGGAGCTGACGGCCCAGGTGCGCCCCTTCCTGCGGCAGATCGAGACCGCGCTGGGGGTCAGCATGGATGAGCTGTTCACGCTGCTCTCCGGCGAGTACGCGCTGGCCTTCTCCCCCGTGGACCGCAGCAACCTGCCGCGCGAGCTGCGCACGCTGGAAGCAGGGATGACGCTGTGGCTGCACACGCCGGACCCGGCCCGCCTGGTGGCAGTGCTGGACAACGCCATCACCGCGCTGGAGGGACTCCAGGGCGGCGCAGGGTTGGTCCGCTTGGAGGAGACGGTGAGCGGGGTCGACGTGGTGACCTGGCGGGCGGAGGGTACGGGCGGCGACCTGCTGACCTACGGCACGCTGGGGCGGAACACCGTCTTTCTGACCATCGGCACGGACCTGGCGACCATCGCCGCCGCCGCGCACGGCGACGGCACGCTGCCGCAGTCTGCGAGCTGGCCGGACGAGGTGATGGCGGATTACACCGCCAGCAGCGAGCTGCTCTACTACATGGATTGGGAGGAGGCCGCCCCATACATGGACACCACCTACGATCCGGGGCTGTTCGAGGCGCTGATCATGGGGCTGGACCTGCAAGACGACGGGCTGTTCAGCCTGCGGGCCACCCTGACCCGCCCGCCGGAAGGGGACGGCTAGCGGACGCCCGACCGCGACTCCAACGTAACTGAGCGCGCCGCTGCGTCGCGGCCTGCCCCCGGCACAGCGGCGCGCCCATGCCACCAGGGGACCGGCCCTTACGCGCCGCCCGGCTTTGATGTATGCTAAGGGGCGCAAGGACGGCAGCGCAACCCTGGGTGTGCCCCCTATGAGCCTATCCGTTGACCTCTACGTTAACGCCGAATCGTGGTTGCACCGCCTGGACCCGCGCGTCAAGCTGTGGGGCATGGTGGCCGGGAGCGCCCTGGCCTTTCTGCTGGGCGACGCGCTGGCGCTGCTGGTGTACCTGGCGGCCCTGGTCGCCATGCTGCGGCTGGGGCGGGTTCCCATGGCGCGGGTGCGGTGGGTGCTGCGCGGGCTGCTGCCGCTGACGGTGCTCATACTGCTCATCCAGCCGTGGTTCGTGCCGGAGGGCAGGCTGATCTTGGCGCTAGGACCGGCCCGGCTCACGGTGGGGGGGCTGTGGGTGGCGCTGCTGCTGGCCATCCGGGCCAACGTGCTGGCCCTGCTGGCCCTGACGCCGCTCTTCACCACGCGCCACGACGACCTGGTGCGCGGCCTGGTGCAACTGGGCCTGCCCTACACCTGGGGCTTCACCATCACGCTGGCCCTGCGCTACATCCCCATCGCCGCCGGGCTGTACCTCACCATCCGCCAGGCCCAGGAAGCACGCGGGCTGGACCTGCAACACGGCCACCTGCTGGCCCGCGTGCGGCGCTTCGTGCCCATCCTCACGGCGCTGATCATCGCCTCCGTGCGGCTGAGCGACCACCTGGCGATGGCGATGGCCGTGCGGGGGCTGGGGGCGGGGCCGCGCACGGAGCGCCGCGTCCTGCGCATGCGCGGCCTGGACTGGCTGGCGGCGGGGGGGATCGCCTCCGTCCTGGCGGCGGCAATTCTCCTCAAGGTGTGAACTTCTTCCCCCGGAAGCGGAGCGTGGCGGCGCGGCCCCCTGCGCCGCCGGCACACGCACACCCGACACCTGTCAACCCGCAGGGTGACTTGTGATACTGTTCACAAATGAGGCTTTGGGGCTATACCAGTAAGTGGAATACCGCCCCGCAAGGGGTATCTGTCTCTTGTGACGAGTTCAAGGGAGACCAACCCGATGACTTCCGAAGCGAAAAACTCAAGCGCCGGGGAGGGCCTGCCGCAGCCCACAGCGGGCGCAGCAGCCCCCACGGCAAGTCTACAGGGGGCGCGGCTGATTCCACTGCTGATCACGCTGGCCGTCGGCCTCATCATCTGGATCGTCCCGCCGCCACAGGGCGTGCAGGAACTGGAGAACGGGACGGCGGCCTGGCATCTGCTGGCGATCTTCGTGGCGACCATCGTCGGCATCATTGCCAAGCCGCTGCCGATGGGCGCGGTGGCCATGATCGGCATCGCTGCTGCTGCCCTCACGGGCACGCTCAGCATCGGCGAGTCGCTGAGCGGCTTCGGCAACTCAACCATCTGGCTGATCGCGCTGGCCTTCTTCATCTCGCGGGGGTTCATCAAGACCGGCCTGGGGGCGCGCATCGCCTACCTCTTCATGCGCGCCCTGGGGCGGCGCACCCTGGGGCTGGGCTACGGCCTGATCGCCACCGACCTGGTGCTGGCCCCGGCCATCCCCAGCAACACCGCCCGCGCGGGCGGCGTGGTGCTGCCCATCCTGCAATCGGTGGCGCGGGCCTACGGCAGCGACCCGGAGCAGGGCACGGAGCGCAAAATCGGCTCGTTCCTGGCCTACGCGGCCTTCCAGGGCACGATCATCACCAGCGCCATGTTCCTGACGGCGATGGCGGCCAACCCGCTGGCCGTGGAACTGGCCGGCGACGCCGGGATCGAGATCACGTGGGCGGGGTGGGCCATTGCCGCGCTGGTCCCCGGCATCGTCAGCCTGCTGGTCGTGCCCTATGTGATCTACCGGCTCTATCCGCCTGAGATCAAGGAGACGCCGGAAGCCACCCAGACGGCCAGGGCCAAACTGGCGGAGATGGGTCCGGTGAAGACCAGCGAATGGGTCATGCTGGGGGTCTTCGTCCTGCTGCTGCTGATGTGGATTCTGGGCCAAACGCTGGGCATCCACAGCACGACGGCTGCGCTGGCCGGGCTGGGCCTGCTGCTGCTGACCGGCGTGCTGACCTGGACCGACGTGCTCAATGAGAAAGGGGCGTGGAACACGCTGGTATGGTTCGCCGCGCTGGTGATGATGGCCTCTCAGCTCAGCAGGCTGGGCCTCATCCCCTGGTTCAGCGAATCGGTGGGGGGGCTGGTGGAAGGGATCGACTGGCTGCCGGCCTTCCTCATCCTGGCGCTGGTGTACTTCTACAGCCACTACCTGTTCGCCAGCAACACGGCCCACGTGAGCGCCATGTACGCCGCCTTCCTGGGCGTGGCCATCGTGGTGGGCACGCCGCCGCTGCTGGCCGCCCTGGTGCTGGCCTTCTTCAGCAACCTCTTCAGCAGCATGACTCACTACGGGACCGGCCCGGCGCCGGTGTTCTTCGGCACGGGCTATGTTGATCTGGCCCCCTGGTGGCGGTACGGCTTCCTGATCAGCGTGATCAACATCGTGATCTGGCTGGGCATCGGCGGCCTGTGGTGGAAGATTCTGGGCCACTGGTAGAACCCACGCCCATCCGGTCGGCGAGGGGCATCGGCGGATGCCCCTCGTTTGCCTTCCCGGCCAGCACGCAGCCCGGCTGTTGATGTCCGTTTTCCCACTTGGCGCGACCCCGGCAACCGGCTGTATAATACAAAAGTCGATCATTCCCGTATTGCCAGGCATTGCTTGCAGACGATAGAGCACGGGCCATGGTGAGAGAAGGCGCTGGTAAGGGCGAGCAACAGAGTCTGAACCGGGAGGAGTTGCTGCAACTGGGCATCCAGACGGCCAGGGCCGGCAACAAGCAGAGCGCGCGCGTGATCTTCCAGCAGGTTCTCAACGGCGACCCGCGCAACGAGCGCGCCCTGCTGTGGATGGCCTCCCTGGCGCGAGACTCGACCGACAAACGCCGCTACCTGACCAGGGTGCTGCGGTACAACCCCAACAACGAGACGGCCCGCCGGGAGCTACAGCGCATGGCCCGCCAGGAGAAGGCCCGCACCAACCGCACCCTGATCTACGGCGGGCTGGCGGTGGGCGGCATTGTGCTGCTGATCTTCCTGGTCATCCTGATCCTGGTGCTGCTGAGCCAGGTGGGCTTTTGATCGGGCGCAGCGGCGCGTCTCTTCCCCGGCAGGTCGGGCCAGGATTCCTGAACACACTGGAACTGGAGGCGAAGCGATTGCAGAGGAACTGCACGACCTGCTCCGTAACGGCATAGAGCTGGCCCGCACCGGGCAGCGCGAGGCCGCACGCGCCATCTTCGAGCAAGTGATCCAGGCCGACGAGTTCAACGAGCTGGCCTGGATGTGGATGGCAGCGGTGGCGGAGAACAACGCCCAGCGCCGCGAGGCGCTGGAGATCGTGCTGGAGATCAACCCGGACAACGCGCGCGCCCGCGAGGCCCTGGACCGGCTGGGCGGCCCGCGCGCCAGGCAACTGGCCGAGCAGGCGCAGGAGCTGGCCGAGCGCGTGGGCGGGCAGGCCCCGGACGAAACCGCCTTTCAGCGCGTGGTGGAGCGCCCGCCACAGCCGGAGGAGCCAGCGCCCCCGCCGCCCGACCCGGCCCAGGCCGAGGCGGAGCGGCTGCGCAGGCTGGTGGAGCTGGCCCGCCAGGAGCAGGCCGCCCCGCCGGACGAACGGGCCGGGCTGGTGGAGACTTACGACCTGCGGGGGGAACAGTGGCAACGCCTGCTGCGGGCCATTCCCTCGGCGCTCGGCTCCCTGCTGTTCGTGGTGGCGGGCGCGGCCCTGGTGGCGCTGTTGATCTGGGGGGCGCTATGGGCCACGGCCCCCGTGCCGCCCACCGCCACCCCTACCCTGCAACTGGAGACGGCGCTGGCCCTGCTGGCGACGCACACCCCCACCCCGGAAGCCGTGCTCATCGTCACGCGCCCGTCGGCGGCGCAGGCGCTGCTGCCGCCCACCTGGACGCCCTTGCCCACCCCCAGGCCCAGCGCCACACCGCTGCTCTCCCCCACGCCCCCGCCACCGGGGAGCTACAGCCTGGTCTTCAGCCGCCGCGCGCCAGGCGGGGCAGACTACGACCTGTACGCCGCGCGGGGGGATGGCTCCGGCCTGGAGCGGCTGGTGAGCGGCCCCGGCGACGACCGCGACCCGGCCCTCTCCCCAGACGGGCAGCGCATGGTCTACGTGACCGAGGTGGACGGCGCGCGGGAGCTGGTGCTGCTGCGCATGGCCGCGCCGCCCGCCACCCCAACGGCGGCGGCAGAGGCGGCGACGGAAGCGCCAGCGGTCGGGGCAGCCTCCGGCGCTCAGGTACTCACGCGCCTGGGGGGGAGCCGAACGTCGTCGCCCTCCTGGTCGCCGGACGGGGCGCGCGTCGTCTTCAGCAGCGACTTTGACGGGGACGAGGAAATCTACATCATCAGCGTGGACGGGGAGAGCCTGGCCAAGCTGACCGACAACGAGGGCATCGTGGACCGCGACCCGGCCTGGAGTCCGGACGGGGAGACCATCGTCTTCGCCTCTGACCGCGACGGGCCGGGCCGCACGGAGCTTTACAGCGTGCGCCCCAACGGGACCGGCGTCACCCGCCTGACCGACGCCGCTGGCAGCAGCTACCAGCCGGCCTGGTCGCCGGACGGGGAGACCATCGTCTTCGTCTCAGACCGCGACCGCGACGCCGACCTCTACCTGATGGACGCCAACGGCTCCAACGAGCGGCTGCTGACGCGCAACGACGACGCCGAGGACCGCGACCCGGCCTGGAGCGCGGATGGGCGCTGGATCGTCTTCGGCTCCAACCGGGAGAGCCGCAACTTCCGGCTGTACGCCATCGACCCGCTGAGCGGACAGGTGTTGCCCGTCACCAGGGGCGAGGCGGACGACATCGAGCCGCGCTGGCTGCCGGAGGCCCCGCGCCCGTAGGGCGTCCCCGCCCCCACACCCCGCCTGCTACCAGCGACATTGTTTCCCTGCCCGGACGGGACTATACTTGGTGCGACACGGACCCGCCAGCCAGGCCCCTGGCCGGGGAGGGGCGGGCCATCCGTGGGGCGGCGCAGCGCCCGGCTGCCGTGAGGTAAGGACAGCGCCGCCGGGACGCGAAGGAGGGAGAGCTTGCCTTGAGCCAGGAAAAGGACATCCAACGACTGCTCAACGACGCCATCACTGCCGCACGGCGGGGGGATAAGGCCCAGGCCCGCCAGCTCTTCGAGCAGGTGGTGGAGCTGGACCCCCAGAACGAGAAGGGCTGGTTCTGGCTGGCCTCGCTGGTGGAGACGGACGAGGAGCGCATCGCCTACCTGGGCAACGTGGTGCAGATCAACCCCAACAACGAGCGCGCCCAGGCCATCCTGGCCCGGCTGGAAGCCAAGCAGGCCAAGAAGGACCAGCCCTCGCCGCTGGACGAGGAGGTTGCGCCGGGCATCAGCCGCCGGGTGCTGGTCTTTGGCGGGGCGGGGCTGGCCGTGCTGGTGGTGATCATCTGCGGCCTGGCCGCCCTGATCATCTCCACCAACCAGCGGCAGGCAGCCAACCAGCAGGCCACAGCCCAAGCCGCGCAAGCTACTGCCCGCGCCCAGGAGGCAGCCGCCACCGATGCAGCGGCCACGCAGACCCAGGTGGCCCTGCTCTCCGACTTCACCCCCACGCCACTGAACACCCCCCTGCCCCCCACCTGGACGCCCGTGCCCTCGCCCACCCCCGTCGTGCAGGGCACCAGCGAGCCGCTGGCCACCGCCGTGGGGTCCGGGCTGTTCAGCGGGCGGATACTGGCTGCCTCCGGGCAGGACATCACCAACTCCGGCTTTGTGCCCATCGTGGAGATTCCGCTGGACGGCAGCCCGCCGCGCACGCTGTTCGAGGGACGGGGGGCCTCGCCGGACCTCTCGCCGCAGGGCAACCTGCTCATCTACACCCGCTTTTCCACCGGCACGCGGGAGCAGGGGCTGGAGATCGCCCGCCTGGGCAGCGGGGAGCCGCCGCGCCTGCTCACGCAATTGCTGGGGGGGCGCATCCTCTCCCAGCAGGATGACGGCGTCTTCTCCACGGACGGCAACAGCATCGCCTTCTCTGCCCGCGAGCCGGGCAACCGCAACAGCGACATCTTCGTGCTCTCGCTCACGGCCCTGGGGGGCATCCAGGGCGAGGGGGACGTGCCGGAGGAGATCGCCAGCCAGGCCCTGCGGCGGCTGACGGACGGCTCGGTGGACAGCACCGCGCCCTCGTGGGGCGGCTCCAGCGCGCTGGTCTACGTGGCCGACGGGCGGGCCAGCGGCGGCGCGGTGGACCTGAAGCTGGTGAACATGAGCGGGGGCATCACCGACATCACGCGCAACGGCAACACGCTGATCGAGGACAACCCGGCGGTGTCGCCCAACGGGACGCAGGTGGCCTTTGAGGCCTACTCCCCGGACAACCCCAACGACGTGGACATCTACGTGATCCCCGCCGACGGGAGCGGCGCGCCGCTGCTGATCGTCGACTCCGACCACGCCGACGTGCGCCCGCGCTGGTCCCCGGACAACCGCTTCCTGGTCTATTCCTCCAACCGGACCGGCGGCGGGTGGGAGATCTTCATCGTGGAGGTGGCGACCTATGCCAATTACCAGGTGACCGTGAACAACGTCTACGACATGGCCAACGACTGGGCCCCCTGAGCCGCCCGGCCACGCGGCGTGTGGCCCTGGGCAAGGAGGGCGGCCAGGCAGGGGGCCAGCCTGTCTCGTAGCCGATTAAGGCCGATCAAGGAGGAGCAATGTCCCCAGAACGCGAAGTCTATCCGGTGACGGTGGCCGGGCTGAAGCGCGAGCTGCCGCTGTTTGAGGTCGCGCCCGGCGTGCGCATCGCCATCCTCAACATCCTGGGGGATACCGAGCTGGTGCAGGCCGTGGCCAAGGAGCTGGCCCCCAAGATCATGGCGACCAAGCCCGACGTGCTGGTGACGGCGGAGGCCAAGAGCATCCCCCTGATCTACGCGCTGGCGCTGGAAACCGGCCTGCCCTTCGTGGTGCTGCGCAAGGCGTACAAGCCGTACATGGGCGAGGCGATGGAAGCGCACACGGTCAGCATCACCACCGGCGCGCCGCAGAAGCTCTACCTGGACGAGAAGGACCGGGACCTGGTGAAGGGGAAGCGCGTGGCGCTGGTGGACGACGTGATCAGCACCGGCAGCACGCTGCAAGGGATGCGCATCCTGATGGACAAGGCGGGGGCCAACGTGGTGGCCCAGGCGGCGGTCTTCACGGAGGGCGACCGGGCCAAATGGTCGGACATCATCGCGCTGGGCCACCTGCCGGTTTTCGTGGGCGACGACGCGGGGATGCCGCGCTGAGCGGGGCGCGTCGAGGCCAGCCCCAACAGGGCGCTGGCGCGGGCCGGGAACCCGGCCCTGAGCGGCGCAGCCCAAACACCGGCCAGCGAGGGAGCAGATGACGGCTCTTCTGGGCATTGACATCGGCACCACGACCATCAAATCGGTGGTGATCGATGCCGACAGCGGGCGCGTGCTGGCCACGGCAGACCGCGAGCATCCCATCCGACAGCCGCAGCCCGGCCACGCGGAGCAAGACCCCGACGACTGGTGGGCGGCGGTCACCCACACCGCACGGGCGGCCATCAGCGGGGCAGACGTCAGCCCGGCGGCGATAGCGGGCATCGGCCTCTCCGGCCAGATGCACGGCACGGTCTGCCTGGGGGCGGACGCCCGCCCGCTGCGGCCCGCCATCATCTGGGCGGACATGCGCAGCAGCCCGCAGGTGGAGGACGTGCTGGCCCGCGCCGACCGGGCAGAGCTGGCCCGCCACGCCCCCGGCCCACCCGCCGCCGGGTTCATGGGCCTGACGCTGATGTGGCTGGCCCGCCACGAGCCGCACACGCTGGCGCAGGCGCGCGCCGTGCTGCTGCCCAAGGACGCCGTGCGCCTGCGCCTGACGGGGGAGATCGCCACCGAGCCGAGCGACGCGGCCTCCACCTGGCTGCTGGACGTGGGGACGGGGGACTGGTCCGAGTGGCTGCTGGCGCTGTGCGGGCTGGAGCGGCGCTACCTGCCGCCCGTGGTCGGCTCCGCGCAGGTGGTCGGCGGGCTGCGGGCAGAGGCAGCGGCAGAGCTGGGGCTGCCGGCGGGGGTTCCGGTGGTGGCGGGCGCTGCGGACATGACCGCGCAGGCCCTGGGCTACGGTCTCTACGAGCCGGGGCGGGCGCTGGTCATCATCGGGACGGGGGGGCAGGTCTTCCACCCGCTCACCGCGCCGCAGGTGGACCCCCACCTGCGTTACTACGTCTTCAACCACGCCGTGCCGGGCCGCTGGTACGCCCAGGCGGCCATCCTGGCGGCGGGGCTTTCTCTGCGCTGGCTGCGGGACCTGCTGGGGCTGAAGGAGCGCGCGGGCGCTTATGGCCGCCTCTCCGCCTGGGCGGCGGCGGTCCCCCCCGGCGCGGAGGGGCTGCTCTTTCTGCCCTACCTGGCCGGGGAGCGCACGCCGCTGATGGACCCCAAGGCGAGCGGGGTGTTCCTGGGCCTGCGGCTGCACCACGGCCCCGGCCACCTGGCCCGCGCCGTGATGGAGGGGGTGAGCTTTGCCCTGGCGGACTGCCTGGCGCTGGTGGCGGAGCCGGGGACGGCGGTGATCGCCTCCGGCGGCGCGACGCAGTCGGCGGTGTGGAAGCAGATCATGGCCGATGTCTTCCAGGCGCCGCTGCTGCTGGTGGAGGGGGCGCACCACGCCTGTGTGGGCGCGGCGGGGACGTCGGGGGTGGGGGCGGGGGTCTACGCGGACGTGGCCGAGGCCTGCGCGCGCCTGCCGCAGCCGCAGGTCGCCGTGCAGCCGGACGAGGCCGCCGCCGCCCGCTACCAGGAGCGCCGGGCGCTGTTCCGGGAGCTGTACGGCCACCTGAAGGCGGACATGCACCGCCTGGCCGAGGAGCAGGGCCGCGCAGGGGGCGGAGGATAGCCGTGGCCGCCGGGCCGGAGGCGGGCTGACGCGCCAGCGACCGGCGCGGATGGCTGAGCTGCCCCGCCGCCTGGCCGCCGCCGGCACGGCTCACGGCCCGGCGGCCAGCAAGCGGTGCTGGGCCTCCCACAGCCGCCGGTAGGTCCCGCCACGGGCCAGCAGGTCGGCGTGCCCCCCGCGCTCCACGATGCGCCCCCGGTCCAGGACCAGGATGGTGTCCACCGCCTCCAGCCCGGCCAGCCGGTGGGTGATGATCAGCGTGGTGCGGCCCTCGGTCAGGGCGTGGATGGCGGCCATGATCTCGCGCTCGGTCACGGGGTCCAGGTTGGCGGTGGCCTCGTCCAGGATGAGGATCGGCGCGTCCTTCAGCAGCGCCCGCGCGATGGCGACCCGCTGGCGCTCCCCGCCACTGAGGGCCAGGCCCTGCTCCCCGACGTAGGTGTCGTAGCCCTGCGGCAGGGAGGCGACGAAGTCGTGGAGCCGGGCGCGCCGCGCCGCCGCGACGACCTCGTCCTGAGTCGCGCCCGGCCTGGCGAGCAGCAGATTGTCCCGCACGGTGGCGTTGAAGAGGTGGGTATGCTGGGCCACCACGCCGATCAAGGCTCGCACGTCGTCCTGGCGGCAGGCGCGCAGGTCGACTCCGCCGAGCAGGATGCGCCCCTCCTGGTAGTCCCAGAAGCGCAGCAGCAGGTTGACCAGGGTCGTCTTGCCCGCGCCGCTCGGCCCCACCACGGCCACCCGCTGGCCCTCCCGCACGGCAAAGGAGAGGCGGTCCAGGGCGGGCGGCTCAGTGGGCGCGTAACGAAAGGACAGGCCCTCCACGACCAGGTCGTAGCGCCCCGGCGGGGGCAGGGGCCGGGGGGGATCACTGACGGCAGGGGGCACGCCCTCCACGATGCCCAGCAGGCGGCGGGCCGACTCCAGGTTGCCCTCCAACACCTGGAAAGCGCCCGGCAGGGGCAGCACGGCCTCGAAGCTGGCGATGGTGGCCAGGGCCAGCGAGGCCAGGTTGACCCCCTCCACCAGGGGGATAGCCACGGCCAGCACCATGACCGTCGCCAGGCTAACCAGCAGGACGCCCAGCGCCGCCTGCAAGCCGTCGATCCAGGCCATGCGCTGCTGGGCCGCCACCAGCGCGGCGCTCAGGCGGGCGACCTCGGCGCGCCGGCGCGGCCCCTGCCCGTAAGCGACCAGGTCCGCCATACCCTGGACGCCGTCCACCAGCGCGGCGTTGAGGGCCGCCCGCGCCCAGACGGCCTCCCGCCCCGGCGCGCGGCCCAGGCGGCGCGTGAGCAGCGGCGCGCCCAGCCCGGCCAGCAGCATGAAGGCAAGCAGGGCGAGGGCCAGCTCCCAGGCGAAGCTCCCCATGAAGGCCAGCATGAGCAGGAGGACCAGCCCGGCCACCAGCGGCGGGGCGACCACGCGCACGTAGAAGTCCTCCAGGGCGTCCACGTCGGCCACGATGCGGCTGAGCAGGTCGCCGCTGCGGAACTCCAGCAGGCGGGCGGGGGCCAGCGGCTCCAGCGCGGCGTAGAACCAGGTCCGCAAGCGGGCCAGGATGTGGAAGGTGGTGTTGTGGGTGGCCAGCCGCTCTGCATAGCGGAAGACGCCGCGCGCGATGCCGAAAAAACGCACCCCCACGATGGCGACTTGCAGCTCCGCAATGGAAGGCCCCAGGGCGGCCTTGCTGATGATCCAGGCGGCGGTGGCCATCAGGCCGATGCTGCTGCCAACCGTGAGGAAGCCGAGCAGGACCGAGAGGGCGATCCAGCGCCAGAAGGGGGCGGCCAGGCGCAGCAGGTGGCGCAGGGCGGCGGCAGGGGCCGCCCCACCCGCAGGCGGCGGGCCGCTCACGATGCGCCTCCATAGGCGGCCATCAGGCGGCAGTACAGCCCTCCGCGCTCCACCAGCGCGGCGTGGGAGCCTGCCTCTGCCACGCGCCCGCCCTCCAGCACCACGATGAGGTCGGCCTGCTGCACGGTGCGCAGCCGGTGGGCGATGATCAGCGCCGTGCGCCCGCGCAGCAGCTTCTCCAGGGCGGCCTGCACCAGGGCCTCGCTCTCGGAGTCCAGGTTGGCGGTGGCCTCGTCCAGCAGCAGCAGGGGGGCATCCCGCAGGAAGGCGCGGGCCAGCGCGATCCGCTGGGCCTGGCCGCCGCTGAGGCGCGCCCCGCGCTCGCCGATCACGGTGCCGTAACCGTCCGGCAGGGCGGCGATGAAGCCATGGGCGTGGGCCTGCCGCGCCGCCCAGGCGACCTCGTCCGGGGTGGCCTGCGGGCGGCCCAGGCGGATGTTCTCCAGCACGGTCGCGTTGAGCAGGTAGGGGCGCTGCGGCACCCAGGCCAGGCGCGCCCGCCAGGCGTCGGGGTCCAGGGCGGCCAGCGGCAGGCCGTCCACCGTGATGCGCCCGGCCTGCGGCTCCATGAAGCGCAGCAGCAGGGCGGCCAGGGTGCTCTTGCCCGCGCCACTCGGCCCCACCAGCGCCACGCGCTGGCCCGGCTGCACGGCAAAGCTCACGCCGTCCAGCGCCACGCGCCCGTCGGGGTAAGCGTAGCGCACGTCGTGAAAGGCGATGTGCATGCGGCGGGGGACGGGCGAGGGCGAGGCGGGGCGCTCCGGCTCCGCTGCCCCAGGCGAGGCCACAGGGAGAGAAGCCGGGGGGAGGTCCAGAATCTGGAAGAGGCGGGCCGCCGCCGTCACGCCCTGGATGCCGGCGTGGAACTTGACGCCCAAAGCTCGCAGGGGCAGGTAATACTCCGGGGCCAGCACCAGCACGAAGAGCGCGTTCTGGAAGTCCAGCGCACCGTAGAGCAGGCGCAGCCCCACCTCCACCGCCACGATGGCCGTGCTGATGGTCGCCAGCAGCTCCAGCGCCAGGGCGGAGAGGAAGGCCACCCGCAGCACGCCGAGCGTGGTCCGGCGGAAGCGGTCGCTGATGCGGGCGATGATCGCCACCTGCGCCCGGCTGCGCCCGAAAAGCTTGAGCGTGGGCAGCCCTTGCAGCACATCCAGGAAATGGGCGCTCATGCGGCTGAGCGCCCCCCACTGGCGACGGGTCGCCCGCTCCGCCAGGCCGCCGATGAGCACCATGAAGAAGGGGATCAGGGGGGCGGTCAGCAGCAGCACCAGGCCGGAGAGGGCGTCCAGGGGGAAGACGACGAGCAGGAAGGTCAGCGGGACCAGGGCGGCCAGGGCCAGTTGCGGCAAATACTGGCTGAAGTAAGCGTCCAGCGCCTCCACGCCCTCCGTGAGGGTGGTGGCCAGCTCGCCGCTGCGCTCGCCGGTGCTATAGGCCGGTCCCAGCGCCAGCAGGTGGGCGAAGAGCCGCTCCCGCAGCTCCTGCTTGACGCGGCCCGCCACCCGCTCCCCGGCCACAGCCCCCAGCCAGGCCGCCCCCGCGCGCCCCAGCGCGACCAGGGCCATCCCGGCCAGCAGAGGGGCCACGTCCTGGAGCGAGCGCCCGCCCAGGAACACGTCGCCGATGGCCCGGCTGAGCAGCCAGGCCTGGGCCACCAGCAGCGCCCCGCCCAGCACGCCCAGGCCGACGGTCAGCGCCAGCCACAGCCGCGCGGAGCGCGCCAGTTGCAGCAAACGGGGATCAAGGTTCATTGTCGTCTCCATCTCTCCCCTCGCTAGAGGTCGATGCCGCTCCAGGATACCGCAAGAGGGCGGCCAGCCTCCAAAAACGGCGAGGCCGGGGGGAGGCCCCTGACTTTTGGGCGGAATGCGCGCCGAATCGGTGGTATCATCATCGGCGTACAGACGGCCCTGGCCGGGCGCGGCCCGCGCAACCGGCCACCAGACAGCACAGGACGCCTGATGCCATATCGATACCTGCTGTGGGACATGGACGGCACGCTCTTCGACACCTACCCGGCCATGACTCGCGCCCTGGTACAGGCCTTCGCCGACCTGGGCGTGACCGTTCCGGCGGAGCTTGTCGCCTCGCTGATCAGCCGCACCTTCGAGCACTGCCTGGATACGCTGTGCCCCCGCTACAGCCTGGACCAGGAGGCCGTGCTGGCGCGCTACCGCCAGCACTATCGGGGGATGGGGGTGGAGGAGCAGCCGCCCTTCCCCGGCGTCATGCGGGTATGCCGCCGCGTGGCGCAGGCCGGGGGGGCCAACTACATCTTCACGCACCGACGCCGCGACTCGCTGGATCGCTTCCTGAGCTTCTACGGCGTGGCCGACCTCTTCGCGGATACCCTGACCGTGAACGACGGCTACCCCCGCAAGCCGGACCCCGGCGGCTTCCTGGCCCTTATCGAGAAGCACCACCTGCCGAAGTTGGCGGTGCTGGTCATCGGCGACCGGGAGCTGGACATCCTGGCCGGGCAGGCCGCCGGGGTGAAGACCTGCCTCTTCGGGGAGCCGGGGCCGGGGCTGGCCCCGGACTACGTGATCGGCTCCTACGAGGAGCTGGAGGCCATCCTGGAGCTGGATTAAGCGCGGGGTAACCCGGCGGGAAAGGCAAGAGGGGCGCCCGCGCGAGCGCCCCTCAGCGCATCCTGGCCGCCGGATGCGCGCTGCATCCGCGCGCCGGCCTAGAACGGCTCCAGGAAGTAGGCGACGGGGCTGCTTTCCGCTGTCCAGCCGATGAGGCCGTTGTAGTTGACCTGCCACCAGGCCGTGCCCTGGCTGCACGTGGGGCCGCTGAGCACGGTGAAGACCCCGCCCGCCGGGATGTGCCCCACCACGGGGTAGCCGTAGCCGGGGCCGCTGCGGACGCGGTTGGGCAGGGCCGGGACCAGGGTCACCCGCCCGGCCCCGCCGACTTGCAGGCGCGACACCAGCGCGCCGGGGCAGTGGGGCGGCAGGTTGCTGTACGGCTCCACCCAGTAGGTGTTGCTGCCCTCGCCCTCCGCCGTCCAGCCGACGAGGCCGTTGTAGTTGACGTACCACCACCACCGGGCGTCTGGCCCGCAGGTGGGGCCGCCCAGCACGCTGAAGATGCCGCCGCCGGGGATGTAGCCGATGACCACGCTGTTGGCGCCGCTGCTCTGCGTGCCGGGGGCGTTGCGCACCACGTTGGGCAGGCCGGGCGTCACGCGGCCCTGCCCGCCCACCGTCAGGCGCGGGACCAGAGCGCAGGCTGGGGGAGCCGCCACCGGCTCCAGCCAGTAGGTTCCGTAGCCGTTGCCCTCGCCGGTCCAGCCGACGAGGCCATTGTAGTTGACCTGCCACCACCAGGTCCCCTGCTGGCAGACCGGGCCGCCGAGGACGCTGAACACGCCGCCGGCGGGGATGTAGCCCACCACGGAGCCAGCGAAGGAGGGGTAGGCGCGCACACGGTTGGGCAGGTTGGGGAAGGTGGTGACGCGGCCCTGGCCGCCCACCGCCAGCCGCGTGGGCTGGCTGCACGTGCCCTGGAAGTGGCCCGCCTGGGCCTGCTCCGCGCCCGTCCCCAGCAGGGTCAGGGCGACGACGACCAATAACATCAGTTTGAGAAGCTTGCTTGCCATAACGCTCGTTACCTTTGTTCGTTGCGATGGATCTGCGCTAAAAACAGCTTCACTATAAAGACATGCCGAAGGGAGCGCTGTACGGCAAGGCCACTTCTACCTGACGCTCCCCCTACGCTTTGCTTGTCCTGCGGTTAGCGCTAATGATACACAAGAGGTATCATCCGGCGCAAATCAGGGCTTTAAAAAAGGATAAAAGTTGTATATATTATCGGTCCGGAGCACTGCACGGGGAAGGCGCGGAGCCAGAACCCGACAGCCGATACGGTTCCCCGCCGCCAGAAAGGAGCGCCCCGCCATCCCGCCGACCTGTCTCGTGGCCGGGCAGCCTGGTGAGCGCCCTGCGCCCGCCCTACGTTTGCCCTACAGGCCGTTGAAGCAGTGCATAAGTATTGTATGATTGCGCTGTGTGGAAAGACCGGGGCTGCGGCCCCGGCCCCCACCCGCGCATCTCCATAATGAATGAAAGGACACCCTTACCCATGCGTACATTGCCTCGATTTTTGGCCGTTACCGTATTGCTCGCGGCGACGCTGCTGCTCTCCGCGCCGGTCCTGGCCCAGGGCGGCGAGGCCATCAGCTACGGAGCGCCGGTCTCCGGCGAGATCACCAACGAAGCGCCGGAGTTGCTCTACACCTTCCAGGGCAGCGCGGGCGACACCATCATCATTACCATGACCGCCAGCCAGCCCGGCCTGGACAGCTTCCTGGAGCTGCGCGGCCCGGACGGGCAGACGCTGGTGGCGGACGATGACAGCGGCGGCAACCTCAACTCGCTGATCGGCCCCTATGCCCTGCCCGCCGACGGGACCTACACCGTGGTGGCGACGCGCTTCATGCGCCAGCAGGGCAGCAGCAGCGGCCCCTTCACCCTGCTGGTGGACCAGGCCAGCATGACCCCGATCTCGGTGAACGAGGCGACCACGGTGGAGCTGAGCGACAGCCAGCCGGTGGCCTTCTTCTCCTACGCCAACATGGGGCGGCAGGTCTTCAGCCTGAGCGCCCAGGGCCAGGGCGGCGAGGCGGGCTTCGTCGTCAGCGTGCGCGACACCGCCGGCAGCATCGTCAACCAGGTCTACGGCGCGCCGGACGGCTCCGCCCTGCTAGACCCGCTGGTGCTGAGCCAGGAGGGGACCTATACCCTGGCCGTGACGCGCCAGCAGCAGGGGCCGCCCACGCCGGAGGTCGGCTCCGTGCGCCTGACGATGACCCTGCGCATGGTGGAGACGCAGCCGCTGCCCTTCGACACGCCCATCAGCGGCACCCTGAACGACGAAAGCCCCTCTGCGCACCTCGTCTTCGAGGGGGAGCAGGGCCAGGTGCTGCGGCTGAGCGGCTCCCAGGGGGCCGAGGGCCTGCCCTTTGACGCGCAGGTGATCGGGCCGGACGGCAACTACCTGAACAGCGGGGGCACGGCCTACGGCCCGGCGCCGGGCACGCTGGTGATCGACCCGCTGGTGCTCAACGCGAGCGGGCAGCACATGGTGGTGGTGACGCGGGCGGACACGACCGGCCAGGGCGTGGCGGGGCGGACGAGCAGCTACACGCTCACGCTGTCCCAGACGGAGACTCCGCTGCTGACGCCGGGCCAGGAAGTGACGGGCAGCTTTGACGCGCAATCCTTCGAGCGCGTTTACCGCTTCGAGGGCAGCGCCGGGCAGCAGGTGCGCTTCACGCTGCGCAGCCTGGACGGCGCTTACGGGCCGGGCATGGACGTGCAGGGGCCGGGCTACGGCCCGCCCGTGATGGAGGCAGGCGGCGGCATGGTGGGCTTCTTCTCCTACAACGTCAACAGCACCATGGCGGGCACGGTGAGCTACGAGACCACGCTGCCCACGGACGGAACCTACCTCTTCCGTGTGCGCAACGCGGCGAGCGTCGGCTCCGGCCCGGAGGCCCCGCCGCCGGCGGGAACCTTCGGCCTGCTGGTGGAGGTGATCGAGTAGGCGGGCCGCCGCAGGGCGCCCTGCCCGACGGCGAGGCACAGAAGCGACACGGCCCCGGTGAGCGCCGGGGCCGTGTGATTCAGTAGACCATCTCGCTGTCCGCGCTGATGCGCTTGCGGAAAATCCAGTAGGTCCAGCCCTGGTAGATGAGCACGATGGGCACGAAGATCAGCGCGACGACGGTCATCACGGAGAGGGTGTACTCGCTGGAGGAGGCGTTGTAGATGGTCAGGCTCCACGCCGGGTCGAGGCTGGAGACCATCACACGGGGGTAGAGGCCCTGGAAGGTGGCCAGCACGGTGAGGGCGATGTGCAGGCCGGTCATGGCAAAGGCCCAGCCGAAGCGCCGGTCCCGGATGAACCAGCCGGAGGCCAGCAGCGCCGCGCCCGCGCCCAGGGCGGCCAGGCCGGGGTTGACGCCCAGGCGGGTGAACACGTCGGTCTCGAAGTAGGCCGTCACCACCAGCAGCAGGACCAGCACGGAGGCCACCGGGCCGACCCGCCTGGTGACGGCCTCTGCCCGGTGGCGCACCTCGCCCTCCGTCTTGAGGGCCAGGAAGATCGCGCCGTGCAGCGTGAAGACCGAGACGGCCACCAGCCCGCCCAGCAGGGCAAAGGGGCTGAGCAGGTCCAGCAGGTTGCCGGTGAAGGTCATGCTCTCGTCAATGGGCACGCCGCGCACGAGGTTGGCGATGGCCACCCCCCACAGCAGGGCGGGGACCAGGCTGCCCAGGAAGATCAGGCGGTCCCACCAGGCGCGCCAGGCGGGACGCTTATCTTTGCCCCGGAACTCAAAGGCCACGCCGCGCACGATGAGGGCCAGCAGCATGAGCACCAGGGCCAGGTAGAAGCCGCTGAAGAGCGTGGCATACCAGTTGGGGAAGGCGGCGAACATGGCCCCCCCGGCGGTGATCAGCCACACCTCGTTGCCGTCCCACACCGGGCCGATGGTGTTGATGATCTGGCGGCGCTCCCGGTCGTTTTTGGCCAGGAAGGGCAGCAGCATGCCGACGCCGTAATCGAACCCCTCCAGAAAGTGGAAGCCAGCGAACAGCACCGCAATCAGGATAAACCACAGCGTGTTGAGGTCCATCGGTCCCCCCCTCCTAGTAGGCCGCTTCCGCCTCAGGAGCCGCGCCCCCCTCGCCCTCCAAGAAGGCGAGCTGCGGCTGCCGGGCGAAGCGGTTCAGCAGGAACACGTCCACGCCGATCAAAACGGCGTAGACCAGGGTGAAGGCGACCAGCGAGAAGAGGAGCATCCCCCCGGTCACGTTGGGGGAGACGGCCTCCTCGATCCGCTGCAAGCCGAAGACGATCCAGGGCTGGCGGCCCAGCTCGGTGAGCAGCCAGCCGGAGGTGTTGGCCAGGTAGGGCAGCAGGATGGCCCACGGCAGCAGGCGGAGGAACCAGCGCCGCTCCGCGTAATCGCCACGGTACAGCCGGTAGAGGCCGTAGAGGGCCAGGAAGAGCATGAGGAAGCCCGCCCCCACCATGGCGCGGAAGCTCCAGTAGGTGAAGGCCAGCGGCGGGACGTAGTTGGCGTCCGGGCCGTAGCGGTCGGCGTACTGCGCCTGGTACTGGGCCTGGAGGTCGTTAATCCCCTGCACGGCCCCCTCGAAGCGGTTGTAGGCGAGCAGGCTAAGCAGGCCGGGCACGCGGATGGAGAAGACCTCGTTGCCCTCCAGGTCGCCGATGGTGAGCAGGGAGAGCGAGGCGGGGTCTTCCGTCTCCCACAGGGCCTCGGCGGCAGCCATCTTCATCGGCTGCACCTGGACCATGTGCTGGGCCTGGTTGTGCCCGATCAGGATCACCAGGGCCGTGCCCAGCGCGCCGTAGACCACCGCCCAGCGGAAGGAGCGGCTGAACAGCTCCAGCGGCTCGCTGCGGCGCAGCAGATGCCAGGCGCTGATGCCCAGCACGAAGAAGGCCGCCGTAGTGACGCCAGCCGTCAGCACGTGGGGGAACTGCACCCACACGTTCGGGTTGCCGACCAGGGCCGGGAAGTCGGTCATCTCCGCCCGCAGCGCGCCGGAGGCGGTTTCCACCAGGCGGTAGCCGACCGGCTCCTGCATGAAGGAGTTGGCGATCAGAATCCACAGGGCGGAGAGGTTGGAGCCGACGGCCACCGCCCACATGGCCCCGGCGTGCGCCCATTTGGGCAGCTTATCCCAGCCGAAAATCCACACGCCGAGGAAGGTGGACTCCAGGAAGAAGGCCAGCAGGGCCTCGATGGCCAGCGGCGCGCCGAAGATATCCCCCATGAAGCGGGCGTACTCGGACCAGTTCATGCCGAACTGGAACTCCAGGACGATGCCGGTCACCACGCCCAGGGCGAAGTTGATGAGGAAGAGCTTGCCCCAGAACTTGGTCATGCGCTTGTAGGTCTCGTCGCCGGTGCGCACATAGGCCGTTTCCATGAGGGCGACCAGGATGGAGAGGCCCAGGGTGAGCGGCACGAAGAAGAAGTGGTACACCGTGGTGATGGCGAATTGCAGACGGGCCAAAAACAGCGGGTCCATGAGGTGCTTGCCTCCTGACTACATGCAATATGGCAATCTGGACGAAGGGGTTGGGCACGGCTGGGAGTGGGGTGTGGTGGGGAGCAAGAACGGCGACAGGCCCGCCCCTTTCATTGTCAACGCGCCCCGATTGTACGTCAACCCCTATTTCGCCCGACAATGTCGGATTACTGAAGTCAGGGGGATGAATGTAACCAATGTGGCGGCGCGGCCTACCCCTCCGCCGGGCCGCGCAGGGGGCCGGGCGCGGGCTGCGCGCACCCGGCCAGCCCGGCGGCGATGCGCACCGTCTCGAAGTGGATGTCCACGATGTCCTCCACCTGGGGGGCGTAGCCCCCGGCCATGGCGATGGCCACGGGCAGCCCGGCCTCCCGGCACAGGCCCAGCACCAGGCGGTCCCGCGCGGCAAGCCCGGCCTTGCTCAGGGCCAGCCGCCCCAGCCGGTCGCCGACGTAGGGGTCCGCCCCGGCCAGGTAGAGGGCCAGGTCCGCCCCGGCCAGGGCCAGCGCGCGGCGCACGCCCTCCTCCAGCACCTCCAGGTAGAGGTCGTCACCCGTGCCGTCCGGCAGGCCGAGGTCCAGGTCGCTCCTGGATTTGCGGAAGGGGAAGTTCTTTTCCGCATGGATGGAGAAGGTGAAGATGGTGGGGTCGCCGGCCAGGATGGCCGCCGTGCCGTTGCCCTGGTGCACGTCGCAGTCCAGGATGACCACGCGGCGGGCGCGGCCCTCCGCCTGCATGACGCGAGCGGCGACGGCGCTGTCGTTGAAGACGCAGAAGCCTTCCCCGTGGTCCGGCCCGGCGTGGTGCGTGCCGCCCGCCAGGTTGACCGCCAGGCCGTCCGCCAGGGCGGCGCGGCAGGCGGCGATGGTGCCGCCCACCGAGCGCCGCGAGCGCTCCACCAGTTCCGGCGACCAGGGGAAGCCCAGCCGCCGCTGCTCCTTGGGCGTGAGCGCGCCGCGCTTGACCTTCTCCAGGTAAGTGGGGGTGTGGGCCAGCAGGATTTGGGCGTCGGTGGCGGGCTGCGGCACGCAGAGGTCGCCCGGCGGCAGCAGGCCGGAGGCGGCCACGCGCTCCCGCAGCAGGGCGTACTTGCGCATGGGGAAGCGGTGGCCCTCCGGCAAGGGCAGCACGAAGTGGTCGGCGTAGAAGGCTTTCATCGTCTCCAGGGGGCGCGGCGCTGCTCGGATCGGCTGGGCTGCATTCTAGCGCAAACGGCCCCCAAAAGGCCAGGCGCGCCGGGCGGGCAGCGTAGGCGGAGGATTAATCTGCTTCATAGAAAGAAGGGCATCCTAAAAGCAACCTGAATTGACAGCAGGCCCCGCGTACCGTACAATAAATACGACGAAGATAAACTTTATTTGAATATTTTTTCGGCAGGGAGTAGGGGCAGCACACAGCGCGACGCCCTACTCCTTTTGTATGCCTGTCGCCTTGCGGCCCGGCCCGCCAGGCCGCCGCCGGGATGAAATCCAACCAAAAGGGTCCCGTCTGGTTGACGCGCCCTGAGCGGTGTGTTAATCTTGCGCAAAATTGAACATCCTCCACCCAGGAGCGTGCTGTGTTCGAGGATTTCCTGCCCATCGGCGTATTGATCGCGGTGACGACGGCGCTGGTCGTCGTGGTGGCTTTCATCTCGCGGGTGCTGGGTCCCTACCGCCCCAACCGGCGCAAGCTGATGCCCTACGAAAGCGGGGTGGACCCCTTTGGCCCGGCGGTGCGGCGCATCCCGGTCAAGTTCTACCTGGTGGCCGTCTCCTTCATCATCTTTGATATCGAGGTCGTGTTCTTTTTGCCCTGGGCCGTGGTGTTCCGCCAGATGGGGCTGTACGCCCTGCTGGTGATGGGCTTCTTCACCTTTGTTTTGCTGGTAGGCTACATCTATGAGTGGCGGCGTGGAGGTTTGGAATGGGAATAGCACAGTCGCAGAAAACCGGCGCCCCCGGCATTGTGACCACCACCCTGGAGGAGATGGTCAACTGGGCGCGGAGCAGCGCCATGTGGCCGCTGGGCTTTGGCCTGGCCTGCTGCGCCATCGAGATGATGAGCACGCAGATGAGCCACTACGACCTCTCCCGCTTCGGCATGGAGCTGATGCGGCCTAGCCCGCGCCAGGCAGACATGATCATCGTGGCCGGGCGGCTCTCCCGCAAGATGGCGCCCGTGCTGCGCCGACTGTACGACCAGATGCCCTCCCCCAAGTGGGTGCTTTCCATGGGGGACTGCGCCAGTTGCAGCGGCGTCTTCAACAACTACGCCCTGGTGCAGGGCGTGGACGAGATCGTGCCGGTGGACGTGTACGTGGCGGGCTGCCCGCCGCGCCCGGAGCAGCTCATCCACGGCATCATCACCCTGCACGAGAAGGTGCGCACCGAGCGCCTGTCCAAGTGGCGGTCATCGTAGCGTCTCGCTTGCCATCCCCGTTGACAACCCAAGGAGGATTCTGATGGCAGAGGGTAAACGGCCCAAAAGCGTGATCACCTGTGATCTGGAAGGGCGCATCGAGACCTTTAACGAGGGCGCTGAGCAAATCTTCGGCTACCGCAGGGCAGAGATAGTCGGCAAAAAGCGCGTTTCGACCTTTTCGCCGGGGCCGGTCGTGTTGGGGCACGTGCCCGCCTGGCTGAAGGCAGCGCGCGAGCAGGGCGAATTTCAAACCAAGACGGTCTTCCTGCGCCGCGACGGCACGCCCTTTGCCGCGCAAATCCGCATCACGCCGACCTTCAAGAACGGTAGGCAGATCGGCTATTGCGGCGTGACCGAGGTGCTGGACGACGTGGACCCCGCCGAGGTTGCGCCCAACATCAGCCCGGCGACCCGTTTCTTCGCCTGGGTAGTCATTACCCGCGCGCCGTTTCTGACGGCCATCATCGTGCCGATTCTGATCGGCGCGGCCTGGGTGGCGGCGCGCGGCCTGGCGACCCCCTTTCCCTTCGGGCTGTTCGTGCTGACGCTGCTGGCGGGGATTGCCCTGCACGTGGCAGCCAACACCTTTAACGACTACTTCGACTGGAAAAGTGGCGCCGACCAGGCCAACAACGATTACTTCCTGCCCTATTCCGGCGGCAGCCGCTCCATCGAACTCGGCCTGATCAGCGAGCGGGCGTTGTTCCGCGTGGCCCTGGTCTCACTGCTGGTCTCGGCCGGCCTTGGGCTGCTGCTGGCGGCGATCAGCGGCCCGGCGGTCTTGCTCTTTGGGCTGGCCGGCGCGTTTTCGGCCTATTTTTACACGGCGCCGCCGCTGCGCCTGGCCGCGCGCTGGGGGCTTGGCGAGCTGGCTATTGGCCTCAACTTTGGCCCGCTGGCCGTCGCCGGGACCGTTTACGCCCTGACCGGCCAGGTTTCGCCCGTGGACCTCCTGGCTGGCGTCCCGATTGGCCTGCTGACGATTGCCATTCTGTGGATCAACCAGTTCCCGGATGAAGCCGCCGACCGGGCAACGGGCAAGCACAACCTGGTGGTGCTGCTCGGCAAACGGCGTGCGCGCTGGGGCTACGTGGCGCTGATGGTGGCCGCCTTTGGCCTGGCGCTCGTGGGGGCAGCAAGCGGCGCGTTTCCGGTGGGGGCCGCGCTGATGGTCAGCGGCCTGCCCCTGGCCGTCTACGCGACCCGCGTGATCCTGCGCGAATACGCCGACCGCACCCTGGTGCGCGCCAACGCCGCCACCATCCAGTTGCACCTGCTGGCCGGGCTGCTGATGACGGCAGGCCTGCTGTGGAGCGAGCAGATCGGGCGACTGCTGGGCGTTTAGGCCGGGCGCGGTTGCGCCTTGTATGGTGATGTTGCAGACTCCGGCAGAGACCGGGCACAACAGCAAGGATGGGCGATGCAAGCAAAAGACCCTGTGGAAGCCCTGCGCGATGCCTTCCCCCAGGCGGTGCAGGACGTGGTGGTGTTTCGCGGTGATACGTTTGTGCACATCGAGCCATCCCACATCGCGGAGGTGGCCGCTTTTCTGCGCGACGGCGACGGGCTGCGCTACAACCTGCTGATGAGCCTGACCGGCGTGGATTACCTGCCGGAGACGCCGCGCTTTGCGGTGGTCTACTACCTGTATTCCATGCTCTACAACCGGACGCTGCACCTGAAGGTGCGCGCGCCGGACGACGAGGACCCGCGCGTGCCCACCGTGACCGCCGTGTGGCCGGTTGCCAACTGGATGGAGCGCGAGGCCTACGACATGTTCGGCATCCGCTTTGAGGGGCACCCGGACCTGCGGCGCATCCTGACCGCGCCGGACTGGGAGGGCTACCCGCAGCGCAAGGATTACCCGCTGGGCTACGAGACCGTGCAGTTCAGCTTCAACTTCGACGAGATCCAGCGCCACAAACCCTTTGCCAAAGAGTGAGGCGGCCTGTTGCGCGCCGGCGAGGGCCGCCCCGCCGCCCGCGCAGCCGCCGGGAACCAACACGGACAACTGGAGCGAAGCGATATGACGGTTGCCGCAGAGATGCAGCCCACAACAGTACCCATCGAGGGGCTGGAGGAGCTGAAGCACCTCTTCTCACCGCGCGCCCTGACCGGCGAGACGGTGGTGCTCAACATGGGGCCGCAGCACCCCAGCACGCACGGCGTGCTGCGCCTGATGGTGGAGCTGGAGGGCGAGACCATCGTCAACATCGTGCCGGATGTCGGCTACCTGCACACCGGCATCGAGAAGAACATGGAGCACAAGACGTTCGAGAAGTCCATCGTCATGACCGACCGCATGGACTACCTGGCCCCCTTCAGCAACAACCTGGTCTACTGCCTGGCCATCGAGAAGCTGGTGGCGCTGGACGTGCCGGAGCGGGCGCAGATCATCCGCGTGCTGGTGGCGGAGCTGACCCGCCTGAACAGCCACCTGGTGTGGCTGGGGACGCACGCGCTGGATATCGGGGCCATGAGCGTGGCGCTCTACTGCTTCCGCGAGCGCGAGTACATCCTGGACATGTTCGAGATGCTCTCCGGCCAGCGCATGATGGGCACGTACTTCCGGCCCGGCGGCGTGTGGCGGGACATCACGCCGGACTTCATGCCAGCCCTGGAGGCGTTCCTGGACTTCTTCCCGGCCCGCATCGCGGATTACGAGCGGCTGCTGACCAACAACCCGCTGTGGATCGACCGCACGCAGGGCGTGGGGGTGCTGACACCGGAGGACGCCATCGCCTGGGGCATCACGGGGCCGATGCTGCGGGCCAGCGGGGTCAACTTCGACGTGCGCAAGGCCCAGCCCTACAGCGGCTACGAGCGCTACGACTTCGACATCCCGCTGGGCACGCACGGCGACACCTACGACCGCTACCTGGTGCGCATGGAGGAGATGCGGCAGAGCCTGCGCATCATCCACCAGGCCAAGGAATTGCTCAAGAAGACCAAAGGGCCGTTCCGCAGCCAGAACCGCAAGTTCGTGCCGCCGCCGCGCTCCGAGCTGGGCCACAGCATGGAGGCGGTCATCCACCACTTCAAGCTGTGGACGGAGGGCTTCCCCGCGCCGAAGGGCGAGGTGGAGGTGATGGTGGAAGGCCCGCGCGGCGTGATCTCCTGTTTCCTGGCCGGAAATGGGGGCAACAAGCCGCACCGGGTGCACTTCCGCACGCCGTCCTTCATCCACATCCAGGCCATCCCCCTGCTGGCCAGGGACCACCTGATCGCGGACCTGGTGGCCATCATCGGCACCACGGACCCGGTGCTGGGGGACTGCGACCGCTAGCCGGGGAAGGCCCCCTTTCCCGATTGAGCCTGCCCCAGAGGGCGCTCGCCTTGAGCGCCCTCTTTGCGTCGATTTGCCGCAAGCGACTTTGAAGTAGAATAAGGCTCAGGTGTGCAGCCAGGCAGGAGGCGTCATGTACAGGCTGAGGCAATGGTTCTGGTCGCTGGCGGCGCGGCGGGAGCCGCCGCTGGAATCCCTGCCGCCGGCGGAGCAGGTGGGGCGCATCCTGCGCGACGCCAGCCGCGAACGGCCCACCCACTACGTGCTGACCCAGGCGGTCCGCCGGCTGAGCGCGCTGGGCGAGCCAGCCGTCGATCCGCTGATCATGGCCGCGCTCAACCACCGCAGCCGCTTTGCGCAGCAGGTGGCCGCCGAGGCGCTGGGGGCCATCGGCGACCGACGCGCCGTGGTCCCGCTCATCGAGCTGCTGAAGATCGAGAGCTTTGAGGTGGCGGCCAGCGCGGCGCGGGCGCTGGGCCAGATCGGCGACCCCCGCGCGCGGGAGGCGCTGGAGTTTGCCGCGCAGTTCGGCACGGACCGCGTGAGCCTGGCGGCGCGGGAGGCGCTGCTCAACGTCCCCCGCAAGGACGGGTGAGGGCCGCCATAAGAATCGCGCCATCGAGACGCGGGCCTGAGCGGGCGGCAAAGGTCCAGCGCCAGGCGGCAGGCAAAGCGCAAGAAGCATCGGAGTCGCTGGCGCGGCGTCCACCGTCGCAGGGGTGTGTTACAACACAACAGAGACGTTGATGGATTGGCGTGAGGACGCGCGGCATGACGGTTCGAGATAAGCTGCTGACGGCGGACGAGTTTTGGGCGCAGTATGCCGATTCTGAGGCGCGTTACGAACTGCGGCGGGGGGAGGTCGTGGAAGCCATGACGCCTGGTTCGCTACACAGCGACATTGCCGCGCTGATCACGGCGCAGCTTGTCTCTTACGTCACGGCGCGGGACCTGGGCCGGGTCAAAGTGGAGGCGCACTACCAACTGAGCGCGGACACGGTGCGGGTGGCGGGTGTCTCCTTCGTTTCCAGCGAGCGCCAGGCGCAAATTGACGACCCGGCGAAGTTCGCGCCTTTCGCCCCCGATCTGGTCATCGAGATCATCTCTCCCAGCGAGACATACGCTGCCGTGCGTGATAAGATCAACGACTACCGGGCCGCCGGCAGCGCGGTGATGTGGCTGGTCTACCCGGACCTGCGCGAGATCGAGGCGCGCTACCTCCAGCAGGGCCGCATCACCCGCTTTGGCCCGGACGACACGCTGCATCTGGAGGCCGCGCTGCCAGGCTTCACGCTGCCCCTCAAAGAGATTTTTCTGGATTAGCGCCGATCTCCCTGCCCTTTTCCGGCACAACACCCTTCCTACGGCAACACGGCAACCTGTCCTTCGACAGCCTGGGCATCTTGGCGCATAATAGAGTGCCAGGATGTGCCGATTGGCGTTTTGCGGAGCTTGCAGAGGGGTGAGGCCGATGAGCAAACGGATTCCGCTGGTGGTGATGCTGGCGCTGTTGCTGGCCGGGCTGGCCGGTCCTGCCGCCGCTCAGAGCGGCGCGCGCTTTGTCGTTGCCACCCATTACCCGGCCTTCGGCGGCACGGACCCCGCGCCGCGCGACGCGGTGGAGCCTGCCTACGGCGTCTACAACAACCGCGAGGATGACTACCACGCGGTGAGCCAGGACCGCGCCGGGGAGATCGTCGCCCGCATCGAGGAACAGACCGGCGTGGCCGTCTCCCTGCTCAATGACTGGGCGGAGGTGGTCGAGGGCAGCGAGGCGTTGCAGATCGTCAACAACGTGCCGGTGGAGGGCGCGCTGTACACGCTCTTCCTGCCGCCCGGCTGGAGCCGCGAGGCCCGCATGCCGGTGCTGCTGAGCGGCAACGGCGCGGGGACCAGCAACAACCGCCGCCTCTTCGGCAGCGCGGACCTGGTCCCGGCCCAGATCGCGGCCATGAGCGTGGAGGGAGGCGGGCGCGGCATCATCGTGGCCATCAGCAATTGCGGCGGCACGGAGAGCCAGGGCGTGGACGAGCCGACCCTGCGCTCGGTGGGCGCTTTCTTCGACTGGATCGACCGCAACGGCGGCGACAAACACAACGCCGTCACCGCCGGGGGCAGCCGTGGCGGCGGCTCCGCCCTGGTGTGGGCCGCCAACCCGCTGAACCTGGACTACACTGTGCAGGCGGTCTTTGCCGCCGTGCCGCCCACCCATTACGGCACGCTCAGCCGGGCCAGCGTCCTCACCTACCCGGCCATGGCTGGCATCGGCGTGCTGATCAGCCACGACGAGGAAGCCTGGCGCTACGAGCGCGACAACCCGTGGCGGCCCGACGCGGAGCCTTCGCCGTACCTGGACATCCTGCTGGGCACGGGCGACCCGGAGGAGGCCGACGCGCGCAGCCCCATGGGGCTGGCCGAACGGCTGGCGGGCAAACGGGTGGTGCTGGCGGCGGGCGCGCACGACGCCTTCTTCCCGCTCTCCCTCTTTCTGGCCTTCGACCGCCGCCTGACCGCCCTGGACATCCCCCACACCACGGTGGTCACGCTGGCCAACGGCCACGAGAACAGCGACTACTTCATGCAGGCCATCTTCCTCTACCTGGGCGGGCTGGCGCGCGGGTTGCGGCTGCCCATCCCGGAGGGGCGCGTCTACTATATTGACGTGGACCCGCGCCAGGACCGGCAGGTCGCGCTGGCCAGCTTCCTGGCGGAGCGCGGCATCGAGGCCGACCCCACCGCGCTGCCGGTCATCGCCCAGTTCCCCTACCGGGCGGGCGTGGGCAACCCGGTGGACGTGGAGGTGTGCGGGACGCCGGGCGAGGCCGTCGCGCTGAGCGCGGCCAGCGCGGAGACGGGCGCGGTGGTCTACGAGCTGGCCGGGGTGCTGGACGAGACGGAATGCCTGGTGGACCACCTGACCTTCGACGTGCCGCCGGGGACTTACAACTGGTCGCTGACGGTCGATGGCCAGGCGGTCAACCCCTACAACACGCCGACGCGCACGGCGGATGGCTGCGGCATGCGGGCGGTGACGCTGGTCACTGCGGAGCAGCCCCACCCCCAGGACAGCTTCGCCTTCGACGACGAGCTGAGCTTTGGCCTGGACGAGTTCAGCGGCCAACCGGAGGGCTGCGGCGCGCAGTAGCCGCCCCCGCCGGGCAGGTTGGCGCGGGCAACCGCCGCCAGAACAGCAACAGGGGCGGCCCATATATAGAGGCTGCCCCTGCGCTCTGGCCGTGCGGCGGGATGGTTGCTACTCGCCGAGCATGGCCTGCACGGCGCGGACAATCTCCAGGATGCCCGGCAGGTTATCCTGCCACAGCGTGGGCACGGGCAACGCCAGCCCCGGCAGCAGCGGCGTGTGGTAATTGCCCGCCTGGTCCGGCAGCACGGCGGCGTACACCCCCGCCTCACTCAGGCGGTTGAACACACAGCGCCGGCGGAGCGGATCCACGATCCAGTATTCGCGCACGCCCGCCCGCTCGTACTCCATGAACTTGTCGCCATAATCGCGGGCGGCGCTCTCCGGGGAGACGACCTCGATGCAACAGAAAACAGGCGGGCAGGGCGCGCTGCGCGGCGATTGTGGCATTCGCCCGGCGATGTGTTATCATTCTCCTCGCGAAACCCGATCCTGCGTGGCGAGGAGCCTTCATGCTCAAGGACAAGTACCCCGACCGAATTGAAGCGATTTTCGCCAAATACCCGGACCGGCGCTCCGCGATAATGCCGCTGCTCTTCCTGGCCCAGGAGGAATACGGCTACATCACGCCGGAGGCCTACCGGGAAGTGGGCGAGATGATCGGCGTGGACCCCACCCAGGTGCAGTCGATTGCCGGTTTTTACACCATGTTCCGCGAGGAGCCAAAGGGCAAGTACTGGCTCCAGGTCTGCACGGACCTGCCCTGCGCCCTGCGCGGGGCGGACCAGTTCTACCAGGAGTTGCTGGAGGAGCTGGGCGTGGAGGACGGCGGCACGACCGAGGACGGCCTGTTCACCGTGGAGCATGTGATGTGCCTGGCGGCCTGCGACAAGGCCCCTATGCTCCAGTGCAACTTCCACTACCACGAGAATCTGGACATGGACAAGATGCGCGCCCTGATCGCCCAGTGGCGCGCCGAGGCAGGCGCAAACGGGGACGGGCCGCAGGGCGAGGCCGACGGCGGGCCGTCCGACGGCGAAGACGAAGCATAGGCGCTGGCCGGTTCAGGTTCTCGCCGCCCACTATGTCAACCGCACCGCCGATGATCACTGCCCGCACCCTGACCGCCGGGGATTACGACGCCGTGCGCGCCCTGTGGGAGGCCGCCGGGCTGCACATCCGCCCGGTGGGGCGCGATTCGCGGGAGTCCTTTGCCGCCCAGATCGCCTCCGGTTGCCAGGTGGCAATCGGGCTGGAGGACGACGGGCGGCTGGTGGGGGTGGTGCTGGCGACCACCGACAGCCGCCGGGGCTGGATCAACCGCCTGGCCGTGCACCCGGACTACCGGCGGCGCGGGCTGGGGCTGCGCCTGATCGCGGAGGCAGAGCGGGCGCTCCAGGCGCGGGGGCTGCCGGTGATCTCCGCCCATGTGGAGGCGTGGAACGAGGCCAGCCTGGCCCTCTTCCAGCGGGCGGGGTACGTGCGCCACGACGACGTGATCTACTTCTCCAAGCGCGAGCGCCAGGACGTATGACCGGCGTGCAGCGCCCCACCCCGGAAGGCAACCCTGAGCAGTGGCCCCCCCTCCCCTGTTGACCGCGCCAGAGCAGGCCAGACCGCCGCGCGGGCTGCTGGCCCTGGCCCTGCTGGGGCTGGCGATGGTGGCCTGCGCCACGCTGGCCATGCCCTGGCCCTCGGACGCGGCGGGGGAAGGCCCGGCCCTGGTCCCCCACTGGCAGCGGCTGCTGGCGACAGGGGGGACGGTGGGCAGCCCTGGGATGGATTGGGTCCTGCGGCGGGTGTGGGATGCAGTGCACTACCTGCTGGTGCTGGGCGGGCTGGGGCTGACGACCTGGGCCGCGCTGCGCCACGATCCGCTGCCCTGGCTGGGGCTGATCGCGGTGGGGGCGCTGGGCGTCTTTTACACGGCGGGGCAGGTGCTCTACAACGGGCCACTGGTGGCCACGCCGGGCTACCTGCTGGTGCTCTTCGCCGCCACGCTGGCGACGCTGAACCGTCCGGGCGGCGCGGCAGACTGAGCGGGCCAGGGAAAACGACCGGAAGGGGCCATCAAGAGGGGGGCAGCATGAGCGTGGTTCTGGACATCATCCTGTTGCTGGTCCTGCTGGGCGGCGTGCTGGAGGGGCTGCAAATCGGCGCGATGCGGGCCGCGCTGCGCGGCGTGGCCTGGCTGGTCGGCATGCTGGTGGCCCGCGCCGTGGTAGGGGTGGTCACCGGCTTCACCACGTCCGGCGTGGTGATCTTCGTGGCCTTCGGCGTGGCCTACGCCATCGCCAACGGCATCGCCCAGGCGGCCATCCGCCCGCCGCTGGCCGAGCCGGAGGAGGAAGCGGCAGGCGAAGGCAAGCGGAAGCCCTCCAGCGCGGCGGGGGCGGTGGACACCTGGGGGCCGTTCAGCGTGATCGGGCTGCGCAGCGGGGCGTATGTGGCGCTGGACTTGCCGGACCGCCTGATCGGGGCGGCGGTCTCCGTGATCTTCGCGGGGCTGGGCAACGGGGTCTTCGTGCTGCTGCTGCGGGTGCTGGACTGGCCGTGGCTGACGGGCATCGTGGACGGCTCCGCGCTGGCCCCATCCTTCGTGCGGCTGGCGCAGAGCGTGAGCTTCCTGCTGCCGCCGGAGCTGCACCTGTGGACGTAGAACAGTGCGCACCTTCAATGCGAATGAGTCTGGTCGGCCCCATCGGATTGTGCTATTATAATGCGCAGCGGCGATGTCCTCGGAAAGATGCAGTTCGCCCAGACCATAAGTGTTAAGCCGGAGTGGCGTAATAGGCAGCCGCCCGCGACTCAAAATCGCGTGCCCTAACGGGCGTGTGGGTTCGAATCCCACCTCCGGCACAGGAAGCCAGACTTCAACGAGGAAGTCTGGCTTTGGCGTTCTAAACAGGCCGCGTCTACGATCAGGCTGAACGAGCGGGTTAACCGGTGGCAGGCCCGATGCGCACATACGACGAATATCAGCAGATCCCCGCTACCTGTTCCTCAACGAATCGCCGGGCATCCGCGCAATCTTCTGCCAGGCCTGCGACCGGCTGGGCCTCCATTGGACAGTGGCCAACCGCCGCAACATCTGCATCTCCCGGCGCGAGGATGTGGCCCGGCTGGACCGCGCCATCGGACCCAAAAGCTGAACTGCTGTATAATACGCCAGCAGGGTGGCATAATAAATGGGCTGGCCATGCCCATAATCGGTGAAGCGTGACGATGCGGATCGTGATCTCTCTGCTCATCGGCCTGGCCGTGGGGCTGGGGCTGGGGCTGTACCTGGGCTGGGTTCAGTTCCCGGTCGAGTACGTGGACAGCCCGCTCAGCTTCCTGGACCAGGCCCACAAAGACGAGTACACTGTCATGGTCGCCTATGGCTACGTGGCCGACGGCGACCTGCAGGGCGCGGTGGCACGCCTGCGGGCGCTGGAAGTGACCAACGTGCCCGCCTACGTGCAGATGGTGACCGAGCGCTACATCTCACAGGGGCGCGACATTGAGGACATCCGGCACCTGGTGACGCTGGCCGAGGCCATGGGCCGCCTGACGCCGTTGATGGAAGCCTACCGGGTGGTCCCCACGCCGCAGCCATGAGCCGGGCCGGGTCCGGCGTGGGGAGCCTGGGGAGCCAGCGGGCGGCGCGTCCCTGAAGGCAGAGGCCGCCCCTTCCCCACGCGCAAAACCCAACACACCCTATTCCCGACGGGGGCGAAATCTGTGACGAGGACAAGACGGTTCCGTATCTCATGGGTGGGGCTGATCCTGGGGCTGGCCATCGGGCTGGCCCTGGGGCTGGTATACGCCTGGATGATCTCGCCGGTGGTGGAGTTCGACACGCTGCCCTCGCAGCTCAGCGAGGAGGCCCGCCTGCAATACCTGACCGCCATCAGCCTGGCCTACCGCGCCGACGGCGACCTGCGCGCCGCCGTGAACCGTCTGCTGGAGCTGCGGCTGCCCTACGACCCCTTTCAATACCTGGCGGACACGGCCTGCACCCTCTTCCGCCAGGGCATCCAGAACAACAGCCAGCGCAACGCCGTGGAGGCCATGATCGCGCTCTACTATCCGCAGGGCCGCCGGGGGTGCGCCGACCAGAGCGACCTGTTCGTCCTGGTGCGGGCCACGCCCACGCCGTTCCCCACGGCCATCCCTTCCACCCCCACGCTGACCCCGCCCGCCAGCAAGACCCCCACGCCCATCGCGCCGCTCAACCTGACCCCGGCCACGCTCCCCCCCACCCCCACCCCGACGGAAGTGCCCAGCCAGGACGATTACCTGATCGCCAACATCCAGACCTTTTGCAGCGTGGAGCTGGCCGGGCTGATCGAGGTCTACGTGCAGTGGCCGGGGGAGGGCGACGTGCCGGGCATGGAGATCCGCGTGAGCTGGGACGGCGGCGAGGACCGCTTCTTCACCGGCCTCAAGCCGGAGCGCGGGGCGGGCTACGCGGACTTCCAGATGGAGGCCAACCGCGCCTACCGGGTGGAGGTGGCCGGGCGCAGCCCCCGCACCCGCGAGCTGGTCGCCAGCCCGTGCTTCACTGAGGGCGGCCAGTCCTCCACCACGTCCTACCGGGTGGTCTTCCGCCGCTCGTAGGCCATTTCCGGCGAGCGGGCTGTGGGCCGCCGTCCCCGCCTGGGGGCGCTCGATTGCTTCATGACGCATCCCTCCTATACAATGCGCTTATCCGCACCGGATGAGCAAAGGGGGGAGCAGAGCATGGGCCTGTTGACCTGGGACAGGGCATCGGTCACCGGGCGGCTGCTGGCAATGGCGCTGATTGGCCTGGCCGCATGCAGCGGGCCGCAATTCCTGGCCGCCGGGTCGCGCAACGCGGCCTGGGTTCCCGTCGTGCGGGACTTCGAGGGCGTGCCGATGGCTTACGTGCCCGCCGGGTGCTTCCAGATGGGCAGCCGGGAGGGCGAGCGCGAGGAATCGCCCGTGCGGCGCGTGTGCCTCAACGGCTTCTGGATCGGGCAGACGGAGGTCACCAACGCCCAGTACGCGGCCTGCGTGGAGGCCGGGGCGTGCACCCCGCCCGCCGACCGGACCTACTTCGACTCCCCGGCCCACGCCGAGCACCCGGTCGTCTTCGTCAGTTGGGACCAGGCGGAGGACTACGCCCGCTGGCGCGGGGGTCGCCTGCCCACCGAGGCGCAGTGGGAGTACGCCGCGCGCGGCCCGGAGGGCCACCGCTACCCCTGGGGCAGCGGCGACCCGACCTGTGAGAAGGCCAACCTCAACGCCTGCGCGCAGGGGACGCTGCCGGTGGGGTCTGGGCAGCGGGCGGAGGGCGCGTCGTGGGTGGGGGCGCTGGACATGGCGGGCAACGTGTGGGAATGGGTGGATGGCTGGTATGACGATGGCTACTACGTGCTGCTGGAGGACGGCGCCCTGGACCCGCCCGGTCCAGGAGAGGGTCGGCTGCGGGTGCTGCGCGGCGGGGCGTGGAACACGGAACCCTACCAGGCGCGGGCGGCCTTCCGCTCCCGCCACAGCCCGCGCTTCTACGCGGCAGATCGCGGCTTCCGCATCGTGCTCTTCGAGCCGCCTGCGCCATGAGGCTCGGATCACGACCGGATAAAATTGAGCGGAAAGGGCGGATGACATGGCGCAAGTCCTGATCCCCGACTCGCTGGTTGCCCACTTATTGGCGCTGCCTGCCCGGCAGGTGTGGACGGATTACGACGCGGAGGCCGACGTGCTCTACATCAGCTTCCGCAAGCCGCAGGCGGCCACCGACAGCGTTCTGGAAGAGGACGGCAACATCTACTATTACCGCGACGACGAGCTGGTCGGCGTGACCGTCCTGCACGCCTCGCAGAAGTTGCGGGTGGCATAAGCGCGCTTTTTTACCTCCCGCAATGTCCCACGCTCAGGGGGCCTTGCGCCAGTCTCCCCACCAGGCCGGGCCGAAGTCGCCGACGCCGCTCAGCCCCGCCGCCACGCCCACGTACTCCCCCTCCGCCCACAGCGGCACCGCCGGGTACAGCCCCGCCGGGCCGAAGAAGCGGGCCTCGATGCGGGCGTAGATGTCGGCCCGCTCCGGGCCGGAGGCGGTGGCCCCCGCCCAGTCGAGCAGCGCATCCAGCGGGCCGCAGGGCAGGCCGCTGACGAAATAGCCGAACCGGCAGTGGAAGGCATCCGCCGCGCCGCCGTGGGCGTCCAGGTAGGTCATACGCCAGGGGACCAGCCACAGGTGCGGGCGCGTGGTGTTTTCCGCGTCGATCAGAGAGCGCCCGATATCGACCAGGCGCTCCGGGGAGATGGCCCGCACGGCGAACAGATTAGGGGCGCAGCCCAGCACGGCGGACCACCCGGCCACGATCTGCTCTGCCAGCGGCTCCTGGCCGCGCGGCACGGCCAGCTCGATGATCTCCGGCACGCCGCCACAGTTGGCAAAGCCCGCCCCGGCCAGGGCGGCGCGGGCCGCCTCCGGCTCAAAGCCCACCCCGATGTCGGCGGGCGGCCCGGCGATCACACCGGGCGGCGTCAGCGTGGCGACCGGCAGGGCAGCAGCCCCCGGCAGGGCGGCCAGCAGCGCCTCGCGGTCCAGCGCCCAGGCCAGCGCCCGCCGCACGCCCAGCTCCCGCACGAAGGCCCGCTCCGTGGAGAAGCCCAGCAGCGTCACGCCCAGCCCGCGCCGGACCTGCACGGCCTCTGGCCGGGCGGCGAAAAGCGCCGGGCCGCCCCCGCCCAGGCGGGCGAAGTCGGCCTGCCCCTGGCGGAAGGCCGCCACGCGGTCCTCCTCCTCCGCGCCATAGGTCAGCGTAACCTGGGCGATGTTGCCGGGCAGGGGGTCCGGCCAGTGGGGGTTGCGGACCAGGGTCAGCCCCTCGCCAGGCGACCAGCCGATCAGCACGTAGGGGCCGCTGCTGGCCATCATGGGCCAGGCGGGGGTGAAGTCCACGAACTCGCGGGGGATGGGGCGGAACTCCGGCTGGGTGAGCAGGCTGGGCAGGTAGGCGACCGGGTAGGCCAGGCGGATGACCAGCGTGGTCGAGTCCGGGGCTTCCACGCCGACCCAGGCCGCCACCCGCTGGTCGGTGACCAGCAGCGGGTTGGCGTGGGCGGCGGTGTAGCAGCCCTGGATGACGTAGATGGCCGGGCTTTGCGGCGACGGCCTGAGCGGATGGCAGGCCCGCCGTAGGGCGGCCACCACGTCCTCCGCGCTGACCGGGCGCAGGACGGTGATCTCGCCCCGCTCGCGGTTGTAGGCCACCCAGGGGATGTCGTCCCGCAGGTGGAAGGTCCAGACCAGCCCATCCTCGCCGACCGTCCATTCCCGCGCCAGCAGGGGGACCGCGCTGCGGGTGGCCGCGTCGTAGCGGAACAGCCCCACGAAGAGGTTCTCGACCAGGTCGCGGGCGTCGCCGTCCGCCAGGGCCAGGGAGACCGGCTCCGGCAGCGGCGTCTGGGCGGTGACGCCCTGGATGGGCCGCGTGACGACCCGTAGGGCCGCGTCTGCGGACTGCGCCTGCGCCGGGAGGGAAAGAGCGAGCGTGAGCAGCCCCAGCAGCACGATGAAAAGCCTTGGCATGCGCATAAAGCCTGAATCCTTGCAGGCAAAGGGGCGGGTCTGCCTGCCCGCCCCCCGATCAACCGGCCCGATGTTACCGCATCCTCGCCCGGCAAGGCAACTGTTGCCGCGCACGGCGGGCGGCGCGGCGTCTGGGGGCCGCTCTTTTGCGCCGCGCATGGTACAATGGAGGCCGCTGATGCCGCAATCCCGGACGCTGGCGGAGACGACCCCGACAACCCACGCGATGAGCCTCCTCCCCAAACCCATCACCTGGAGCCTGGCGCTGCTGTTGCTGCTGGCGGCCTGCAACCTGCGGCTGCCGACGCCACCCCCGGCCACCCCGGAGCCGTCCCCGCCCGCGCCCCCTACCCTGGCCCCCACCCCGGACCCGGCCTTCGCGGGCAGGCCCTACCAGGACGCCCGCGCCTGGTTCGAGGGCGTGTGCTTCAACTACTGGGTGGAGCAGACCAACCGCGTGTTCGTGATCGCCAGCCCGTTTGAGCACATCGCCTTCTATAACGAGGTGGACGAATCGGGGCTGTGCCGCTTCCCGGTGGAGCGCGTGCCCTTCGACGAATTCGAGACGCGCATCCTGCTGGGCGCGGTCAACGTGGGGACCGGCTGCTGGGCCTACACCGATCCGCTGGAGCTGGTGCGGGACGACGCGGCCAGGACGGTCACCCTGCGGGTGCGGTGGGGGGTCTATGGGGAGTGCGATTACCGGCTGGCGCGGCCCTTCTGGGTGAGCCTGCCCCGCCCGCCGGAGGGGTACACGGTGGGCTTTGAGTTCATGCCGCTGCTGGACGAGTCCAGCGGCACGCCGGAGACGTAAAGGGAGGGGTTAACGAGGCCTTTTTCTCCCACTTTGTGGGGACGCGACGCCTGCACTGGCTTTCGAAAATACCCGGCGTAGACTTATGCTACCCGGTCAGACGACGAAAGGACGAGAGATGTCCTCCGCTGAGGGTTACCACATTG